>ERZ1090862.548-NODE-548-length-16856-cov-5.845664_pt1 | contig 16856 bp, 22 predicted proteins | sample MGYA00478481_ERZ1090862 | MGnify/ENA primary metagenome ERZ1090862 (study PRJEB33644, sample SAMEA5815745) | chicken gut metagenome | biome: Chicken; feature: Gastrointestinal Tract; material: Caecum | place: Ireland | collected 2019-01-01 | study: A study of the... | reverse complement strand
CAATAAGGTAAGCTTAAATTATTGTCATCTCTTGTCGATATATGTTAAAATACCTATCAAACCTCTCGGCTTAAATTTGCGCCCCAATTTTCCTGCCTGGCATTTTGTTATATGGAGGATCATTGAAGGGCGGGCAAGCCTTCGTGTTTGGCACACTTAGGAGTGACCTGTCCTAGGTTTTATATCCTCCCATAATGTGCCGCACTTGCACGGATCCAGGGACAGCGCCCTGGGTTTGTGCAATTATTTTGCACTGATGACAAAATGTGTTATTCTACGCGAAATTTAAGGAAGGGAACTATTGTGACATATGATTTGCTGGTATTGCTGTCGGATCAGTCGCAGTCAAATTCAGTCTGCCAATACTTGAGATCAAAGCACATGAGGGTTATGCTGGAAATGACGGTAAAGGGGGCAATCCAGCAGCTTCGGGCACAACCATACAGCTTTCTGCTCCTTGATCAGCGTGTTGAGGGCGCAGATCTTCTAATGGATATTGTATTGAACGAGCACTATAGAATCTCCACTTTTTTGATCGTTACCGGCATTTGTCAACAGGCGGGTGCCCATGCGGAGGCCCTGCGCAACGGCGCGGATATATGCCTATACGGCCCCATCTCCCCTGACGATATATATGAGCAGTTAAAAGCTATTCTGCGAAGACAGTCGAGAGGGGCGAGGCATCCTTCCGCCCACCCTATTCTGCTGCCCGTCTTAAAATTCACAGAGCTGGTAATTGACCCGGTCCGCAATATTGTCCTGCAGGCAGGGCATCGGATTCATTGTACCCCCAAGGAGTTTGATGTGCTATATCTGCTGGCCAGCTCCCCAGAGCGGGTATTCGCCGCCCAATATATCTATGAAACTGTTTGGGGTTTCCCTTATGACTATTCTAATACAAGCGTCTCAGACTGCATTTCCTCTATACGAAAAAGCCTGGGGCGTTCCCCAGATTATATTGAAACTGTCTATGGACGGGGATACCGGTTTGTCGATCGTTTATCATATTGTAGCGAAGCATGTCGATAAGCTCCTAATTGTTCCAAGATTTTATCCGATTCCTCCCGAACTTTATGTTTTATAATAGTTTTGACAAATACTGCTGTGTTTGTCAAATAACAATCAGGGAGGATGCACATGAACGCACATATTACATGCATCACAATATGTAATGGCAAAACGATTTCTATATTGCTTCAATCATTTGCACAGAACATCCCCCCTGACCTTCCTCCGCCCCGGGCGCTTAGAAAAACCTCGCTGCACAATGGGGGGTGTTCAGATTGTCTCCGGAACTAAAACGCCGTGTCCAGGCTGAGCTGAAAGAATATCCCGAACTGAAACGGAAAATCACCTTACTGGAATATGAAAGCCGAAATCCACAGCGAATTACTGAAAACGAAGTCATAGGGGCACTCTCTTTGAGCCGCCCCGCCCAGGAAGCGGCTAAACCAGCGGGCTACGTTTCAGACAAAACCATGCGTATAGCCTTCCAATTCCAGGAGGAGACGGAACGGCTCAATCGGGATGCGGCTTTTGAAATCGCCCAGGAGCTCTTTTCTGTCAGAAGTAAAGTAGAAAAACTAGAGTTCTATGTCAGCCAGCTTCCACCTAAGCAGGCAGAGGTCATCCGCAAACACTATTTTGAAGAGATCAGTTGGCCGGCGCTGCAAAAAGAGCTCCACGTCTCCTCCCGCACCCTGATCAGCCGCAGGGATGACGGGATTGCCGCTCTGGCAAATATGTATCAGTATATGGAACAGGTAACTCAGAACGCCAAGAGAGGGAAAGCGGAAAAGGAGGGATAAGTATGCAGCATTGGGATAATCCGCGAATTATGCAGATAAAGCCTCCGGAAGCCGACAGCCAGGATGGCCGGCCCACTTTGAACGGATATGGGCTCCACTGCGGGGAAAGCTTCCGCGCCCTATTCCCTAACGGTTGGAAGCAGATCACATTGGAGGTCCGCTGCGATCAGGGCGGCCGGACACAATGGTACATTTCAACTCCCGGCTTCAAGGATGTCTGCCCAATCGGGTTGTTTGTTATAATATAAGGATGTCAGGGGGCAGTAAATGTCCTCATGGCCGCAAAACAAAAGTAGGCGCCCACAAATGTGTGGGTGCCTACTTTTGTTTTACAGGTATAACCGAGCCGGGTATCCGCTTTAGCCGGGCAAGATGGGCCCGTTCCAGGCCAAGACGCCGCCGTAGTTTTGCGATAACATTCCGGCATCCAGCCGCGCTTTTCATCACTCCAGAGAAATCTTGAGGGTTTTCCCAAGGCTTTGCGCCATCTTTTGAAGAAACGCAAGCGTGGGGTTATACGTTCCGCTCTCAAATCTCGAAATATTAGATTGTGCCGTTCCCATACGTTCAGCCAATTCCTTTTGCGTCATGCCCGCCGCCTTGCGGCTTTCAATTTCCGACCGGATGATCTCGTACTGAGGGCCGAGCGCATCGTACTCCTCTTTTACTTCGGGATGCTCTGCGAAAATCCGGGCCTTAAAATCGTTGTAATTCATGATAAAATACCTCAAATAGGAGCAATCGCGCACAGCAGCGCTTATTGCTCTTGTCATATATACGATTGTCTCCTTACCATATCTATATGCATCTATTGCATTTGTTTTCCTGAATCATATATCTTCTATCCTGAAAATCCCTTTTGGCCGCGCCGCCATACAAGCTGGCGGCAATCAGGGATTCCTTTTTTCATAATCCGCGAATCTGGCCTTTGCGATCCTGATTTCAGCCGCCGGCGTTTTAGCAGTCTTCTTGGTAAATCATGAAGCAAGACAAGCCTGCTTTCATTTTTAACAAAATAGAAAATACGATAGATGTTAGAAGAGAATTTCGTGCGCAGCTCCCAAATGGGGCCGTCGATATGCTTGGTGTATGGCTGCCGAAGGTCTGTGCCAAACTCAGCCAGCAGGTCAATATCGCGAAGCACTTTAGCCATATCCTTATGGGGCAGTGAAGCAAGGAACTCAGCAACCACCTCGTCCCCCGCTTCCGTTTGGTAAAGCTCCACTTCCATATGCTCACCTCCTTTCGGAAGCAAAAGCATTATATCATATATGATATTATTTGTCAAGCGTCGCTCAATACTAATTGTACTGCCCGGTAGAGGCGCCGATCTTGACGTATCCCCTATCATTTTTTGAGGCAGCCACCACAGAACCTGGAACCCAGTCTCGCGGCGGCTGCCATCGTTAGGCAGAGCGCCATCCATCCCGAAGGGAGCGCCTTAATCGCTCCCCCTGCTGGCGGCACTCTTTAACAGTTGCAGCTGATAAATACATGAATAATGCATTCATGTGATAGCGCGCCGGCTTAACAAACGACCGCCATCAGTTCGTCTTCGATCTGCTCCTGAGCAAGCTGACTGGTGCGGAGGATCTTCTCACAGAAAGGGGCCAGGCTGAACGCAAACCCTTCATCGTCCTGATCCAGCAGGACGCCCGTGATCCGAAAACCCCTTTGCGCCTTTTCCTGATCCAGATGCTTTAGAAAATCCGGCGGCAGGGCACATTTTCCATCTGTGATAAAGAGCATATCAGCGTTCTGGAAGCCCTCCTCCTCCATCAGGCGCAGCGCTTCTTTGAGCGGTGTGGCGTAGCTTGTGCCACCACTTAAAAACAACTCCGCAGCCTGTAAAATATCCTCCCGATTGAACTGCCCGGGGAGAAAACGATCTGTCTGGAAATGGTTCTCGCCCGCAAAGTGGATCATGGCAAAACGCCTGCCATCCTGCATAGCGGCGGCCAGCAATGCCAAGGCTACCGCCTTACACCAAGGCGCCTGATCCTTCGCGGAAGCTGACTCATCCAACATACAGATAATGTCCCCATATCCTTTAGAAACAGGCTCCCTGCGCTGGTACTGCTTTAGGCTCTTGTTTTGTAGCTTGCGCAGAAACAACGGGATCGTCTCCGGCATTGCGAGCAGGGCGAACTCCGAGGAGATTACCTGGTTGAGATTGGCGCCCAGTTCCAAGGTGTACTTCTCCCCGCGCCCATATGCATACCCATTCTTTCTTTTCCCGGCCACAAGATCTTTCAGGCGGCCCAGATGCCTGGCGATCTCGGTCAGCACGCTGCTTTGGCGCACCCGGTTAACCAGCTCAAGGTCCGCAGCCATGCTTTGCGCTGTGTCTTCCTCCGGGCCTACGCCCCATGACATCAGCGCGAGTTGCGTCTCCTCCGCCTTCTGCACCGCAGACGCCGCCGCCCTTGCCACCAGGGCTGTGATGTCCGCCTTATTTTTCTGTGTGTTCGCCTGGACCATACGCGCCACAGCTGCCACTTGGCTGCATTGGCTCTTTGCATGGTTGGCAGCGGATAGCATCTTTTTTTCAAGCTCCGGGTCAGAAGCACATCTTTCATACTGTTCCGTAAGCTCTTTGAGCCGTTCCATGCTTTGATCCCGCTTTTTCTCCAGCTTTTCCAGAGTGTCCAGGGTACGCTTCTGGCCTCCCACACGCTCCAGCAGACCATCCAAATCATCCGCGATATGGAAGATAAATTCTTTCGCCGCTTCATAGGCCGGGAGCTGCCTGCCCTCACAGGCCGCCCTGATCGTAGGATAGTCGTCGCTGTCCATAATCTCCTGGATGATGGGCGCATTGAACTTCTGTGCAAGCGTGGATTGTTCCTCCACCCCACGCTTGCGGACTTGAAAAGAATACACACTCTGATAGATGTCCCGGCTCAGCTCCGGAAAAGATTGAAGCTTTTCCTTACACACCCGTTCCAGCGCGGTGAGTCCTTCGTCATCCTCATGAAGCTCTTGAAATACCATATCCTCCAACCGTGTGGATTTCAACACGCGGTTTTGCCGGTGTTCCTTGCTATGGAAGGTCCTAGCCTCCTCCACGATAGGGGAAGCAAGCACCTCCGACAGGCTTCGATAGTATGTTCGCATAACATGCTCCTCCAAATTTCATGATGATGGGCAGCGGCACGCCGCCCGGCCAGCCCTGCTCAAGCCGCTCTTTACAGGAGACGGTTATGACGATGTGCCTGGTTTTTGAGCCCGCCAAAAGCGGCCAGATCTATCCTGCACAATATCGCGCCCTTGACCGTCTGCTCCAAGATATTTGAACGATTTCCCTTTTTGAGGCGGAAGAAGCAGCTCATAGGCCATCACGTCCTCCGGTGCGAGAGGGTGCTCATAGTCGATATAGCCCCATGCCTCCTTGCCCAAATCCTCACAAAATGTTTTTGAATCGAAATTACAGATTGCTATGGCGGGGTTATTCCAACGTTTTGGATAGCCGCCCACCCCAATCGGACGGCGGACACTGTAGTAACGCACAAAATATACCTCCCGTTTTTTGTTTTCCAAAATGCCGGCAAACACGATAAGGAAACGGGCGGGGAAAACTCCCCGCCCGAACCCGTATGCTCAATAATATCCGTTTGGATCATCAGCCCCCATAGGGCCGCCAAAACCGTTGGGGGCGTCCTGCGGATTAGGCGAAGCGGGGTAGCCGCCAGTGCCGTTTTGTGCAGGATGCCCGCCGTAGCCGCTCTGTGCGGGATAGCCGCCGTAGCCGCTTTGTGCGGGATAGCTGCCGGACGCGTTCTCTCCGCCCTGGTCCGGGCGGCTGTCGCCAAAGTAGGTATTGTCCGCGACAATTTCCGTGGCGTAGCGCTTTTTCCCATCACGATCTGTCCAGGGGCGAATCTGAAGCCGTCCGTCCACGACGATCATGCGGCCTTTTGCGAAATAGTTCGCCACAAAATCTGCTGCAGCTCTCCATGCCACAATGTCGATGAAATCCGTCTCCCTCTGATCCCCCTTTTTATAATCGCGGTCTACCGCAATACGGAAAGAGCAGACAGAAACGTTATTGGGCGTTGTACGCAATTCGGGGTCGGCAACCAGCCTGCCCATCAGAATAACCTTGTTAAGCATAGATGCTCATCCTCCTATTTTGTGTTGTGGTCCCACTTATCTTTTTAGGTTCTATTTTGAACATAACGGGATTTGTGCGCACCCGGCGGTCACATAAGCACCATTTGAGGCGCTTCTCCCTCCGGATCATGCTCCAGTTTTTCCAAAAAACGCTCAATCGCCTTTGGATCAAAGCCCGAAATCATGTTCGCATCCCTGCAGAAGGACAGAAAATGCCGGAACATCCGATACGCCGCCTGGTGCTCTGTTTCGCAGAGCGGAGGAAATTGACGCAGGGTCTCCAGGCACTCAACCAGACCGCTACAGGTACTTTCAAAGGGCTTGATGTTTGTTGTTTCGGACATACCCAGTCCTCCTCATGCCGCTTCCCACGCCTCGACGGCGCGGAATTCCAGCACCTGTCTTTGGGCGGTCTCCAGCTCCACCGCTATACGCTCCGGCCGGATTCCGCAGATGGCGGCAATTTCCCGATCGCGATAGCCGGCGTCCCGGAGCTCAGCAATGCGTTGCTGGAGCGGAGTCAGCCTACTGGCAAACTCCTCGAACATGATTACATTGTCCACCGCTTCCGCAACGCTGTCACAGCTGGCCTCTGCAAATACATCGTCCTTAAATTCATACAAGGCATGTCCGAAGCGTTTGGCCCGCTTCCAATATTCGCGGGAATGATGCACGTCACAGCTCATGGCACGGAATGCAATCGTGGAGAATTGATACACCTGCAGCTCCGGCCGGGCCAGGTACTTGCGCACGGCACGAAGATAGCCAAAAACGGCAATATCGTAAAAATCGTCAAAGCTGAGGCCGGCCTTTTTCAGGTAAGCGAAGATCACGCTGTGATGAGCCGCGGCAAAGTTGGATTCCTCTTCTGTCAAAGGTGTATGATAGTTCAGCATGGTAAAAACTCCTTTTCTCATGTCAGATGATGGGGATTTGGATTCTTCTCATTGCCTCCGCAGCACGCCAAAACTCCACGCAGGCGGCGGATGGACTGCGTTCAGCCCGCTTTCAAAGCATACAGCTCTTCAAGCGGCGCATAGGAGAACGAGGTCGCTGCATGGGCGCTCTGACTGTATGATTCCAGCCCCTCCAAGCAGGCGTCAACCTTCTGGCGTTCGCTATCGTTCTGCGCATCATTTCTGGCCTTGGACAAAGCTTCATACAGCACAAGAAATTCATCGCGCAGTTTTCCGATCCTGCGTGCAGGCATAGCGCTTCCATTGCTCTCAAATTCCTCATATGCCTCCCGCGCCGCAGCTAAGATGGAATCCAACCGGTCCTTGAGGGGGTCTGCACACATATGTTCCAGTGTGGACTGGATCACAGCGCGTTCTCCCGGCAGGGTCCATAGATAATGGCGCAGGGTAATCAGGTCCGCCGGTTCCACAACATCGCGCCCCTCCAGCCAAGCCTTTGCCTGGGCAATCGGCGCATAACCGAAGTATTTCCGGTCAGAAACATGAATGCCCTTGCCACGCAGCGCGCACAGCACATCATCCATCAACTCGTTTACGCTCTGCGGAACCTCGACCTGGCGCACTTCGTCCTGCATCGCTGTCAATTCAGATAACGTGATGACAGCCATTGGGCCGCCGCTCCCAGCACCGGGAGCCGACTGCTTCTGCTCCAGGATCGCCAAACGGGCGTCCCGGTTTTCCACATACTCAGTGACCACTTTCAGCTCAAACCGGTCATAGAGCGGTTTGAGTATCTTCTCCTCCGGACTGCTGAAATTCGGGATCTCATTGGACGCGGAAAAAAAGGAAATTGTGGGAATGTGGATGGTTTTGCCCTCGTTGGTATAACGCCGTTCGTTGAGGGCGGTCAGAAGGGAATTCAGGATGCCGTCCGCAGCTTTAAAGATTTCATCTAAAAACACAATATGGCTGTCCGGCAGTTTCCCTTTCGTGATCATGCGCGGCTCACCGGCATGAAGTTCAGCAAGGGCCTTTCGATACCGCTCCATTTCCGCTGCGGCCAGTTCCAACTGCTGGGAGCTGGCCGCATCTCCCCGGCGGTACTGCGCGATCTGTTTCTCCAGCTCCCGGCACATCTCCTGATAACAGTTGTCCCCCTCCAGCACTTCAGCGGGAACATTGCCGGGCACTAGGCTGGACAGATCCAAGCGCCCAAACAGCGCCTCCTCGTCTGTCTGTTTTGACATCAGGCGTTCAAACTGTTTGGCGCCTGTGATGCCGGCCCGGAACAGGTTGATGGCGTAGCTCTTGGCTTGTCCAGTGTCGCCTAAAATAAAGACATTTTTGCGGGTCAGCAGAGCAATGGCGATCACTTCGATCAGCTCGTCGCGCTCCGCCACCTGCCCCCGGACCTCTTCCATACGGGAAAGCATCTTATTTCTGAGCGTGTGATCCATTTTTTCATATCCTTTCCGTTTATCATCTTGCTTTTAGCGCAGCCAAATCCGTAATCTGCCTGGCGTAGCCTGTAGCAATTTGTCTGGGATGGGAGCACCGGAGGAGATCAGAACGGCAAGTTCACTGCCAGTCTCCCATAGACCGCAGCTCACAGGATGATGCTCCGTTCTGGCCCATGCCGGCATCTCGTTGTCGATATAGCGCTGGGCGGCTTCCCGGCTGGAAAATTTCCTCGCATGAACCGCGGTGTCATATCCAACCGCGTCTGGGACGCCGCACATTTCTCCGTGCTCAGCGTAGAAGCACATCCAGTCCATTATCTGCTTGCTTTTAATCAGGTAGAGGCTACAGCTCATTTACAACCCTCCAGCAAAATTTTAAGATCGTATGTACGGGAAGCTTGCAGAACTTTTCCTGTCGTTCTGGCGAAAGTTTCTCATAGATCTGGCAGACCACCCCGGCCGTCATGGCGTCTAAAAAAATCCAGCCGGCGGTTTGACCTGTGAAAGGCGGCTTTATATCATACTGTCCATCCGCCCCGCTTCGGGGACGGATAAGGCGCAGGCCCTCTGCACGCACAGTGGAGCAGCATTCCAAAAATGTCATACTACAAACCCCGCTTCCGCCCGGATAGCCTCAAAGCGGTCCAGATCATGAGAGATCGTTGTATGAGAATATCTGCCATCGGCATAGTGGTGTTCATACATCCTTGCGTCCATTCGAGAAGCGATGACATGCACAACCCTTAACATCGAATGCCGGTTCACCGCATGCCATATGAGCTCTTTCTTAGGGGTCCCACAAGTGAAGAAACGGTAGCACCGAAGATGGGGCCTTCGTTTAATCTGCATCTGTTCCAGATCCGCTTCCAGCCCCCAGTGGTCTTTGCACCACAGCTTTCCTGCCGTATCAAATCCGCGCCTTTGAATGGATTTTGGAACCGGCGCCAGGCCGTGGAAAGAATACTTCGGAACACCGTCAGATTTCCGGTCATGCCAAACCGGCCCTGGCGTGCTTCGGAATTCATGGTCAAACATATTGAGATTCACGGGATCGCCTTCTACAATTAGGAGGCATTCCACAAGCTCATCCTTTTTCATACCACACTGTTTCGTCCTTTCTCTGTGTATTTGTGCTGCGGATATCATGTATATCCCGTTCAGCAGACGCCTCCTAGTGCAAGACGAACTTAAACATACGCACCTTACACACGTCTTTTCGGTGTTCAAACTTGTGGTCCCGATATTTGTCCGCCAGCTCATTATAGGTGTCCATCAGGCTGAAATGGCTTTCTTCCGCCAGCACGCTGTCCCCAGGTTCATCCACCTCATAAATGTAATGGCAAACAGAGACGGGCGTGCCGTCCTCCAAGGCAGCCGCATTTCTATAACGGCTGCTGCGGGCAAATAGTTCCAGGACGTCTGCTTTATCTGGGTGACCGCTTTCTCTCCACATATGCCTTTCGCCATCCGGGAGGCCGATCTGGATGGTAGAAAAATATACTTTCATTGTGTCTCCTTATGGTTTAAAGGAAGGGAATGTCTGCGGAATACCGTAGGCATCCCAGTTCCTCCTGTTGATCCTATAAAGCGTTTATTAGGGATTTCACCACCAAGGCGCTATTGCCTTCGTTTTGCAGATGTCATCCCTGTGACCTTCCTGCTTCGTTCATTTCTCCACTTCCTCCAAGCAGGCGTCCAATACGTCCTCTGCAACGTAAAGGATCGGCTTCGGCTCTTGTGTAATGTAATCGTCCAGATATGACGGCGATTCGACAAAAAGCTCAGACATACTGCTTACTCACTTCCTGCCAACTGCCCGACCACAATAGCTGGAAGAACCTTCGCTCTGTTGTATACATAGAAAAAGTAGGGGCGCAGGCCATCGTCGATCTCAACGATTTCTCCATCTCCCGCCAAATGCCCATCAAGGATCTCCTCTATATATTTTTCTTTGGCCTCACGGTAGAAGCTTGTAGCGGTCATACCTAGGGGAAATTCGCAAGTGAGCTGATACCGGCTGGCCATCGGAAAATAGTATGGATTCCCTTCAGGATCAAATTGCTGGCGTGTCTCGCGATCCATATATTCCTGGAATTCGTCCTTAAAGCCGTAGATACGGCAACGGGGCTTTGCCAAACGGCGGGGGCACCATGCCGGCGGCTCTCTTTTCAGATCCCTTTTCCCAAATCGCTTCCCTTTCTTGCTCTTTTTCATGCAGTAGCATGTCTCATTCAAGAGTGTTCCGACAGATTTGAAATGAGGGCACTCCTGGCGGCAGCTCGGCTCAGGAAAGGTTTTTTCCCGATCTTTCATGTTGTCACTCCTCGCTTTCTTTGTTTTGATACATCTGTAAAAGCATCTGGTTTTCAGCTCTTGAAAGCCAAGCGCTTACAATGACGCGGTCATCCTTATGGAACATTGCCGCAAGTCCTTCAATGATGGAACCGGAATCAATCTGGGCGTCCTTCATTGACTGAATGGCCAGAAGGGCAATTACCAGCAGCCGTTCATCCAGCGGAAGGCCAGAATGCAACGTTGTCCCAACGCACAGGCGTCCTCCGCACTCGCGGCATCGGCCAATCTTGCATAATCTAATGGCCGAAGCCTGATCCAAAGATTCGTACTCCAGCTTCATACGCTGAAACACAAAATTTTGTGAAAAATGGGCCAGCCTTTTCTCTTCACTTTCCTTTTGCCAGTCGATTCACCGGCAGAGGGGGGCGTGGTTTTGACATGACTTGTTCATCTTGCCGTATAACCTCCATTTGCTGATATAGATTTATGAACCAGGCCCGCGCCTTTCACGCCTCATTTTTTGGCGTGCCTTTGGCACAGCCGGATCACATGCTCACATTCGTCCATCTCCATCATCCCAATATGGGCCTCTTGCTTTTTCAAGCGGAGATTTTGAGACAGCCAGCGGTAGGCCGAGCTCCTGCTCCAGCCGCGTTCCCGCCAGAAACGGTCAAAGACCCGATGCGCCTCCTGGCGTTTTAATCTCAGGACCGTATTGGCCACCCTTCCCATCGGGCGGCCATCCGGATAGCAGCCAACATACGCATTGCAGGTCGTACATAGATAGATAGGCTCATTCCCCTTCGGATAGAGCGCCCTGGTTGTAGTCTTGATGATCTTTCCACCGCAGTAATGGCAAATTGTAGGAATCTCCATGAAAGCTTTTCCCTCCATTCTTATGCCGCTTTCCCTGCCTGGGACAGCTTCGGCGGCCGCATGGGGGACTGGAGGTAACGCATTTCGCCGGTTCTGATTGACAGCAGCCCGGCTTGGTCAATTTCTAATGTGATCCTCCCACGCTGAAGCCGCAGATAGCGTTGCAGGTGCTTGTAATTGTAGTAAAACGGGCCGGGGGCAGGGCTGAGGATCATCGCTTTGACTGGTATGCTTGCCGACTTGTCCGCCGTTGCCACACCGACAATGAGCTCATGTTCGCCAAACCGGAGTTCACCGCGGCCAGGAGCCTCTTTTTCAGACTCCCCCAGCGCAGACACCGCGCTGATCGCGTTGTATAGATCGGCGGCGTCAACCGAGACGCTGTACAAGCTTTTCACCCGGCTCAGAACATTGTCTGTGTCTGGGTATCTGCCTTCCAGAACACGCGCGCTGAACATAGTGGTTCCACTCCAAAAGACCACATTTCCCTGCGTCAGCCCCATCTGGTACACATCGCTGTCTAAGGAAATCGACGCCAAGACTGCCAATGAGCGCGCGGGAATCAGAACATGGGTTTCCACATCACTGACACAGTTTTTATCGCCAACCGCATCTGCGATGCAAAATCCATTGGTGCTTGTGGCAGTCAAACCAGCGGGGCCAACTTTTAGGCGGACCGCTTTCATGATATTTGGCTGGTCACCAGCCCCGGCGGCAAACAGCGTCTGTCTGGCCATGGTGCTAATTTTGCTGACAGGAACCGTATCATCCAGAAACGGGACTTCTGGCAGCGGATACTTTTGCGCATCCAACACATGGATGTTGTAGGTGGTACTTCCGGAATGGATGTCCACTCGGCCAGGATGTCTGATCTCCATTGTGACGTGTTCATCAGGGAGCATTTTCAAAATATCGGGCAAGAGCCCATTCGGAATGACCGCGCTCCCACTACGTTCAACAGTGCCCGACATGGAGGCGCGAATGGAAATTTCTCCGTCGGTAGCCGTCATCGTCACCATGGATAGCCGGGCGTCGGCCTGCAAATGTATCCCCTTTATCTCCGGTGTTGCGGTCGTTTTGGGCACTGCCTTGGCAGCCTGCGCCGCTAGGGCGAGTGCCGTTTCACGATTGATGCATATGAGCATAGTCGCTTCCTTCCTTTCTTAGGCGATCTGGAACAGGAGAAGTTGTTCCTCGTCCACTCCGCTCTTTTTATGACTGCGGCCTGTGTTCGCCGCCAGATCCAGCAAAATGATATCCCGATCCTGCTGCGAGGGAAGTTCCGTCTCTGGATCTGCAGGGAAAGTAAATTCCAAAAGGGTCGGATTGCTGTACCCCAAGACGGATTCATCACGCTCCCGAATCTCCTCTGAAAAAATGGACCAACTTGCTTCCTGCTCCTTTAGCAGGGCCATTCGTTTGAACATGGCGGAGAGATCTTCCACGCTATCCTTGATCCCCAGCATCAGCTCCCGGGCCATCAGCGTGGTCATATCTTCGCACTCCGACATAGCAGACAGGCCTTCCTCACTGAAAGAACCTTCAATGATTCCTGCAACGGCCAGCTTAGAGGCCATCAGCTTGATTGCCTTGTGCTGCATGGTGTGGGCATGGTAGAGCATATATACTTCAACCCTTGATGCTGTCTGATTGATCCGCCAGCTTCGCAGACTGGCTTGGCGCAAAGTAAAAAGCTTGTAGCCGGTATCATAGAAGATGAGCGTGGTGAACGCATTCAGGTCAAGCCCCGTTTCAACCAGTGATGGATTGACAATCAGCACTTGAAGGCCTTGTTCCAACCGGTTCTGGACCCAATCTTCTCGGGCGTCCGGCCTTACTGTGGCCTCCAGGATGGCTACGTTCCAACCGCGTTCTGTCAGCAGCTTTTGCAGCTTTTCCTGGGTATCCAGGCGGGGCCAGTTTGTATAAATGAGGACTTTTTCTCCACCTGCAATTTTCTGCTCCGTAATTTCCAGCACTTTCAGATCCTTTGGCAAGACGCTTCCCTTTGGAACCATGTCCTTTGGCTCTAAAACCTTGTCCCCATAGATAGGATGAATGACCGGAGGCTGCTCATAGGGCTGGTCTGGATAAGCCATTAGCAGATTCATATAGGTGGCCAAAAGTTTCTTTGCTGCCCTCCGATCCTGTCTGAGCGTAAACTCAAAGTGCTTTTCGATGCGCTCATATTCTTTCTGCACATCTGGGGACATTTGGATCGGAACCGGGATTTCTTCGTACTCTGGCAAATCCTTTCCCATATCGCCCAGATTAAGGAACGCAGTACACTCCAAAAGGAACCGTGTGTAGACCAAAGGCGACACGCCAGGCTTGAGTCTGCTTCCCTTTTTTACCCGTCGGGTCCGGCGATTGGAATTGTAGTCCTCTGCCGCTTCCTCATAGAAGTTTTGTATGACCCCGTATTCCGCATCAAATTTACCGCTCTCTGTATAAAGTTTGCCATCTTGGACCATCCTGTGCGGAGATATGCGGTAAAGCAGGTAAAAGAGGCCGGAGCTATATCCATTGACCAGCGTAGCGGTCATCCCAACCATCTTTTTCGCCGCGCTAAGAAGTTCCTGCATCGCGTCTCCCTGCCCAGAATGGTTGTTGTATTGGTGAAGCTCATCCGCAATCAGCGCAAAGATTTTGCCTTTATATTTTCGCTTGATATAGCTGCTCAACGGGTAGGCCCGATACGCTCCACGAATGGGGACAGGCACATCCGGCTGTTCTATGAGCTCCAGTATTTGCTGATGAACTTTCTCGTTTGGGACGCTCTCTAAGTAGAGCTCCGCTTGGGGCCGAAATATATATCCGAAATTTCCGATTTTCGCCCACTGTGTTTGCCTTCTCCACGCATCCGGGTTCAGTGCGCTCCACAGAGCATGTCCGCACACTTTACATTGGTGGTTCTCCCTATTTTCCTTCCGGAAAAAAAGAGGGCCAGCCGGTACAAGATAACTGGAACCATCTTTGCTGACATTCTCCATGATGACCGCCCCACAATCCGGGCAGCAGAACACATGTTCTCTTGTTGAAAAATACGCTGCCGAGTTTTCATGAAGCGGCGGGTCACGGTCAATTTGAAGTCCTTCACGGTTCCAGCGCCGGTATAAAACTGCAGGAGCACGCATATAGCCGTCTCTGGCCTTCTCTTTGGAGATAATTGCAAAGCAGTTCTTTGTGCTCCGCTCAAAAAGCTTGTAGAGTTGATCGAATTCGGTGATGCTACGGACTACTGCCGCAAACGTGTTGGGGATGCTTTCTTCGATCTCCCTGATCCATTTTTTCGTGACGTGGGCAGGGCACAGAACAACATTGAATGTCCTTTTTATTCCGCGGGTGGTTTGATGCGCACTGATGCCAGCAGCGGCCGCCACCGCTACGCTCCCAATTTTTGTTTTTCCCGTACCGCACCCGGCGACAATCAAGCCGATTTTGCCATGCTGAAGCCGACGTTTGATGGATTCGGCAACCGCGAGCTGGGCGTCATAGAGCGGGTATCCTGCATGTGACCGGACATACTCGTTAATTTCCATCACTTCACTGGATACCGGCTCACGGGTCGGGTCGAACAAGGGAACAAAGAGTTTTTTTATCTGCTCTGCGATGTGGACGCCAAATGCGTTAAGATAGTCAGTGACCGAACGTACTTGATCCATTTTTGTTGGACCATATACGGCGCCGGGAATCGTGATTTCGCCATGCGCCAGGCCATCCTCTACTACCTGGACCAAATTCTTGTCTCTTGCCTCACAGCAGAGCTTCCATGCCTCCAGTTCCTGGTATAGGGATCGCACTTTAAGCGGCTGGAAAATATTGCGCCTTTTTAACTCTGATAGAATGTAATCCTGGTACTCCGGAATCATGGGGACAAAGGATTTCTGGTCTATGGCACGAAACTGCTCCTGCTCATCCCCTGGACGGCAGAAAATATAACAGGTATGCGCAGGAATCTCCTGTTGTATCTTATCTTGCCCGAAAAGGTCATCGGGCTTTTTATTGCTGTCTTTTTCCGGCTCCTTTTTAGTCTCACTGCGTTCCTGAATTTCATCTTCAGCTACCAGCATCGCTTCCGCGTACAGCCCAGCATGGTCGATCTCCCGACGGTAACGCTTTGGCATGGAATGCAAGGAGATAGGCTCCTCTCCGTCAATTACGTCGATCTCGATGGTAGCTCCGCCATAGATAGCGTCTGCCAGTCCGCGCACGACTTCTGGGTAGCCGCCAAATCTTAGAGCGACCAAAGTCGGAGTTGGCTCTTCGCTCCAGACCACAATATCCGCATATCCGCTTAGGTGAATAAATTTTTGCTTGTCTTGATAGACAACTCGCATTAGCTTTTTGCTTTCCATTCATAGATAAACTCCTTTCTTTTTGCACAAAAAAACCGCAGTTCCCTCTCACCAGAGTGGAAACTGCGGTTTTTTGGCATGGTTGGGTATTTAGGATGTGGACAAGTCTCCACGGGCCCTCTGGCCCGCAGGTGGCAAACTCTGACCTGGTAAAATCTGACCTAAATACAGATAAAGCTTATCACACAAAGGGTCTTTTGAAAAGTTGCGGTTTTCTCCAAAACATGTTTTGCAATAGCTATTGATTTATCTTGCATTTTCATTCTTTTCTTGAAACAGCAAAATGAAAAAATGGGCCCATCAGGGGCACGCCCCCGGGTCCCACTTTTCCGCTCCGCTTTCTTGCATAGCCCGTGCATTTTAGCCTAATCCCGTTTTATTAAAGAGTATCCCCGCCCTCTGTTTGATTTGATCGTATATCGACTCTCATCAAATTCTAATCCCAATTTTCGCCTTAAGTTTCGAATAAAAGTGTTTGAGGTGGAGTCTGTAGAGGGCCTTCCGTTCCTGCTTCGCTCAACGCATTGCATGATTTCTTCATGTGTTACGATCTCTCCTCCGAATGCCGCCAATAGGTGCAGCAAATCAAACTCTGCTTTGTTAAGAAAATGTTCCTGTCCATCAATTACAACGCTATTTCTCTTAGGGCGGAATTGAAGTCCAAAAATCTCTGTTGAAGGTTCATCTAATCCATAGTTAAATAGAAGATCTTCCGTCTTATTGAACGATTCCAATAGCGAACGAATCCTTTGAAGCATATGCTTCTCTTCTTCAGGCCCTTCTGAAATGAACAACAAAACTTTCATGCGAGCACCCCCTTCATGTAAAATCAAGCCCGATCATATAGTGGTTATAGATTATACAAGCATTTAATAAAATGTGCAACAATATATTCGTAAATTTTATTGGTAATTTGTACCTATCTGCTTATTTTCCTCCTGGTTAGCGGGATAATCGCTTAGCTTCTCCACAAACCCAGAATTCTCCTGCATACATATCCATTTTAGAATCTAACATATAATTCTATGT
>ERZ1090862.544-NODE-544-length-16909-cov-8.432004_pt1 | contig 16909 bp, 13 predicted proteins | sample MGYA00478481_ERZ1090862 | MGnify/ENA primary metagenome ERZ1090862 (study PRJEB33644, sample SAMEA5815745) | chicken gut metagenome | biome: Chicken; feature: Gastrointestinal Tract; material: Caecum | place: Ireland | collected 2019-01-01 | study: A study of the... | reverse complement strand
AAAAGACACTGCTCTTAATTATAGTTAAAAAAATACCATAAGTCAAGCAAAATCAGGGCTTTGCGATAAATCTTTCCCAACCTTTTTTCACACTCTCATAAGCTGTATACTTTTTTGCGCGTCATAAAACTTTCTCCGCATGCCTTCCGTCCCAGTTTTGTGGATAACTCACAAATATAAAAATTCCCGTCATTTCAGGCTTTATCACGGTTTTCCCTATATTTTATAACCAGTTATCCACAAGTTATCCACATTTGTTGATAACTTGTGGATAACTCATGGATAAGTGGAAAAAATCATGTAGATAAAATATTTTTTCGACCTCAACCCACGAAAATAAGGCGGTTAAAAGTGTTAATAAAGTTATACACATGCATTTTTCATTGCTTATACACCCATTTTGATGTAAAATGTAACAGAGAGAGTCTGCATTTTTGCAGTTATCTCTCTATTCTATTGATGATTAGGAGTTACTTTAGATGAACATTGTAGAACAGAATTGGGATCAGATACTTAATAAGATGAAGCTTGAATACTGCTCATCAAACATTTCCTATAATACCTGGATCGCACCCCTGACCGTTTATGAAGTCAGGGATAATACTGTGTATATCCTCGTAAAGCTCAGGGCCAGCCTGGAACATATAGAAGAAAAGTATCTTCTTCCTTTTAAAGTCTGCATTGCTGAGGTAACCGGGGTCGAATATGAGGTTGCATTCGTAACGGACAATCAGACCGTGATCCAGGAAAAGAAAGAAAACACGGTAAAGAAAAACCGCGTAAACGCTATCTATGAGAAAGCAAACCTCAATCCCAAATATACATTTGATACTTTTGTGGTGGGCAGCAATAACAATTTCGCCCATGCGGCGTCCCTTGCTGTCGCAGAATCTCCTGGTGAGATCTACAATCCTCTTTTCATTTACGGAGGAGTTGGTTTAGGTAAAACTCATCTGATGCATTCTATCGCCCATTATATACTGGAGCATGACCCTACCAAGAAAGTGCTCTATGTGACCAGTGAGGCATTTACCAATGAACTGATCGACGCTCTGAAGGTAGGTAAGAACGGGAATGAGCTGGCAATGACCACATTCCGTGAGAAGTACAGAAGCAATGATGTACTCCTTATCGATGATATCCAGTTTATAATAGGTAAGGAGAGTACTCAGGAAGAGTTCTTCCATACTTTCAACCATCTGCATGTATCCGGAAAGCAGATCATTATCTCCAGTGATAAGCCGCCGAAAGACATTGAGACTCTTGAAGCAAGGCTGCGCACCCGTTTCGAGTGGGGACTGATCGCGGATATCTCCGCTCCCGACTATGAGACGAGGATGGCGATCCTTCGCAAGAAGGAAGAACTGGACGGACTGGAACGCTACCATATTCCGGATGACGTCATGCAGTATATCGCCAACAACATCAAGTCCAATATCCGTGAACTTGAGGGATCTTTAAATAAACTGATCGCTCTTTCCAACCTGGAAAACAAGCCCATCGATATTCCTCTTGCCGCGGAAGCTTTAAAAGATATGATCTCTCCGGATAACAACCGGGTGATCACACCGGAACTGATCATGGATGTCGTCTCTGAACACTTTAATGTTCCGGTTGCTGAACTGAAAGGAAAGAAGCGAAACGCGGAAATCGTACTCCCCCGCCAGATCGTCATGTATCTGTGCAGGAATATGACAGATACACCGCTGAAATCCATCGGAGTCCTTCTCGGAGGAAAAGATCACGCTTCCATCAGCCACGGAGTCAAGAAGATCGAGAACGACCTTAAGACTGACGAGGCTCTCAACAACACTGTCAACATCATAAAGAAGAAGATCAATCCTGTGTAAAACTTTTAAGATGATGTTGATAAATGTGGATAACCATGTAGAAAACCTGTGGAATCTATGTTGAAGACCATGAGGATAACCTGAAAGCTCTTCTGAGCCCTCCGGATTATCCTCACACATTCCCCAGGGAATCCCATCAGAATCTACAGACTTATCAAAGCGGACAAACCCTTATATTTCAAGGCTTTGATGCACTTATTAACATATCCACATCCCCTAATAAGACTACGACGGAAATTTTTTTATTTATATATTCATAAAAGGCACCGCTGAAATTTTTTTCACACACGGCGAAAGGAGATATCTTCAAATGAAAATTGTTTGTACAAAATCCAATCTTGTCAAAGGAGTCAGCATTGTATCAAAAGCTGTTCCTTCCAAGACTACGATGCCGATTCTGGAATGTATCCTGATCGATGCCTCTACTGATGTAATCAAACTGACTGCAAATGATATGGAACTCGGTATCGAAACCAGCATTGAAGGTGAGATCATAGACAGAGGGATCATAGCGATCAATGCAAGGATCTTTTCAGAGATCGTAAGAAAGCTTCCTGACAGTGATGTTGTCATCGAGACAGATTCAGACAGCCAGGCCATGATCACCTGTGAGAAAGCGAAGTTCAATATCGCGGCACAGCCAGGAGATGATTTCTCTTATCTGCCTGCAGTTGAGAAAGATGACTTCATCACAGTTTCTGAATTTACCCTGAAGGAAGTCATCCGTCAGACCATCTTTTCTATCGCCGATAATGAAACGAACAAGATGATGACAGGAGAACTTTTCGAGATCGAGGACAATGTTCTGAAGGTGGTATCACTTGACGGACACCGTATCTCCATCCGGAAGATCGAACTGAAGGATTCCTATCAGCCGAAGAAAGTTATTGTTCCCGGAAAGACTCTCCAGGAGATCAGCAAGATCATCGGCGGAGAGGCTGAGGCAGAAGTAGATATTTCATTTACCAGAAATCATATTGTATTTGAATTTGACAGGACGGTCGTGGTATCCCGTCTGATAGAAGGAGAATATTTCCGGATCGATCAGATGCTCTCAAGCGATTATGAGACAAAGGTTCGGATCAATAAGAGAGAGCTTCTTGACTGTATTGACCGTGCTACTCTTCTCATCAAAGAAGGGGATAAAAAACCGATCATTATCGATATCAGGGATGATTCCATGGAACTGAAGATCAAATCCCAGTTCGGATCTATGGACGAGGTGATCCTGTGCACCAAGGAAGGCAAGGATCTTCTCATCGGATTCAATCCGAAATTCCTGATCGACGCTCTCCGGGTCATCGACGACGAAGAGGTTGATCTGTACTTCATGAACGCAAAAGCTCCGTGCTTCATCAAGGACGAGACACAGAGTTATATCTATCTGATCCTGCCTGTCAACTTCAACGCTGCAGTATGACAACCGGATCTGATCTTCAGAAAAAGGAGTTTTCGAGAATGGAAATATTTAATCTGCGCTCCGGAGATGAGTTCATCAAACTGGGGCAGCTGCTCAAAGCAGTCGGTGCCGTGGAAAGCGGTGTGGAGGCGAAAGACGCCATACAGGAGGGGCACGCATCCGTCAATGGGGAAACGGAGACCCGGAGGGGAAGAAAATTATATGCCGGGGATACCGTCAGTTTCGATGGACGGGAAATAAAGATACAGTGACGGGAAAGTTATGGTAATCAGGTCTTTAAAGCTTAAAAACTATAGAAATTACGATCTGTTAGATATAACCTTCGATCCGAAGACAAATATACTCTATGGGGACAATGCGCAGGGGAAGACCAATATACTGGAGGCTCTCTATCTTACCGGAACGACGAAGTCGCACAGAGGGACAAAAGACCGGGATATGATCCAGTTCGGGCATGATGAGTCTCATCTTGAGACCGTGGTCGAGAAAAAGGGAGCCTGCTTTCAGATCGACATGCATCTGAAAAAGAACAGTCCGAAAGGGATCGCCATAGACAAGATTCCGATCCGGCGTGCCAGCGAACTCTTCGGCATCGTCCAGTTTGTATTTTTCTCTCCCGAGGACCTGAATATCATCAAGGAGGGACCTGCCGGGCGCAGGAGGTTCCTTGATCTGGAACTGTCCCAGATCGACAAGGTATACCTGAGCAATCTCTCCAGCTATAATCGGATCATCAACCAGAGAAATTCTCTGCTGAAAGACCTGTATGGTCAGCAGAATCTAATCGAGACGCTGGATATATGGGATATGCAGCTCGCGTCATATGGGACAAAGATACTGGAGAGAAGACGGGAGTTTGTAGAGCAGGTAAATGAAATAATTTCTGATATACATTTTAAATTAACCGGCGGAAAAGAACGTATCCGCCTTATCTATGAAGAGAGCAAGGGAAACCTGACATTTGAGCAGGCACTGAAGAAATACAGAGAGAGGGACATCCGCATGAAAAGCACTACGGTCGGACCACACAGGGACGATCTGTGTTTCATGAACAACGGGGAAATCGACATCAGAAAATTCGGGTCCCAGGGTCAGCAGAGGACTGCTGCTCTCTCACTGAAGCTCTCCGAGATCGAACTGGTAAAACGGGTCATAAACGATACGCCGATCCTTCTGCTGGACGACGTATTGTCTGAACTGGACAAACACAGGCAAAACTATCTTTTAGAGAGCATTCACGACATACAGACTGTGATCACATGCACGGGACTGGATGAGTTTGTGAACAACAGATTTTCGATAAACAAGATATTTCACATAAAAAACGGTAACGCGGTAAAAGCAAATTAGGAGGTAAAAAAATGGGTGCATCAGGTACAGAGTTTGATTCTGAATATGGGGCGGACCAGATTCAGATACTGGAGGGGCTGGAAGCTGTAAGAAAAAGACCGGGTATGTACATTGGCAGTACCTCCTCAAGAGGTCTCCATCATCTCGTCTATGAGATCGTTGACAACTCAGTGGATGAGGCTCTCGCAGGATACTGTGACGAGATCCAGGTAGACATCAACAAGGACAATTCCGTGACAGTCAGCGACAACGGGCGGGGAATCCCGGTGGGGATCAACCACAAGGCCGGGCTTCCTGCCGTAGAAGTCGTATTTACGATCCTCCATGCCGGAGGAAAATTCGGCGGCGGGGGATACAAAGTATCCGGAGGACTCCACGGTGTGGGAGCCTCTGTCGTGAACGCCCTCTCTGAATGGCTTGAGGTTGAGATCTATCACGAGGGAAAGATCTACAAACAGCGCTATGAGAGAGGCAAGGTCTGTTACAAACTGAAAGTGATCGGAGAATGTGAACCGGACAGGACCGGGACAAAAGTCACATTCCTTCCCGATAAAGAAATCTTTGAGGATACGATATTTGACTATTCCGTACTCAAACAGAGATTCCGTGAGATGGCTTTCCTTACCAAGGGGCTCAGGATTGTCCTGAGAGACTGGAGGGAAGAGGAACTGCATGAGCACGTCTTCCACTATGAAGGCGGAATCAAGGAATTTGTGACATATCTGAATAAGAGCAAGACTCCTCTCTATGACCAGATCATCTACTGCGAGGGAGTAAAAGACGGCGTATATGTCGAAGTTGCCATGCAGCACAATGATTCCTACAGCGACAACACATACGGTTTTGTAAATAATATTACAACGCCGGAGGGCGGGACACATGTAGAGGGATTCCGTACCGCTCTTACCAAGACGTTCAACGACTATGCGAAAAAGAATAAGCTTCTGAAGGACAGCGATCCGAAGCTGACAGGAGAAGATATCAGGGAGGGGCTTACAGCGATCATAAGTGTAAAGATCGAGGACCCTCAGTTTGAAGGGCAGACAAAACAGAAACTCGGAAACAGTGAGGCAAGAGGCGCGGTGAACAGTATCGTGAGCAGCCAGCTTGAGATTTTCCTTGAACAGAACCCGAACGTGGCAAAGACTACGATCGAAAAGTCAGTCACTGCGCAGCGGGCAAGAGAGGCAGCGAGAAAGGCGAGGGATCTGACAAGAAGAAAATCCGCTCTGGAAGGAATGTCCCTTCCCGGAAAACTTGCCGACTGTTCGGATAAAGATCCTGCAAACTGCGAGATCTATATCGTTGAGGGAGATTCCGCCGGCGGTTCGGCAAAGACGGCAAGGGACCGTGCGACCCAGGCTATCCTTCCGCTGAGAGGAAAGATCCTCAATGTGGAGAAGGCACGTCTGGACAAGATCTATGCCAACGCAGAGATCAAGGCCATGATCACCGCCTTTGGAACCGGGATCCATGATGATTTTGACATCACAAAACTCAGATATCACAAGATCATCATCATGACCGATGCCGATGTTGACGGAGCACATATCAGTACTCTCCTGCTCACTTTCCTCTACCGGTTCATGCCGGACCTGATCAAGGAGGGGTATGTATATCTGGCGCAGCCGCCGCTTTATAAGCTGGAAAAGAACAGAAAAGTATGGTACGCGTACAGTGACGAAGAATTGAACCGGATCTTGACGGAAGTCGGACGTGACAGCAACAACAAGATCCAGCGATACAAAGGTCTGGGTGAGATGGATGCGGAACAGCTCTGGGAGACTACCATGGATCCCGAACACAGGATACTTCTGAAAGTGACAATGGACGAAGAGACATCTTCCGAACTCGATCTGACCTTCACTACCCTCATGGGCGATAAGGTCGAACCAAGACGAGAATTTATCGAAGAAAACGCAAAATACGTACAAAACCTGGATATATAGCATTAAACAGCGACAGGGACTATGAGGTTTGGAAGGCAGAAATCGAGCTTGCTCGAATTTATGTCTTCCGAAGCTCAGGGGAGTTGGCATTGGAAATGCCAACCCAGCGAAAAAATCGAAGATTTTTGAGCTGGAGTCCCGGGAGCGAAAGCAGCCGAATATTTTTTGAGCTGGAGTCCCGGGAGCGGAAACAGCCAAATATTTTTAGAGCTGGAGCCCCGGGAGCGGAAACAGCCGAATATTTTTGGATGTTTCCTGTCGTGAAATCATAGAAGGAGATAAAAAATGGAAGACAATATTTTTGATAAAGTCCATGAAGTCGATCTGAAAAAAACGATGGAGACATCCTACATCGACTACGCTATGAGTGTTATTGCGTCCCGTGCCCTTCCGGATGTAAGGGACGGTCTCAAGCCGGTGCAGAGAAGAATCCTCTACTCAATGATAGAACTGAACAACGGTCCCGACAAGCCGCACCGTAAATGTGCGCGTATCGTCGGTGATACGATGGGAAAATATCATCCCCACGGAGACAGCTCGATCTACGGAGCTCTGGTAAATCTTGCCCAGGACTGGTCAACAAGGTATCCTCTTGTTGACGGTCATGGAAACTTTGGTTCTGTGGACGGCGACGGTGCTGCGGCAATGCGATATACCGAGGCGCGCCTGAGTAAGATTTCCATGGAGATGACAGCGGACATCAACAAAGATACTGTTGACTTTACGCCGAACTTTGATGAGACGGAGAAGGAGCCGGTGGTCCTTCCGTCAAGATTTCCGAACCTTCTCGTAAACGGAACATCCGGTATCGCCGTCGGTATGGCGACTAATATCCCTCCACATAACCTAAGAGAGGTCATCGCCGCTGTCGTCAGGATCATTGACGACCAGATCGAGGAAAAGGGAGCCACCACGATCGAGGAAATCCTTCAGATCGTGAAGGGGCCGGATTTCCCGACGGGGGCGGAGATCCTCGGAACCAGAGGAATCGAGGAGGCTTACCGGACCGGAAGAGGAAAGATCCGTGTCCGCGCCATTACGAATATCGAGCCAATGCAGAACGGAAAGAACAGGATCATCGTGACCGAGCTTCCGTTCATGGTAAATAAGGCAAGGCTGATCGAGAAGATCGCCGACCTGGTAAAGGAGAAGAAGATTGACGGGATCACAGACCTGAGCGACCAGTCAAGCCGTGAGGGAATGAGAATCTGTATTGAGCTTCGGCGTGATGTCAATCCCAACGTGATCCTGAACCAGCTTTACAAACATACACAGCTTCAGGATACTTTCGGAGTGATCATGCTCGCGCTTGTGAACAATGAACCGAAAGTCATGAACCTTCTGGACATGCTTCAGTATTATCTGCAGCATCAGGAGGAGGTAGTAACAAGAAGGACGAAATATGACCTGAACAAGGCGGAAGAAAGAGCTCACATCTTACAGGGCTTGCTGATCGCTCTTGACAATATCGACGAAGTGATCCGGATCATCCGCGGATCCAAGACCGTACAGATCGCGAAAACAGAACTCATGGAGCGCTTCGGCCTGTCAGATGTGCAGGCGCAGGCAATCGTGGACATGCGTCTGAGAGCTCTTACCGGTCTGGAAAGAGAGAAGATCGAGACAGAATATGCAGAACTGACAAAAAAGATCGAGGAATTGAAGGCGATCCTCGCAGACCGCAAGCTTCTTCTCGGAGTGATCAAAAAAGAAATACTTGCCATTTCCGAAAAATATGGCGACGACAGAAGAACAAGGATCGGCTATGATGAGTTTGATATCTCCATGGAGGATCTGATCCCGAGAGAAAATGTTGTGATCACCATGACAAATCTCGGATACATCAAACGCATGAGCATGGATACGTTCAAGAGCCAGAACCGCGGTGGCAAGGGAATCAAGGGAATGCAGACCCTGGAGGACGACTATATCAGAGAACTGTTCGTCACTACCAGCCACCACTATATCATGTTCTTTACGAATACGGGACGCGTGTACCGTCTTAAAGGCTATGAGATCCCGGAGGCAGGAAGGACTGCGAGAGGAACCGCTATCATCAATCTCCTGCAGCTTATGCCGGATGAGAAGATCACGGCAATGATACCGCTCAGGGAATATGAAGAAGGCAAGTATCTGTTCATGGCGACAGTGAAAGGACTTGTGAAGAAGACCCCGATCATTGAATATGCCAATGTGAGAAAGACAGGGCTTGCGGCGATCGCGCTCCGGGAGGACGACCGTCTGATAGAGGTAAAAGTAACAGACAATGAACAGGATATCCTTCTTGTGACAAAATACGGACAGTGTATCCGCTTCAGCGAAAAAGACGTCCGCTCAACAGGAAGAGTTTCCATGGGCGTGCGCGGCATGAACTTAAGCGACGGCGACGTTGTCATCGGAATGCAGATAAGCAGCCAGGGCAAAGATATGCTCATCGTCTCGGAAAATGGAATGGGCAAGAGGACTTCCATGGAGGAGTTTACAAGACAGAACCGGGGCGGAAAAGGAGTGAAGTGCTATAAGATCACGGAGAAGACCGGAAATGTGGTGGGAATGAAGGCTGTAGATGAAGACAGCGAGATCATGATCATCAATACAGAGGGAATCATCATCCGTATGAAGTGCTCCGATATCTCCGTGTACGGAAGGATCACTTCTGGAGTGAAACTCATCAATCTTCACGGAAAAGATAAAGTGGCAAGCGTTGCCAAGGTAAGAAAAGCTTCTGCTGAGATCGACGGGGAACAGGTTGAGATCTCAGATTCAGAAAATGAGGAAGCAAAGGATCAGGATTAAAAATTAAATATTCAGGTTCATAAAAAAACGGCAGTCGAAGGTATGAGTCCTTTGACTGCCGTTTTTGCAGGTATTTATCTAAGAATGCTGAGTTGATACAAATTTCTGGTTTTTGCACTTTTTGCATTAAAATAATGACAAATTTCTGATAAACAGAATACATTTATCGAAAAACAATAAAAATATATTGACATTTAATATGTAGGCTCATATAATCCAGATAAAGGTAACTCAGAATATGGATTTTTATCAAAGGAGGACGTCATGAAGAAAAACGGATTTGTTTCGTTTACAAAATTTTTTCTTGATTTTATGTTTTTTTCAGGCATACTGGTCGAGGTCACTCTTCCCTATACGCTGAAACTGGCGGGAAGATACTATTCGGCGGAAATAGGGAGGCAGTATATTCCGATGCTGGTCATCTTTGGGATATCGGGAATATGCGGTCTTATCATAGTCTTCAGTCTGAGAAGGATGATGCGGACAGTGATAGAAAGAAACTGCTTTGTCAGCGACAACACGAGAAGCCTTAAAGTTATGGGGAGAGTAAGTCTGGTCATCGCCGTACTTTTTCTGATCAAAAGTATACTGATCCCTACCCCGGCGTCATTTGTCATCGTGCTCACTTTTTTCATAGCGGGAATGTTCAGCCATGTGCTCAGCCTGGTGTTTGAGGAAGCGGTGCGTTTCAAAGAAGAAAATGACCTGACGATATAGGAGGGACAGCAATGGCAATAATCGTAAATCTTGATGTGATGATGGCAAAGCGTAAAATGAGTCTCACGGAACTGGCGGGCGAGATTGATATCACGATGGCGAATCTGTCTATCCTGAAAAATAATAAGGCAAAGGCGGTCAGGTTTACTACGCTGGACGCGATATGCAAAGCTCTGAAATGCCAGCCCGGAGATATTCTGGAATATGTGGAGGATGATTCGGATGAATGAGACCTATATAGAAAAAATGAGGAAGGATCACGGCTGGTTTTTACGGATGAGCCTGATCTTCGGAATTATATTCGTATTTTGTATCTACAGGAATATGTCGGGGATCACGTTTCCTCTGCTGACTGCTGTTATGATATGTTTTTCCACAGCGTTCCTGAGAAGAATGGGGATAACTTTTTCAAAAGACATGATTCCTTATGGAATCGGGATCATGCTGCTTGGAATATCCACATGCCGTACGGCAAGCGGATTTCTTCACTTTTTCAACTATGTCGGGATACTGCTGCTCTTCTGCGGGGCGGCGCTCCATCAGGTTCAGGATGACAGAAGGTGGGGATTCATCCAGTATGTGAAAAAGTTCTTTTCACTGGCGGGAATGTGGATCATTTCATTTGTGGAACCATTCCGAAGACAAGAGGAAGAAAAAGATGTGGATAACAAAGGCGGAATGTTGAAAAATAAGAAAACAAGAGCAGTCGGTGTGGGAATTTTGGCTGCAGTACTTTTCCTCTGTGTTGTCCTCCCGCTTCTGATGATGTCTGACAGGATATTTTCCAGGTTTTTCACAGATTTTTTCAGCCTCTTTGATCTGGGGGAGATATTTGATGAATTCAATCTGGGAAATCTGATCGGGATCCTTATCACTTTTCTCATAGGGATGACTGGTATTTATGCCTTTTTTGCCGGTGTTTTCCGCATGAAACAGGGAGATGATGTGGAGGAAAACAGAAAAAAAGCGGATACTCTCACCGGAATCACATTTACCGGGATCCTTGCTGCAGTGTATGTATTTTATTCGGCGATACAGATCATTTACCTATTTCTCAGACTGGATACCGGTCTGCCGGACGGAATGACTTATTCACAGTATGCCCATGAGGGATTCTGGCAGCTTCTGTTCGTAAGTGTGATCAATTTCGCTGCCGTGGTCATCTGTATCCAGGTGTTCGGGGAAAACAGGATCTTAAGTATCCTGCTGTGTACTGTTTCCGTGTGTACCTGTGTGATGATCCTTTCCGCCGCATACCGGATGATGCTGTATGTGGGAGAATATGACCTGACTTTTCTGAGAGTGCTGGTCCTGTGGTTTCTGGCAGTTCTTATGGTCATTTTTTTCGGAGTGATATACAGCATATTCCGAAGGCAGTTCCGACTGTTCCGATACATCATGGCAGTGATCTCTGTGATGTACATCGGATTTTCACTGCTCCGTCCGGACGGGCTTATAGCGGAATACAATATCGCAAATACAGAATCCATGAACTATGAGGATGTGATGTATCTCCTTTACGGGCTGTCGGAGGACGCGGCGCCGGAACTGATGGAGATCGATATGGATAATCTTCTGGAAATACAGGCTTTTCAGGAAGTGAATTATTATTTTAATGAGATCCAGACAAGGTACGGCGACATGTCGCTGCGGACATGGAATTTATCGAGGAGCAGCGCTCTTGACACGGCGGAAATGTGGAAGGAAACTGCCGGAATAAATGGCATCGCCGTGGAATAGAATAGAGTATAACAGATGGGCGAGTCTTGGATCCAGGGAGGGGAGCAGGGAAAGTGGAGAATAAAATTACAACTGCCGTGATCAATTTTTTTATAAGGGCGATCATAGGAATGGCTCTCATATTTTTCATAAACCAGTATGTGCTCCCCTCTGATTCTTCAATTAATGTGGGCTTGAACGCGGTCTCTTTTTTGACATCCGGAACCCTTGGAATTCCTGGGGTCTGCCTTCTTTACGGGATCATGTGCTACAGAATTTTGTGAGGATTTCACAAAACGGAAAAATTTTTAATTCGGGGCTGGACAAATTCAAATCCATTGTTTTATAATGCGTCTTACACGGCAGGGGTCACCTGCCGGAGCATTCGTCTTCTGAGGAAAAGGCGGATGTGTCTTGGAGCCGGTGTTATAGATACCGGACATCATGTGTTTTTATTCAGGCTGCAGCATCGCAGCAATATTTCAGATTATGCAGAGTGAAAAAAAGAAGGAGGGAAGAAGTGCGCCGGGACATTTCGTTCTGTGTGACGTTCAGAGAGAGTATTCAGAAAACCTGCTGAATGTACTGATCGAAAAGTTTCAGGGAGAATACCGTTTTCATCTTTTTCACGATATAGGGAAGGCGTCTGATCTTTCACGGAAAGTAAACGTGGATATCCTTGTGGCAGCAGAAGAGTTTGATAAAGAAGACAGGAGAAAAGTGGCCGCCGGAAGAAGATTCCTTCTGTGTGGAACCCGGGGAAGAAATGTGAGGGCAGGAGAAATCCCTGTATTCAGATATCAGTCTGCGGAGAAGATCATGGAGGAAATCCGGGAAAGTGAAGGAAGAAAAAGTGAAGGTCGGGAAAGTGAAATTCAGGAAAAGGATAAACTGACGGAGGATGAGAAAACAGGGACGACGGGAACTGGGAAGCCGGATTCCGTGGAGAAGAGAAAGGAACCTCGCGTGCTTACCACAACGTCAGTGAAGGGAGTGATCGGTGTCTATTCTCCGGTCCACAGGATCGGAAAGACCAGATTTTCGATCCGTCTGGGAAAACAGCTTTCGCAGAAGTTTCCTGTCCTTTATCTGAACCTGGAGGGGAATGCCGGAGGAGGATATTATTTTCCGGAGGATCCGGGACAGGATATTGGTGATCTGCTCTACTACATGAGGCAGGACGGGATCAATCCGGGGATGAAGATCAGCACAATGGCAGGTCAGTCAGACGGGATGGATTATATCATGCCCATGAAATATGAGCAGGATATAAAAACAGTAAAGAAAGAAGAATGGCTGGATCTTCTGGACATCATCCTGGAAAAGTGCATCTATGAGGCGGTCATCCTTGATCTCGGAGACTGCATTGACGGATTGTACGACATCCTGAGAAAGTGCGAGAGAGTGTATACCCTGTATATCGATGAAGAGACCGCGCTGGCAAAGATGGAACAGTACGAGAAGAATCTGAGAGCGGCCGGATATTCGGATGTACTGGGCAAAACAGTGAAACGCAGGGTCGGAAGAGTACGCCGCACAGAAGGAAAACAGGCGGAAGCAGTATGACAAGGACAGAACAGTTTTATGAACAGATCATGCTACGGCTTGATATGACAAGGAACACAGAGGACGAAGAACTGCAGGAGATGATCCACTCCGTACTGGAGGAGGCGGGACGGAAGGAATATATTCCCCTGAATGAAAAGATCCGGATGAGCAGAGAACTGTTCAATGCGTTCCGCAAGCTGGATATTCTTCAGGAGATGATCGAGGATGAAGAGATCACAGAGATCATGGTAAACGGTACGGAAAATATCTTTTATGAGAAAGGAGGAAGACTGTACCGCTCTGAACGCAGATTCCTTTCGGAAGAGAGACTGTGTGATGTGATCCAGCAGATCGTGGGGGAGACAAACCGCTATGTAAATGAGTCATCACCGGTGGTCGACGCAAGGCTGCGGGACGGTTCCAGAGTGAACGTGGTACTCAGACCGGTGGCGGTAAACGGACCGATCATGACCATCAGAAAATTTCCGTCCGGGGCGGTGACAATGTCTGACCTGGTGAGAATGGGAAGTCTGACGCCGGAAGCGGCGGAGTTTATCGGGAAACTTGTAAGAGCGAAATATAACATTTTCGTCAGCGGCGGAACCGGCGCCGGCAAGACCACATTCCTGAATGCGATGTCTGATTTTATCCCCAAGGATGAGCGGATCATCACTATTGAGGACAATGCGGAACTCAGGATACAGGGGGTGGAAAATCTGGTCAGCCTTGAGGCGCGCAGCGCCAATCTGGAAGGGGACGGGGCAGTGACTATAAGAGACCTGATCCGGGCCGCACTGAGGATGAGACCAGACCGGATCATTGTGGGAGAGGTAAGAGGAGAAGAGACAGTAGATATGATCTCTTCCGCCATGCTGAATGGCCACAGCGGTTCCATGTCCACAGGTCATGCGAACAATCCGTCAGATATGATACATCGGCTGGAGACCATGATGATGATGGGGATAGATCTTCCTCTGACAGCGATCCAGAGACAGATTGCGTCGGCGCTGGATATCATCATTCATCTCGGAAGGCTCAGAGACCGGAGCAGGAAAGTACTGCAGATCGCAGAAGTGACAGGATATGAAGGGGATACGGTACAGACGAGGACACTCTATGAATTTCAGGAGGAGGGGATGAAAGATGAAAAGATTCAGGGAAAACTTATGAAGGTTAATGAAATCGCGGATCAGGGGAAGCTCCTGGCTGCAGGATATCGGGAAGCGTGAGTACGCCGCGGGGATCATAAAAGGGATACTCCTTTACGGGGCGGTGATCTATCTGTTTTACGGATCCGCTCTTCCGGCGCTGTTCCTGATCCCTCTCTGGGGTGTCTATATGAAACAGTGGGCGGAGGATATGACGTCGAAAAAAGAAGCGGAATTCAGAAATCAGTTCAGGGATTGTATCCAGGCAATGTCCGCGGCGCTGAAGGCAGGCTACTCCGCGGAAAATGCGATAAGGGAGACAAAGAGGGATATCGCTCCGATGTATTCTCCGGATAAAAGGATCATGAAAGAACTGAGACTGATGGTGCATCAGATCGAGATGAACAGACCGGTTGGACAGGTACTGGAAGAATTTTCGGAAAGAGCAGGACAGGAAGATGTGGAGAATTTTGTCCATGTATTTAACGCGGCAAAGAAAAGCGGAGGGGACAGTATCTCCATGATCAGAAGAGCAGTCCGGGTGATCAGTGAAAAGATAGACACGGAAAAAGAAATCCAGACTATGCTCGCCTCAAAAAAGCTGGAATTTGACATCATGTGTGCAGTTCCGCTTGTGATCATACTCTACATGAAGATGACATTCGGCGGATTTCTCGACGCCCTGTATGGCAACGCGGCGGGGGCGGCAGTGATGACCATATGCCTTATCCTTTATACAGGGGCATATCTTCTCGGAAGAAAACTGATCAGGATAGAGGTATAAAAAATCGAGGCACTTCGAAATGACAGAATATGAAAAGGGATGATGCTATCATGGGCTGGAAGCTTGTGAAAAAGAAGATGAAAGATCCGGTTTACATAAAGGCGGGAATCGCCGTTGCTGTATCAGCGGTATGTTTCATGGGGGTCTTTCTGTGGGACAACGCAAAAGAGATAGAGAAAAATGATTCAGGACAGAATATCCTTCAGAGAAACCGGCACGGTCAGGGGGACAGCTCTGCTCAGATCAGGGCAACAGTCGGAGAAAAGGAAGAGGATATCAACGTTACAGTTTCAGAGCAGGCATATACAGAAGAAGAACTTGAAGCTGTATTTCAGGAGGCTTCTGAAAAACTGGAGGATATGATCCTGGGAGAGAACGAAAGCCTGGACGAGGTGCGGACAGATCTTTCTCTGATACAGGAAATCCCGGATACGGGCATCACTGTTTCCTGGGAACTGGACCGATATGATGTGATGGATCTTCAGGGAACGCTTATCCCGGAGAAGATCCCGGAGGACGGTGCTCTGGTAAAACTGAGCGCATCCCTTCTTTATGAAGAACAAGAGGCTGTGTATGAATTTTATGCAAGAGTATATCCTCCGGTGATGAGTTCATCAGCTCAGGTGAGAAAGGAATTGGAAGAGGAACTCATTGAATCCGACGAGGTTACCAGAACAGAAGAGTATCTTGTACTTCCTGATCAGATCGGAGGAGAGCCGGTAGAATGGGACTATGCAGAGGATACGAGGGCGTTCGGCATTCTTATCCTGGGGGCAGGATGTGCCGCTATGATCTGTGTGTCTGAAAAACAGTCGGTGAAAAAAGAGGAAAAGCGCCGGATCCGGGAGATGAAACTGGATTATCCGCAGATCATCAATAAATTTAATCTGTATATCAGTGCAGGGATGACGATCAGGAGAGCATGGTTCTGTATCGCGGGAGATTATGAGAAGAAGCGGAAGAATTTCGGGACGAGAGCAGCCTATGAAGAGATGGTCTATACGATGCATGAGATACAGGGAGGAGCTCCGGAAGGAGAGTGCTATGAAAAATACGGGATACGGTGCGGAATATCCGGATACAGAAAATTCGGCACCATGCTTTCTCAGAACCTGAGAAAAGGCTCCAGAGGGATCACGGAGCTTCTGTCGAGAGAGGCGGAGGAGGCCTTTGAGGACAGGAAGAACCTGGCAAAGAAACTGGGGGAGGAGGCAGGGACAAAGATGATGATACCCTTGTTCATCATGCTTGCAGTAGTTTTTATCATCGTTATTGTTCCGGCATTCTTTTCAATCCAGATATGAGGAACCATTTGAACGGAAGAGAATAAGATATCAGAAGAAGAGAAAGGGGAATCGGTATGAAATCAAAAGTAGTCAGAGTAAAAAACAATATTGTCGGTCTCATACGCAGAGGAGAGGCCTATCTCATCAGTCACAGATATGTTTCCGGAGTTACGGTGATCGAGATGGTACTGATCCTTGTCAAGAATCTGGCCCTGTATATAGAGTATATAGAGGGCGAAAAAACCCTAAAAAATAAACTATATACACGCTATACACAAGAACATGGACAACTTATACCTGTCTCTTATACACATCTGACGCTGCCGACGATAAGGCTCGTGT
>ERZ1090862.540-NODE-540-length-16998-cov-11.113026_pt1 | contig 16998 bp, 10 predicted proteins | sample MGYA00478481_ERZ1090862 | MGnify/ENA primary metagenome ERZ1090862 (study PRJEB33644, sample SAMEA5815745) | chicken gut metagenome | biome: Chicken; feature: Gastrointestinal Tract; material: Caecum | place: Ireland | collected 2019-01-01 | study: A study of the... | reverse complement strand
GAATGTATCAGGCGCTGGCCTGACGCAGCGGGGCTGCGCCAAAAGGCGTACCAAAAAAACCCACCCCCCGGGCTGCCGGCGGGCCCCGTTAACCAGGGCGGGCGCTTCCTGCATGGAAGCGCCCGCCCTGTTTGTTCTGCCCCTGTATGCCCGGGGAAAATTTGCCCTTAAACGCAAATATCCGAACCTGTTTTTACTGCGCAAAATTGAGCGGATACCACAATATTGCAGAGCATTTGCACGCCATTCGCAGGCGAGACGATTTTGCATCAAAATTTCATAAAATTTGCTCACTATTTTTACTTCAATAGCCAACTCGCCCGCCGTCGGATCTCCTGTTCGATCATCTTCAGGCGATTAGCAGGCAGGTTATAACGGGTTGCGCGGCGGTCAAAGCGGAAGTCCAGCAGCTTGCGCAGCATCCGGTGGTGGCGGGGCTGCATGACCGTGGCGGCTTCCTCCAAGAAGCTGTCATACGCTACCGGCAAGAGCGAATCTGCATAGGTGCGGCGGGATGGTCCCGGATGGCGGACATACTGCCTTTTTTTGACCAGCCGGCCCTGCGGGCCGGTTGATGGACAGCCTTGTTTTCGAGAGCATCGCATCCACATAGGCGCGGTTTTTGGGGATGGTGCGCTGCTTGAGCCAGCGTTCGTCCCCACTCGTTGGTGAGGGTCAGGTCCAGCGGCAGGAACGCTCCATAGGACAGAACCAAGAGCTCGCTCCGTATTTTTGGCTGTGTCTGGTATCATGCAGTGTTTGATTGCTAATTTTTTGAAATTGCCGCCAATCTTCAATACAGAAGAGCCGGAAAACCTCATAGCCAAAACACTTTGCTAAAAAATACCCCGCGTGCGTGGGGATAAGGTCCGCCCAGCTGTCCAGTTGGCCCTGCAGTTCGGATCACCCCCGCGTGCGCAGGGATAAGGTCTCATCGCCAGGAACTTTGACTTCAACCTCAGGATCACCCCCGCGTGCGCGGGGATAAGAAGTGGTAGTCACTTACTTGTCATCCTATTTTGGGATCACCCCCGCGTGCGCGGGGATAAGTTGAGCTGGCCGACCTGCTGCACAAGCTGGACAGGATCACCCCCGCGTGCGCGGGGATAAGAATCCCGGGAAGCTGGGGGCCTTGCTATGCGTAGGATCACCCCCGCGTGCGCGGGGATAAGAGCTTTTCGCCCAAATAATCAGTAATTGCCTGGGGATCACCCCCGCGTGCGCGGGGATAAGGTCATGTCGGCGGCATCGTCAAACACCAGGTTGGGATCACCCCCGCGTGCGCGGGGATAAGCGGCCTTCCCAATAGGTATCAAAAACTTTCACGGGATCACCCCCGCGTGCGCGGGGATAAGATGTTCAGCGCTGCTGCGGCATTCACCGTTACGGGATCACCCCCGCGTGCGCGGGGATAAGTTCATGTCGGCAAACAAGGCAGGCGCTGAAGCAGGATCACCCCCGCGTGCGCGGGGATAAGAGCAGTAAAGCAACCAACTCTTCGCGGGTCTTGGGATCACCCCCGCGTGCGCGGGGATAAGGTGGCACTCAATACCGTAAAGTATGCAAATCCAGGATCACCCCCGCGTGCGCGGGGATAAGTACTGGATCAAAAACCAGGTGACCGGCTTCCCGGGATCACCCCCGCGTGCGCGGGGATAAGATTCGTGAGCTGTTTGCCCTCGACCACCCGGAGGGATCACCCCCGCGTGCGCGGGGATAAGTCGGAATTTGGTGTCCAATACTGCTTTCATTGGGGATCACCCCCGCGTGCGCGGGGATAAGCCAGCGGGGCGACGTCGATCTTCTGTTCCAGAAAGGATCACCCCCGCGTGCGCGGGGATAAGGCACCGCAAAAAGCGGCAGCCCGGCCGAGTTGAGGATCACCCCCGCGTGCGCGGGGATAAGACCATCCCGGCCGACTTGCCGCCCATGGTGGAGGGATCACCCCCGCGTGCGCGGGGATAAGCCCGAAATTTTGAATCGGGGTAGCTGGGGGCTGGGATCACCCCCGCGTGCGCGGGGATAAGTCGCCCACAAAGACCGTGGACCCCACCAGGATGGGATCACCCCCGCGTGCGCGGGGATAAGATCTATCGGCATCGGGCGGTACGTAAGCTTGGGGGATCACCCCCGCGTGCGCGGGGATAAGGCGCGGGGGCTTTCTCGGATTATGGCAAGATTAGGATCACCCCCGCGTGCGCGGGGATAAGTCTCAAAGGACGCTATTCATATTACCAAAGCCGGGATCACCCCCGCGTGCGCGGGGATAAGACCCTAAACAATATCCTGACCTCGTGCAGTGTAGGATCACCCCCGCGTGCGCGGGGATAAGTCCATGGCCATGCCGCGGGGCAGGATCAGCTCGGGATCACCCCCGCGTGCGCGGGGATAAGTCGCTCATCAGCATTTCCACCACGCCGCTGGTGGGATCACCCCCGCGTGCGCGGGGATAAGAGTCTATGGGGGCAACACCTACTTTGTCCAACAGGATCACCCCCGCGTGCGCGGGGATAAGTCCACGTCCTGCAGGATGCCGGCACGTATGATGGGATCACCCCCGCGTGCGCGGGGATAAGGTTGCACCAGCAGCGGCATGTATACCCGGCTTGGGATCACCCCCGCGTGCGCGGGGATAAGCCGCGACCGGCAAGATGGTCACAAGTTTCCGTGGGATCACCCCCGCGTGCGCGGGGATAAGCATCGGCAAGCGCGCTTTCCCATGCGGCAATCAGGATCACCCCCGCGTGCGCGGGGATAAGGCCCTCTCGCCGGTGGCGGCGGCGTGTGCACAGGGATCACCCCCGCGTGCGCGGGGATAAGCCGCGCCGCCGGTAGTAGTGAGCGCAATTGCGGGGATCACCCCCGCGTGCGCGGGGATAAGGCCTTGATGATCTGACTGCCAAGATTCAGCCAGGGATCACCCCCGCGTGCGCGGGGATAAGACCTTTGCACGCCTGATCTGGAAGGGGAGGCGAGGATCACCCCCGCGTGCGCGGGGATAAGGAGCGCATTGCGTCCAGCCTGAGCGCCTACTACGGATCACCCCCGCGTGCGCGGGGATAAGAAGGCCCCCAGCTTCCCGGGATTTCCCGGGAGGGGATCACCCCCGCGTGCGCGGGGATAAGTCTAATACTAAAAAATCACCCCTTGTCGAAGCTGGATCACCCCCGCGTGCGCGGGGATAAGCATGTTTCCACGATTGAATCCCAGAAACAGGAGGGATCACCCCCGCGTGCGCGGGGATAAGTTTTATACGCCGCCCACAGGACGGCGGCCAGAAGGATCACCCCCGCGTGCGCGGGGATAAGTTTCTGTACCGCGTTGACATGATGCACACCGGAGGATCACCCCCGCGTGCGCGGGGATAAGCTTTTCAGGTAAGAGTAAACAGTTTCCGGCTTGGGATCACCCCCGCGTGCGCGGGGATAAGCGCTCGAACGGGGTGGGCCGGTAGGGCGGGTAGGGATCACCCCCGCGTGCGCGGGGATAAGGCCACCGGGCCATCTTCCTGGGCATCGACTATGAGGATCACCCCCGCGTGCGCGGGGATAAGCTCCTGGCTGTACAGGTCGATGATCTCGCCCGGGGATCACCCCCGCGTGCGCGGGGATAAGACCAGGAAGCTGTTGTTGTCCATCGGGAAGCCGGGATCACCCCCGCGTGCGCGGGGATAAGAAGAGAATGCCGGCGGCCGGCAGGGCGATGAAAGGATCACCCCCGCGTGCGCGGGGATAAGCTGGGTTGGATCAAAAAGCAGAAACGTGAGCAAGGATCACCCCCGCGTGCGCGGGGATAAGTAATAGTAAAAGAGTTCGGGATGCACTGGAATGGGATCACCCCCGCGTGCGCGGGGATAAGGCCGATCTCCACCCAGTTTTTGGCGGCGTCGAAGGATCACCCCCGCGTGCGCGGGGATAAGCCAATACCACCGCGCAGCTGGGTGCTAATGGCGGGATCACCCCCGCGTGCGCGGGGATAAGTCGGAAGAATTGAGCCAGCAGGTCAGCGAAGCGGGATCACCCCCGCGTGCGCGGGGATAAGGTGATCGCCGTGCGGTAAGGGCCGTTGTAGCCGGGATCACCCCCGCGTGCGCGGGGATAAGGATTTGAGGGTCAAGGTGCTGCTTGTGCCGTTGCGGATCACCCCCGCGTGCGCGGGGATAAGTCCCGCTCCACCGTCCACCTGTTTCAATATCAAGGATCACCCCCGCGTGCGCGGGGATAAGGACGCTGAGGTGGGGCGGCTGGTACTGGGGATGGGATCACCCCCGCGTGCGCGGGGATAAGTTCCACTGCGCGGGGGAGATGGCCGACTTGACGGGATCACCCCCGCGTGCGCGGGGATAAGTTTCTTGCCGACGCGCTTACTGTCGTCTCTGTGGGATCACCCCCGCGTGCGCGGGGATAAGTCCCAAAAATCCGCACAGTGTGGGCTGTCTCCGGGATCACCCCCGCGTGCGCGGGGATAAGCGCCCGCCGGCGGCGCTGCTCTTTGCGGTGGCGGGATCACCCCCGCGTGCGCGGGGATAAGGCATTGCTGTCACCCCCATGTGTTATGTACCAGGGATCACCCCCGCGTGCGCGGGGATAAGGGAACGGCCGCAAAGAAAAATCCAACAGTCTTAGGATCACCCCCGCGTGCGCGGGGATAAGACGGGAGGACAAAAAATGAAAGGCTACAAGGGAGGATCACCCCCGCGTGCGCGGGGATAAGGCATCACGACGGATCACCCGGCAGCAATACCGAGGATCACCCCCGCGTGCGCGGGGATAAGGAGTGCAGATAGACGGATGAGGTATCGGGGAAGGGATCACCCCCGCGTGCGCGGGGATAAGTTGTCGCCATCGCCCAGGCGGACGTAGGCGTCGGGATCACCCCCGCGTGCGCGGGGATAAGTTTTCATCTGTCCATGCGTGCGGATGATGACGGGGGATCACCCCCGCGTGCGCGGGGATAAGGACTATGTAGCGGTGTATGCACTGCGCCCGCTGGGATCACCCCCGCGTGCGCGGGGATAAGTTGAGCAGGCCGGCCAGAGTGCTGTGTCAGCAGGGATCACCCCCGCGTGCGCGGGGATAAGGTGTGCGGATGCTTCTTTGGAGACATGGAGGAGGGATCACCCCCGCGTGCGCGGGGATAAGTAGCCAACCGACGCATACGCGCCGACAATGATGGGATCACCCCCGCGTGCGCGGGGATAAGTTATTTCTTCGCCGCAAAGGTTGCATTTATATGGGATCACCCCCGCGTGCGCGGGGATAAGCATACAGCAAGGCCGATCTGGAGGGCGGAGAGGGGATCACCCCCGCGTGCGCGGGGATAAGGAAATTTCCGCGCTGATCGAAGCCGAGACCGCGGGATCACCCCCGCGTGCGCGGGGATAAGACTAAAAAGATCCCGTCTAATCGCTATTTTATATCCCTCAGCAGCCGCTATTCATTCAGTTTGGAATAAATTTCCTTCATCAGCCGGCAATCTGCCAGGGCACGGTGAGAGATCTGCTGCGGCAATGCGAAATGCGTGGCGAGGGTCGTCAGCTTAAAGTTGCTGACTCCACTGACCTTGCGGCGGGCAAGGTTCAACAGGTCTGTGCTGCGGTTCGCAGCCATCGGCTGGCCGGCCCGCTGGCAGGCGGCGCGCAAAAACGCCATATCAAACGAGAGATTGTATCCGACCAGCCTGTCCCTGCCGATAAAAGTCAGGAACTGTTGTAACGCTTGCTCCATCGCAAGCCCTTGCTCCTGCAACATCCCGTCTGTGAGGCCCGTCAGTTCTGCGATCGTTTTGGGCAAGGGCCCTGCCAGCCGGACCAGGCAGCTGAATTCGGTCTCTTTGTCGCCGTCTACACGAATCGCCCCAAACTCGATGATTTCGTCCCGGTCCGGCTGCAGACCGGTGGTCTCCAGGTCGATCAGCACAAAGTGGTCGCCAGTCTGCGGCCGGGCACTTGCCCGCCGGGCTGCCATCTGCCGCTTGGCTGCCTTGCTGAAGCCTGGCTTCAGCAAAAAGTCCTCGGCTGATCCTTGCGGTAAAGGCCGACGTATGAGCTTGATGCCGTCAAAGTCCACCGGCGTCCAACTCGTATTGTGTACGCGGAAATCCATCTTCTGCTCGCCGTTGGTGGTGTAGACCATCGTGGCACGGCCTGTCTGCAGATTTTTGCAGACACGGTCCCACAGCGCATCGCGCACACGGCTGCTGAGCTGGCCCACATAGACCCCTGTATTGATCTCACACAGCCATTTGGACAGGTCGCCCCGCAGACGGGGCGGGCAGTCGGTCATGGTGATGACGATGATGGCGCATCCCCCTCCCCTGCCTCAAAATAGTTGACGCCGTTGGCCACGGTCCCCACCCGGTCATCCCACAGATAGACGGCTTCTTCCGCGGCTTCCTCCGACGTTTCTTCGTCCTGCAGCAGCCAGCGGATGTCGTGGACCATGCGTTCCAGGATATGATGCTCCACCATGGCATCGCGCACACAGCGACGCACCACAGCCGGCAGATCCTCCGGGTCTTCTGCCGCCACCCGGAAGGCGATGGGGATGGTGACCTCCGCTTTATAGAGGTCGGCAATGTCGTAGACGAAGGAGCCTTCATGCCCCACATGGACGAACCCCAGGCCGGGCGAACAGCCAAGCGCCACGATCACGGCGTGGGCCAGCCCGTACAGGCAGGCATGCCCGGCGGAAAGCGCCTGGTTCACCTTGTCCCCGGCGGCGAAATCATCCGGCCGGTACAGACGTCCGTTCCAGGGCACGCCGGTCTCTCTGGAAGCTTTGCGGTACACGCCCCGCACCCGGCTTCCCTCGCGGCCGCGCAGCTGCTGCATGGTCAGGCGGGAAACATCCTCCTCCGGGAAGCGCAGCTGGTACATCTTCCGCACCACGGCCAGGTGCTTGCGGGTGTTGGTGACCAATTCCGCCTGCCGCAGCAGCAGTCCGGCGCGGGTCGTCAGCGGGCGGCCATGGGCATAGTACCGCACCCCATGTTCCCCCACCCAGACGGCACCCACGCCGGTGTCGCCCATCAGCTCCATGGCGCGGTGGGTCACACGGGTACCAGGGCCAAGCAACAGCACCGAAATGGCCGCTGCCGGGATATGGACGACGCCCTTTTCATCTGTTACCGTGATGGCGCCGTCCTGCCGTCCCAGGGTGCAGTGTTCGAGGTACAAAAAGGTCATGCGGTCCTTGACCTGCGGCAGGGCCTGCAGCTCCGGGCGGATCATGCCGGGCAGTTCCCCCATCCCGCTCACCCCCTGTGCATCACAGTCATCAGGCCCAGGCCGTAGGCTTTGCCCCGGCCGATGCCCTGTGTCAGCAGTTGGCAGAACGACTGGGGATCGGTGACCTGCAAAACGCCCTCGTAGGTGACGGACAGCAGCGTGACCGGATGCCGCCGGTCACCGCCTTTGGCGAACCGCAGCCAGCGGGACGCCGTGACGGTAAAACTGTCAGGCGTCAGGGCAAAGCCATGCTTTTCTGCGCGCTGCAGCAGCCATTGCTGCTGATACGCCACCGTACAGTGCGCCCGCACGGCGCCGCGCACGGCTGTGTCCTTTGGGTCAGGGCAGCTCTTGGTGGGGTTGGCCGTCAGGCGGAACTGCCAGACGCTGCCCGGCGTGATGCGCTGCAACAGCGGCACATAGTCGCGTGTTTCCGCCTGCCCTGCGCCGTTGACAGGGCCGAACTGGGCGGAGATTCCGGTCAGGTCGGGCCGGTCCTCACTGAGCAGCAGCAGATACAGTTTCCCGCCCAGGCGGTCCAACCGCCAGAGCCGCCGTCTGCGTTCCCCCGCGAAGGCGGATTCCACAGCGCCGTGCAGTTTTTGCGGGGCGACCAGCGCCTGCATGGTGGTGGGGCGGGCAAGGTCCAATTCTACCCGGGACAAATACATAGCCGTCACCTCACAATTCTGCAAAAGGGTCATGTTCTGTTTCCGGCCCGACTGTTCCGGCAGCGGGCGACAGAACAGCCTCACGCTCCACTGCCGCGCGGTAGGCATATTGGCGGTGGATCGGGCTGAAGGAACGAGGCAGGTCCCGCCGGGGCACCGCGCCGGGCTGGGCGGGGTCAGCATCCATCACAAGGCGGCAGCGGTTCCCCTGCCCCGCCGCGGCGGGCGCCAGCGCAGGTTCCGCCCGCAAGGCCGCTTCCAGCGGCAACGGCCGGACGCCCAGGCAGAGCGGCAGGGTGGGCGGGCAGGAGCGCCGCCCCAGAAACAGCGGATAGACCGGGTGGCCCAGCGCCCACGCCAGGTCTTGCAGCAGCGTCTCGTCCCCGCTTTCGAGCCCCACGAGAAAGACCGCGTCGGCCAGGTAATACCGCCGGGTGACATAAGGCGCATCCGGCGTTCTGCCCTTGCGGCGGGCGGCCTGTACCTGCCGGGGCGTCGGGTTGCCGGCGGTGTGGAAATCCTCCAATAGCATCCCTTCCCGGTCGACGCGCACACCAAAGCGCAGGCCGCACAGCGGCTGCAGCCCGGCTGCATCGTCCCGGCGCAGGCCCAGCGACGCCGCCAGCAGACCGATGACGCCGCTCTTGGTCGGTTCGCGCTCGGTCTTGCGGATCTCAAATTTGGAATCTGCACCCCAGGATTGCAGCGGGGCTGCCAGGCGCAGCAACAACGTGGCCATCATTCCACCCCATTCCCGGTCTCGGCGCCCAACTGCTGCCCTACGGCTGCTTCCAGCGCATCCAGCATCCGGCCAAGGGGCTGCGCCGGGGCCAGTGCTTCCAGCCCGTCGCCCACCGTGAACGCCTGCAGCGGCGCGTCGGCATAACTGGTATACACCTTTTGCGCGTAGTCCGCCAGGGCTGCTTTGGAAGGGCCGACAAAGCCGTTTGCCGTGGCGGGGACCGCCTTTTCAAACGCGCCGCAGAGGTTGACCGGCTGGTCGGTGCGCAGCGTTACATAGACTGCGTCGGGCAGGGTGCGGTTGGCAAAGGTATTCTGCTTGCCGGTGGGCATCGAGCGGACGAAAGCCTCGGCAAAGGCGCGTACAACGCCAGGTACGGCCTTGCCGCCCAGCTGGGTCTCCAGCTCCTTCACATTGACGGTGGCGTAGCGGTAAAGCGTAGAAGAATTGTATTCCACCGTGCCCAGATGCCCGGCGCCGGCGTTATCCTCCGGCGCGCAGTCGTCGACGGCGGTGAAATAGTCATATTCGTTCTGCACAGCGTGGGTGGAGATGCTATGCGCCACCTGTGCGGCGGCGTCGTAGCTCAGCGACGGGTCGCTGGCTACCATGCGGCCAAACAGCACCATATCCACCGACGGCGCCGCTTTGAGGGCGTCCTTGTATGCTTTCTTATCGTCATTTCCTTCGACGGACAACTGCGCGAGAGCCCGGGCCTGGGCACGGCTCATGAAGAACAGAGTGTCGGCGTCCTTATCTTCCTTGATCTTGCTGAGCCCTGCCAAACTCAGGGCATCCTTCGCCATCTTTTTTGCATCCTGACCCGGTGCCAGAGCCTCGATCTCATCCGCCACCAGCCCGACGATCTTTTTGGTGCGGTCGCCGACCTGCTCGCTGTCGAGAAGTTCCTCCCGGAACATCAACCGCATCGCCCGCTTCCATGCCTGGGAGGAAACGCGGGCACGGGTGGTGCCGCCGTAGACGGCGGTTTTGGGGCTGCCGGTGTCGTCCCGGTTGACGCAGCTGGGCGGCACGGTCTGCAATACATGAAAATCAACATACAGGCGTTTGGATTCCATAGTCTATGCTCCTTTTCTTTCTATGATCGTGGGAAATGTCACGCATTTTCCGTATCTTCTTTGGGGTCATGGTAAAAATCCTGGCCCCAGCGCAGGCGGACATGGGGCATGGCATCGGGACATTGCAGGTCATACAGGTCGCCTGCCAACTGCACATAGTCCAGCGGGATACCACCCGCGCGCAGCAGCTGGATCATCCCCCGCAGATGATGGGAAATTTCCGGCATCTGCGTGGCGGTGGCCAGCGCGTTGAATCGCTTTTGGATGCTGCTTTCGCCGGGGTCCTGCCCGGGCGGCACCAGCAGACGGGCGGCTTTGCCCAGGCCCTCCCCCTCCTTATGCATGGGGCTTGTTTGGCCCTGCTGGTGCAGGGCGTAGAGGGTCAAGGCCAGATAGATCGCCCACTCGGCATAGGTTGGGTTGCCGGTGGTGCTCTGCAGTTCCTCCGGCATGTCCTGCAAAAATGCGCCCCACAGTTCCGGCAGTTCACCGGGGGTGCGGCCCACACCGCGGCGCAGGCCGGCCAGCTGCGCCTTGCGCGGGTGGTCCGGCAGGGTTTGCAGCCAGTGCAGCCGGACGGCTACATAGCGCTGTAGTTGCTGTAGTTGCTGTAGTCGCTGTAGTTGTGTCATGCGCGCTCCTCCTTATTTTTGATAGACTCTGTTCACATCGGCCAGGAACCAGTTGTACACCTTCGGGGCCGAATAGTACGTTTCCTTTTCGCTCACTTTGCTGCCGGAGGATTTGATCATCCGTCCGATAAAAGCCGCACTGCCGCTCTGGTCCACCAGCTGACGGCCCAATGTTTGGGCAATCCGTTTGGCGTCGGCCCGCCACTGGGAGATGTGTTTCTCTGCCGTTTCGCTATCCCACGCCGGGTCGATGTCGCACAGCCAGCGGCGGAAAGGCTGGTCCAGCCGGAAATAGAACTGTTCCCGGGCCGCTTTCGCGGAATTCTTTTTGCCGGCGTGATCCGGGTCAGTAGCGGCGATGTCCAGATTTTTTGCCAGGTTGCCGACCGCTTGGGCCAGTTTCCCGCAGCGATCGATCTCGTCGGTGATCTTCTGCCGCCATCTCCGGCCCAGCTCATCCAGCAGCGCGGTATGGAAGGTGAGGGAATCGCTGAAGGTGTCCGTCACAAAGAAGTCTTTGTCGCCATATCCCACCCCGGTGATCTGAAAGCGGATCAGTGTTTTCCTGTCAAGGATCGCGTTTTTCGGGTGGATCAATTCCTCAATCCACCACACGACGCCGGGGCATCTTCCGCCTGATTCCTGCAAAAACACACTTGAAAATTCCCGCCAAAACTGTTTGGCCGGATCGTGCCGCTTTGGCAGATAGACGACAGGCGCGTTCTTGCTCGCCTGTGCGGCCCGCCAAACGGTCATCTGCTCACAGAAGGCGTTCTCCCTCTCAAAGAAGTCGCCGCCCAGCAGGGTGTACCCGGTAACGCTTTCGCCCTCCCGGTTCAAAAGCAGGCGACGGGATTGCAGTGTTAACAGCACCGCAGGGTTATCAGGCTGCGGAATCTCGGTGCGTTCCGTGCTGCGCGCATGCTCCAGTTCCCAGCAGGGCAGCGGCGGTTGCCACGGCTGTTCGCCGTCCTTCAGCAAGACCAGATTGAGCATCAATGTCTCAAACAGCGTGTCGCCCTGCGCCAGGATCAGCCCCAGTTTGCCCAGCCAGCCGGCCCCGGTCGAGGGCAACCCCTTGCCTTTCGGTTTTGCCGATGTATCGTCGAACCCGTTCACATACAACAGCCACCGCGCTGCCTGCGCGTAGGTCAGCGCGGATTTTCCCGTCCCGCTGTAAGCCGTAAACATCCGCAGTTTGTTGCCGCTTTCTGATATTTCCCCGTTCAGTTTTGCCGCGCTGTAGGCCGTACCGATCTTGGCCTGTGGCACCTGCCAGAATGGGCGTTCCGGGTGGAACAGCCAGAATCGTTCATGCCACTTTTCCAAATATGACGTGATCGGCTGTACAGGAAAATGTTTCAAACGCCACAGGCTCTCCCAGCGGTCCAGCGCCATGTCAGGTTCCGCTCCTGCGCTGATCGGCGCATTTTCCCCTTGCGCATCCACGCGGGAAAATACCGTGTGCAGCACCGCCAAAAGCAGCCGCAGCACCGCCACATCCTGCGTGGGCAGTTCGCCAGCCAGGCCATTGTATTCGTGCGCACGCAGTAAGGCATCCGTCAGAGACACCTCCCGCACGGTACAATCCGGACAAAGCACCCGCACCCAGGGCTCATCCAACAGATTAAATTCCACTTCCTTCATCGGCTTCCTCCTTCTGCCAGGTCAACCCGTCCCAACGGTCATAGCGCAGCACCGTCTGGGACAGATGCGCGGTCAAATTTTCATCCAGCAGCAGCACCAGTTCCCCTTTCAGCATAGGCGCCTGCTGCCACTCCGGCAATAAGCGCCGGTTCTGTTCCTCCAGCTCGTTGATGACGCGGTCGACGGTCCATCGCTTGCTGAAATACCCCGGCAGCCGCAGCCGCTGGCGGGCGATGGCCACGCTGTCCGCCTGGCAGGGCGGGCAGTCGGCTGCCACCGCGCGGCCTTCCTCCTGCCAGGGCAGGAAATGCACGCTGCCGTCTTCATGGCGCACCATGACCAGCACCTCCACCGACGGGTCGCCGTCGCGCACGGCGGCGCGGGCGGCCGCCTCGGTGCCTTTTTGTTCCCCTTTCATCCAGTTATCCAGAACATTGCGCCGCGGCCGCAAGCGGTGTTCCGTCGGCGGCTGGATCAGGAAAGCAGCGGCCTTTTGCTCCTGCTTTCCTCGCTTCAGCAGATATTCCTCCTGCCTGCGCACACTGTTCGTATCCTGCGGCAGCACGTCCTTTTCTTCCCATCCGTAAGTGTCCTGCACCAACTGCGGGATGTCCTGCGGCAAAACAACCGTCTGCGGCAGCAGTTGCCGGGTGCGCCACAAGAGCCATTCGCCATAGACCGCTTTGCTGCCTACGTCAAAGCTCTCATCGCCGGTATCCAGCACGGCGCACTGTGCCGTTTGCAGCAGCAGCGGGCGGTCTGTTCGATCCACCCGCCGATGCAGGCGGCCGATACGCTGCAGCAGCAGATCCATGGGGCAGAGTTCTGTCACCAGGAAATCGAAGTCGATGTCCAGTGATTGCTCCATCACCTGGGTGCCCACCACGATCAGCCGGTCCCGTTCGGCCGGAGTGGAAGATTTGCCCAGGCGCCGCAGCAGCGTCCGCTCTTTCTCGGCGCGGTCCGGCATCAGGAACTGGGCGTGGAACAAAACCACTTCATATTCCGGCAGGGCCTGGCGCAGCTGCGCGGCCACCGCCTGGGCCTTGCGCACCGTGTTGACGATGACGCCCGCACAGCCGCCCTGCGCCAGTTTTTCCCGCAGCAGGATGGGCAGCCGGTCCTCGGTCAGCGGTGTTACCTGGACAGTTCTGCCCGCTTCCATCAGCGGCACCGTCCGCTGGCAAACCTGCCCGCCGTCCGTCCAGGTCAGCAGCGGATAGCCGCGGCTGGTCTGCCAGCCGCCTTCCGCCGCCTGTCCGCCCAGATAAGCATTGACCAGCTCCGCCCGCCGCCGGGCTGGCAGCGTGGCAGACAGCAGGATGACCGGCACCTGATAGCGCCCCAGCCAGGTCAGCGCACGGTCGAGATAGCAGTTCATGTAGGTATCGTAGGCGTGGCACTCATCCACAACCACCACCTTGCCGGCCAGCCCCAACTGGCGCAGCATCAGGTGCTTTTGTTTGAGTGCCGCCATCAGCAGCTGGTCGACGGTGCCAATGACGAAGTCCGCCAGCAGCGCTTGCCGGTTGCCCTGAAACCAGCGATGTACCAGCACGCCGCTTTCGGGGTCGTTTTCTCTGTCGGCGTCCTCCTCGGTCACGGCCCGGCCGGGGAACAGCTGGCGATAATCCTCGTTCAGCTCAGCCATGCCGTGCGCCAGGCGGATCGAGTGGACCATTTCCTCCGACTGCGTCTCGGCCCAATCCCGCAGGCGGTCAAAGATGCCGTTGGCCGTGGCCTGGGTCGGCAGGCCAAAGAACAGCCCGCCCGCCTGACAGCGGTTGGCAAAGACCTCCGCGGCGGCCAGCGCCGCCTCCGTCTTGCCCACCCCCATCTGCGCCTCGATGATAAGCAACCCCGGCACCGAAATGTTGTCGGCTGTCTCCAGCACAGCTTGCTGCAGACTGTTGGGCCAAAAATCAAATTGCTGGTGGAAGGCTGCGGCGTCCATGTTGCCGTAGGGCGATTCCCACGGGGCTGTCAGATTCAACCGCTTCCAGGCACACTCCACTCGTGCGGGATAATCCGTTTCTCGCCCCGTTTTCTCCACCGGGATCAGCGGGAAATAGGTCGTATTGCTGGCGATCCAGTCCGCCATGGTCAGCAGACCGGTCAGCAGCAGTTCGGCAGGGATGGTCAGATCCGGCAGTTCTGTCACGTCCGAAAAGCCGCTTTCCTGCAAAGCGCTATCCAACATTTCCTGCCACATCGCCCGCCAGATGGCCTCCTGCCCGTGGCCCCAGTAGTTTTCCGGGTGGTTTTCCAGCTGTTCGTCGATGAAATCGTTTAAGCCATCCTGCTGCGGTTTGCCGTGGTGCGCCCCGACGATGGATGCCACCCCAGGCGGGCATCCAAGTTCCAACAGGATCACCTCGCTGGCCATCGCGTGCGGCGTGGCGCTGCGGTTCAGGAAGGTATCGGGCAGAACAAGCTGCGTTTGCAGACGCTCGCGCGCTTCGGGCAGTTGGCGCAGGATGTTGCTTTGGAAGGCCACCGTCATCTTGCCCTCGTCGTGGGACATTCCCAAAAAGGTGACCAGTTTGTACAGGAGCTCCTCTTCCAGCCCCAAGGTGTGCCGCACGGCTTCCGGCAGCCACTTTTGCGCCAGATGCCGCAGGATGCCCGCCGTATCCCGTGCGTGCATCCAAAGCGGCAGCCACCCGCCGCCCCCGGACGGGTCAGATTTCCCGGCCAACAAACGGACCAGATGCGCAGCCTGTATGTCCATATCTTTTGCCCCTTTGCTGCAAACGTTGTGTTGATTCGGTCTATTTTAGGGTGTATCTGAAAATCAAAAGTGCTGGAAAATTCGCTAAGCACAGCGAATGCCAGCCGCGAGACCGCAGCCATACTTTTATATACATGGCAAGACTCGCAACGCAGCAGACGCTGTTTGGCTAAAATTGAACCGTGCTGGGGTATTGCTGATATATTTATATTATAGCAATGTTTTGTGTCATAATCAGGACTTCTTCACGAGAAGTGGTCTTTCCTTTTGATTTTTGTTGAAATGAATAGCTCCGGGGAGGATCTTTTGTGTAATCCAACAACAATCGCCAATAAAATAACCGCCGGTCATCCCAAAAGTGGGATGTCCGGCGGCCATTGACCTGCTGCTTGCAGCAGAATTGACAAGCAGCAATGGGGCCACCATTTGAAGCGCTGGGCTTATGCACCTTATAGTTCTTGCCGGTCTATCCACAAATTTTCCGCCTGCAGAAGGAAGCGGTACAGCGGAACGACCTCAATTTCCACTCCGTCCTCTCGGATATGTTCTTCCTCTTCATAGGTGACAATCATCAGACGCTGCGCCTGCGGTTCGAGGCGGACCAATTTTTTCAGATTCTCGACCTCCCGCTTCCGCGCGTCCCCGGCGATGGAGTAGGCAACCTGAATCGCCGTGCCGACCTCCGGCAGGAAAAAGTCCACATCGAGACCGGTTTTGGCGGATTTGAGGTAGAACAGCCCTTCCGGGAATACACGCGCGAGGGAGGTAGCCACGGCGTTCTCCAAAAGCGCCGCCTCCCGGTGGTTCAAAAACAGATTGAGCAGACCATTGTCCGCGAAGTAATACTTGGGTGTGCCCTCCCGGTCGGCAAAAGAGGCCGCGTAGAAGTTGGAGAGATGAAACAGCAGGTAAGAATCCTCGGCGTAACCGACATAGTCGATCACGGTATCCTTGCTGATCTTGATGCCGACTGTTTTTAGGGTATTGTGCAGTTTGGAAAACGATACGTCGTTGCAGACCGTCTCAGCGATCTTTTTGATGAGAATTTTGACCGCATAGTCGTTGCGGATACCGTTGCGCGTAATGATGTCCCCCAGCAGTACCTTCTGATACACGCTGGAGATGTAGTCCCGCTTGGCTTGGTAAGACAGCGATTCCGGCAGACCGCCATAGTTCAGGTACGCCACACAGCAGCCGCGGATGCGCCCGCTTGTTTTGGTCTGCAGCAGGTCGGCGGAACTGTGGGGGATTTCCTGCGCATCCAGATACTCGCCAAAGCTGTAGGGCGCAATCGTCTTGGTCAGGTACCGCCCACCCAGCGTGGAGGCGATTTCCCGGCTCATCATGCGGGCGTTGCTGCCGGTGATGTAAACCCGCTCCTTGGCGTCCGCCATCCGGCGAGCAAATTTTTCCCAGCCGGGGATGTTTTGTACTTCATCAAGGAAGAAGAAACCTTTCTTCCCGCTCAGCTCACTTTGCACCGAAACAAGGTCGTTGAAATCTGCTGCCGTAAATTCGGCCAGGCGTTCATCCTCAAAATTGATGTAGATGATCTGGTTCCATTCAGTCCCCTGTGTCACAAGCTTTCGCGCAATATCGAACAGCAGGGTAGATTTTCCCGCGCGGCGCAGGCCCACCAGCACATAGTTGGCGTTTTCCTCAAACGTATAGCCGCGCGGCGTGATCCGGGCCGCCTGGATGGCTGCGTGCTGATCGAAGATGACGCTTTTCAATAATTCGTGATTCATACCTTCCTCTCTCCCCTCTGGAACCTGCCATTTTAAGTATAGTATACACGAAGCCAATAAATTTGTCGAGTATATAAGACATTTTGTTTTCCAATATGTCTTGTATATATAGCCATACTTCAAGGTCATAAAAGAGGGTATTCATGGGTGCGGTGCAAACATTGCCTCTGTTTAGATTGCTGCAATATGAATGAACCACAGAGAATTTTAGTGAAACAGAATTTTCCGAAGCTCCGACCTTTGCTTGCTATAGAGCGGTCCAACGGCAACCATCATTGGTTTTGTGAAAAAGCGTGCGACATGGCCATTGGACATCGCCATTACGCGCACAGCCCGTTCAAAAAAAGCCGAGGCGGAGGCTTCCACACAGGGAACCGACCGCATCGGCTTTTTGGCGTATCATCAAAAAACGGCCATATAACGCAAATATCCGAACCCGGTTCACCGGGTTCGGATACGCTGTTGTGGTGGAAGATTAGGGACTCGAACCCAAGACCTCTGCGATGTGAACGCAGCGCTC
>ERZ1090862.533-NODE-533-length-17134-cov-8.102933_pt1 | contig 17134 bp, 32 predicted proteins | sample MGYA00478481_ERZ1090862 | MGnify/ENA primary metagenome ERZ1090862 (study PRJEB33644, sample SAMEA5815745) | chicken gut metagenome | biome: Chicken; feature: Gastrointestinal Tract; material: Caecum | place: Ireland | collected 2019-01-01 | study: A study of the... | reverse complement strand
GTAAAGATTTTGATGAACTTATGACAGATTTAATGTCGGAGGAAGAGTCCTGAAACATGGACTCTTCTGTTTTTCATGCGCGAAATAAACATATTCCTTAATGAAGAGAAACATTTGTCTAAAACGAAAGGAGAAAAGCTATGATGACAAACGAACTGAGAGGAAAAATTGAAAAGGATCTTTATGAAGGTATGTCTTTGGCGGCAAGCGTGTATTGGAAAAACATATTTGATGTGGTTGAAAAATACATCGACGAAACCGACGATGATGGCGATGCTTTCATGAACGAAATTACAGCAATGACGGCAGTTGAGTTTGCGAAAGCGATGAACAGCGAATACGACAAAATGATCAAATCAAAAGAGGAGTCCTAACTGGGACTCTTCTGTTTCGCAAAATATTCATGCTCTTTAATGAAACAACATAAACGAAAGGAGAAAGGGTTATGGATATTATGAAAATCGAATCAAAATTTATGACGGGATTGATCGGAAAGGTGATCGAAAGACTGCTGAGAAAGAAAACCGGACGCGATGTAAAAGTCCAGTTGAATGAACTCGGCGTACAGAACATTACCGATGATGTAATCTCTGCAAAAATTAATTTGGAGGTGCGTATGTCTAAAGAAGAACTTTCGAAACTTTTGGAAAGTTTCACGGGGGAGTCCTAATGGGGGCTCTTCTGTTTTCTTTTGCTTTTTATGAAAGGAGAAATAGGAATATGGAATTAACAAAGAAACAAGCCATCGAGGAACATCGAAAAATGTGGATCTGGATTGCATATGCTATTAAAAACAAAGAGGACTGTCCTGCAGTAGTATCACGTTACGATTGGAAGTCTCTAATCGTGGATCTGAAACGTCACTACTTGCTCAATTACAAAGGTCAAAAATATAAAGATATTCACGCCTATTGTTTTTGTTGTGAATATGCAAGAAATGATACGTACTGCGTCAATGATATTTGCCGTTATTGTCCGGTTATATGGAGCGGTTCCACTGGACGTTGCTGTGACAAATACGGGGAGTATGAAGAACTCGCATCATTACATGGATATTCAGATGAAAACAGAAGAAAAGCATACAAACTTGCTTTAAAAATCGCAAATTTGCCAGAAAGAGAGGATGTGTAAACATGGATAATATGAAATCTCAGATGGATTATACTTCAAAAGAAATGCTTATAAAAGCTGCATTGAGAAGCGTTAAAATTCCTTACTATCCGACAGCGATCGAAACCGAACAGGAAGTATTACGTCGGTTTTGCCATAGTATTATGGACTCTAAGTATTCGAATTGTCTCGCAAATGCTCTGCTTCGAGGCGGGATAAAATCTGTAAATGATCTATATGCCACTTCAGAAGAACAGATTATGAATATCCGGGGAATCGGAGAATCATATCGAGAAGATATTCAAAACATGAAGAAAATTTTGGACGAAGCGGTTCGGAAAAGGAGTGAAGAATTATGCGATTTCGATCTAAATCCACTTTATTGAGTGTCGTAGCGTCATTCGGAGTGGTCGGAACATCCGTTCTGACTGCTCTCTCAACGAAAAAAGCCGTTGAACAGACCTTTGATAAAGAACTTTCTCTGGAAGAAACGGTCAAAATCTATGCAAAAGAATATATTCCTTCCATATTAATGGGTACAGCTACGATCGGATGTATTATCGGAGCGAGTGTGTTAAATGCTAGATCGCAAGCATCTTTAACGAGCGCGTATGCAGTTCTAGATCGATCTTTTAAGGAATACAGAAAGAAAGTAAAAGAAATTCTTGGTGAGGAAAAAGATAAAGAAATCCGAGAAGCAATGTCGAGGGAGTATTTTGATCTCGTGGATATTCCAAAACCAGAAAACGAGGATATCTTAATTTTCTTTGATGAGATTTCCAATCGATTCTTCTTCCGAACCATGATCGAGGTGGCAGATGCTGAATATCATTTCAACCGAAATCTCGCTCTTCGAGGGTATGCTTCGTTGAACGAATTCTATGATTTTCTCGGATTAAAGCCTACTGACTATGGTGGAAGCGTCGGATGGAATCTTTGTCAAGGAGAGGCAGAATACGGTTATCAATGGGTAGATTTTGAGCATCAGCTTTGTGAAGAACCCTGTGATCCAGACTGTCCGTCGTATTATCTAATCTATATGCCGTTTCCACCGCATGCTGATTTTTAATCCGCAAAAAGTGCAAAGTGTATTATGAAGAAAGGAGGTAGCTTTATATGAACAGAAATTTATTAAAGGTTTTCGGAATGGTGGTCACCGTGATCGGATTTGGAGCAACGCTCTTATCCGATTGGGTAGACGAACAGGAAATGAAAGCAGAGATTAAAGATGAAGTTGCAAGAGCTATGGACAAGCAGAAAACCGAAGAGATCTAACAAGGTCTCTTCTATTTTACACTTAATGAAAGGAAGGACGTGGTATGTCGTCAAATGATTTAGCAATTGACATCGTCAAAGATTATATTTACGAATTTTCAGATCACGTATATACTCCTTGGCAGAAGAAAGAGTTTCAATATGAATCGTATAGCATCTGGGCGGCAAAAGAATTGTTGGTGGAATTATCCAAAAACAAAAACTTGCCGCCTTTGTTTGTTTTGGAAAGATTCCGAGATAAAATGGATGACTATGCATGTTTAAACAAGAAAAACAGTTTTATATTTTCTGTAGCAAAAGACACTGCAGAATATTTGATCGATCAATTAATTACATGTAATTTCAAGTAAAAGGAGAAAGTTGTAATGTTCAATTTAAAAGCTGTAAATAACAACATCAATCGTTTTGGCAGATCTATGTCAAGATCTTTGAAAAAACACAGTCCGGAAATCCTTACAGGATTAGGTTTGGCGGGTATGGTCATTACTGTTGTTCTGGCTGTGAAAGCAACTCCAGAAGCAGAAAAAGAAATCGAGAAAGTGAAAAAAGAGGAAGAAAAAGAAACTCTCACAAAGACAGAAACCGTAAAAGCTGTGTGGAAATGTTATGTACCAGCGGCTGCATCGGGGCTTGTCTCGGCGGTATGTATCATCGGAGCAAGTTCTATTCATATGAAACGGAATGCAGCGCTCGCAACGGCGTACGGCATGACGCAGACCGCTTTCAAAGAATATAAGGAAAAAGTGATCGAAACCGTCGGGGAAAAGAAAGAACAGGCAATTCGCGATGAGGTGGACAAGGAGCGTATCAAAAAGAATCCACCAAAAAAGGAAGACGTTATTATTACAGATAAAGGCGACACCCTGTGTTACGATCCAGCTTTGGAACGGTATTTCAAGTCCAGTGCCGACGCGATCCGTAAAGCTGAGCAATACATTAACCGACGGTTACGGGACGAGCTGTATGTATCGCTCGGTGATTTCTATGACGAACTTGGATTGAAGCACGGAAGCATTTATGAAGACATCGGCTGGAATGTAGATTGGGGATGGGTCGATATTCGCTTCAGTTCGCAGCTTACGCCCGATGGAACACCATGTCTCGTAATCAACTATGACATAGAACCGAGATCGGGATACGAAACCTTACGGTAATCGCGCGAAAAATACATGAACTTTAATGAAAAGAACCATTTAACAATCGAAAGGAGATAACGATTATGGAAAACAACGAAATCAGAGCAACAGAAAACGAGGAACTGAACGCTGAAGTTATCGAACGCGAAGAAGAGTCTGGTGGCGGACTTGGTACGGCGGTTGTAATTGGCGGAGCATTACTGGCTGGTGTATTATTGCACAAGTTCGTAATCGAGCCTCTTGCAGCACGCAAGAAACCGAAGTCCTGTCGCTGCAAGGCAAAAATCGTGAGAGAAAAACATGAGCAGGATATGTCCACGGAGGATGTGGATGAGGATGTTGAACCAGAAGATCTGAAAGATGCTGAATAAGGTTCGAAACAAGAGGCGAGGTCCCTATTGCAGGGACTTTTCCTCTTTTCTTTTTAGAAAGGAGAAAAAGATGAAAAAAGCAGCAGCTGCAATGGTGTTTGTAACAGGCTTTACAGCCGGAATGATATTTACAGGCTATAAAATCGCAAAGTTTGCACTCGAAACAGATCAGATTCGTGAAGGCGTGGCGAATTACGTAGCGGATCGTGTGTCGAATGTCGTGTTCACCAATGGGAAGAGAAAGGAGTGATATTTTGGACGAATACAGATCAAATTCCTTCAAATCGAAAGGAGAGAAGGAGTCCAAAACTAAAAAACCAGTGATTGAGAAAGTCATATCCGGAAAAGCAAAAGTAAAAAAGAAAAGCGAGATGCAAAAGATCGCAGAAGTATTTATTCCAGAAGATCTTCGAAATGTACGAAATCGCATTTTTACGGAAATCATAGTTCCAGCGGCAAAGAAAATCATTTCCGATGGAGTCGATATGGTTTTGTATGGGGAACGTGGAAGTCGCAGACGATCGGAAGGTGAACGAAGATCTTATGCAAGTTATTGGTATCGTAACGATACTGACGAAAGAAAGACAGAGCATCGTGCCAGAAGAGACCGAAGCATATATGACTTTGATAATCTCCTCTTCGAAACTCGTGGAGATGCAGAGATGGTTCTGGACGCTTTACAGGATATTATAGAGACTTATGACACAGCAAGCGTTGCGGATCTTTATGACCTTGCAGATGTGGAAATCGAAAACACCACAGCAAGCAACTATGGTTGGGAAACCATTGTCGAAGCAAAAGCAGTTCGTGTTCCAGATGGTTACGTATTAAGGCTTCCGAAACCTATCGCTCTGAATTGAGGTGATTGATATGAAAGGGTATCCAACAAACTTTGGATATTTAGGATGGATCGGGAATGGTTGGATGCTGTTTCCGACAGAACAAGAATATAAAGAATATTATAAGGAGAACAAATTATGAAAAATAAACTTATCGCAAAGGCATGTACAAATCTTCAGAAAGTTACATACAAAGCAAAAGTTCACAGTCCGGAAATCCTGATTGTTACTGGCGTTATCGGTATTGTTGGCAGTGCAATCTGGGCGTGTGTAAATACAACAAAAGTCGGCGATGTTCTGGATGAAGCAAAGGAAAAGATCGACGATATTCATGCTGAGGCAGAAGAAGCTGCAGAGAAAGAAGAAATGGAGTCTGTACAACCGGATGAAAAGAAACTGGTAAAGGTTTATGCGGAAACTGGTCTTGCGTTTGTTAAATTATACGGACCTCCGGTAGTTATGGGTGCGTTTTCTCTTGCCTGCATCCTTGCGTCCAATAACATTCTGAGACAGAGAAACGCTGCGCTTGGTGCTGCATACGCAACGACATTGGCCGGATTCAATGAATATCGGGAACGCGTGGCAAAACGATTCGGCGAAGATGTCGACAGAGAACTTCGGTATGGAACAAAAGACGACAAGATGGAGACTACCGAGACGGATCCTGAAACTGGTAAGACTAAGAAAGTTAAAAAAGACATCACCAGACTGAATAATGACAATGACGGAGATCCGTTCGTAAGATATTTTGGTAAATACACCAAAGATATGCAGGGTAATGTTGTTGAGAATCCTCAGTGGGAAGAAAACGTCGATTATCGTATGATGCATCTCCGGGCTACAGAACGGTATGCAAATGATCTTCTTGTAGCCAGAACGTATGTATCTCTGAACGACGTTTACGATATGTTATCTATTCCGAGAACACAGGCCGGTCAGATGATCGGATGGGTGTATTCGAAGGACAATGAGAAAGGTGATAACTTTATCAGCTTTGGTTTGACGGATGAAGTTGTTTACGATGAAGACGGAAATCCGGGAACTATGCTGGAATTCAACGCAGACGGAGTCGTTTGGGATAAGCTGAAATTAAAGAAATAACGGCCATGACAATTAAGAAAGATGAGGATGAAGAAAAATGACAAAAACAATTGTTAGTTTTGTTCTCGGTGCAGCTTTTGGCTGTGCCGGGACTTTTTATTTTTGTAAATCTTATTTCGAGAAGAAAAGCGAGGAAGAGATTGAGTCTGTGAAGAATGCATATCGCACTCGTAAGAAAGAAGAAACAAAACAACAGGAACATGATGAAGAGCCGAAAGAAAAAACGCCGGAGAAAAAAGAGTTTACCGCTTATCACAATATTGCAAAATCATACACAAGCGAGGAGCCGGACGATGTCATCACAGAACCTTACTCGATTGCCCCAGATGAATTTGGAGAATTTGACGAATACGACAAAATTACTCTGTATTGCTACTCCGACGGCGTTCTGGCTGACGAAAATAACGATGTTATTGATCCTGCGGAGTCTCCGGTTGGCAATGATTGGGAAGAAGCAATTGGAGAATGGGAAGATGACTGCGCCTACATTCGTAACGAAGTATTAAAATGCGACTATGAGATTCTGGTCGATCATAGAGCTTATACGTCTGTTGTCGGCAAACAGTCTTCCGGAAAGGAGACCTCATGACAGACGAAAATATGAGAAGAAAATACTTCGAGTGGTTATGCAGTTTTGTAAAACCATTCGTTCTTAATCGCAGTTATCGTTTTCTCATGCTGCATCTTTTCCGAACTGATTTTTATGCAGTTATACCGATGGATGAAAATCGAGCATCTGACGGTATTGAACTTCGTTATCGTTTTGGCAGAGAAAAGCGTATTCGTATGTCGGATATCGCCGATGTTCTGGATGTAAAAGATTGCAGTGTGTTGGAAATGATGGTTGCTTTATCTCTTCGTTGCGAAGAACAAATTGTTGACGAGCCGGATGTCGGAGATCGAACAAGAAAACTGTTTTGGTCAATGATAAACAATCTTGGATTAAATCGTATGGACGATGAATCCTATGATAGTTTTGAAGTGGAAGATCGTCTTGATATTTTCTTGAATCGGGAATACAAACCCGACGGGACCGGCGGTCTGTTTAAACTCAGAAGAACTCGTCATGATCTACGGAATGTCGAGATATGGTACCAGATGATGTGGTATTTGAGTGAAAATCTGTAGAAAGGAGTTTGACATGGTTCATAACGATGTATATAAACGATTTGCTTTATATTTTCCGGATTATGCAGGGAATCACGTTGAATGTTGGTTCCCCAACGGTAAGAACAGCATTCGTATTCGTCAGAAGAATAAACAGGAATTTATATTTACGTTCCTGAATGAGAAAGAATGGCGTTTTGAGACGATCGATAGTCATCTTCGTGCGCTGTTTGAGAAAAATACAAAGAAAGGAGCCTCGAAATGATGTGCTTGATTTTCTAATTGTTAAAACTCGTAGTACAAAACGAGGAGTTGTCGAGGTGTATCCGAACTTTATCATCAAGAAATCCAAAGACCTTATGATTCGTGGCGGAGACTTTTATGCAATCTGGGTAGCGGATCGGGGTCTTTGGTCGACAGATGAAGAGGATGTCATTCAGCTGATTGATCGCGAAGTGGAGCAATGGGCGGAAGAAAACCGATCTCGAATCAATTCTGATCTAAAAATCCTACACATGTGGGATTCGGAATCTGGAATGATCGATCGTTGGCACAAATATTGCAAAATGCAGATGAGAGACTCTTATCATTCTCTGGATGATAACTTGATATTTTCGAACAGACAAACAACCAGGGAAGATTATGCGACGAAACGTCTTCCTTATCCGTTATGTGATGGGGATATTTCCGCATACGACAAATTGATGAGTACACTGTACGATCCCGATGAACGAGCAAAAATTGAATGGGCGATCGGATGCATCATATCAGGCGACTCCAAGACAATTCAAAAGTTCATGGTGCTGTATGGCGCTGCAGGAACAGGTAAATCAACCATATTAAATGTTATCCAGCAGTTATTCGAAGGATACTATTCTACATTCGACGCAAAAGCGCTCGGATCAAGTAACGATTCTTTCGCATTGGAAGCATTCAAATCGAATCCGTTGATTGCCATTCAGCACGATGGAGATCTTTCCCGAATTGAAGACAACACCAGAATCAACAGTCTTGTATCTCATGAAGAGATGACAGTCAACGAAAAATTCAAGTCAGCATACACGAATCGGTTTCGTTCGTTTCTTATTATGGGTACGAATAAACCGGTACGTATCACAGACGCGAAATCTGGTTTGATTCGACGATTAATCGACGTAACACCGTCTGGTAACAAACTCCCATCTAAAGAATACAAACAGATTACCGGTCAGATCAAATTTGAACTCGGAGCGATTGCAAAGCACTGTCTTGATTTTTATAACGAGAATCCAGGACGATACGACAATTATATTCCTACCGCAATGCTTGGAGCGACGAATGATTTCTATAACTTTGTAGTCTCCTACTATCACATTTTCAAACGAGAAGACAGTACAACTCTGAAAGAGTCTTGGGAAATGTACAAGAATTACTGCGAAGAGGCCCGTGTTCCCTATCCGTTATCCCAGAGAAACTTCAAGGAAGAACTGAAGAATTATTTTAAAGAGTTCCAAGAACGTTTCACAGATTCTGATGGATCACGGATTCGTAGTTATTACAAAGGTTTTCTCTATCAGAAATTTAATCAGGAAATCATCGATATGAATAAAAAATCAGATACAAACGATGAAGAAGAACCAGAAACAACCTGGCTGGACTTTAAGGAACAACCATCTATCTTTGACCAAAACTGCGCAGATTGTCCGGCCCAGTATGCTGTCGAGTATGACAAATCAGACAATCCAATGAGCGCTTGGGATCTGTGCAAGACAAAGCTGTCTGATCTTGACACTTCAAAACTGCATTATGTACGTGTACCATTAAATCATATTGTGATCGACTTTGATATTCCTGATGAAAACGGAGAAAAAAGCCTGGAAAAGAATATGGAAGCAGCAAAGAAATGGCCGCCGACCTATGCAGAATTAAGTAAAAGTGGGAAAGGAATTCATTTACATTATATTTATGACGGAGATCCGGAAGAATTAAGTCGTGTATTTGATGAGCATATTGAAGTGAAAGTCTTCACGGGAAAAAGTTCCATTCGCCGTAAATTAAGTAAATGCGTAAACCTTGATATTTCTACGATAAAGTCAGGGTTGCCATTGAAAGGAGTAAATAGGAAATTGGTAAATAAGGAATCCATCAAAAGTGAAAAAGGTCTCCGGACGATGATTAAGCGGAACCTGGAGAAAGAAATTCATCCATACACAAAACCGAGTATCGATTTTATTAATAAAATACTCGACGATGCTTACGAAAGCGGATTACATTATGACGTATCCGATATGAAACAGCAGGTTTTGGTGTTCGCGATGAACAGTACCCATAATTCGGATTACTGTTTAAGAGTAGTCAATAATATGAAGTTCTATTCCGATGAGCCGAGCGCGCCGATTGTTGATAACGAAAAACCGATTGCGTTCTTTGATATTGAATGCTTTCCGAATCTGTTAATGATCGGTTATAAGAATCCCGGACCAGATCAGCCGAAACATTATCTCGTCAATCCGACTTCGAGAGAGCTTTCTGACATCGTGGATAAGTTTCGATGGATCGGATTTAACTGCAGAGGGTATGATAACCATATTTTCTATGCTCGTATGATTGGGAAATCTCTGGAAGAGGTTTATCAGATCTCTCGTCGTATCATCGAAAATCATTCCCGAGACGCCATGTTCGGTGAAGCTTATAATCTGTCCTATACGGATATTTATGATTATGCTTCGGCCGGAAATAAAATGAGTTTGAAGAAACTCGAAATCAAGATGGGAATTCATCATCAGGAATTAGGACTTCCCTGGGACAAGCCAGTTCCTGAGAAATTGTGGCCAAAAGTACAGGAATACCTTGGGAACGATATTGATGCTACAGAAGCAGCACACGACTATCTGAAAGCGGACTGGACAGCTCGTCAGATTCTGGCAGATTTGGCAGATATGACGGTTAATGACACGACGAATACACTGACACAGCGTATCATCTTTGGCAATGACAAAAAGCCTCAGATTCATTTTCATTATCGTGACTTGTCTCAGCCCGTACACGACATGGATGAAGAAACTTATCAATTCTTAGCGGAAGCTTGTCCAGAAATGATGTCACAGACACATGGTCCTGACGGTTCACTACTCCCCTACTTTCCCGGTTACAAATTCGAGTTTGGGAAATCCAGTTATCGAGGGGAAGATCCAAAAGAGGGCGGTTATGTCTATGCAGAGCCGGGTCTTCATGTCAACGTTGCGTTGCTTGATATTGTTTCGATGCATCCTCACAGCGCAATTGCGGAGGTGCTCTTCGGTATTAAGTATACAAAGGCATTTCGTGACATTGTAGAGGGTCGTGTGTCGATCAAACATAAAGCCTGGGACGAAGTCGATCACATGCTCGACGGTAAGCTGAAACCTTATATTCAGAAAGTCATTGACGGTGAACTGACCGCAAAGGATCTGGCAAACGCACTGAAAACCGCGATTAATGCTGTCTATGGTCAGTCAACAGCATCTTACGATAATCCCTTCCGAGACAAACGTAATAAAGATAACATTGTTGCAAAACGCGGTGCATTATTTATGATCGACTTGAAACATGCCGTTCAGGAGGAAGGGTTCACGGTCGCTCATATTAAAACCGATTCCATCAAGATACCGAATGCTACTCCTGAAATTATTCAGTTTGTGATGGATTTTGGGAAAAAATATGGATACACGTTTGAACATGAGGCTACCTATGAACGTATGTGCTTAGTAAATGATGCAGTCTATGTTGCTAGATATTTGCAAGCGGACGAATGTAAAAAACTTTACGGTTATATTCCTGGAGATAACGAGGCAGAAGGCGGCAAATGGACGGCAACCGGTAAACAATTCCAGGTTCCTTATGTGTTCAAGGCATTATTCAGCAAAGAAGATATTCTGTTCGAAGATCTTTGTGAAACATTTTCGGTCCAGACTGCTTTATATTTGGATATGAACGAATCGTTACCGGATGTGAGCAAATGGGAGAAAGAACTTGGTAAACTTGAAACACAGTATCGCAAAGGCTTGCTCTCTGATACTTCCTTCGAGCGTGCTTGGAAAGAAGTTAAAGAGGAAGTCGACAAAGGCCATGATTATCACTTTATTGGAAAAGTTGGTCAGTTCTGTCCGATGAAGCCAGGATCCGGAGGAGGTCTTCTGGTGCGTCAGACAGATGGATATTTCAGCGAATCGAAATATACTTCTGCGACAGGTGCAAAAGGTTTCTATTGGATGGAATCTGAAATGGTTCGACAGCTGCAAAAAGAAGACTTGATCGATCGAGGATTTTACAACGATTTGGTAAACACTGCGGTCGCAACTATTTCGAAATATTGTGACTTTGAGTGGTTTGTTTCAGACCAACCACCGACACCAGCAAATCAAGATTTCATGAATATCCCCGACGGATATGGCGATGAAATACCCTTTGACGAAACACTACCGTTTAACTAAATACGCAAAATTTGCATGATATTTAATGAAGAGAAGAATCTCGGTAAATGCTGGGACTCTTCTCTTTTATATTTTAAAAAGAAAAGGAGAAATGAAACCATGAGTACAACTATCAAAAAACCAAACGACTTAGTAATCGAGAATGCGAGAATCCTTTATCGTAATTTCAAGGGAGAAGAAAGCGCCTACAATCGGAAAGGTGATCGGAATTTCTGCGTTATCATTGACGATCCGGAATTCGCAAAAAAGTTGATCAAAGACGGTTGGAACATCAAATACACAAATCCGAAGGAAGACAGTGACTATGAGCCGGTTCCGTATCTTCCGGTGCGTGTAAATTTCGATGTTATGCCGCCAAATGTATTCGCCGTAACCAGAAAAAAGAAAACTCGTTTGACTGTAAACACCGTAGAATCTCTGGACTATGCGGAGATCAAATCTGTGGATCTTACAATTCGTGCTCGTGTTTGGGACATTGGCGGAAAAAGCGGCGTCAAGGCATATCTGAAGACCATGTATGCGATTATCGAAGAAGACGAGTTCGCCGATAAATACGACGACTTATACACCGAAGACTGATATTTGAAAGGAGAAGAATTATGAACTTATATAAATTTATTATCACAGTAAAGCGTTATCCGGATGATGAAAAAGGAGGAAGACGACGCTGGACTACTCGGTCAAATACGTTAAACGGGGCCATTCGAAAGACGTTTCAGGAAGTGCCTGATATTTTGTCCATCGTGAGAATCTGATATGTAAACCGAAAGGAGAAATAGGAAAATGACAGGAAAGAAATTTGATTTGGGACAGGTTGTTGTTACAAAAGGTATCGACGAGAAAATGAAAGAGGATCGTAGCTTCCGTGTATTTGTCCAGGTGTCGATTGGTAGATATGTTCACAGAGACTGGGGACAGACCTGTGACGAAGATGCGAAAGCAAACAATCGGGCAATCCAGAACGGAGAGCGCATTCTTGCTGTGTATAAGCAGCCGAAAACCGATATAACAATCTGGATTATTACAGAAGCTGACCGCAGCGTAACGACAATTCTGTTTCCGGATGAGTATTGATTATACGCAGTTTATACAACGCCTATAATGAAGAAAGTTTAAGGAGGTTGATTTTATGAGAATCAAAGAAAAAATCGGGAACTTTGTAGACGAAAGTGGCAAGATTATTGCGACAACTGGTTGTGTATTGATTACACTTGGCGTAGGTTATGCGCTGGGATCTAAAAATACAGAATTCAGACTTAGCTATGCTCTTGAAAGGGTTTTTGAAAAGAATCCCGAAATTAGAACACTCATGGATAACGCAATCAAAGAACTTAATAAAAAGTAAAATATGAGGGATGAGTCCTGGTCTTTGTGACTGGGACTCTTCTCTTTTACGAAAGGACGAAAACTATGAAACTATCAACTTGTCTTCTATATATCATGAAACGCGGTTATCATTTGACGTTTCGTGCGTGGCATCCGATAGATGACAATGTCATTATTGATTTGGAAGATTCGCATAAAAGGCGCAGATTATCCAAGATGATCGGATCGGAACGTGTAATGGACGAAAATGTGCTATCTGATCTTCTATATCTTATGCTAAGGGAGTTTGAAACAGAAAATGATCCAGCTTTATGACTATCAACTTGAAGCTATTCGTAATATGAAGACCGGGTGTATTTTGAATGGTGGTGTTGGATCTGGTAAATCTCTCACCGCTATTGGATATTACTATCTTCAGGAAGGCGGATCCGTTCAAAGCTTACAAGGATACGATTATATTCCCATGAGCGATCCTCCCAGAGATCTTTATATTATCACAACCGCCAGAAAACGCGATGACTGCGAATGGGAGAAAGAAATGCTTCCGTTTTTAATGTCTACGCACAAAGAGACTCATTTATATTCCAATCGACCGGTTGTTGTTGATAGTTGGAACAACATAAAGAAGTATGTCGGTGTGAGAGGAGCATTTTTTATTTTTGATGAGCAGCGTGTTGTCGGTTCCGGTGCATGGGTAAAATCGTTTCTGAAAATTGCGAAACAGAACGATTGGATACTACTCTCCGCAACACCTGGTGATACCTGGATGGATTATATACCGGTCTTCCTGGCAAACGGGTTTTATAAAAATCGCACAGAATTCAATCGAGAACATGTCATCTACAGTCGATTCAGCAAATTTCCGAAAGTTGACCGTTACGTCAATACGGGAAGACTCATCCGGTTGAGAAACAAAATTCTGGTAGATATGGATTTCAAGCGACAGACGATCGCCCATCACGAAGATGTGTATGTGAAGTATGATATTCTGAAATACAAAGAAATCGGAAAGTTTCGATGGAATCCCTACACGGACTCTCCAATTGTGAATGCTGCAGAGCTTTGTTATGTCTGGAGACGGCTAGTCAATTCTGATGAATCGCGTCAGATTGCTCTTTTGGAAATTGTAGAACAACATCCAAGAGTGATTATCTTCTACAACTTTGATTATGAACTTGATATTTTGAAAAACCTGTTTTACGGAATGACGACAGAACTTGCAGAATGGAACGGACATTCGCATCAACCGGTTCCAAATTCCGACGCATGGATCTATCTTGTACAATACACTGCCGGAGCGGAAGGTTGGAACTGCATCAAAACAGATACGATTGTCTTCTACTCCCAGAATTATAGCTATAAGATCATGGAACAAGCCTGCGGACGAATCGACCGACTAAACACGCCATATAAAGATCTCTACTATTATCATCTCAAATGCAAATCCGGAATTGATTTAGCGATCAGCCGTGCATTACGGGAAAAGAAAAATTTTAATGAAAGGAGTTTTACGGGATGGAACTGACTACGATTTGTGTGGCTATAGTTATTTGGATAATTCTGAGCGTCGTAACGACTATCATTGCATTGTTTATTAATTGGATCGACGACAATGACGACCGAATTGGGTTTTTCTTATCTTTAATATTTACTTGTTTGGGATTATCTGCAGCTGTTACATATATTCTTTTGGATAAAGGAGTGATCTGATGTTAAACGACTTAGATGATTTGATTAAAGTGATAAAAGGATTTGGCGATATGACTCATAATACTTCTATTGCAATGAATAAGATATTTTCAAAACTCAATCGTTTCAATAGATATTTCATGTTCGAATCGAATAAGTCGTTACGCTATCGGGATCTTTATTATTATCCAAATAACAGACGAAAGTTCAAAGGTAAACCGTTAGTTAGGAACAGAGCATTCGCAAAAGCGTACAAAAATGAAAGGAGAAAATAATGAAAAAGTATTTAGAAAAAAGAGATAAAGAAGTAAACGATATTTTGTCTGCTATGAAAGAATTAAGAGATTCAGAAATTGAAAATAATGGAGCCAACGCCGAACTCTTCACTAAGGTAGTCTGCGAGTTATCGTATCGAATTGCAAAGGATCCAGACGACAACGATCTTTGTCCGATATGTCAATGCCCAATGCCCAAAGCGGAGTATGACCATTACTGCGGATTTTGTGGGCAGTTGATTAGAAAATAGACGCGAAATAAACTTCCTCCTTTATGAAAAGAGTACAAAAAGGAGGAAGTTACTATGTATGGAACTTACAAAAAAGATATCAGAAGATTGAAAGAAGAAATCAGATTGACTGATGCGGATATCCTGTATTACGAGAATAAGATTGACAGGCTTTGCCAGAAGTGGAATCTTGATCGAAACGATGTATTATTACATTCTAATAATATTCTGTGTTCAATAGATTCGGACCAGCTATATAACAAAATATTATGGTTGATAATCTATTGCAAGGGAATTAATGAATTCAATGATCGGTTGAGATCGAGAAGACTGCAGGCGAGACACGATATCAAATTACTCGAAAATAAATGGAGACGGAATCGACTGAGAGATATTACTGATATTCGGCTTAGAAGTTACATTAAATAAGACATTAACTTAATAAAGTATTAAAAAAAAAACAGAGGGTCTTAATCGGAAACGATTGGGACTCTTTGTTTTGCTTTTATGAAAGGAGGAATAAAACTATGGCAGAAGAAGTAAAAAGATCTTATCGTGACGATCTTGTTCAGCAGATTAAAGACGCCGGACAGGAGTTGATCGACACTGCGGAACAGATGGTACGAAAAGATGTTCGGGGAATCTCAGGGTTCTACATTCACATCGAATTTCCTCAGGGAGAATGCGTGGGAATTCCTGAAATTACATATTCTACAGAAACACTATGTACAAACACATACCACAGACTTTTAAATGAGGAGCTAAACAATGGAAACAGTTGATAAAGAAGTTTATTTTGATCAGTACTGCCCTACTTGTGTGAACTGCAATCTTCCAGCAACCCAGGAACCTTGCAACGATTGCCTGACGTATCCATCAAATCAGTATTCACACAAACCGATCAGATATGAGGAGAACAAGAAATGAGTACATATTATGATTTTTATTTGCTTCGGCACAAAGAAGCAGTTGCGAAGGCGTTTCATTGGTTCTATGAAAACCTTACTCACATCGTAGAAAATGCCTCCGACGATATTAATGAGCTGTATCGACAGATTTGTTATGTTCACGATGCTTCGAAAAATGATCCGGAAGAATATGATGCCTATGATCGATATTTTTATGGAAATAACAGATCTTATCAGGTACAAAGAGACTTTGACTACGCGTGGCTGCATCATATTCATAACAACCCGCATCATTGGCAGTATTGGATTCTTCAGAATGACGAAGCGGAGGAAGGAACGTATGCTCTGGATATTCCGGACAACTATATTCTTGAGATGATCTGCGACTGGTGGAGTTTTTCTTGGAGATCTGGGAATTTATTCGAGATCTTTGATTGGTGGGAATCACACAAGAACACTATGCGATTATCACCAGCAACGCGTGAAAAAGTAGTTGATATTTTAAATCAGATGAAAGAACGATTGGGGGATCGAGCAAATGAAACAGCCGAAACGTCTGACGAGGGACCAGAAGGAGATTCTTAAAAGCCACGGATATAACTGGAAAGAATACGGTTTCCGGTTTGAAACAGAGATCCGTTATATGTTCATCAACAAAGAAACCGGAAGATTACTATCTATCAGGAAGGAGTGATTTCGAAATGATTGGAAATATTATTTGTTTTATTATCGGAGCTATGTGCGGTGTTTTTTCACTTGCATTGCTTCAGATAAACAGGGGAGATTCCGACGAATAGCACGCAAAATAAACATATTCTTTGATGAAAGGAGTGAAGGAATATGAAGCGAAAAACTATTGATGCAGCTCGTGAAACAAGATTATGGATTGGACAGGTAATCGTCCCCGGAGTAGTAACTCTCGGAGCGGTTCTGTCGATTCCAGAAGTCAGAGAAGCAGCTGCAACAAAGGCAAGATGCGCAAAAGAATGTATCCAGAACAAATTCAGAAAGGGGAAGAGGTCCTAATCACGGGGCCTTTTCTTTTTATTTTTATGAAAGGAGAGAATTCATGGAACTGTCTGATGTAATCAAATCACTTGAAGATATTAAGGATCAAATTCATAAACGTGGTACATTCCACAAATACGTAACTATAGTACGTAAACTTAACGATGTTATTGCAGAACTCAAAGAAGTCGAGTATGAACGCTTGAATGATATAATCACTTTGTACCTTCAAAAGAACAACAGCGAACTTATCTCCCGCTGCGTTCTTAAGCAACCCGAAAATTCGTCGAAAACCCAGACACGGAAAG
>ERZ1090862.525-NODE-525-length-17210-cov-6.008161_pt1 | contig 17210 bp, 17 predicted proteins | sample MGYA00478481_ERZ1090862 | MGnify/ENA primary metagenome ERZ1090862 (study PRJEB33644, sample SAMEA5815745) | chicken gut metagenome | biome: Chicken; feature: Gastrointestinal Tract; material: Caecum | place: Ireland | collected 2019-01-01 | study: A study of the... | reverse complement strand
ACTACGGCCCCTCCGATTCCGGTCCCGCACACTACAAAGGCAGCGTCACGGTAATCTCTGGCATTCCCATATGCCACCTCTGCAAGAGCCGCGCAGTTGGCGTCATTTTCAACGCTCACCGGAACGCCGGTCTGCTCCTCGAACACTTCAATCCACGCCGGTCCGTGGATGCAGGGCAGAGCGCTCCTGCCTCCTATGATTCCTATCCTGACATCCACAGCACCCGGCACGCTGAAAGCGGCTCCCACAACTGTATATTTCTCTTTCATCCGTTCTATGAATCCCAGGATCTCCTCTGACAGTTCTTCAAAATCCTGATGAACCGGAAGGATACACTGTTCCTTCAGTTCTGCTCCCTCCAGAAGCACTCCGGCCTTCATTGATGTTCCTCCCAAATCTATGCATACCAGTACATTTTTCATTCTGATCTCCTCCTGATTTCAAAACTCGCTCGCGAGTCTCGGCGCGGGATTCGGGTCGGCATCAGCCGACATAATACTTCCCCGAATCCCTGCGCTCTTCGTTCCACTACGTTCAGCGTCCTCGCGGAGCGTTTATCAGATGGGGGGATTGACACCCGCCACTGATATATATTCCTCACCGCCTGTAGAGGCGGGAGTCTTCCATCTAATAAAACAGGATGCTGTAAAAACAGTTTTACAGCACCCTTATGATGTAATCTCCAGCGATTTTTTATATGGGTTGTGAAATGCTTTTATGAGAACCAGCGGCGTCCCTTCTTTGTCATGTATCACCGTTTCCACCATAATGATGGGCGTGCCCATCTTCACATTCAGCTGATTGGAGTATTTTTCCGGAATCAGCATCGGTATGAATTTCTGAGTGGTCGTCCCTTCGGCTGCGTAGCGTTCCATATTGAGAAGCTCGCTCAGTTCCTGCATGGCAACGGACTGTACTTTTTCAAAAGGGAAATAGATCTCCTCCACGGTGACGGGATTGCCTTCTTCCAACATGACCCTGACAACGCGCAGGATCGGATTATGCCGGAGAAGGTTCAGCTCCGGAGCCACCTCCGGTATCTCCTTAATATTAAAATAAATCAGTTTGTAGTCATTGTTTTTCTGTGTCATCAGACTTTCCTGCGCCGTATTTTTCTTCAGCAGGCTCCGGTCCGCGACAAAAGTTCCCTTATTTTTATTCCGGTAAAGAAAGCCCTCCTTCACCAGTTCATTTACATCATTTCTCACCGTCATACGGCTGGCATGAAACATGGAAGCCCGCTCCCTTTCCGACGGGATTGGTGAATTGGCCGGTATTCCTTCGATCTGCTTCAGTATCTGCTGCTTAATCTCTAAGTATAACGGAGTTCCCAACCCCATCGCCTCCTCGCTGTTGTTGATCGGCAGAACGGACACTCAGCATCCGCCTTGCCGTTTACCCGCGGCTTTGGACTTCCCTGCATCCAGGAATCCGAATCTGCGCCACGGGCAGATATAGTCAAGCAGTATCATTTCATTTTCCGGGATGTGCCCCACGACATTTTTCCGCCCGTCATTCGGCATCTCCTTCAGAACAATGTGGAGTTCTCCCTTATATCTTCCATATCCTTCATTCAGAATCACCACATCTCCCCGTCTCATATTCCTGGTATTTCCGGGCGGAATGTCCTGATCCGCGAAAACGACCCTCGGCTGTGTGCTGCGGGCCATATACTCGCTCATATCTCCCCGCACAAAATGAGGATATTCATAAAGGATTCTCCGCTCCGCCGAAGAGAGCCGTCCCTCCGTCTCCACGCGGAATGTCAGAACGTCCGGATCCGCAGCTGTCACAAGTCTCAGCTCCTCCTCGGACGCATAACAGTTTCCGAAGATGATCGAATCCACAAGCCCGGTGGCAGCCAGATGCCGGGCAGCCACATCGGCCGGGAGATCCCTGTGCATCTCCAGCGTACACAGCCCTTCATTAACCGGCCAGGGCCCGAAGGTTTCCGGCTCCCGGGAACTTATGAACGCAGCGACCGGTATGTTCAATGCCCTGATGTCCCGGCAGCATTTCTCAAAATGCCCGTATCCTATTCCCGTGTATCTCTGCGGATAGAAATTAAAGCAGGTCGTCAGCTTTTCCATTTTCGGATGGTGACTCACAATATTGTCCGGATATCTGTTTCCGAAACTCGCATTAATTTCTATCTTAAGCCCCTGCGGATTGTACGTCATCAGAGCTTCCTTCAGGGAGTCAAAGCTCTCATCCAGCCGGATGCCGTCGGCATGAAGTTCCTGAAAGAACGACAGATCTTCGTATGACACCCCCAAAGCGTCAAACACCGACGGCGCCGTATCCAGGATCACTTCCATGCCGCACCGGTGCGCCCGGTCGATCCGGCTGCGGTAGTTCCTGATAATGTCCTCCCTGTTCTGCCTCGCACTCAGAAGGCAGGTGAAAATCCGGCGGCAGCCGTATCCCGCCGCCGTTTCTATGTATTCCATATCCCGTTCCGGTTCAGAGTGCTCGGGATAGATCGATATTCCGAATTTCATGATTTTCCCGTCTTATCCTCTCCAAGTTTCTCTATACAATACGATATTTCATTTGTTCCCGCCGCGCTCCTGAACTCGGCACTGTACTGTACCGGCGGCTGCAGCTTCGTTATCCTGACCCTGACTTCTCCTGCCTGCCCCAGCTTATTCTTCATCGTTTTCCGGTATTCATATCCCTGATAAAGCTGTTTTTCGCTCACTTTTTTCCCCGTTGCCATCCTTATTCACCGGCATTTATCGAAGGGATTCAGGCGATCCCGTGCCCGTACCACAACTACTATTTCTTCACCAAGGAACAGCTGGAGGAGGAGGTGGAGCAGTTTAAGACAGGCACCGTCCGCGGAGAAGTTGTCAGCGAGACCGAGAAAGAACTTTTCGAGCTGTACAGCCACGAAGAACTGGCCGAGAAGCCTCAGCAGCTCGCAATGCGCGGCGGAGCAAAATACTCCGACGCAGCCTGCAACCTGATTCAGTCCATTTACAACAACACCGGAGATATTCAGTATGTCGATGTAAGAAACAACGGGGCCATCTCTGATCTCCCGGCCGACAGCGCCGTGGAGGTTGCCTGCCGCATTACGGCAGACGGCCCCAAGCCCCTCGCCACAGGAGAACTGAAACTCCCGATCAGCGGATACGTACATCTGATGAAGTCCTTTGAGCGTATGACGATTGAAGCTGCAGTGACAGGCGACAGAAATCTTGCCGCTGCCGCACTGAACTTAAATCCGCTCTGCCCCAGTGACGAGCTCGCAAACATTGTCATAGACGAGCTTCTGGAGGCACACAAAGAATATCTTCCGCAGTTTTTTGACAAGTCTGATACCCCGATGTAAACACCAGGGGCATCAGACTGACATTGCCATATTCCATCCCATATAGATAACTGAAACCCGAAAAGAAGCCGGCGCGTCGCCCCGCAGCAATACATATACTGCAGGGCGCCGTGCCGGCTTCCCATTTCTAGTATTTCCACTCAAGTCTGTGGAGATGTCCTTCCAGGTTCATTCCCGCAAATCCGTTCTGGCGGAGAGCCTCGTAGAGTATAACCGCCACAGAATTTCCCAGATTAAGAGACCGGATATCTCCGATCATGGGAATCCTCACGCAGTTCTCCTGATTCTCTATGAGGATCTCCTCCGGGATCCCGGCGCTCTCCTTTCCGAACATGATATAGCAGTCGTCCTCATAGTTTACTTCTGTATAGACTTTCTGCGCCTTCGTTGTAGCCATATAGATCTTCGCCCCTGGATTCTTCTCAAGGAAATCCGGATAATCAATATATGTCGTCACATCCAGATCCTTCCAGTAATCCATCCCGGCTCGCCGCAGCGCTTTCTCGCTGAGACTGAATCCGAGAGGTTCAATCAGATGGAGACGGGTGCCCGTGGCCACGCAGGTCCTCCCTATATTCCCTGTATTTGCCGGAATCTCCGGCTCCAGCAGCACTATATTCAGCATATCTCCGCACTCCCCTTACTTGCTTTCGCGCAGACGCTGAATGAAATGATCGACGCGTCCCAGCGCCTCCTTCAGCTCTTCGATGGAATACGCATAGGAGATCCTCAGATAACCCTCGCCGCAGTCTCCGAAAGCACTTCCCGGCACCACGGCCACTTTCTCTTCCTGAAGCAGTTTCGTCGCAAACTCCTCTGAGGTCATGCCGAATTCTCTGATGCTTGGGAACACGTAGAATGCGCCGAAGGGCTCGAAGCACTCCAGTCCCATTCTCCTGAACTCATTCATGAGGAATCTTCTCCTCTGATTATAGGATTCCCGCATCTCCTGCACTTCTTCCTCGCAGTTCCGCAGTCCTTCTACCGCCGCATACTGACTGGTAGTCGGCGCACACATAATTGCAAACTGATGAAGTTTTATCATCTGCTCAATGATCTTCTCCGGACCGCAGCAGTATCCGAGCCTCCACCCGGTCATCGCAAAGCCTTTGGAAAATCCGTTGATGACGATCGTCCGCTCTCTCATCCCCGGCAGGCTGGCAATGGATACATGCTCTGTGCCGTATGTAAGCTCCGAATATATTTCATCCGAAATAACATACAGGTCATGTTCCCTCACAAACTCGGCAACCGGCTCCAGATCTTCCTTTGTCATAATCGATCCGGTCGGATTATTGGGGAACGGCATAATCAGCACTTTTGTCTTCGGGGTCGTGTGTTCTTCCAGCTCCTGGACCGTCAGCTTGAACTCATTTTCTCTCTTCAGCGGGATGATCACCGGAACGCCGTCCGCCATCACCGTACAGGGAAGATAGGATACATAACTGGGCTGGGGAAGAAGAACTTCATCCCCCGGATCCAGCATGCACCGGAGTCCGATATCAATGGCCTCGCTTCCGCCCACTGTGACCAGAGTCTCCTTCTTCGGATCATAGGAGACGCCGATCTTTCTCTCCAGATATCTGCAGATCTCATTCCTCAGCTCCTGCAGGCCTGCATTGGATGTATAAAACGTTCTTCCTTTCTCCAGGGAAAAGATTCCCTCCTCCCGGATCCTCCATGGGGTGTCAAAATCCGGCTCCCCGACCCCCAGTGAGATCGCGTCTTTCATTTCGTTTGCCACGTCGAAAAATTTCCGGATCCCGGAAGGCTGTATATCTATGATTTTTTTTGACAATGGATTTCTCATCACGGTGTCACCAGCATCCTTTCCGACTCTGTCTTCGGTACCATGATTGTACCGTGGTCTTTGTATTTCTTGAGAATAAAGTGAGTCGCCGTACTGAGCACCTCATCAATCGGGGACAGCTTTTCAGATACAAAGCGGGACACCTCTTTCAGAGTTCTTCCTTCCAGAGTGACGAGAAGATCATAGCTTCCGGAAATCAGATAAACCGCATATACTTCCGGATAGTTGTAGATCCGTTCTGCGATGCGGTCGAACCCTCTGTTTCTCTGCGGGGTCACCCGCACCTCAATCAGAGCCGTCACCGTCTCCAGCCCGGTCTTGTCCCAATCGATCAGCGTATGGTAGCCGCAGATGATCTTCTCTTTTTCCATCTCGGCCATCTCATTGGCCACATCCGTCTCCTCCACGCCGAGCATCACAGCAAGTTCTCCCAGTTCCACACGGCTGTGTTTCTCGATATATTTCAGAATTTCCAGCCGCAGAGCTTCTTTTTTCTCATTCATGTCGTATACCTCCTAAATCAGATTATGCAGCAGAATCCGTGCTTCCCCTGCACTGTTATAATTTTTAAACTATTATTCTGAAACCGGACGTGTCCCCCACCAGCGCATAAGCTCATCCGGCGCGGGACGGTCCAGATATCTTACCTCTTCTCCGCTTGTGATCACCTTTGCCCGCCCGGCTCTGGCAACCCCAAGCCTTCCGGCTCGCGCGCCGGCCTTCTCAAGAACTTCTATTACTTCTTCCGCATGATCCGCCGCCAGAAGAAAGCTGCCGGACGAAGTCATCTGATAGGGATTCAGCTGAAAATACTCGCAGATCTCCACGGTCTCCTGACGGAGAGTCATCCTGTGCATGTCCGCTTCCAGACCGGTTCCCGACATCTCCGCCATATCCCACAGAGCCGCCAGGATTCCCCCGCTTCCGATCTGCCGGACTGCAGTGACACACGGGCGCACCCCGCCGTTCTCCGTCATCTTCAGTCCGCATGCCTTTCGAATCATGTCAGCTGTGACAAGTTCCTCTGCCAGCCCCTTCGTGCCGTCGAGAAAGGAAGGAACAAAGCGTTTCTTCAGTTCTTCCTCCGCTTCTTCCACGATCCGGAGCGTGCCTTCCAGGGCCACATATCCGCAGAGAAGGATCTCCTGTCCCGGCCGCATTCCCTTCAGGCCGGCGCATGCCGTCTTCTCTGCAGTCCCTGCTGCCTCTGCGGTAACTATGATATCTGAAACAGATGGGGAAACCTCTGCCCGGACACAGGCTGCCTGAAGATTCATCTTCCTGCATGCCGCCTCCGCCCCCTCCGCAGTCTGTCTCAGTATCTCCTCATCCGATCCCGCCGGAAGCAGTATTCCCAGAGATACTTCTGTGGGAAGAGCGCCTCCGGACGCCACATTGCCCGCCGCCTCAAGCACGGCATAATACGCGGTCATCCCCCCGCTTCCGTACGCAGACGCGCCCGCGCATACAGTGCACGTATCTCCGGTGTTCTCAATAACCGCATATCTGCTTTCTCTGGACAGAGAGGATACCGTCTCCGGATGTCTCATATGAAACTGTTTTCCCACAGACCTTCTCCATGCGGTCTGTGATACATTGCCGGGTTTCATCGCCATTTTTCCGATCTTCCTTCTGTAATTATTATCGCTCCTGGTTCCGTGCTTTCTCCGCTACATGAGATATGGTATCACCATTGTAGCGATCATGGCGACAATGATGACCATGATAATAATAGATATGATCCGTCTTATTTTTTTATCATAGAAATTCATTCTCTGTCATCCTTCCTCGTCCCTTCATACCGGACACTGACTTCACATACAGCCGCGTCTCCTGTCAGCGGATCTCTCTTCCTGTAATCAAAGAGAAGCAGTTTTCCCCGGATTCGCTCCAGATGTGTCATTTTGCGCATCTGGCGGCTGTCATATCCTTCATAATCTCTGAGCCAGCAGTGCTCCCGGGCCTCCATCCTGTAAAACTGCGCCGCCTCGTCCTTTGTGACGGTATTTTCTCCCAGAAATTCGGGACGGTTTCTCACATTATCTCTCAAATACATATCCAATGTCAACCACTCCCGGTATTCTTCCGGATTTTTCACACCCAGCCCGCAGATGAAACGGTACAGGATCTCGTACCTTGCGATGCGGGAATGACTTATGTCAAAGAGACCGTTTTCCCCGTAATATCCGGCCAGTGCCTCATACATCGCAAAAGGGGAGGGGAACTCTGACTCCAGCTCCCTCATGGTATTCACAAACTGTGCGCTGTTATAATATACCTCCACCATCTCTTCCACTTTTTTGAGCCGTATCACATCCCCGTAGGAAAGCCAGCGTGTCGAAAGCACTTCATATGGAGGCCTGTCCTGATAGAGCAGCCCGTACTCCTCCGCCTTTTCATGCATCAGAGAGCCTTTGAGCACTTTCAGGAAGCCGAGCTGAAGCTGTTCCGGCCTCATCCCGTACACGTCATTAAAGGATGCCGCAAAGCTTTCGCAATCCTCCCACGGAAGCCCCGCGATCAGATCCAGGTGCTGATGTACATTCCGGTTTTCACGGACAGCGGCCGTCACTTTCCTGACGCGTTCCGTCTTCATTGTTCTCCGGATTTCGCGGATCGTACGCTCATTGGTGGACTGGACTCCGATCTCAAGCTGGATCAGACCGGGCCGCATGCTCTTTATGAGCCGGATTTCTTCCTCATTCAGCATATCTGCCGCAATCTCAAAATGAAAGTTCGTCTTTCCCCTGTCATGTTCCACAATATAGGACCATACCGCCATTGCGTGATCATGGCGGCAGTTAAACGTACGGTCCACAAATTTTACCTGGGGCACCTCATGGTCAATGAAAAACTGCAGTTCTTTTTTCACAAGCTCAAGATCCCGGAAGCGGAGACATCTGTCCACGGAGGACAGGCAGTAGCTGCAGGAAAACGGACATCCCCGGCTGGATTCGTAATAGATGATCCGGTTTTTAAAATTCTCTGTATTTCCGTACACAAAGGGAATGCTGCTTAAATCTATGGCCGGACGGGATCCGGTCACTGAAGGCAGCTGTCCCGGCAGTCTGTATGCGATTCCCCGGATGTCGGAGAGTTCTCTTCCACATCCATGGAAATAGTCCGTCAGTTCGAGAAATGTCTCCTCACCCTCGCCGCACATGACTCCTTCCACAGCAGGATATCTTTTCAGTATTTCCACTGCGTTCCAGGAGACCTCCGGTCCGCCAAGCCAGAGTCTTGTATCCGGCAGGACTTTCGGGATTTCCGCAAGCAGCTGCTCCACACAGATGATGTTCCAGAGATAACATGAAAAGCAGATCACATCGGGCTTCTCCTCGTACAGATCCATAAGTATCCCGTCCAGAGGCTGGTTGATCGTATATTCTTTTATCCGGATCTCTCCGGCATACCGGTTCGCATATGCGCGCAGGCTGTAGATCGCCAGATTCGAATGAATGTATTTCGCATTGATGGCCGCAAGCAGGATCTTCATGATTAAAACGCCCCCGTTCTGCTGTTATTTTTCTGCTGCTGTATGGATTATCGATTTTCTTTCAGCACACTGATTTTATCATTTATTTTCACATCCGGCAATTTCTTTTCCGTCCATCCATTGACATTTCCCTTAAAACCATGTAAAATTAAGACTCGTGCAGCCGGGGTGTTAGCGGTACCTTGTACCTGCAATCCGCTATAGCAGGGGTGATATTGCGCGGAGGGCGACAGCCGGCAGGGCTGCCCCCGGTAAGTGACGTTGATGTCCGGGTCTCACGCGACGGGAACCTGTGAACCGTGTCAGGTCGGGAACGGAGCAGCACTAAGCAGGAGCTCCCGGGTGCCGTGAGGGTGCCTGGGCTGAGTTAACTGCCGGGGTAACGCCTGTTAGCCAAGTTCGAAGCGCAATGCACGTAAAAAAGAAATTATTTCCGGGATGTGCCGCGGCATATCCCGGAATTTTTAAAAGGGGACAGGCCCCAATGCGCACCGTATTCAGAATATTCAGAAAACGGTGTGCATTGGGGCCTGTCCCCTTTTTACTTTTCTCTCTTTTTCTTCTCCCTCAGCTCCCGGAAGAACTGTTTCATCATACCGCTGCATTCTTCCCCCAGAACCCCTGTCTTCAGTTCCGCCTGATGATTGAACTGTTCCATCTGAAGAATGTTCAGTATGGATCCTGCGCAGCCTGCCTTGGGGTTCATGCAGCCGACCACTACCCGTGGAATTCTCGACTGTACGATGGCCCCGGCGCACATCTGGCACGGCTCCAGCGTCACATACAGAGTGCAGTCTTCAAGCCTCCAGTCTCCGATTTTTTTGCTCGCTTTTTTTATTGCGGAAATCTCCGCGTGGGAAAGAGGACTTTTGTCCGTATTCCGCCGATTGTATCCCCGGCCGATGATCTTCCCTTCATGAACGATCACACAGCCGATGGGCGTCTCATTCAGCGCATATGCCTTCTTTGCCTGGCGGATAGCCTCTCTCATATATTTTTCATCTGTTCGGTCCTGTTCCTGAATCAAATCTTCCATCTCTGTTTTCCTTTCTGAATAAACTGTTTCTGCTGCGGCACATGCAAGACCCGGTTCTTTTTCCCGCTCCCGGCGAATAGACTAAACACAAAAGAGACAGGACCCGAGGTAAACTATGAATCCCGGTATCTATTATTTCTATGAATACGAAAATAAGCAGCGCAGAAGAAATGTGGGCTTTCTGAAAATCTCACGGCACTATCACTCCTGTATCCTTCAGATACACATCCGCGGCATCCCGGCCGGCAACGGGGCTTCGCTCGAGCTCTTTGCCTTTTGTGCCGGAAAAGGAAAAGTATCCGGCGCCCAGATCGCCACGCTGACCTGCTTCAGAAGGTCTGTGTCAGCCCGGCTCCCCGTCTCGGAATCCGTATTCCCGGAAGGGCATCCCCTTCCCGAAATCGACGGATTCCTGCTGCGGCTTCCCGGTGAATCATCACCGGTCTTCTGGGCCGCATCAGAGAGTATTCTTCCCGCGGACATTGATCTCCTGCGGGCGCCTCTCCGTGAGCCCTCTGTCTCAGAGGCTCCTGCTCCTCCCGGCGAAAGTTCTGAGGAGCCGGAAGCCCCGGCAGATACGGCATCCCCTGTCGCCGAACCGCTGCAGAACGGAAATTCCGGGGAGCAGAATTCCGCGAAAGAGCCGGAAGAAAACAGAGAAGAATCTCTTCCCTCCTCCGGCGATTCGGAACAGATTCTCCCGCCCGAATCTGCAGTCACAGAGCCCTCCCTTCCGCCGGAGTCAGAACCCGCGGCCGATCAGGAAGAGACGGAGGATCCCACGCCCGGAGACAGAGCACCTGTGTCTTCAGAGGAAATCTCTTCCGTCACACCGGAGGGCCGGACCAGTGAAGGTCCCAGAGCGAAAAAAATACAGCGCTCGGACATTTCCTCACTCCCGAGACGTTTCTGGTTTCTTGCCAACAACAGTTTTCTGCTTCACGGATATCACAACTACAATCATCTACTTCTCGTGGAGGAAGACGGCCATATGTGGCTGGGAGTTCCGGGAATCTACCACCCGAGAGAGGCACGGTCTGCCGATCTGTTCGGTTTCCCCCAGTTCACCCGCGATTACGCCGACACGATCGGACTTTCCGGTGATGAGCGCAGTGACGGAGAAGACTTCGGTCACTGGTGCCGCTATCTTGACTCCGGAGAAACTAAATGATCCCGTTCATCTCCTGATACAGACGCTTTGCATAGCTGTCTGTCATTCCGCACACATAGTCTGTCACAAGAAGCAGGCGGAGATACAGTCTTTCCGCCTCGCTTCTCCCCTCTGCCTGCAGCCGGTATGCATTCTTGTAATTATCCGAGATGAAAGATACGACGCGGCTGTCAATGGCGTCCTGATGCACATCTGTGTCATAATACAGCACCGCCCGCACAAGCCGGTCCATAAGGAAATCAAGGATTGCCGACTCCGTCAGTTCCATCTTATAGATCGCGCGGGAAGAAAACACATACCGGTAAGCCATATCCCCCAGAAGCTCCATCAGTTTCTCTCCGTACGTTCCGTAGAACAGATCCTTCCCGAAGCTCCCCTCCATGATTGCGTCATAATTCGATGTAAAACCATATGTCGCACAGCTGATCAGAAATCCCTGTGCTCTCACGATCCAGTTTTTCACCGCATAGGATTCCGGATTATCCACAGACTTGCTCATGCCGCGTTCATAGAGCTGCCGAAGCTTTTCCAGCGGGTGAAACGCGCATCCGGCGCTGTCCTCTCCCAGCGTCTTCAGTTCTCTCTCCAGCGCACTGTATGTGATGAACCCCTTGACAAATGCATCCTCGATATCCGCCGTCTTGTACGCCAGATCATCGGCGGCTTCCAGAATGAAAGCCAGAGGATGCCGGCGGTCTCCTGTTCCTGTGGCTTCGGTGATCTTTCGGAACGTCTCCTCATCTGCGCGGTAGTATCCCATTTTTCTGTTCCTGATATCTCCGCTCTCCGGGTCTATCCCGGTGGACGGGACAGGATATTTCACAATCGTACCCAGAAGGGCATAAGTCAGATTCATTCCATGCTCATCCACAAGATAATGCAGTTTTGTCACCAGGCGGAGAGCCTGTGCATTTCCCTCGAAATGAAAGAAATCCTCCTTCATCTGCTCATCCAGCATCTCCTCCACTCTCTGTCCGCAGAATGTAAGCTTCGGCAGATTCCTTACAAACCACTCCCGGATCGCCAGTTCGCCGAAATGTCCGAAAGGCGGATTTCCAATATCATGGATCAGGCCCGCACACTCCAGAATATGGGAGATATCCTCCCGCATTCTCGGCGTGAACCCCGGATCCTTCCCCTCCTTCAGGATATTCTCGCCGATATTCTGGCCCAGGGATTTCCCCAGGGAGGCCACTTCCAGCGAATGTGTCAGCCTTGTGCGGATGAAATCGCTCCTGTCCAGCGGAAACACCTGTGTTTTGTCCTGCAGGCGCCGGAAAGACGCGCTTCCTATGATTCTGTGGTAATCTTTCTCGAACTCACTTCTTAAATCCGTCGTTCTGCTCTGCCCTGCATGCTCTCTCGCTCTGCGGGGAGAAAGCAGCCTCTTCCACTCCATTCTCTCCATTGTTTTTCTCCCGTTTAAAACAGCGGCAGCGCCGGTATCCGGGAATATTTCCCGCACCGGCGCTGCCGCTAACCTGAACCGTTTTACCGGACACCTCACCTGATCAGTCAAGATAGATCGGCGGCTCATATGCCTTCCCGAGGAGCGCTTTCTTCCGCTCCTGATATCCGAGAAATGCCCATTCCGTCATATCTGTCCATTTATGAATACTTCTGTCATATACCTGTACATAACCGATTCTGGAAGGATGCATCCTGACACTGTTGGACTGGTATTCTCTCCCCGTGTAAGGATTGATCTCTCCGATCTCCCTGTCCTCCTCTGCGTCTTCATGGGAGATCACCGGCTCGAATTTTTTCTCTTCCTTCACCGGCTCCCGGCGGCTCTGCTCCTCCGGCTCGCTGTTCTTCTCTGCTGCGGGCTCGGATTCCCGGCTTGTCTCCTCCACAGGCTTCTCTTTCTTCTCCTGATCCGCATGTCTTCTCCGGAAGAAGAAATTCCCCGCGCGGAACCGTTCTTTCTTGGGCTTCTCAAGTTCTTCCTTGATGGCCTCCACGGGCTCGCCGGCCTTTGCATTTTCTTCCAGCTCAGAAAGTTCCTCATGTATCTCGTAGAGCTCTCCGATGGTCATATCCCTCTCATCGGTCTCTTCACTGGCCGGGGAAGCCTCCTGTTGTTCCGGCATATTCTCTGCCGTTTCCTCCGCAGCTGCTTCCTCCGCGCCGCTCATGGTCTCCTTCTCTTCCTCTGCCGGCGCCACTGTCTCTTCCTCCGGCTGTATTTCCTCCGCAGCGTACGTCTCCTCTTCCCGGATCTCCGTGTTATCCGTCTCAGGAGCCGCGTCTTCCTGCGGCGCCGCTGCAGAAGTCTCTGCTGTCTCAGTCGGCCGCTGTACTTCCCGGACAGACTCTTCCTCATGCACAGCTGTCTTTTCCGGACGCACTGAAGTCCGTCCGGCATGTCCCCCGTATTCTCCGCCCATAATACTCAGCTGAAACGGGCATTCCAGTATGGCAGCGATCATCCGCATATCCTGCTCCTGAAAATTATCCCGGCCAAGCCTCTGCGTCAGATTCTGTCTGGACATCTTCTTCCCGGTACGCTTCTCTATGGTCTCTGCCAGTTCCTTGATCGTCATGCCCTTTCGCCCAAGTATGATCTTCACCTGTTCGCCAAATGTTAAATCTTCCATGGTTTTCCTCCTTATGTATCTAATTACCTTATACTCCGTCCGGAGAAATATTCTCCTTTATCTGTATTCTCCCGGCAGTTTCTACTGACCGAGGACATATTCTTCCAGTGTGATCCCCTGTTCCGTGATCTCTTTGGCCGCCGTCTCTCCCACATAACGGTAATGCCACGGCTCATATATAATTCCGGTCACGTCACCCTTATCTTCCGGATAACGCAGGATAAATCCGTACTCCCAGCAGTGTTCCATAAGCCACTTCTGTTCATCTGTATCTCCCTGTCTGTCATCCAGTTCTTCATATTCCGAAGAGATGATATCCACCGCCAGTCCTGTCGCATGCTCGCTTGTGCCCGGCACAGCCACGGACTTTTTCGTCTCATCATAGGAATTCAGCGGAGAATACCCCTGGTTGATCCAGTCCTGCATTGTCGCGTTAAATACTTCCCGCTGTTTGTCATAGGGCCGGTATGCAGAAGCGACATACATGCTGAGCCCCTCCTGGGCGGCATCGTCCAGCATCTTCTGCAGAGGCTCCGCAATTCTGGAATCCACCGAGCGCTCTGACTCGATCTCGGTCAGTTCCGCAGGCTCATAAGATGTGTCAAGAGGGTGTCCCTCATTCACAAGAGCCAGCGCCCAGTTCTCGGAATCGCTTTTCAGCAGTTCAGCGCTGTTCTCCACGGCCTGCACCCTGGATACCTCTGCCTGCAGCTCTTCATTCTGTTTTGTCAGCTCCTCATTTTCCGCCGTAAACGAACGCTCCCGTGCATGAAAGGCGATTCTGGATGCCGCCAGAGTGATAACCACGCCCGCCGCAAGGCCCATGACCGTTCCTACTATAAATACTTTCTTAAGTCTATCCATTCTGTTTGGACGCTTCATAATAATCCTAACTCCGTATGTATCTCTGAATCTATGACTTCATCTGTAGTGCAGACGGCCATTCTGTATGGCAGTCCGGGGCATCTGAATTCTCTGTAATAATATTTCTCGGGGAAATCCGCAGGCTGCTTTATGAGCTCCGGAGGATTCCCCAGCCGTACGGAAAACCCGTCCAGCGGCATGGCCATTCCCCTGCGCGTTGCCTTCATAAAGCTCTCCTTGAGAACCCAGTATCTGTAGAAGCGGTCCTGCCGTTCTTCCTCTGTCTCACCCCCGGCAATCGTCCTGTACTCTTCTTCGCAGAAAAAATGCGCCGCGACTCTGAGTCTGGCCTCTCTGACCTGCTCCACATCACAGCCGACCCGCACGCCGGGAACATCGTCCAGTTCCGCCGCACACATCACGCATTTTCCCGAATGTGAGAGATTATATACAGAAGATTCAGGCAGACCATATTCTGCCCGAATCTTCTCCCATAAAGTCCACGCTCCCGCGCTCTGTGCCTTTGCCTCCGGCCGGCGCAGCGCATCTGCCTTTTCCCTGCGGAAAAGCGGGAGTCTTTCATAAATCTGTCTGTAACAATTTTCCTCCAGCAGCGGTGTCACATCCGCCATCCAGACTCTGACCATCGCTCTATTCCTTCAGATAACGCACTTCAAAAGTCTCGATTGTAATCGGCTTGTTAAAGAGTGTTCCCTGTGCATAATCACAGCCGAGCTCCTGGAGTACATTGAGCTGGTCCTGTGTCTCCACGCCTGACGCGAGAACATAGGATCCCAGCTGTCTGCATATGTCAATGACAGCCTTCGCCACGATCCGGCTCCTGCTGTTTCCGACGATATTCGTAATCAGGCTCTTGTCCAGTTTCAGTCCGTCAAATTCCATAATGGAAAGTATGGAGAAACTGGAGTTCTTCGCCCCGAAATGATCCAGAATGACTCTGACATTGGCTTTTCTTATCTTTCCGCTGGTCTCTGTAAGCATCTCCTGGTTCATATCCGTGTAGGATTCGGAAACCTCCACTTCAAGATATTCGCAGTATACATGATATTTTTCAATCAGGAAAAGCATCTTCTCCGCAATACTCTCCTGCCGCAGCGTCGATCCCGCAAAATTCACCGAAATCGGTATCATGGGGATTCCCTCGATATCCCAGCGGTGAAGTGTCTTGCATACCTGTTCGAACACATACAGATCAAGATAATGTGAAAGTCTTGTCTCTTCAAGAAGATTCAGATATCTGGCAGGATTGAGGATGCCCAGATCCTTATGATGATAGCGGACCACAGCTTCAGCCCCCGCCACTTTTCCTGTCTTCACATCGATCTTCGGAACCAGACAGACGATAAAATTCCCGTTCTCGATATCGTTCAGAAGGTCTTCTTTGATAATCGGTTCATGATGACCTTTCTTCAGATTCTTATAATACTTCTTCTTCTCATCGCGCATCATATTCTCTGCACTTGCGACAAGATTGGACACATTGATGTCCAGCTTCTCCCACGCATAGCCAAAGGAAGCCAGCCCGAGACTGATATTATCAAGCTTTGTGTGAGCCGCAAAGACCTGCTTTGTGAACTCTTCATAAGTACAGTCTTCCACCAGGACCAGATATTCATCTCCCGTCAGACGGTACACTGATCCGCCGCGGAAATACTGTTCCAGGACTTCCCCCACCCGGATCACGACCTCGTCTCCATAGTCCCGGCCGAACTCTTTATTGAAGTTCTTCAGTCCGTTGATGTCAAGCGAAACCGCTCCCAGAGACTTCAGGCTGTCCTTGTCGACTTCGTCCATATAGGCGACGAAACTGTTCCGGTTCAGAAGACCTGTCAGATTGTCATGATAGCTCAGGTACTCCTGCTGCTTCTGGGTCTTGTGCAGCGCGATGGCCTGAGGGATGTACGGAATCAGAGCCCTCATCAGATCAATGTCACATCCGCCTCTGTGCACGCCTACCACGGCAAGGATCGCCGTGGTATCCTCATCGAGTCCGAGAAATACACTGTAGCTGTCGGATGTGGTATCCGTGATCTCCTGCTTCATCCAGCGGGGCTGCTGATCCGCAGAGAGCATCTTGATTCTGTCTCTCTGCCACTGAACGTTCTCTGCACACCACTCATAGATCGTCTCAACATCATCGAATTCTTTCTCAATATAGTAAACGTACTCTGAATCGTAGTAATCGCGGACCGCCTTCAGCATGTCATTCACGATCTCTGCGAGAGAACGCAGTTTATTCGTTTCACTCATGGAATGTTCTCCCCCATATTGTTTTATGGATCTTATCCACAAATTCGGACATGAATATTGTAGTATACTCGTCTTTAAAATGCAAGTCAAATTGACTCCCGTTCACTGTGAAACAGGCCTTCCCGGCGGAAATAACCGCCGGGAAGGCCTGCTTTTTCACTTCAATCCCCGCTCGCCGGAGTCCGCCGCGGGATTTATGTCAGCCTGCGCTGACGTGTGTTTTTCTAAAGATTCCACTTCTTATCCTGAGCCAGCCGCAGACGGTTCATCGCTCTCGCGAGAGACGCCTGCGTATGGTAATACTCCTGAATGCTCTGCTTCTGACGCATCTGTTCTTCCGCACGCTCTCTCTGCTCCTGAGCCCGTCGGATATCGATCTCCTCGGGGCGTTCCGCAGTATCCACAAGAAGGGTGACACGGTTGTTGACGACTTCGGCGAAGCCGGTTCCCACCGCAACTTCCGTCCACTCGCCTTCTTTTAATTCCATGCGGGCAATCCCGACGTCGATGGCGATCACCATATTCTCATGCCGGGGAAGGATTCCCTTCTCGCCGTCCGGCGCCGGAATCACAAGGCTTAAGCATCTGCCTTCATAGAACACTCTGTCGCTGGCTATGATCTTCA
>ERZ1090862.521-NODE-521-length-17290-cov-6.085524_pt1 | contig 17290 bp, 16 predicted proteins | sample MGYA00478481_ERZ1090862 | MGnify/ENA primary metagenome ERZ1090862 (study PRJEB33644, sample SAMEA5815745) | chicken gut metagenome | biome: Chicken; feature: Gastrointestinal Tract; material: Caecum | place: Ireland | collected 2019-01-01 | study: A study of the... | reverse complement strand
TTCATAACGGTGAGGTAGTTGAGGGTACTGTTATCGATGTGAAACCGGATGAGATTATCCTGAACATCGGATATAAGGCAGACGGAATCATCACAAAGAATGAATATTCAAATGATCAGTCTCTCGATCTGACAACAGTTGTGTCTGTAGGAGATACGATGACGGTAAAGGTGCTGAAAGTAAATGATGGAGAAGGACAGGTCCTTCTTACATATAAGAGACTTGCAGCAGAGAAAGGAAATGAGCGTCTCCGTGAGGCGTATGAGAACAAGGAAGTTCTCAAAGCCACGGTTACACAGATTCTTGGAGGCGGTATCTGTGCAACGGTCGACGAGGTAAGAGTATTTATCCCGGCAAGCCTTGTATCAGACTCCTATGAAAAAGATCTTAGCAAATATGAAGGAAAAGAGATTGAATTTGTGATCAGCGAGTTCAATCCGAGAAGAAACAGAGTGATCGGCGACAGACGCCAGCTCCTTGTTGCAGAACGCGCAGAGAAACAGAAAGAGCTGTTTGCAAAACTTAAAGTCGGCGATACAGTAGAAGGAACTGTTAAGAATGTAACAGATTTCGGCGCATTCGTTGATCTTGGCGGTGTGGACGGACTGCTCCACATTTCAGAGATGTCCTGGGGAAGAGTTGACAACCCGAAGAAACTTTTCCACGTTGGAGATCAGCTGAAAGTTCTCGTAAAGGATATCCACGATACAAAGATCGCGCTCAGCCTGAAATTCCCGGAGACAAATCCGTGGGCAAATGCAGCAGAAGATTTTGCAGTTGGAAAGGTGATCACCGGAAAAGTAGCGCGTATGACAGATTTCGGAGCTTTTGTAGAACTTGCTCCGGGAGTGGATGCATTACTCCATGTATCCCAGATTTCCAAAGCTCATGTGGATAAGCCGTCAGATGTATTATCAATCGGACAGGAGATCACAGCAAAGATCGTTGATCTCAATGAGGCAGAGAAAAAGATCAGCCTGAGCATGAAAGCTCTTGAAAATGAGAATCACGCAGAGGATGCTGAGGAAGAATAGAGCAGATAAAACAGCCGGAATACCGGCTGTTTTTTTATGCGATTTTTACGGAAAAATATAAGGTTTTTTGTTAAAAAATCATCAGGGTGTTTACAAAAATATGCAATCTTTATTGCTAAATTACTGGATTTTAAGTCTGTTTTTTAGTAAAATAGTCTTATTGTGAAAAATATGCGCATATTTTGCTGGATAAAGCGAAATACGCTGCAGAAAGAAAGGAAGAGAAAAATGGGACTTTTGACATTCAAAGGCGGTATCCATCCGGATGATGGAAAGCGTTTCTCGAAAGACCAGGCAGTCAAGCCTCTTTTGCCAAAAGGAGATATGGTTTACCCGCTCTCTCAGCATATAGGGGCTCCGGCCAATCCTGTTGTGAAGAAAGGAGACCATGTCCTGAAAGGACAGATGATCGCCGATGCAGGCGGGTTTGTCTCTGCTCCGGTCTATTCTTCGGTATCCGGGACTGTAAAAGGACTGGAACAGCGGTTTAATCCTGCGGGAACGAAGACCGAATGTATCGTCATTGAAAATGACGGTCAGTATCAGGAGGTGGACTATGAACCTGTGAAGCCTCTTGAGGAATTGACCAGAGAAGAGATCCTTGATATGATCGCACGCGCGGGAATCGTAGGTATGGGCGGCGCGGGCTTCCCGACAAGAGTGAAGCTTTCACCGAAGGAGCCGGACAAGATTGATTATATTATCGCAAACTGTGCGGAATGCGAGCCGTATATCACAGCGGATTACAGAAGGATGCTGGAGAATACGGAGGATCTGGTCAGCGGAATGAGGGTTGTGCTTTCATTGTTCCCCAATGCAAAGGGAATCTTTGCGGTGGAGGATAATAAAAAGGACTGCATCGAGAAACTGAATCAGGTTGTAGCTAATGAGCCGAGAATGGATGTGAAGGCCCTGATGACCAAATATCCTCAGGGAGCAGAACGCCAGCTTATCTATGCGGTGACGAAACGCGCTATCAATTCGTCCATGCTGCCGGCAGATGCGGGCTGCATCGTAGACAATGTTGAGACTCTGATCGGGATACATAATGCGGTTATCAATGGAAGACCGCTGACCGAACGTGTTGTCACTGTGAGCGGTGATGCGGTGGAAAATCCCGGCAACTTCAGGGTCCTTCTGGGAACGAACCACAGAGAACTGATCGAGGCGGCGGGAGGATTCAAGGCGGAACCGGAGAAACTGATCTCGGGCGGTCCGATGATGGGATTCGCTATTGTTACTCTGGATGCGCCTGTGACGAAGACGTCCTCATCCATCCTTGCATTTAAAGAGGATGCAGTGTCCAGAAATCCGGAAACGGCGTGCATTAACTGCGGAAGATGCGTAGAGGTATGCCCGAGCAGGATCATTCCTTCCAGACTTGCCGATTACGCAAACCGCCAGGATGAAGAGTCCTTTGTCGCTATGAACGGTCTGGAATGTGTAGAGTGCGGTTCATGCAGTTACGTCTGTCCGGCAAAACGTCAGTTGAAACAGGCAATCGGCGGTATGAGAAAGATCGCACTTGCAAATAAGAAGAAAAAATAAGAGAGGTGACTGAAAAGTGAACGAGAATTATAAAGTATCAGCTTCTCCGCATATCCGCGACCGGATCAAGAGCAGCAACATCATGCTTATGGTGGTCATCGCGCTTCTTCCTGCAACGATCTTCGGAATCTGGAACTTCCGTCATGAGAATGCGTGGATCCTGGTTGTCGTTACGACAGCCTCTGCGGTGCTGGCTGAATACATATATGAAAAACTGATGCGTAAACCGATCACGATCAATGATTTCAGTGCGGTTGTCACAGGACTTCTGCTTGCGCTGAACCTTCCGCCTACACTTCCCTGGTGGATGGGAGTCCTGGGCTCTGTTTTCGCAATCGTTGTGGTGAAACAGCTTTTTGGCGGGCTGGGCCAGAATTTTATGAACCCGGCTCTTGCAGCAAGATGTTTCCTGCTGATCTCCTTTGCCGGAAATATGACGTATTTTGTATATGACGGAGTGACAGGGGCAACCCCTCTTGCTCAGTTGAAAGCCGGCGAGGCTGTAAACACGATGGATATGCTGATAGGAAATATCCGGGGTACGATCGGAGAGACCTCTGTCATTGCCATCATGATCGGGGCAATGTTCCTGCTCCTGATGGGTGTGATCGACCTGACGATCCCGGCATCCTATCTGATTTCCTTTGTTGTATTTATCGTGATCTTCGGCGGACACGGACTTGATGCGCAGTATATCACCGCTCATCTGTGCGGAGGAGGACTGATGCTGGGGGCCTGGTTTATGGCAACGGATTATGTGACTTCACCGATCACCACAAAGGGCAGGATCGTATACGGAATCTGTATGGGACTTCTGACCGGACTGTTCCGTCTTTTCGGAGGTTCTGCCGAGGGCGTTTCCTATGCGATCATCATCAGCAACCTTCTTGTACCTCTGATTGAGAAGGTTACCCTTCCGAAACCATTTGGCAAAGGAGGAGAGAAGTAATGAATAAAATAATAAAAAACACATTGATCCTCACCGCGATCACTGTAATATCAGGACTTCTCCTTGGAGTCGTATATGGCATTACAAAAGAGCCTATCGCAGCGGCGCAGGAGAATACAAAACAGGAGGCGTTCCGCTCAGTACTTTCTGACGCATCTTCTTTTGAAACAATGGAAGACTTTGACGCTTCCGGAGCTTTGTCTCTCCTTCAGGAAAACGGCTACACGTCTGATGAGATCGTGGAAGTGGCGCAGGGTGTTGACGACAGCGGTGAGACAGTCGGATATGTCATCAACGTTATGTCTCATGAAGCATATGACGGCGATCTGGAGGTTTCTGTGGGCATTGCCAGTGACGGCACTGTAAAAGGAATCGAGATGCTTTCCATCAGTGAGACGGCAGGTCTGGGAATGAAGGCGAATGAGGCTGAGTTCAAGGATCAGTTCAAGGATAAAAACGTAGAGAAGTTTTCTTATACAAAATCAGGCGAGAGCGGCGATGATAAGATCGACGCTATCAGCGGTGCGACAATCACGACAAATGCGGTGACAAATGCGGTAGATTCAGCACTGGTATATTTTCAGAATGAGTTAGGAGGCGGTGTCAATGAATAAGTGTACAGAAAGAATATTCAACGGCCTTGTCAAAGAGAATCCGACCTTCGTTCTGATGCTCGGTATGTGTCCCACGCTTGCGGTCACAACATCTGCCATTAACGGAATCGGTATGGGACTTTCCACGACAGCCGTACTTGTGATGTCAAATATGCTGATCTCAATGCTGAGAAAGATCATTCCTGATTCTGTCAGGATGCCGGCGTTTATCGTTGTTGTTGCATCTTTCGTGACAATCGTGGATTTTCTTCTTGAGGGATTTGTCCCGAGCCTTTATTCCGCACTCGGACTCTACATCCCCCTGATCGTTGTAAACTGTATCATCCTTGGCCGTGCGGAAAGTTATGCGTCGAAAAATCCGGTCCTTCCGTCTATCTTCGACGGAATTGGAATGGGACTTGGTTTTACGGTTGGCCTTACCTGCATCGGTATTGTCCGCGAGCTGATCGGCTCAGGAATGATCTTCGGGATCCAGGTCCTTCCGGATTCCTATGTTCCGATCACGATCTTTATTCTTGCACCCGGAGCTTTCCTTGTGCTTGCCTGTCTTGTGGCGCTCCAGAATAAGATCAAGAGAAACCTTGCGAAAAAGGGCAAAAAGGTTCCTGAGACAGCCGGATGCGGCGAGGGATGCGCGTCTTGTGGAAACCGTGGAGCCTGCAGCGGACATATGTTTCTTGATGTTACAGAAGATAAGAAGGATAAGGAATAGGAGGGGACTGATATGGGAGAACAAATACAGAATCTGTTGCTGATCGCGGTCGGTTCCGCGTTCGTAAATAATGTCGTACTCAGCCAGTTCCTCGGAATCTGTCCGTTCCTTGGGGTATCGAAGAATGTAAAGACAGCTGTCGGAATGGGAAGTGCCGTGGTATTCGTAATCACGATCGCATCTTTCGTCACCGGTCTGATCTATAAATTCATACTTGGCAATCCGAACATCATGGGTGGTGAGCTGGAGTATCTGAATACGATTGTTTTTATTCTTGTGATCGCTGCGCTGGTGCAGTTTGTAGAAATGGTACTTAAAAAATCCATGCCTTCTCTGTATAATGCGCTGGGAGTTTATCTTCCGCTGATCACAACGAACTGTGCTGTGCTCGGTGTGGCCCTGACAAACGTTCAGGAGGGATATGATATCCTGACAGGCGTTGTCAACGGATTTGCCACTGCAGCCGGATTCCTTGTATCCATCGTGCTGATGGCCGGTATCCGGGAGAAGATCGAACACAATGACATTACGGAATCATTTCAGGGAACACCGATCGTCCTTGTGACGGCAGGTCTGATGGCGATCGCATTCTTTGGATTCTCAGGTTTGATATAGGAGGACAGAAGATATGAGTATTACCGGAATTATTTTGGCTGCTGTTGTTGTCGGCGGCACAGGACTTTTTATCGGCGTCTTCCTTGGAATTGCAGGGAAAAAATTTGCCGTAGAGGTGGATGAAAGAGAGGAAGCAATCCTGGAAGTGCTTCCCGGAAACAACTGCGGCGGATGCGGATATGCCGGATGCTCCGGCCTTGCGGCTGCCATTGTGGCAGGAGAGGCTGAGGTGGGCGGATGTCCCGTTGGAGGCGCGCCGGTTGCCGATAAGATCGGAAAGATCATGGGTGTGGACGCAGGAGCGCAGGAGAGAAAAGTTGCGTTTGTAAAATGTGGAGGCACCTGTGAGAAAGCAAAGACAGAATATGAATACTACGGGATCAAAGACTGTATCATGGCCAGCCAGATGCAGGATGGCGGTGCAAAGGGATGTGAATATGGATGTCTCGGGTATGGTTCCTGCGTAAAGGCGTGTCCTTTTGACGCGATCCACATCGTGGACGGAATCGCTGTTGTTGACAAGAACGCCTGCAAAGCCTGCGGTAAGTGTGTTGCCGTTTGTCCGAAGCATCTGATCGAGCTGATCCCATATAAACAGAAGACATTTGTACGGTGTAATTCCAATGAAAAAGGAAAAGCACTTATGTCTGTCTGTGAAGTCGGATGTATCGGCTGCCGCCTGTGCGAGAAGAACTGTGAGGCAGGCGCCATCACTGTAAATAATTTCCTGGCGCACATTGATGCGGATAAATGTACGAACTGCGGTTTGTGTGCAGAGAAATGTCCGAGGAAGATCATTTCGATACAGGTGCAGGGATAATTACGCCGGATGGATATCCTGCTTTCAGGCACGCTTGCGTTTGTAGAACAACGCAGCGGATACATAGGAGCGCACAATACGCGCTCCAAGTACCGGCGTTGTTCTACAGCCTTTAAGCAGACATCCATCCGGCTGGGCTTTCCCTGCCGGTAAGAGTTGACGAGTTGGGGGGGAAGGGGGCACGTCTTTGGTGCTGCCTTCCCCTGTCCGGACTCAGGACAAAAGAAAGGGAGTGTTCCCGGCTGAACAGATTATCTGTAACAGTCGGAAATGCTCCCCTTTTTTACGCACAAATTTAATCATCTCTTCTACGGTTTCAGGGAGGCAGCGCCGCCCGCGGCGCATCCCTCCCGTCCCCTGTCCAGAAGACCCTGCCGACTGGAAAAAGCCAAGCCGGAGGCATCCGTTGTCTAAGGGCCGTTAAACCAATGCCGGCACTTGGCGTGCGTCCTTTGCACGCTTATGTGTCCGCTGCATTGGTTTCCGAGCGAGAGCGTGCCCGCAGACAATGGATACCTCCGGCGGATGCTATATCCAAACGACAGGGATATCACTGCGTCAGGGGCAGATCCTCTGTGGACAGATGCAGTTCATAGTCATCCGTTACAAATACAGCCTCAACGCCGTCCAGACTCCGGATCAGTTCCATCCCTTTTTCCAGTCCCAAAGCATAGCATGTAGTGCTCAGGGCGTCTCCGTCCACAGAACTGTCGGAGATGATAGTGACCTGATACAGATTGTTTTGAACAGGGTAGCCTGTAGAGGGATCCAGAATGTGATGATAAATGATCCCGTCTTTTTCAAAATAGCGTTCATAATTTCCGGAAGTGACAACAGACTGATCATTCACATCCAGAACGGCGATGGTTGTTCCGTCCGGTTCAAAGGGCTTTTGAAGACCGACTCGGAAGGGCGTGCCGTCATAGCGCTCACCGACTGCAAGCATATTTCCACCAAGGTTGATCAGGGCGTGCTCCACGCCTTCACTTTCCAGATATTCTTTCAGGCAATCTGCTATATAGCCTTTGGCAATACCGCCAAGGTCGATCTTTGCCATTGGATCAGTCAGAGTGACAGTATTTCCCTCCACTTTGACATTATGGTAATCAATATGTGTGACTGCTTCCGCCAGAGTTTCAGGATCCGGAAGCTCTTTTTCTTCGTTGTCGGTAAAGTTCCACAGCTCACTGGCGGAAGCAATAGTAATGTCAAAATATCCGTGAGAGATATCTCCGTATTCCAGACCGAGCCGGATCAGCTCCGCTGTTTCATCTGATACAGTGACAGGCTGTCCCGCTGACGCGTTGATCTTTGATATTTCACTGTCCTCAAGAGTACGGCTGAACAGATGCTCGTAGCGGTTACAGAGTTCTTCGCAGTGATCCAGGACTTCTCTCGATGTGCCCCAGGCCTCGACCGTTACCACAGTGTCAAAATACATTCCCGTCATACTGAGAGACTCACTCTGTTTTGGCGTTGTACATCCGGAAACCAGCAGAGCGGATACGACAGCTGTGAACAGCGGCAGCGCAGTGTTTCTTTTTTTAGTCATACAATCTCCCTCCCGTACCGCATCTGGGTGCGGCACAAAAGTAATTCGGCATATCATCGGATATTATACCGGTTTTAAGCGGGATGTACAACCGAACGTTTGGTTGCATTCTGGATTTCTGTGTGCTATGATATTGGACAAAAGAGGTAACAGTATGAAGAAAAATGACTGGATTCTCGCAGGAGTCATTGTTGTGATCGCCGCTGTTGTCCTCCTTTTTCAGCTTACAAGAAAAAACAGCGGAGAAGGAGAAGTGTCGGTCAGTGTGGATGGCGAGAAATTTGGAATATACAGTTTGACGGAAGACCGGACTGTAGATATAAATGGTACAAACCGTCTTATCATCGAAAATGGAACTGCCCGGATGGAGTGGGCGGACTGCCCGGATCAGATCTGTGTTGAGCATAATGCAATATCCAGGGAAGGAGAAAGCATCATCTGTCTTCCGAACAAGGTTGTTGTAGCTGTGGAGAGCGGTGAAGAGGCAGAACTGGACGGGGTTGTACGGTAAGAGGAGAAAAGTTGAAGAACAGAGCAGCTTATTTTGGTGTTTTTACAGCGCTTGCGCTGATCCTGAGTTATGTGGAAATACTGATCCCGATCAGTTTTGGCGTCCCGGGAGTGAAGCTGGGACTGGCGAATCTCATCATTGTGATCGTACTTTATAAGACGGACTGGAAGGAGGCGCTTCTCCTTTCTGTGGTGAGGATCGTGCTGGCGGGATTTATTTTCGGGAATATGTTCAGTATCCTGTACAGTCTGGCCGGAGGAATGCTGAGTCTCGCTGTCATGGCGGTGCTGCAAAAAGGCGGAAGCTTCAGTGTGGCTGGGGTGAGTGTTGCCGGAGGAGTGAGCCATAATATCGGACAGCTTATTGTCGCGATGATCGTTGTGGAGACATATCAGGTAGGATATTATCTTCCGGTGCTGTTGATCGCGGGGGTTCTGACCGGATTCGTGATCGGGATTATTTCCGGTGAGGTCCTGAAACGGATCCGGCAGATTGATCTCACTCCTGAAGGGTCTCGCAAAGAACAGACGGAAAAATAGAAAGAAAGAGGAATAGCATGATATCATTTATACGCGGAGAACTTGCAGCGGTGGAAGAGGATAAGGCCGTTATTGACGTGGGGGGCGTCGGATATGGGGTTTTCATGTCCGGACAGGCCCTCAGTCTTCTTCCGCCGGCTGGAAATGAAGTAAAGGTCTATACATATCTTAATGTGAAAGAGGATGCGATGCAGCTCTTTGGATTTCTTACCAGAGAGGATCTCGAAATCTTCAGGCTGGTGATCGGAGTGAGCGGGATCGGTCCGAAAGGCGGGCTTAATATCCTTTCCTGTCTTTCGCCGGATGAACTCCGTTTCGCAGTCCTGTCGGGGGATGCAAAGGCAATCTCGGCGGCACCGGGAATCGGAAAGAAGACGGCTGAGAAACTGATCCTGGAACTGAAGGACAAGATGAAGATCGAGGATGTACTGGAACATGCAGCTCACGGCGGCGAAGTGCCTGATGCGGTATCCGGATCATCGGACAGCGGAATGCAGGCAGAAGCAGTTCAGGCTCTTGTGGCTCTGGGATACGGAAGCGCAGAGAGTATGCGGGCCGTAAAGAAAACTTCTCCAGATTGCGGTACGGTGGAAGACATCCTGAAAGAAGCGTTGAAATATCTTTTCTGACCTGAGCGGGGACGGAAAACTAAGTACATCGGAAGGTGAGCATTGTGGGAAAGCGAATCATAACAACGGAAAATCTGGAAGAGGATATTAAGATAGAGGGACAGCTGCGTCCTCAGTTCCTGGACGATTATATCGGACAGGAGAAGGCGAAGAAGACATTGAAAGTCTATATCGAGGCGGCGAAAGCGCGGGGAGAAGCACTGGATCATGTGCTTTTTTACGGGCCTCCCGGTCTGGGAAAGACAACGCTGGCGGGGATCATCGCAAATGAGATGGGCGTCAATCTGAAGGTGACATCCGGACCGGCGATCGAGAAGCCGGGCGAGATCGCGGCGATCCTGAACAGCCTTCAGGAGAATGACGTGCTTTTTGTGGATGAGATCCATCGATTGAACCGTCAGGTAGAAGAGGTGCTCTATCCGGCGATGGAAGATTACGCTATCGATATCATGATAGGAAAAGGGGCAAGCGCCCGATCGATCCGTCTGAATCTGCCGAAGTTTACTCTTGTGGGGGCAACAACACGAGTCGGGATGCTGACTGCCCCGCTGAGAGACAGGTTCGGCGTGGTGGACCGCCTTGAATTTTATACTAACGAAGAACTCAAGACGATCATCCTGCGCTCTGCGCGGGTGCTTGATGTGGAGATCGAAGAAGAGGGCGCGATGGAACTGGCGAGAAGATCAAGAGGAACTCCCAGACTGGCAAACCGTCTGCTGAAGCGGGTTCGGGATTTCGCTCAGGTAAAATATGACGGGAAGATCACTCGTCAGGTGGCGGATTACGCACTGGATCTGCTGGATGTGGACAGGTACGGCCTGGATCACAATGACCGGATGATCCTGCTGACCATGATCGAGAAATTTCAGGGTGGACCTGTGGGACTGGACACGCTTGCGGCTGCCATATCTGAGGATGCGGGTACACTTGAAGATGTGTATGAACCATATCTTCTTCAGAACGGTTTTATTCAGAGAACTCCGCGGGGACGTATTGTGACAGAGCGCGCATACGGGCATCTTGGAATTCCTTCTCCCCTTGGCGAGGTATAAACCTGACGGCTGAGAGTCCCGGAGGCGGTATGTCCTGAACCGGAAATCCGTATCCGTCCGGTGCAGAAAATAAGGCGCCGTGGCGGGGAAGTCCTGGATTCGCCAAGCTTCAGCAAAAAAACAGTTGGTTTTTGCTGGTAAATAGTTTATAATAGCTTTTAGGAAACACGAGGAGGATGCTATGAGTTCGGCAAAACATTATACGGAAGTATTGATCGGGGGGAAAGTATATACTCTCAGCGGTTTTGAGGGAGAAGAGTATCTGCAGAAAGTATCTTCCTATCTGAACCATAAGATAACAGAGTGTGCAAACAGTGAGGGGTATCGGAAGCAGAGTGCAGACACAAGGAACGTCCTTCTTGCCCTGAATATTGCAGATGACTATTTTAAGGCGAAGAAGCAGGGAGACTCCCTTGAAAACGATATCGAGATGAAGGACAAGGAAATGTACGATCTGAAGCATGAGCTGATCTCCGCACAGATCAAACTGGAAAATGCGGAGAAAGAGCTGGCAAAGATGAAAGAGGAGAACAACGACCTTCAGATGCAGATCGTCAAGCTTGAAACAGAGATGAAAAACCGGAGAAGGTAAAAGATAGGCTGTCAGAAACGACAGCCTATTTCATTAACAGAACAGAAACGGAAATCAGGAGTATGGACAGAAAAAACTTACACAGAAAGATAGAAATCCTGGCACCGGCAGGATCCTACGACTGCTTTCGGGCGGCGGTGAATGCCGGTGCAGATGCGGTTTATGCAGGAGGCCCCAGATTCGGTGCCAGGGCATATGCTGATAATTTTACGGAAGAGGAACTTGTTCGCGCGATCGGTGAGGCGCATCTTCACGGGTGCAGGTTTTATCTGACGGTGAACACCCTTTTAAAAGATGACGAGATAACAGGGCTTTACGAATATCTTGCGCCACTGTATGAGGCCGGACTTGACGCGGTTATTGTTCAGGATACAGGAGTATTTTATTTTGTGAAGACATATTTCCCCGGGATGGATATCCATATCAGCACCCAGATGACGATCACCCATGCGCGGGGAGCGAAGTTTTTTGAAGAACAGGGGGCATCACGGGTAGTTCCGGCAAGGGAACTTTCGCTTCAGGAAGTGCGGAAGATTCGGGAAGAGACCGGACTGGAGATCGAGTGTTTTGTGCATGGGGCGCTTTGTTACTGCTATTCGGGACAGTGCCTTCTGAGCAGTATGATCGGCGGAAGAAGTGGAAACCGGGGACAGTGTGCCCAGCCCTGCAGGCTTCCGTATACTGTGAACGGGGAGAAGAAATATTTCCTGAGTCTGAAAGACATCTGTACGCTGGAATTGATCCCGGAGATGATCGAGGCGGGTATCGATTCTTTTAAGATCGAGGGAAGAATGAAAAGTCCGGAGTATGTTGCCGCCGTCACTTCCATGTACAGAAAATATACTGATCTGTATCAAAAAGAAGGAAAAGAAAGGTTCCGTGTGTCGCCGGAAGACAGAGAAGCGCTTATGGATCTCTACAACCGGGGCGGTTCACATACCGGTTATTATAAGGAACACAACGGACGGGATATGATGGCTCTGGACAGGCCGAACCATGCAGGTGTCCCTGCGCTGCGCATGACGGGACGCCAGGGCAGAGAGGTCAGAGGGACTGCTCTGATAAATCTGAATAAAGGAGATGTTCTGGAAACCGGAGGGGGAAAGAACAATCTTACACTGGGAAAAGGGGTAAAAAAGGGAGAGAGTTTTGCTTTTCTCGTACAGAAGGATGTTGTATTTCCCAGAGGGACCATTTTCCGGAGAATCCGGAATGAACAGCTGATCCGTGAGATCAGGGGAAAATATCTGAGGGAGCCGGATCAGGTCAAAGTAAAAGGAATCCTTACATTATGCAAGGACGCGCCGGCTTATCTTACAGTCACCTTCGGGGAGACGGGATTTACAGCTGAGTCGGAGGAGATGGTTCAGACCGCACAGAACCGTCCTCTGACAGAAGAAGATGTCTCCAGGCAGATCCGAAAGACAGGCAATTCTGAATTTTGTTTCGAAGAACTGGAAATCGTAATGGAAGAGAATATCTTTCTGCCGGTCCATCAGTTAAAAGCCCTGAGAAGAGATGCGTTTGCAGGACTCAGGGAAATGATTCTCGAACAGGGAAAGCGGGTGGCTGCAAACAGATGTGATAAGTCTGATGATTTGGGACAGTATGCGGAGAAGACAGGAGATCCGGAGAAAACGCATCATTTTCCGCTTTCTGTACTTGTCTCTACAAAGGAGCAGTTGAACGCGGTACGGCATTTCCTTTCCAGTCACCCTGAGAGAGAAATCAGCCGTGTATATCCGGAGAGCAGGATGAGTACAGAGTTTTTCTGTGATCCGGATATACGGGAAAACATTGAGGATATACGGGACCATGGAGTTCAGGTCATGCCGGCCCTTCCTCACATTTTCCGGGAAGAAGCGGAAGAGTTTCCGGGGGAAAAGGTGCTGCGGGAGTTTCCTGTAGACGGTTTCCTGATCCGTAATTATGAGAGTATACAGCTTCTGAGAGAAATGCGATTTGACAAAACGATCATCTTAGACCATAATCTATATGTATTTAACCGGTACGCCAAAGCGTTCTGGAGAATGCAGGGAGATGTCCGCCTTACAACTCCCCTGGAGTTGAATGAGAGAGAACTTGGCGTGCTGGGAGTGGAAGGATGCGAGCTTCCTGTATACGGTTATCTTCCGGTTATGATTTCGGCTCAGTGTGTCAAAAAGACGTCTTCCGGGTGTGATGGAAAACCGGGAGTTACTGTGCTGACCGACAGATATAAAAAGAAATTTAAAGTAGAGAACTGCTGCCAGTTCTGCTACAATATCATTTATAATTCAGATCCGCTTTTCCTGGGAAACCAGACCGGGGAAATTGAAAAGCTGGCTCCGGCATCTCTGAGATTTCAGTTCAGTACAGAGCGAGGGGAAGAAACAGAGAAACTTTTGAGCGGGCTGTGCGGCGTGTTCTCGGGGAAAGAAAGATCAGGGGATCTGCTCCCGGAATATACGCAGGGACATTTTAAAAGAGGAATCATATAAAGCAGGTGAATTAGTGGTCAATATAGTTGTTCAAATATCAAAATATATCATCATCATACTGATGGCGGCTTATACATTTTCGTGTTTCTCGATCTTTACGCGCAATTATGAAGACGAGGAACGCAGAGTGCTGATCCGGCAGAATGTCCTTATGTTCCTTCTGCAGTTTACGGCGTTCGGCGCAATGTATCTGGCGGCTGACGATATCAGGATCATGTTTATCTATGCAGCTCTGGCAGTGACTCTTCTGGCAGTGATACTGCTGTACAATCTGATCTATCCGAATGTATCCAGGCTGGTTGTCAATAATATGTGTATGCTGATCAATGCGGGGATGATCATGATCACCCGTCTTTCATACGACAATGCTTCGCCTTATGGAAGTGCGGTGAGACAGATGATCTTTGTGGTGCTGGGGATTGTTTTCGGTCTTACGGTACCGGTCCTGATACGAAAATTGAAATTTCTGGAAAACTGGACCTATATCTATGCCGGAGTCGGAGGAGCGGCTCTTCTGATCGTTGCTGTTTTTGCAGTTTCATCCGGCGGGGCAAAGCTCAGTTTTGATCTGGGACCGGTCAGTATCCAGCCCTCGGAGTTTGTAAAGATCCTTTTTGTCTTCTTTGTGGCGTCAAGTCTGAAGAAGTCTGTGGAATTCAAAAATGTAGTCATTACCACAGCGATTGCGGCGGGGCATGTTCTGATCCTTGTGCTTTCCACGGATCTGGGGGCGGCGCTGATCTTCTTTGTGGTATATCTTATCATGCTTTATGTGGCCACCAGGCAGCCGTTGTACGCGCTGGCCGGGATTGCGGCGGGAGTGCTCGCGGCAATCGTCGGTTATCATCTGTTTTCCCACATTCAGGTGAGGGTAGAAGCGTGGCAGGATCCCTTTGCTGCCTACAGCGGAGGCGGGTATCAGCTGGCCCAGTCGCTTTTTGCGATCGGGACCGGAAGCTGGTTCGGGACCGGGCTGTTTCAGGGACAGCCGGATATGATACCGGTCGCGGAGACAGATTTTATTTTTTCTGCGATCACAGAGGAGATGGGAGTGATCTATGCACTCTGCCTTATCCTGATCTGTGTGAGCTGCTATGTGATGTTCCTCAACATCGCGATGGAACTGCGTGATCCCTTCTATAAACTGATCGCGCTGGGATTAGGCACATGTTATATCTTTCAGGTTTTTCTCCAGATCGGAGGAGTGACCAAGTTCATCCCGTCCACCGGAGTGACGCTGCCTCTCGTAAGTTACGGAGGAAGTTCTCTCCTGAGTACCATGATCATGTTCGGGATCATCCAGGGACTGTATATCATCAGGGAGGATGAAGAGGAAGAACGGATTGAAAGAAAAAGAGAGAGAGAGTTGAGAAATGAGCCGAGAAAGACGAACAGAAAGAACACAGCAAAGACAAGACCGAGGTTCGAGGAAGTCCCAAAACAAAGAACGCGCAAGAAACAAAGAGTTCGCTAGGGTGACCTACTTCTTTGTCATACTGTTTATCGCTCTGATCGCTTACATTATATATTTTACTGTAGCGCGGGCACGGACCGTTGTGAACAGCCCGTATAATCAGAGACAGGATTCGTTTGCGGAGACTGTGGTGCGGGGAGATATCGTGGACCGGAACGGAAATGTCCTTGCAACTACCACGGTGGGAGATGACGGGACGGAGACAAGATCATATCCATATGGAAATGTTTTTGCCCATGTAGTCGGATACAGTGATCCAGATCTCGGAAATACAGGACTTGAGTCGGTTGAGAACTTTGAACTTCTTACATCCAATGCATTTTTCCTTGAAAAACTGCAGAATCAGTTTACCGATTCTAAAAACAGGGGCGATACTGTCGTGACGACACTGGACGCAGATCTCCAGCAGGCAAGTTATGACGCCCTGGGCGATAACCGGGGAGCTGTGGTAGTGATGGAGGCGAGTACGGGCAAGATTCTGTCCATGGTTTCAAAACCTGATTATGATCCGAATACGATCCTGAGCGACTGGTCTGCCCTGAACTCTGATGATGAAAACAGTCCGCTGCTTAACAGAGCGACTCAGGGGTCCTATGCACCCGGATCTACATTTAAGATTGTAACGACGCTGGCATTTATGAGACAGAACAGCAACTATGCGGATTATACTTATGACTGTACCGGAGAGATCACGACAGGGGATACGACGATCCACTGTTTTAACGGAACAGCTCACGGATATGAAGATCTCAGATCTTCAATCGCGAATTCCTGTAATTCATCTTTTGCGAATATCGGTACAATGCTTGACATAGACGGCTACAGGAAGACGGCGGAAGATCTTCTTTTCAACCGTGACCTTCCGTCTGTACTGGGATATACAAAAAGTTCTTTTGCATTGACTTCTGATTCAAGTGAAGCGGAGATCATGATGACAGCGATGGGACAGGGGAAGACCACGGTAAGTCCTTATCACATGGCGCTGATCACTGAGGCGATAGCCAATGGCGGAACACTGATGGAACCTTATCTTGTAGACAGTGTGACGAATTATACGGGAACAGAGATCAGGAGAAATGTGCCGAAAAGCTATAAACGGCTTATGACGTCAGATGAGGCGGCGCAGCTGAAAGAGTATATGACTGCGGTCGTGGAAGAGGGAACTGGCTCTGTGCTGAGCGGCGCCTCTTACACTGCCGCAGGAAAGACAGGTACTGCAGAATACAGCATGTCGGATGGAGAGAAGACCCATTCCTGGTTTATGGGATTCACAAATGTGGATAATCCGGAACTGGTCATCAGTGTGATCACGGAGGGGTCAGACGGCAGTGCCAGTGGAAAGGCTGTGTCCATTGCGAGACAGATCCTTGATTCATACTATGATTGACGGGGATGATCAAATATGCAGGTAAAGTTTTATCATGATCTGTATGTCAGTGAAATCTGGATGAATAAAAAGAAGAAGATCATGAAAAAATTACAGGAGAACAGACTGCAGCCCGAGGTTTATGTTATTACCCTTGCCGGAGGGAAACAGAACAATCTGGAGTTTTATTCCAGCATGCTTCTGAAACAGCATTTTTTTGACAGGATGGAACTGTTTGTAGTTGGAATTGCTGACGGATACATGGATGCTCTGTATATGGTGGAACGCATCACGGATGATGTGTTTCGAAAAACGGGGGATGCAGAGATACGCCGGTATCTTCTTGCGCGGCAGGATGAATATGAGAGGACAGGAAGGTAATACTGATGTTACATATACTTCTTTTAATTTTAAAGATCATCGGGATCCTGCTCCTTGTCATTATTGCCCTGCTCCTTCTGCTTTTCCTGACGGTTTCTTTTTCACCATTGAAATACCGTGGGGAAGCGTCGTGCCGGGGAAATCCGGATACGCTCTGCGCTTATGTAAAATTTCACTGGCTTTTCCGTCTGATCTCCGGAGAAGTAACATACCGGAACGGAGAAGCGGACTGGAGGATCCGGGCCGCCTGGAAGCAGATAGGAGACGTGGAAGAGGAAGCAGCGGAGAAAAGAGAGGCGGAGCGGACGGAAGAAAAAAGCGGAAAAAGCGATGCGGAATCGGAACCGCCGGAGAAAGACACTCAGCAGAGTACGGAGGAACCGGAGAAAGAGCGGAATACTGAAGAAGAGAAACTTCAGAGT
>ERZ1090862.517-NODE-517-length-17350-cov-5.297138_pt1 | contig 17350 bp, 18 predicted proteins | sample MGYA00478481_ERZ1090862 | MGnify/ENA primary metagenome ERZ1090862 (study PRJEB33644, sample SAMEA5815745) | chicken gut metagenome | biome: Chicken; feature: Gastrointestinal Tract; material: Caecum | place: Ireland | collected 2019-01-01 | study: A study of the... | reverse complement strand
GGCATCTGAAAGGATGCCTTTTCTGTTGCAGAGAATAAGGAAAAGAATTATACTAAACAAAGTAAAAAACACGGGAGACAGTTTTATGGAATATACATTTTTCTCACTCACTCTCATCAATATTCCGCTGGTCTTTTCCGAGTTTCTGTGCTGTCTGATGCTGATCAGCGCACTGACAAGGAAAAGGCCGGACAAAAAGCGGGTGGTTCCTGCCTATATCCTGTACAGCCTGCTCCTCATTCTTCCGGGAGATTTCTTTTACCTCAGGGGACTCTTTGACAGCCCGCTGATCCAGTTGGGCAATATGTATCTGGAGGTGGCGGCGTGCATGCTGCTGTTAAAAGCGGCATACCGGGAGCCATGGAACGATGCGGCGGTCACGGCTTCAACAGTGGTTTTCCTCTTCTGGCAGATAAACGATGTGGACGGTTTTTTCCTCGCAGACAATTATGATCTGAGCGTTCCCGGAGACCTGGCAGCATATATGGCGGTGAACTGCCTTTTGATCCTGGCTCTGGTCGGACTCGCAGCATGGTTTATCTCCAGGAAACGTCTCGATGAGGAATACAGAAACTTTCTGTCCGGAGGCAGACGGTTCGGTTTCTGGAGGGTGGTTTTCTTCCTGCTTCCGGCTGTGAGGGTCATAGCTGTGGAGCTGGTAAACGAAAGGATCATGCTGAACAACAGCAATCCGGTTGTCTCTCTGTTCCTGCTTCTGATCGTATACGGAGTCCTGAACTATATTTTTCGCTGTGATATGCAGACCAGGAGGATACAGGAGCAGCAGATGCACTTAAGGCAGCAGGAACTGTATATCCAGAACCTGGAGAGTGTGCAGCGGGATGTGAGGATCTTCCGGCATGATTTTAAAAACCGGATGGCGGGAGCGGCTCTTCAGGCGGATGAGGGGAATCTTCAGGCAGTCCAGGAATTTATCACGGAGGTGACCGGGGAGTTTGAGCGGAAGGTAGGCGAGAAGATCTTTCAGACTGCCCAGCTTGGGAATATCCAGATCGCAGAGCTGAAAGGGCTTCTTGCCGTGAAGGCGGCGGAGATGCAGCGCCGGGAGATCCCTTTCCGCCTGGAAGCGGCGGCGCCGGTCACACAGACCGCCATCCCTGCCGGGGAACTGTGCAGGGCGGCAGGGATCCTTCTGGATAATGCGGCGGAGGAAACCGAAGCCTTCCTCCGGAAACGGGAAGCCGATGGAAAAAGAAGAGATGAAACGTTTTCAAACAGAGATGACCTGGGAAAATATTCCGGGATCGGTGTGACAGCACTGTTCTGCGCTGATGAAACAGGAGTGAGCATCCTGGTCAAAAATCCTGCAAGGAGCCAGGTCCCGCTCTCACGGATATGGAAAGAAGGATACTCCACGAAAGGATCCGGACGGGGGATGGGACTGACCAGTTACCGGCAGATCGTGGAATCGTATGAACATGTCTCCTCCATGACGTATCAGGAGGACGGCTTCTTTGTTCAGGAACTGAAAATAGGGGCGAAAGGAGGATGAGACGATGATCCCTGTCTATCTGTGTGATGACGAACCGTCCGTGCGACGGGCGGTGCGCAGCGAACTGGAAAAAGAGATCCTGATCTCCGGATATGATATGGAAGTGGTCTGCGATACCGGAAGCCCACGAAAACTTCTGGATGCGGCGAGGGAGAACGGGAAGAGAGGCATCTATTTCCTCGATGTGGATCTGAAGGACGGAAAGTATACAGGATTCACGCTTGGGCAGGAGATACGCAGGGAAGACACGCGAGGATTCCTGGTCTATGTGACGGCGTTCGGGGAGCTTGCCTTTGAGACCTTCCGCTATAAGCTGGAGGCGCTGGACTATATTGTAAAAGACGATCCGGAGGAAATGTTCCGGGGGATCCGCAGATGCCTGAACGTGATCACAGAACGCGTACAGAACGAGCAGGAAGAGGACAGGCCATATTTTACCGTGAAATTTATGGATACGGTGCGTCATATCCCTGTGGATGACATCCTGTACTTTGAGACAGGCGGGAAAAGCCACCGCATCATACTCCACGGGATAAAGGGAAATATAGACTTTACCGGAAGTATCCGGGAATTACAGAAAAGTCTGGGAAAACAGTTCCTCCGCGTGCACAGAGCCTATCTGGCAAATGTGCGTCATATCCGGGAGCTGGATGTCAGAGACAAAAAAATCGTCTTTACAAACGGGGAGGAATGTTTCTTTTCACGTAAAGTAAAGAATGAACTGTTCCGTCTGCTGGATCTTGACTTTCAGACATAAGAGAACGGGACAGACAGGGAGATCTACCATCCGTTCGGGCATGGAATGTGCCGTTTGGGCAGAAATCCTCCGCAGAACAGCTGCCTGCGTCATAATACAGGAGTAAAATGTAACAGCCGGAGCGTTTCCGGAGTATCACGGGACCTGATTTCCGGGAAAAGGAAACCCCGGCGGAAAAGCGGAGGATAACGGATATGGCAAAAGAGGCAAAAGTATGGGAAGTCATCAAGAACGCGGGATATGAACCGATCGAGAATAAGAGCATCATCGTTTCGTATGCCCCGGAGAATTTAAGCGATGCGATCGTAAAATTTCTGGGACTGGATAATCAGTTTTTTGTACTTCAGATCTGCAGGGATGAACTGGTCCTTGTCCCATTCGGCAGGTTTTCCATGGAACTGAAGAGAGAAGTGACTCTGTCTATCCCGTTTTCGGAGATAAAGGGGCTGGAGATATCAGAAAAAGGATTAAATTATCATCTGACCATCAGAACCAAAGATGATGTGATCACACTTTCTGTCCAGCAGAAAGAACTCAGCGCCCTCAGAACTTCCGGTTTTCTTGGGACTACAATGCTCGGCGGAAACTGGCACAGCAGGAACATGGACGGAACGCTGAAGATGTTAAAAGAGATTCCTTCAAAATTGCAGGAAAATGTAATCTGACGGCTGATTCCGACCCGAATCCCGCGCCAAGACCCGCGAGCGAGTCTTGAAAGGAGGATTATAGATACAGGAGCAGAAAATGCAGGGAAGGCATTTTCTGCTCCTGGTTATATGTCTGGCACAGATATGAAATGCCTCAGATTGTAGGTGATACTGTGGAAAGTGAAAGGTATGACCTGGAGGAGATCAGCTGGAGATGGTTTTCGCAATATTTTGATCAGTTTGACGGATGGCTGGTGCCTTGTGACTATCGAGTGGTAAATGCCCGGATCGAAAACATGGAGATTCTGACTGATCTGGAAATGCCCTGTATCCAGATCGATTATGAGATCTATACAGCAGGCAGCGGCAGCGGGATTGTGCAGGCGCTGGATCTGTCAGATACAGATACCCGGCGGGTTTATACAGGACAGATGGTGCTTTGCTGGGAACCGGACAAAGATGATATTTATCGTATCACAGAGAAGATGAGCCCGGTTCAGTATCAGATGTCTACGCCGGAGTTCCAGGAAGAGAGACAGAAACCACAGACAAAACATTTCGAGATGAAGACAGACGAGCCCATGACCTACTATATCCGGGATGGAGTACTCTATGTAACTTATGATTCCGGAGAGAATTTTATCGAAGTGCCGGACGGATACGAGAAAGTGTGCAGCCAGTCCAACGGAACTTACAACGAGCTGCTGCCATACAACAGTTATGTGATCAAAGAAGAGTTTACCGGATTCGTGGCGGGATATTCGCTTCTGTACAGCACAGACCGGGGAGAGACCTGGAATGAGAGCCGGATCCGACAGAGCGGCTATGCGGCGAATCCCTTCCTCTCTGTGACTGACAGCGGATATTATGTGACGATGGCGGCGGACCGCTCTCTGGGAAGCGATTATTATGCGACATATTATTCGGAAGATCTGAAAAACTGGACCTCCATCACGCTGCCGGATTACTTCTGCACTAATCTGACATGTTCCTTCTGGACGAAGGACGGGAGGGGATACTACGCGAAAGATGAGAGTATGATGGCTACGCTGGACGGGGGAAAAACGTTTCAGGACATTGTGATCCCGGAAGCGGAAGAGATTACAGAGAGACTGGGTTTCAATCCCTTTGATACAGTGGAAAAGATGTATGAAGAAGACGGGATCCTCTACGCAGTTGTGGGACAGGGGGACGACGGAGATTATGTGAAGGACGGAAAGCTGAGGGAGGCATTGTATCAGTCGGAAGACGGGAGTACGTTTTCATTTGTTGAAGAAATTTCTGATGATACACCGGAAGCAGCGGGCTGAAAAGAATGAGAAGCCGCAGAAAAAAGGAAGCCGTGCTGCTATCCACGGTCAGGAAATATTTTCCCAAAGAGCCAGTGTGAAAAAGGTGCGGCTGCAAACATGTTCCAGAAGAAAGCTATCGGGAAATTTTTAATAAGTGTTCCGCTCCAGACAGCGGGGAGCTTTGTGACCGGCATTCCATCCATAATGATATTATACAGGATAGAAGCCACAAGGCTCATCGCCGGACACATGACAGCAATTGTACCGGCCTGGCGAAGAAGACGGCAGATGTACGGATTATCTTTTTCAGGATCACAGTGCTTTGCGGCAAAAGCCGCTCCCGACCGGTGTCAGATTGACGCCCTCTCTGATGGCGACATTATAAACTTCCATGCCGTATGCCATGGAATAGGACATGATGATTCCGAAAACGATTCTCTGTGTTCTGTTTTTTGGCATTTCAGGTGCTCCTTTCAATTAGAATTCAAGACTCGCTTGCGAGTCTTCCTCCATCTGACAAAAAAACGTGTGGCTTTCAACTGGATTTACGCAGTAGAATGCCACACGTCAGATATTATTTTATATGATTCAGATTAGAAATTTCAAAGGTGATCTTGCACAAAGTTGGAAAAACTGATCCGGAAAACTGTAAACAATGTTACAGAAAAAGTCTCCAAACCATGATAATATAAACAGGAAATGAGGAAAAAAATACAGGCGGAGGAGCACTGTGCCGGCTGAGTCAGGACTGCAGCGTCTCGTCGGAGCAGTAGGATTCCAATGCCTTCTGGTCGATGATCTGGATCCAGCTCCGGTGAGGGATGATGATCTTTTCATCGCGGAGACGCCCCAGACTGCGGGCAGCGCTTACCCTGGTTACTGTAAGAATCTCAGCGATGCTTTCCTGCGTCAGGTTAATGCGTCCGTGTTCTCCGGAGGGAGAATTCCGGGAGAAAAGGTACAGCAGGTTGCAGAGTCTGACAAAGGAACTGTTGTAATCCTGATGAGCACTCTCATACAGGAGCAGGTTGATATAGGACGCATACCAGTCCAGTGTGCTGAGCATGAGCTGCGGGTTTTCTGTCAGCATCTGAAGAAAGTCGTTACTGGAAAAGCAGAATGTCTCCATCTCGGTGATCGCCATTGTAGCGATGGACTGCTCTATCTTGAAGACAGAACGATGACAGCCGGGAAAAACCGTCCCTTCGCTGTGAAAAGAGGAAATCTTGCGGGAACCGTTTTCATGTTCCAGCGTGGTCCGGGCAACGCCGGAGAGGATATAGAAGATATGTGTAATGGGGTCTCCGTAATTCCACAGGTATTCATTTTTTCGAAAGGTTCTTACAGTGTGAGGCTGAGTGCGAAAATATTCCTGGAAATTTACAAAGTCATTGGAAAAATAATAGCGGGGGATCAGCATGTCTGTCACCTTCATTCATTAAAAATATCATCGAACTGTTTTCATCATATCACAGAAAATGAGAGACTACAATCAAGGGAAAGGATGGTAAGTGTATGAAAAAATGTAAGATCACGGTGCTGAAGACAACACTGGATAAGGAACTTGCGGAAGAATACGGAGTCCCCGGGCTGGGCGCCTGTCCGATGATGAAAGAAGGCCAGGTCTTTTACGCGGATTATGCGAAGCCGGAAGGATTCTGCGATGAGGCGTGGAAAGCGATCTATCAGTATGTGTTCGCACTCTCACACGGAACAGGAGAGGGGCTGTTCTACTACGGCGACTGGATCAGAAAGCCGGGAGTTGCGATCTGCAGCTGCAACGACGGGCTGCGCCCGGTGATTTTCAAGATTGAGGCGACGGAGGAAGAGGCAGAGATTGACTATATTCCGGTGCGATAAGAGCTTGATAAGATGAATATACGCGGGTATCGGGATGAAAGAAGTGTCCTGATATCCTTTTTTTGCGTGCAATAAGCCCGTTTGCGGCTTTGTTTTTCGATGCCTGAGTATGTAAGCACGGAGAACTGCAGGTTCTCCCTGACGCCTGCCGGGGAGTATTTTTACGAGCGGAGCAAAGGTTTGCTGGAGCAGGTGGAAGATATCCGGAGGTCTCCATCAGTATCGTAAACGGAACTCATGAGGAATTCTATGATCTTCACCGCTTCGGGGGAGTGGCTCTTGTGCTGAATGACCAGAGGAGAGCGTTCTCGGACAAACATGCGAATTATCAGCTGCTGCAGTGCGGATGCTATGCGGAACTGTCGGTCCGTAACCGGCTTCCGATTATGCAGAACGGGCAGCAGCTCCGGAGAAATTACTGCGTGTTCTGGATCAAGGAGCAGACGAATTACTATATTGAAGAATTCGCGGAGCTTCTGAAAAAGCTGCTGAATAATGAGAAACAGGTGTAAGCCGGACAGAAGGAGAGCTAAAATCATGAAATGAAATATAGAGAGCTGGGAAATACAGGACTTCAGGTCAGTGAGATCGGAAAGGGATGCGAGGGCTTTTCAGAGGATGAATGCCGCAACACGAAGAGGCTGTTTGATGAGGCGGAAAGACAGGGGATCAATTACTTCGACCTGTACGCTTCCGATGCGGCGCCTGTGAGACAAGATGTCCTTTCAGAGTACCGATTATGGAAAACATGAGAAAGGCGAAAGAAGTTTTCGGATAATAGATCTCCGGCAGGCAGTAACAGCAGAATTTTACAATGCCCGGCAGGCATATTATGGAATGACAAATAAGTATTTGCTGTTATAAGAAAGCAGTTATATACTAGAAGCTGAGCTTTTGACTGCGCTGTGAGAGGAGACATAGAAGTGAAGATTATTGAAAAACAAAGTTTTGACGAAGAAAGAGCACTGTACGGAAGTGAGGATGTTATTGTCAGGAACTGCCGGTTTGATGGCCCGGCAGATGGTGAAAGCGCGTTAAAAGAATGCAGTAATATCGAAGCGGAAAACTGTTTCTTTAACCTGAGATATCCACTCTGGCATGACCATATTCTTACTGTCCGCAATTCTGAAATGACTGAGCTGTGCCGCGCCGCTCTCTGGTATTCAGACCATATAGATATCCAGGGAGTCCGGATGAACGGTATTAAAGCCCTCAGGGAATGCAGGGACGTATCGATTGACAATTGCGATATTGTTTCACCGGAATTCGGCTGGTCGGTAAAAAATATCCGTATGCGCCGTACAAATGCCGAAAGTGAGTATTTCATGATGCGCTCAGAAAATCTGCTGTTTGAAGATGTGAATTTCAAAGGGAAATATTCTTTCCAGTATATTGAGAATGCTCTGTTTGACAACTGCAGATTTGATACAAAGGACGCATTCTGGCATGCGAAAAATGTAACGGTAAAGAACAGTATAATAAAAGGAGAGTATCTCGCCTGGTATTCGGAAGATCTGACACTGATCAATTGCAGGATTATCGGAACCCAGCCGCTCTGCTATTGCAAAAATCTTAAATTGATAAACTGCGAGATGGATGATACGGATCTCTGTTTTGAAAAGTCTGAAGTCAATGCTTCGATAGTGACACCTGTAATCAGCATAAAGAATCCGTTGTCAGGGACGATCCGGGTTCCTTCTGTCGGAGAGATTATTATGGATGATGACCATGCTCAGGGAAAGATCTATAGTAACATGGATGAAAAAATATAAAGGAGACGATATCATGAACAAGACACTGGTAGCATATTTTTCGGCGAGCGGAACAACAGAGCAGACAGCGAAACGGCTGGCGGAAGCGGCCGGAGCTGATCTTTATGAAATAAAGCCTGCAGTTCCCTACACATCGGCGGACCTGAACTGGATGGACAAAAAATCCCGCAGCTCTGTGGAAATGAACGACAGGTCATTCCGTCCTGAGCTGGCGGACAAGGATGCGGATATCGCATCTCATGACAGGATCTTCCTTGGATTTCCGATCTGGTGGTATGTGGCTCCGACGATCATTAATACATTTCTGGAGAGTTACGATTTTACAGGAAAAGAGATCATCCTTTTTGCAACATCCGGAGGAAGCGGATTCGGCAAGACAGTTCAGGGACTGGCGCCGAGCTGCCCGGGGGCAGAGATCAGGGAAGGGAGACTTCTCAATGGAAATCCGTCGGTGGATGAACTGAAAAAATGGGTGGAAGGCCTGTAAAAGAAAGTGCAAAGTTATCCGGTTATAGATTAAAACTATAGCCGGATATTTTTTATATGTATTAGCGGAAACCGGACCGGTATGATAGGATAGTCGCAGAAAACAGGCAGATATTCAGAGCGGCAGTCTGGCAGGAGCAGAACCGCAGAGCGAAGGAGGAATTGATCATGACAGACATCAGAAGATCAGAAAACTGGAGTTTTGAGACAAAACAGATTCATATCGGACAGGAGCAGGCCGATCCGGCCACGGGAGCCAGGGCCGTCCCGATCTATGCATCCGCATCCTTTGTTTTTGAGGACTGCCGTCATGCGCAGGATCTGTTTGCTCTGAAGGCAGCGGGGAACATTTATGGAAGGATGACCAATCCGACAGAGGAGGTATTCGAGCGGCGGATTGCCGCCCTGGAAAACGGTACTGCGGCTCTTGCAACGGCGTCAGGAGCGGCGGCGATCACCTATACCTTTCAGGCGCTGGCGAAAGCAGGGGAGCATATTGTGGCATCGAAGACAATTTACGGAGGAACATATAACCTTCTGGCCCATACACTTCCTCTGACAAGCGGCATCACGGCCACATTTGTGGATTCGGAGGAAGAAGGGGCATTTGAGGCAGCGGTCCGGGACAATACGAAAGCAATCTTCGTGGAGAGCCTGGGCAATCCCAATTCCAATGTGGCGGATCTGGAAAAGCTTGCGGAGATCGCACACAGGCATAATATTCCGCTGGTGGTGGACTCCACTTTTGCCACGCCGTATCTGCTCCGCCCCATTGAATACGGTGCAGATATCGTGGTCCATTCCGCTACGAAATTCATCGGCGGGCACGGCACGGCTCTTGGGGGAGTGATTGTCGAAGGAGGCAATTTTGACTGGAAAGATTCCAGAAAATATCCCTGGATCTCCGATCCCAACCCAAGTTACCACGGAGTTGCTTTTGCAGACGCGGCTCCGGAAAGCGCCTTTGTCACCTATGTCCGGGCGGTTCTCCTCCGCGATACGGGGGCAGCACTGTCACCCTTCCATGCATTTCTTCTGCTTCAGGGACTGGAGACACTGTCTCTGCGCGTGGAGCGGCATGTGGAAAATGCGTTGAAAGTGGTGAAATATCTGGCCGGGCATCCGATGGTGGAGGCAGTCCACCACCCGTCTCTTGAGAGTGAGACAACCCATGTGCTGTATGAGAAATACTTTCCGAACGGAGGCGGTTCCATCTTTACGTTTGAGATCAAAGGGGATGCGGAAACAGCCAGAAATTTTATCGATCACTTACCGATCTTTTCTCTTCTCGCAAATGTAGCAGATGTAAAATCCCTTGTGATCCATCCGGCTACCACCACTCACAGCCAGTGCACACCGGAGGAACTTAAGGAGCAGGGAATCCGGCCCAACACCATCCGTCTTTCTATCGGGATAGAGAAAGCGGAGGATCTGACGGCCGCACTGGAGACGGCTTTCGAAACGCTGGGATAATACACCGGGAGTCTCCCGGATATCTATTGACGAAAAGATAAGAAAGAGCTAAGATATCCATTGCAAAACTACGTTGAGGGGGACTGAAAGTGAAACACAGTAAATATGAGATTGATATGTGCAATGGCTCCATCATGGACAAGCTGATCTCTTTTTCGCTTCCACTGATGCTTTCCAGCATCCTGCAGCTGATGTTTAATGCTGTGGATATCATTGTAGTCGGACGGTTTGACAGCAGCCAGGCTCTTGCGGCGGTTGGATCGACGACTGCCCTGATCAGTATCTTTACCAATCTTTTTATCGGAATATCCCTGGGAGCCAATGTCCTTGCGGCAAGGTATTTCGCGGCAGGGTGCGACAGGGAGATGTCAGAGTCGGTACATACGTCAATCGCGCTTGCTCTGGTCAGCGGGATTATCATGATTTTTGTGGGGATCGGGCTGTCCCGTATCGCTCTGGAACTGATGGACACGCCGGCGGATGTGATCGACCTGTCGGTGACATATATGCGAATCTATTTCGGAGGAATGCCCTTTTTCATGCTCTATAATTATGGCGCCGCGATCCTCCGCGCGGTTGGGGATACAAAGCGGCCGCTGCTTTTCCTTGCCGCTGCAGGAATGGCGAATGTGGTGCTGGACCTTCTGCTTGTGATCGTGATCCCTCTGGGGGTGGCCGGCGTGGCGATCGGTACGGTGACTTCACAGTTTATTTCCTGTATCCTCGTGCTGCGGTGTCTCTATAAGTCAGAGGGAAGCTATCAGCTCCGGTTTTCGAAGCTCACTATCAAATGGATATATCTGAAACGGATTTTCCAGGTGGGGATACCGGCAGGAATTCAGAGTACGGTGATTAACTTTTCCAACGCGCTGCTGCAGTCCTCGGTCAATTCTTTTGGCTCGACGGCAATGGCAGGGTATACGGCGGCAAATAATATCCTGGGATTCCTGTATGTGTCGGTCAACGCGGTCACCCAGGCATGTATGAGTTTTACCAGTCAGAACTACAGCGTGGGAAAACAGAAGCGGATGGACCGGGTGCTCCTGGACTGCATGATCCTTTCGGCGGGGGCGGCGGCTGTCCTGGGAGTCGGAGCATATGTATTCGGAACACCGCTTCTGGGAATATATACTTCGGATAAAGAAGTGATCCAGTGCGGTCTTGAGATCCTGTCCATCACCACGGTTCCTTATTTTCTCTGTGGAATTATGGACCTGATCCCCGGCGCGCTGCGGGGGATGGGGCACTCCGCGGTGCCGATGGTGTTGTCTGTGATCGGAACAGTGGGAACCAGAGTTCTGTGGATTTATGCATTTTTCCCCCGACACAGATCGCTGTATTTTCTGTTTATTTCTTATCCGGGATCCTGGATTGCAACTATTATCATGCAGGCAGTCTGCTTCTGGTTTGTGAGAAAGAAATGTATCCGGCAGCTGCAGGCACGGACAAATACAGATTGAGATATATCGGGTTGATATTTGGAGGCAGTCCTGCGGGGACTGCCTTTTATCAGATGGGGGAAGACTCCCGCCTCTACAGGCAGTGAGGAACAAATATGTATCAGTGGCGGGTGGCAATCCCCATCTGATAAACGCTCCGCGAGCGAGTCTTAAATATGCAATATTTCAGAGGTGGGGTGTATTATCAAAATTATGAGAGTATACTTGAAAGGGTGAATATGGGAAATTTATTGTCCGGATAATGCGAGGGGAGGAAAATCAATGGCAGAAGAGCTTCATCAGAAGGGGCAGAAAGCCGGAATCTATGACGCGCCCTATGTGTTTGCCGGGGAGGATGCCGGACGGAAAATTCCCGGTGCGCCGGGGCACACTTATGAGGAGATTCTGCTCAGGGACAGCAGGGGACGGATCCTTCCGAAACTGGACGGATCTTATCCGCTGGATGTAACCCATCCGGTGTGGAAACAGCAGATGAAATGGAAGCTCGACCGGTTTGTGGACTGGGGATTCGATTATATAAAACTGGATTTCCTAAGCCACGGAGCAGCAGAAGGCTGTCATTATGACAGATCGATCTGCACGGGACGCCAGGCGATCGCTGTCGGATATCAGTGGATTGCAGACAATCTGGATAAAGAACGGATCGGGAAAGACTTTTCTATACGGCGGAGATCGACGGGAAACAGTATCTGGCAGTGTTTCACTGGGAGGAGAAAGAAGAGGAGACGGAGGTTGAACTTGCCAGGGCTCAGCTTCGTCCCGGCATAGTATGGAAAGAACTGTGGAGCAAAAAGACCATGGAGGACGAACAGAGAATCCTGAGATGCCATGCGTGCGAATGCGATGCGATTCTGTTGGAAGAGGTAGAGAACGGATAAGCAAAAAACAATGGGACCGGTTTCCGATCCCATCGTTTTTTGCTGAAGCCGATATATAAGCAGGATCTATTCGATGCCAGTTACCTTATAGTCCCGATCCTCAACTGTTTTTTTGAGTACATCATCACTTACATCAGCATTCAGAGTAACTACAGCTGTGCCTGCTGTGTGGCTGACCTCTGCGCTGTCTACCTGGCTCAGCGCCTCGAGTGCTTTCTTTACGGTAGCCTCGCAGTGTCCGCACATCATACCCTCGATCTTTATGGTTTTTGTCATTGTTTTGTCCTCCTTTTTGTGGTTCTTTTTAGTTTTGATCTTTCTATCTTTACTGGTGTCATACATTTTGAACCAGTTAAGACGCAATGCATTACTTACTACACAGAAGCTGGAAAGGCTCATGGCTGCGGCTCCGAACATGGGGTTTAACTGCCATCCGAACAGCGGGATCCAGACGCCGGCTGCCAGAGGAATCCCGATGGCATTGTAGAAGAACGCCCAGAACAGATTCTCGTGGATGTTGCGGAGTGTTGCACGGCTCAGCCGGATGGCTGCCGGCACATCTGTCAGCCTGCTTTTCATCAGGACCACGTCAGCTGCATCGATGGCAATGTCCGTACCGGCTCCGATGGCGATGCCCATATCTGCTCTTGTAAGAGCCGGAGCATCGTTGATGCCGTCGCCTACCATGGCGACTTTTCCCTTTTTCTTTAAGGAACGGATCACGTTCTCTTTTCCGTCCGGCAGTACGCCCGCGACCACTTCGTCCACGCCGGCCTGAGCGCCAATGGCTTTTGCGGTCCGTTCATTGTCTCCGGTGAGCATGACTACGTGGATTCCCATATTCTGCAGTTCCCGGATTGCTGCCGGGCTGTCCTCCTTGATTACATCCGCCACGGCGATGATGCCGATTAGTTTACCGTCTCTGCTGAAGAACAGAGGGGTCTTCCCTTCTTCTGCAAGTTTCCGGGCCGTTTCTTCTGTCTCTTCTGAAATCCCGGCGCTCTGACGGATGAACTTCAGGTTGCCTCCGCAGACCACGGAGCCGTTTACCTTTCCGGAGAGTCCGTTGCCCGGTACGGCCTGGAATCCATCGGCGTCAAATTTCTGCAGAGAACTGTATTCTCCGGCTTTCACGATGACTGCACGCGCAAGAGGATGCTCGCTTTTCTGCTCCAGAGCATAGGCATAGGTTAAAAGTTCCTCTTCTGAGACGCCGTCTGCCGGGAGCATATCTGTCACTTTCGGTTCGCCGCTGGTAATAGTCCCTGTCTTATCCAGAGCAACGATCTGTGTCTTGCCTGTCTCTTCCAGGGAGACAGCGGTCTTGAACATGATCCCGTTCTTCGCCCCCATACCGTTGCCAACCATAATCGCCACCGGCGTTGCAAGACCCAGGGCACACGGACAGCTGATGACCAGTACGGAGATAGCTCTAGCCAGAGAGAAGCCCGGTGTCTGTCCGGCCAGCAGCCAGACGATCAGGGTAACGATGGCAATTCCGATCACCGTCGGTACAAATACACCGGATACCCGGTCGGCCACTTTTGCGATCGGCGCTTTCGTGGCCGCCGCATCGCTGACCATCTGGATAATCTGAGAAAGAGTAGTGTCTTCACCTACCCGGGACGCCTCGCACCGCAGGTAGCCGGACTGGTTCAAAGTTGCGGCTGACACTGTGTCGCCTGCTTTTTTGTCTGCAGGAATGCTCTCGCCGGTCAGCGCGGACTCGTTGACTGCGCTGGTTCCTTCCAGGACAACGCCGTCTACCGGGATATTTTCACCGGGTTTTACAACGAATACATCGCCTTTGCGTACCTGATCAACAGAAACCGTCTCCTCTCTGCCGTCCCGGATCACTGTTGCCGTTTTCGGAGCCAGTTTCATAAGACCCTTCAGAGCGTCAGTGGTGCGGCCCTTGGAGATCGCCTCCAGGAGCTTTCCGACCGTGATCAGTGTCAGGATCGTGGCTGCCGATTCAAAATAGAATTCATGCATATAGGACATGGCTCCGGCTGTGTCTCCACGTGTCAGAGAGGCTGACATGGCAAACAGAGCATAGAGACTGTAGACATAGGAGGCGCCGGCTCCAAGGGCAACCAGGGTATCCATGTTCGGCGCTCTGTGGATCAGTCCGCGGAATCCGCTGATGAAGAATTTCTGGTTGATCACCATGATCATCGTCGTCAGCAGCAGTTCTGCCAGCCCGATGGCCATATGGTTATCTGCGAGAACTGCCGGAAGAGGCCAGTTCCACATCATATGTCCCATGGAAACATACATCAGCGGGGCCCAGAAACACAGGGAAGCGACCAGCCTGTGCTTCATTTTCGGCGTCTCACGGTCTTTCAGGGAATCTTCCTCTTCCGCGATAGAGATTCCGGCTCCGCGTGTCTGATCCGCATGATGTCCTTTCTCTGAGGCACCGTATCCCGCCTGCTCTACAGCTGCAATAATGTCAGACGGAGAAGCAGTTCCTTCTACTCCCATCGAGTTCGTCAGAAGACTCACGGAACAGGATGTGACTCCAGGTACTTTTGAGACTGCTTTTTCAACCCGGGCGCTGCATGCCGCGCAGCTCATGCCCGTTACATTATATTGTTCCATATGAAAACCTCCCGAAATCAATTCTTATTTCATCAGTTTCTGAAGGACAAGGACAAGTTCGTCGATAGCGTCCTCTTCCTTGCCTGCTTTGATGTCGTCAACAACACAGGAACGGAGGTGTTCAGCGAGGAGTACTTTGTTAAAACTGTTGAGTGCGGCGTTGACAGCGGATACCTGGATCAGGATATCCGGACAGTACACATCATTCTCAACCATTTTTTTGATCCCTCTTACCTGACCTTCAATACGGCTCAGGCGGTTAAGCATATCCCGGCGCTCCTTCTCTGTGCGCTCTTTTGTCCGATGCTTGCATGCCGGACAGACTTTATTTTCATCCAATGTGATCATGCACCCCTTTCAATAAACCCCCATGGGGTATTATTTCCTGCGTCTATAATATATACCCTCCGGAGGTATTTTGCAACCCCTAAATTAAATTTTCTGACTAAACGGCTGAAAAATGAAGACCTGTGGTGCTGGGACAATGAGCGGACCGGAGAGAAATGCTGCGGGTCTCAAAGATGACCATCAGGTTTCAGAGCTGACAGTTACTTCCTGGTAACCTGGTGATAAAAAAGTGCGTACTTTTCCTCCGCCCGCTTCCGAGGTATGATAAGCATGTTAAAAATGAAGTGGACAGATCACAGTCCGGAGGAGGAATAGACGGATGTTTGCAGAGATACCGTTACGCAGAAAAGCAGAAACCTATCAGGAGAAGATAAGAAAGCTCAGAGATATATTACAAGGGGCCGACAACATTGTCATAGGAGCCGGGGCCGGCCTTTCCACATCGGCCGGGTTTGTTTATGACGGAGAGCGGTTTGAAAAGTACTTTTCAGATTTCAGGGAGAAATACGGTTTTCACGATATGTATTCGGGAGGATTCTGCCCTTATGATACGCTGGAGGAACACTGGGCCTACTGGAGCAGGTATATCTGGCTGAACCGGTATAGGGATGCGCCGAAGCCGGTCTATGATGAGCTGCTGGAGCTTGTGAAAGACCGGGATTATTTTGTCCTGACGACGAATGTGGATCACTGCTTTCAGAAGGCAGGATTTGATAAGAAAAGACTGTTCTATACTCAGGGGGATTACGGGCTGTTTCAGTGCTCCGGGCCCTGCTGTCAGGAGACATGGGATAATGAGGAGCTGATCTGCGAGATGATGCGGGAGCAGAAGAATATGCAGATTCCCTCCGGGCTGGTCCCCTACTGTCCGCATTGCGGGAAGCCGATGTCCATGAATCTGCGGGCGGATGATACATTTGTGCAGGATAAGGGATGGTACGAGGCGGCGGACAGATATTCAAGATTCCTTGAAACCCGTCAGGGAACAAAGACGGTTTACCTGGAGCTGGGAGTGGGGTATAATACTCCCGGAATCATAAAATATCCCTTCTGGCAGATGACATACCGGAATCCGAAGGCAGCATACGCATGTATCAATTACGGGGATATGGCGGCGCCGAAGGAGATCGCGGACCGGTCGATCTGTATTGACGGGGATATCGGGGAGGTGCTGCGGCTGATATGATTTGAGAAGCAGCAGTCCCCATATTTACGAAGGGAGCCGAAAACAATGCATGATATCTGGAATCCCTGGCACGGATGCAGAAAATGCTCCGAGGGGTGTGAAAACTGTTATATGTATTTCCTGGACCGGATACGGGATCAGGATGGAAGCCGGATCTATCGCACAAAGGGCGGCTTCCGCTATCCCCTGTCCAAAGACCGGCAGGGAAGATATAAGGTGAAGAGCGGAGAAATGATCCGGGTCTGTATGACCTCGGATTTTTTTCTTGAGGAGGCGGACGCCTGGCGGGACGAGGCGTGGGCAGTCATGCGTCAGAGAAAGGATGTGAAATTCTTTCTGCTGACAAAGCGCCCGGAGCGGGTCGCCTCCTGCCTTCCCTATGACTGGGAAGACGGCTGGGAGAACGTCTTTTTTAATGTGACATGTGAGAATCAGAGACGGGCGGACGAAAGGATACCGATCCTGTTTGAACTTCCTTTTCGGCATAAAGGGATCATGACGGCGCCCCTGGTGGGACCGGTGGATCTTGAAAAGTATCTTCCCGAAGGACAGATCGAGCAGGTACTCTGCGGCGGGGAGAACTATGACGGCTCCCGTCCGTGCAGATATGAATGGGTGAAGCTCTTAAGCGATCAGTGCCGGGTATATGACGTCACCTTTGACTTTATCGAGACAGGAACATATTTTGTGAAAGACGGAAGGACATACCGTATCCCTGACAAGCGGACTCAGTCCGTCCAGGCGTTCCGTTCCGGCTTAAGTTATCAGGGGAAGGAGATGAAATTCCATCTGACGGATGAATGGGGATATGACATTCCGGAAGAGGAACTTTACATTCCCCATTATCATCCGGTCACATGCAGGGAGTGCGGGAGCAGGCTGACCTGCAACGGATGCTCGGACTGCGGAAAGTGCGGCTGACAGGGAGTGCGGGCGCCGGAGCGTTCTATATATGATTTGCCAGTATGGTCAGCCCCGTCCTCAGCAGTTCCTTTTCTCTGGCTGTGGCAAGAGAAATACGCAGATAACACTGTCCTTCCCGGGGACCGCTGAGGAACCGGTCTGAGTGATAGA
>ERZ1090862.506-NODE-506-length-17492-cov-6.896312_pt1 | contig 17492 bp, 19 predicted proteins | sample MGYA00478481_ERZ1090862 | MGnify/ENA primary metagenome ERZ1090862 (study PRJEB33644, sample SAMEA5815745) | chicken gut metagenome | biome: Chicken; feature: Gastrointestinal Tract; material: Caecum | place: Ireland | collected 2019-01-01 | study: A study of the... | reverse complement strand
ATGTAACCGATATGGCAAACAGGAATTTCCGAATTGACGGGAAATCGCTCCTGGGCCTGATGTCGATCAAGCTTGGGCTGCCGATGCGTCTTGTCATTACTGGAGAGGATGAAGAAATGGCACATCAGTATTTTACCAAATATGAGATGGAGTAGTCCAAAAAGAGAAAGACCGTTGTATGCCGGCGCCGTGCATACAGCGGTCTTTCTTTTTTCAACGGCGACTGTTTACAATCCCGGGATGAGCATTTGTGCCTTTCCGGTGATCTGTTGATTCAGAGTTGTTCTGTCGGGATTTGAAGAGTGAACGTACATCCGCCTCCTTCGGTATCGCTGACGGAGAGGGGGATCCCCTGGGCTTTGGCAAGGTCGGATGCGATGGAGAGGCCGAGCCCGAAATGTTCCTTGTCACTGCGGGAGCCTTCCGCACGGTAAAAGCGGTCGAAGATCCGTTCTTTCTTCCCGCTGTTCAGTCCGGGACCGTGATCTTCTACACTGAGAAATATTGTGTTTCCGATGTTTGAGGCTTTCAGGACGATCTTTCCGGCGGCCGTCCCGGCAGCCGGTGCGTTCAGCGTTTGAGGAGAAACGAATCCGGAGCCGATTTCTTCTGAGCAATCCTTCTGAAGATCATAAGCTGCCGCATTGTCCTGCCGCAGGCCATAGGCAGCCGCATTGTCCAACAGGATGGTCAGGATCTGACGGCACAGATCCGGGTCCGCGTATACACAGGGGAGGGGCTCCTCCGGCAGTTCAAGGAGAAGGCGTCCGTTTCGCGAGTGGAAAAGAGGCTCGTAAAGCTCCAGAAGGTTCAGGAGGAGCTCGTCGATCTCGAAGCATGTCTTCTGGATGCTCAGAGTATGGCTGTCCGCGGAGGCGAGCAGGAGCAGACTCTTGATCAGGGAGCTTCCCCGCTGACATTCCTTCAGGATCGTGCGGATGAGTTTGCCGCTGTGTTCCGGGGCCCCTGGAATGGCGAAGGCACTGGCACGGATGACGGCCAGAGGAGAGCGCAGTTCGTGGGATGCGGCGGCGACGAATTCCTGTTGTCTGGTAAAACTCTCTTCTGCCGGTATCAGGGCGTGTCTTACAAAACGGCGGCCGATCAGGAAGAGGAGCAGGATTCCGGCAGCGTCTATGAGAAGGTAGAGAAGCCCGGCTATGAGAAGCCCTGTACGGGTTCCGGTCTCATCGAAAAGAAGGATCAGCTTTTTATATCCGTTCTCCTGCCGGGCGATCAACACGGAGGCAAGGTAGGAATCATTCTGTTCCCCTTTGATATGAAGGAGAGGGCTCACTGTTATTTCTGAGGAGACCGGAGCGGCGGAGGTGTTGATCCCTTCCTCACGGGCGGCGGATTCGGCGCGGGAGGTGAGGGTGCTCCGGGAGGTGGGAGTGCCGTATGCGCCGGAGAAGAAAAGGGGGTGTCCGTTTTCCTCGATGGAGATAAGGAGATGATCCTGCAGTTCCAGCCGGGCAAGCTCGGAGTCAGAGAAGGAGGAAAGGCTTCGGTCAGCATGGATTCCGGGGAGAGAGCCCTGGACGTAGAGATCCGCTCTGTGGATACAGGAGAAGGCAGCGGGAATACCGGAGGAAACAACGCGGCAGAAAGCAAAGGCTCGGAAAGTGGAAACTCGAGCACTGGAAATTCAGGAAGCAGTGGCAGCGGGACAGGTGGAGGCTCTGCCGGTTCCGCCGGCGTCTGGTATGCACCGGTGCCGGAGGGGACGGAGGTAAGCTATGGGGATACATTTACGTGGAAAGTACAGGTCCCGTCAGAACAGAACTACGACTGCAAGATTCCTCTCACGGCGCTCCGGGAGGACAGTCAGGGAAATTACTGCCTGATCGTGAGTGAGGAATCCTCGGCGCTGGGAACGGTCCAGAAGGCGGAGCGGGTTCCTGTCACTGTGCTGGAGAAGAACAGTGAGGAGGCCGCGGTGGATTCGGTCCTGGAGAAGACAGATCAGGTGATCGTGGGATCGGAAAAATATGTGGAAGAAGGTGACCAGATACGGATAAAAGGATAAAATATGTGGGAATCGGACTGGGCGCGGGCATCCTTGCCCTGGCTGCGGCAGCAGTGATCTCCTGGCTGATCTGGCTTCACGGGTTTTCAGATTATCTCTCGGTCACTTTTGAAGAACCCTCTGCTACATATGAAGGATTCCGGAATTTTCAGGAGAGCAGTGACGCAGAGAAATTTACCTCGGTTGCATTGTGGAATAAGGTGGGAGAAAGGGAACTGATCCTGGAAAGCACAGAGCGGAGGAGCCGGGCGTCGGTCTACGGGATGAGAGGGCAGCTTCAGGCTGTGTTCGGGAATACGCTGGCAGCAGGACGGTATTTTACGGACGGAGAGGAAGCGGTATGTCTCATCGACGGGAAAACAGCGAGAGAACTGTTCGGAAGCCGGGATGTGACAGGGCGTGAAGTCCTTCTTGACGGAGAAAAAATGCAGGTTGTGGGGATCCTGCAGGGGGACCGTGGCGTCTGCGTGATCCCTGCAGGGGAGGATGAAATGTTCTGCGGCGTTACTGTGAGAAAGCAGAAGGCGGAACAGTCCTCGGATACGGCGGTATCACTGATCGGCTCATATATGCAGGGGACGGCGGAACGTATTGTAGACGGTCAGCTTTACTATATCCTTGCTCTTTTGAAGACGGCGGGGATCCTGACAGCGGCCACGGTCATTCCGGCGGTCCTGCTGATCATGGTGAAGGAGAGAAGGCTGGCAGGAGCGGCAGTTCTTGCCGCGGGAGTTCTTATCCTCGCGGTCATTGTTGTACAGATCCCGGCAGGGAGTGATTACCTTCCTACATACTGGTCGGACTTTGATTTTTTCGGAGAACTTCAGGAGGAGAAGGCGGGGCAGATTGAAAGCTTAAAGGCGCACCAGGAGTTCTGGCATGAGGAGGGATTCCTGGGAATGAAGGCGGTGGACTGGACGGAAGTGTTTTAGAACTGTTTTTATAGCTGATTTGAAATCGTTCTGAAACTTCGGAGAAAGGATGGATATTTAGAAAAAATTCTGTTAGAATGTGAGACAGCAGAGCAAAACGGGGTGATGGGATGACGATAGAACAGATATTGGAAGAGATTGTCAGGCTTTGTCAGAATCATTCGGCATCAGAGGTAATCCTGTTCGGTTCAAGGGCAAAGGAAACGTACAGGGAGCGAAGTGATATTGATATTGCTGTTGCAGGAGCCTCTGAGTTTGAAGAACTGAGAGAGGAGATCGACGGTCTTCCCACTCTGTACACGGTTGACCTTGTAAATCTGGACGAATGTAACAATCAGATGCTTTTGGAGGATATTGAAAGCTATGGACGAGAAATTTATAAAGCGATATAGATCTTTCTGCAATTCTCTTGATTCTCTTGCAGAGGCGAAGGAGCGGGATATGAGCGATTCCTTTGTCCTGAGCGGAACAAGCGCAAAATTCAGTATAACCTTTGATCTTGCATGGAAAGTGATGAAAGATATACTGGTGCAGCACTATGCTATATCCGGATTTGTGGCGGGATCGCCCCGGGAGGTGCTCCGGGAAGCGTTCAAGGCGGAGATGATCAGCGGGGATGTGTGGATGGAGATGCTGAAGATCAGAAATCAGCTTGCACATGATTATGACGGAGAGATCGTGAAGAAATATTGTGTGAAGATCACGGATGTATATATTGACAAATTCTATGAGTTCAGAAAAAGAACGGAGGAAGTGATCCCGTCGGTGAAGGGATGAGCCTGTGATTCTCGCTAGTAAAAAAGGAAACAGAACAGACTGCTGTACCGCATGATATATGACGGAAAGCAGTCTGTTCTGTTTATCTTTGCCGGGAGAAGGGGGACATTTTCCCGCCTTCGTAGTGCTGAAGAAGAAAGAAGGCTACAATGGACGCGCACAGTTCTCCCACAGGAAACGATGCCCAGACTCCTACCGCCCCGAAAAACCGGGACAGGATGAAACTTAAGGGAATGGTGATCACAAACTGGCGGAGCAGAGAGATGATCAACGAATTCCTTCCGTTTCCCAGCGCCTCAAAGGTCCCGGAGTAGATCACGCCTATGGTGGAGACCAGGAAACCGAGACAGATGATGCGAAGCGCTGTGATCCCTGCGGACATCAGAGCTTCATCTGCATCAAACAGGGAGAAGATGGGACCCGGAATCAGCAGCGAGAGCAGCGTCCCGGTCAGCATAAGGGCTGCGGCGCAGACAAGGCTGTACCGGATCGTGGTGCGTACCCGTTTCTCCTCCCCGGCGCCGTAGTTATATCCGATAATGGGGCGCATGCCCTGGACAATTCCGTTGGCAGGCATGTAGATGAATGTCTGGAGCTTGAAGTAGACGCCCAGAACGGCGACATAAACCTCGGAGAAAACCGCCAGGATACTGTTCAGGATGCTGATCAGGACAGAGGGGAGCAGCATCATGATACTGGACGGGATCCCTACACTGTAGATCTGTCCGATGATCTTTTTGTCGAACTTCAGATATTTCGGATGGATGTGGATCGCATAAGGCTTCCTCAGGTAGACAACGATATAGAGGAGGAAAGCGCCGATCTGTCCGATGACCGTGGCAATCGCCGCGCCGGCCACGCCCAGCGCCGGAAAGCCCAGAAGTCCGAAGATCAGGATCGGGTCCAGGATAATATTGATGATACATCCTACGCTCAGAAGGTACATGGTGATCTTCATCTGTCCGATGCCCTGAAAGATTTTTTCAAATGCGATCTGTAGAAGAGAACCGAAGGAGACGCAGAGAACGATGTAGGTATAGTCGCATGCATCGCTTAATACATTCGGGCTGTCAGTGAACAGAGAAAGAAACGGTTTTGTTACAAAGATGCCGAGCAGGATGAACAGGATACAGTGGAACACGGTGAGTGCCACTCCAATGGTGGCGGAACGGTCTGCTCCTTCCTGGTCTCCCCTTCCGAGGCAGATGGAGATGGCGGAACTGATTCCTACACCGATCCCCACTCCCACGGAGACAATGGCATTCTGGAGCGGATAGGCGAGGGAGACCGCGGTCAGCGCATCGGTTCCCAGGCGGGAAACATAGATACTGTCAACGATATTGTAGAGTGACTGGATCAGCATGGAGAGCATCATGGGCACGGACATGGAGACCAACAGGGAAAAGACCGGACGGGTCCTCATAAATGAATTTTCTCTTTCTTCCATAATAAATATGATATCCTTTCCAAACAAACAAAAAAAGCCATATGCCTGTTTGAATTCTGAAACAGGAAAACCATATGACTTTTGTCTGTTTTATTTATCTGCGGTGATTATGATAGCACAGGGCAGCAGGGAAAGTCAATGAAAAAAGGAAGACCAGCTCGGAAGATGTGATGTGAGGATTTAAGGATTTCGGAATAATTCCAAATATGATAGAATCAGAGCAAACGTTTTGGCACACAGAAAAGAAGGCCCTCTCAGCATCAAAGAGGAAGGAAATGTACTATGAGGATCAAATTAAAAGATATTGCGGAAGAACTGAGGATTTCTCCGGCGACAGTTTCTCTTGCTGTCAATGACCGTCCAGGGATCAGCGAAAAGACAAAGGAAAAGATCTTGGCATATATTCGTTCTAAAGAGGAAAAAGATAGAGAACGGGAATGGAATCCGGCAGGATCCGGGAGTTCTGTTGCCATGATCAATTATCTGAAAAACGGTATCATCCTGAACCGGAGCGGAAAAAATCATCCTGTTCTGGAACAGATCAAAAAAGAGGTGAGGGCAGGCGGCTATGATTTTGTTTATCTTACGTTCAATGAGAAGATAAACAGGATCCAGGATCTGATCCGGGAGTGCAGGAACCGTGATGTGAAAGGAATCTATATTATGGCGGCTGAGATGAGCAAAGCAGATATCTATCCCTTCTTGGAGTTGAAGATCCCCATTGTGACCGGGGATAACCTGTTCTATGAAGAAGGAATTGACAGCTTCCTTATTGACAACCGGGAGGGAATACGCCGGGGTGTGGATTATCTGGTGGATTAATGTGGATGAAGTATATGAATCCATGCGAAGCTACATTGATGAAGGATTAAAAGGGACAACAGCGTTTGTCCTGGAGAGTTCTGTCATTTCACTGGGAGTAGGAAAAGCATTACTGGAACGGCAGATACGTATCCCCAGAGATATTTCACTGCTCGGGTTCGATGCACTCTCGCCGGTAAGTCTGCCGGGATCGATCTTACTCTGGTAAAGGGGACACATTCCAAACGCCATCTGGCGGCAATACAGCATCTGATGCGGCATATCCGGGATGAAAATGAAGAGATCATGAGAGTATATTATAAGACCAGGATGATAGAAGGAAGCAGTGTGTTTGACAAAGCAAAATATATTTACAGATAAGAAAATTCCGGCCGGAAAAGACTTGCAGAGGCGCTTGTGTTTTTCCGGCTTTTTCTTTTTTAAAGAAATTTTAAAAATCCGTTTATTTGCACAAATCAGACAGTTGTTTTTTGCACAAAATGACCGGAATTTCTCGAAAAGTGAGAAAAAACGGAAGGGGATTGAGGGGAAAATAAAAAAATGCTAATGTGTACTCACAGAAAAGAAGCGCGCTTTGAATCTTAAAAAGTTATCTGCAATGGAGGAAATATTATGGCTAAGAAAGATTATTCACAGTTGTCGAAAGACATTGTGAAATATGTGGGCGGAAGCGATAATGTAAATTCGCTTTTTCATTGTGCGACACGACTCAGGTTCAAAGTGAAAGACCACGGAAAAGTTGACAAGCAGAATCTGGAGCAGCTGTCAGGTGTTATTACTGTGATCGACAGCGGCGGGCAGATTCAGGTCGTGATCGGAAACCATGTGGCGGATGTCTATGAAGCGGTGATCCAGAACACAGACATCAGCCAGGAAAGAGAACAGGAGCAGGATCAGAGCTCGGGAAGCGGCAATCCGCTGAATACTTTTATGGAGACGATTTCCGGTATCTTTGCTCCGGTGCTTGGAGCCGTGAGCGGAGCCGGTATGCTCAAGGCGCTTCTTATCCTGTGCACTACCTTTGGATGGCTTACTGCGGATATGGGAACCTATCGTATCCTTTATGCTGCGGCAGACGGAGTGTTCACATTTATTCCTGTATTTCTCGCATATACAGCAGCGAAGAAATTTAATGCAAATCAGTTTGTATCCGTAGGAATCGCGGCAGCTCTTTTATATCCGGATCTGACCGCAGCATATTCTGCAGGGGAAGCACTGACTTTTCTGAAGATTCCGGTGGTACTGGTAAGTTATACGTCTTCTGTGATTCCGATCATCATTTCGGTCTATGTGCTGTCGAAGCTGGAGAAAGTGCTGAAAAAAAGTGGTCCCGGATATATGTAAGACGTTCCTGACGCCTCTGTTGAGCCTGCTTATCATGGTGCCGGCAACTTATCTTGTCATTGGCCCCATAGCGGATACAGTCGGGAAACTTCTCGCATCCGGTTATACAGGTCTGGTAGCACTCAATCCGGTGATCGCCGGAGGCCTGCTGGGACTGATCTGGCCGGCAGCGGTCATGTTCGGAGTGCACTGGGGATTTGTACCGATCGTCATGAACAATATCGCGGAGTATGGACGTGATACATTGTTTGTCATTACAGGTCCGAATAACATGGCCCAGGCAGGAGCCACACTCGGTGTCTTTTTGAAGACAAAGAACAAAGAGATCAAAGAGCTTGCAGGTCCGGCTGCGCTTTCAGCAGTCCTGGCAGGAATCACAGAGCCTGCAATCTATGGTGTGACACTCCGCTTTAAAAGGCCGTTCTTTATCGGAGCTGTATTTTCAGGAATCGCAGGAGCCATTGTTGCAGCCGCAGGAACAGGAGCTCCAACTCTCCTTGGAACCAGCCTGCTCACTCTTCCGGGATATATCGGCGTGGGATTTGTCGGATTCCTGATCGCATGTGCGATCGCTTATTTCGGAGCTGCAGCAGTGACATATTTCTTCGGATACAGTGATGACATGCTTCCGAAAAAGAAAGAAAATGAGAAAGAGGCCGTGGTAACTACGATAAAAAAGGATGAAGAGATCAAAACACCTGTAAGCGGAAAAGTCATCTCCCTGTCAGCTACCTTGAGATCAGACAGGCTGTGCCGGGGAATATTGAACGAGGTGAAACTATTCTGAACTGTATATCAAAGTAAAAACGGAGGATGACCAGTGGGAAAATTAGAGATAGACAACAATAAGAGAAATTTTTTGCTGGACGGCAGACCGTTCTTCTATCTGGCGGATACGATCTGGAGTGCTTTTACAAATATCACTCTGGAAGAATGGGAGTATTATCTGAGACGGCGGAGAGAGCAGGGATTTACAGTTCTGCAGATCAACACACTGCCGCAGTGGGACCGCTGTATGTCGGATACTGGTTTATATCCTTTTGCCACGGAGAACGGATACAAATAGAGGATATCCGGAAGGCAGCGTGGTCAAGTATTCTTTCCGGCGCCTGTGCCGGAGTGACATACGGTGCGCACGGGATCTGGAACTGGCAGAAGATAAATAAACCGGCAAACCCCATACTGGGAGAAGGGTTCGACTCGCCGTTCCCGTGGGAGGAAGCAATCCAGTTTCCCGGCGCGTGGGATTATGGATTTATCCGCAGCTTTTTGTCAGACAGAAAGATAAGAAAACTGATTCCGGCAAACGGACTGCTGGATAACAGTACACCGGAGATTCGTATGGCTCGGACAGAGGACGGGAGATTTCTTCTGTATCTGCCGTACAGTACGACAATAAAAATAAGAAAAGAACTGCCGGGATGTACGGTGAAGGCGTTTGACCTGGATTCCGGAAAGATGGCATGGACAGACAGCAGCGTGAGAGAAGGAAATACGGTTATCGAGATGCATCCGTTCCACAGCGATGCTCTGCTGCTTATAGAACAGGAGATCAGATAGGGAGGTATTATTTATGGGAACATTTCCGGAAGGGTTTCTCTGGGGAGGAGCAGCGGCTGCGAACCAGTGTGAAGGGGCATACGATGAGGATGGAAAAGGACTCAGCGTGCAGGATGTCCTGCCTCACGGGATCAGAGGGGAGAGGACAGAAGCGCCGACATCTGATAACATGAAGCTGAGAGGGATAGATTTTTATCATCGGTATCGGGAAGATATCCGTCTTTTTGCGGAGATGGGATTTAAGGTGTTCCGTACATCGATCGCATGGAGCCGCATTTTCCCAAACGGAGATGAAGATCGGCCCAATGAGGCGGGGCTGGAGTTTTATGACAGAGTATTTGACGAGTGCCATAAATATGGGATCGAACCGCTGGTGACGATATCGCATTATGAGACTCCGCTGCATCTCGCCGAGAAATATAATGGATGGACAGACCGTCGTATGATCGGGTTTTATGAGACATATGTCCGGACCATATTTGAGAGGTATAAGGGAAAAGTAAAATACTGGCTCACTTTTAATGAGATCAACTCTATCCTGCATGCTCCGTTCATGAGCGGGGGAATCTCGGCACCGGCTGACACGCTGACAGAACAGGATCTGTATCAGGCAGCGCACCATGAACTGGTAGCCAGTGCGCTGGCGACAAAGATTGCACATGAGATCATGCCGGATGCGAAAATAGGCTGCATGATCCTGAGTATGCCTACATATCCGCTTACACCGTCGCCGGATGATGTGATCGCCGTGATGGAAGCAGAACATAAGAATTATTTCTTCGGTGATGTTCATGTGCGGGGGAGATATCCGGGGTATATGAAACGTTATTTCAGGGAACATGGGATCGAGATAGAATTTGCTCCCGGTGACGAAGAAATCCTGAAGAATACGGTGGATTTTGTGTCGTTCAGTTACTATATGAGCTGCTGTGCGTCCGCAGATGAAACGAAACAGAAGCGTGGAAACGGCAATCTTCTGGGAGGCGTGCCGAATCCGACTCTGAAGGCCAGCGAATGGGGATGGCAGATCGACCCGAAAGGACTCCGGTATGTTTTGAATATGTTCTGGGACCGTTATCAAAAACCGCTGTTTATCGTTGAGAATGGTCTTGGCGCTGTGGACATCCTGACAGAGGACGAACATGGGAACAAAACGGTGGAAGATGACTACAGAATACAGTACCTTCACGATCATCTTGTGCAGGTTGGCGAGGCGATCAGAGACGGAGTGGATGTCATGGGATATACTTCCTGGGAATGTATCGACCTTGTCAGTGCGTCCACGGCAGAGCTGAAGAAACGCTATGGATATATTTATGTAGACCGGAATGACGACGGAAGCGGTACGATGGAAAGATACCGGAAGAAATCATTTTACTGGTATAAAGATGTGATCGCGTCAAATGGGGAAAATCTATGAGACCTGTCAGGAGCGCGGTGACGTGACATGACAAAATAAATGGTCTAATGAAATAAGAGAAAACGTGCGGTAGATGAGAGGAAAGCTCATGTACCGCACGTTGTTTTACGAGACAATTCAGGCAAGCGGCTGCCGTCCGCCTCCAGAAGGGAGATCAGAGGACCCCCAGATGTTCCAGCAGGATCTTGAACCCCAGCAGGATCAGGATCACGCCTCCGGCCAGCTCCGCTTTGGATTTGTACCTTGTTCCAAATACATTTCCGATCTTCACCCCGATGGCGGAAAGGATGAACGTTGTGACTCCGATAAAGGATACCGCTGCGATCAGATGCACGTTGAGGAACGCAAAGGTGATCCCCACGGCAAGGGCGTCGATGCTGGTGGCTACTGCGAGAAGGAACATGGTCTTTATGTCCAGAGATTCATTTTCCTCCTCACATTCACCGGAACATGCTTCCTTGATCATGTTTGCACCGATGATCCCCAGCAGAATGAACGCGATCCAGTGGTCGATGGCTGTGATCTTATCCCGGAACTGGACGCCCAGAAAATAGCCCAGAGCAGGCATGAGGGCCTGGAAACCTCCGAACCAGAGCCCTACGATCAGAGTTTTTTTCACGGTAATCTTCGGCATGGCCAGCCCCTTACAGACAGAGACGGCAAAAGCGTCCATGGACAGTCCCACTGCCAGAATAAAAAGTTCGATCAATCCCATTGTTTTTTTCTCCTTTGTGATAAAATAAAAAAAGCAGGCGCTTCGCTGCACCTGTCGGATAAAACATGTACAGCAAAACACTGTACATGAGTCTCATTATTTAAGATAAGCCAGATCCGCCGCGGATCAGTATGTTGACTTACCACGTAAGGAATACGTCAATTACTCCCTCATGAACTGATAACATGTTATCATTAAGGGCAGGAGAAGGCAAGAAAAAATTTCCGTGTATGGGAAAAAATACAGAGATTTCCAGTTCACACTCTTGACATATTTTGCTGATAAGATATAGCTTAAGATTAAAAGTGCGGACGCGGAGAGGAGAGCGGAAGATGGAGAATATAAAGATACTCGTTGTTGATGATGAGAGCAGGATGAGAAAGCTTGTCAAGGACTTTCTCACAAGGGAAGGATACACTGTCCTGGAAGCCGGAGACGGGATGGAAGCAATGGATATTTTTTATGAGGATAAGGATATTGCCCTTATCATCCTGGATGTAATGATGCCCAAGATGGACGGCTGGCAGGTCTGCCGGGAGATCAGGGAGTCCTCAAAGGTGCCGATCATCATGCTGACTGCACGCTCGGAGGAACGGGATGAACTGCAGGGATTTGATCTCGGAGTGGACGAGTACATATCCAAGCCTTTCAGCCCGAAGATCCTGGTGGCACGCGTCAATGCGATCCTGAGAAGGACTCTCGGCACGGACGGGGGAGATATCCTGAGTGCGGGAGGGATTACCATTGACAAAGCGGCGCATATCGTGAAGATCGATGGGAAACCTGTGGAGCTGAGTTTCAAAGAATTTGAACTTCTGGCATATTTTGTGGAGAATCAGGGAATCGCTCTTTCCAGGGAGAAGATCCTGAACAATGTCTGGAATTATGATTATTTTGGGGATGCAAGGACCATTGATACCCATGTGAAGAAACTGAGGAGCAAACTTGGGGAGAAAGGGGAATATATCCGGACCATATGGGGAATGGGGTATAAATTTGAGGTGGAATAGCGGATGAAGATGAGATTTTCTCTGAGACGGCAGATGACGGTGATCTTTGTCGGACTGCTGGCTTTTATACTGGGAGCAGTCTTTATCGTAAACTCAGGATTCCTGGGGCAGTATTATCTTTCCCACAAGGTCCAGGATCTTATGGACAGCTATGATGCGGTGGACCTTGTGCTGACGCAGGGGAGCCTGACGGAGCAGAGTACGCAGATCCTGTATGAAGCGGAAAAATCAAATATCGATATGGCGATCGTGAACAGCAATGCGGAGACGATCCTGTCTACAGCAAAAGACGGAAGCCAGCTTTTTCTACAGTTATTCCGAAATCTATACGGGAGAAATGATACGCCAAGCATAATCTTGAAACAGACAGATGACTATATCCTGTGCAGGACTACCGGCCCGGATAATTCGATGGAATACATTGAGATGTGGGGAAAATTCTCGGACGGGTCGTTTTTCATGATGCGGAGTCCTCTTGAGAGCATCCGGGAGAGCGCGGCTCTGGCAAACCAGTTCCTGATCTATCTGGGACTTACCGGGATCATCCTGGGAGGTATCCTGGTCTGGCTTTTTGCCAGGAGAATCACCCAGCCGATCATGGAACTGGCAAAGCTGTCTGAACGCATGGCGAACCTGAATTTTGACGAGAAATATACGAGCGGCGGAAGCAATGAGATCGGGATACTGGGAGAGAATTTTAATAAAATGTCCCGGCAGCTCGAGCAGACCATATCTGAACTGAAGACGGCAAACAACCAGCTCCAGCAGGACATCGAGCAGAAAGAAAAGATTGAGAATATGAGGAGCGAGTTCCTGGGAAATGTTTCTCATGAACTGAAGACTCCGATCGCCCTGATCCAGGGATATGCGGAAGGGCTGAAGGAAGGAGTCAATGATGATCCGGAGAGCAGGGAATTTTACTGTGATGTTATCATGGACGAGGCGGGAAAGATGAACCGGATGGTCAAAAACCTGCTTACCCTGAATCAGCTTGAGTTCGGATCAGATGAAGTAGAATTTGAGCGCTTTGATGTAGTAAGCCTGGTGAAAGGAGTGATCTCCAGCTGCGAGATCCTGATCCAGCAGGCAGGGGCGGAAGTCGATTTTGTCGCTGACGAGACCGCCTATGCATGGGCGGATGAGTTCAAGACCGAGCAGGTGGTGAGAAATTACCTGACAAACGCGATCCACCATGTGGAGAATGAAAAACGCATCGAAGTACGGGTTATCAAAGACGGCGACAAGGTTCGGGTGACAGTATTTAACAGCGGGAAACCGATTCCGGAGGAAGATGTTCCGAAGCTCTGGGATAAATTTTATAAAGTGGATAAGGCACATACACGAGAATACGGCGGCAATGGCATCGGATTGTCTATTGTCAAGGCGATCATGGAATCCTTCCACCAGAAATACGGTGTGAAAAATTTTGACAACGGTGTGGAATTCTGGTTCGAGCTAGACGCGGGAAATTCCGGAAACGGAGAGAACACTTTAACACAGTGATTCGGAGATACGCTGCTTTGGGAAAATATTTTCTTTACATTGGAGCAAAAATGAGGTAAAATGCTAGTGTTGCATTAATAACTGAATATCTGAGGCATACGGCATGCCAGCTGGTGACAGTGGGGTCCGTATGCCTTATCTGTTATCCGGCGGGAAATGCCGGAAGGTTATCGGAATGGTGAGGAGGAAAACCAATGTACGAGAAAATTTACAGCTTTGTCCAGTCCGTGGACAATCTGGTGTGGGGCTGGGCGATGATCCTGCTTCTGCTGGGAACCCATCTTTTTCTGACTATCCGGACAGGATTTATCCAGAGAAAGACGATCACGAAGGGAATCCCGCTTTCCGTGTCAAAGGAAGATGGCGCGGACGGTGAGGTAAGCCAGTTCGGTGCGCTTACAACTGCTCTGGCATCAACCATCGGAACGGGAAATATCATCGGTGTGGGAACAGCAATTGCCCTGGGAGGACCGGGAGCTGTGCTCTGGTGCTGGCTGACCGGCGTGTTCGGCATCGCAACGAAGTATTCTGAGTCGCTGATCGCCGTGAAATACCGGGTGAAGACAGAGGACGGACGTATGCAGGGTGGCGCCATGTATGCTCTGGAGCGCGGTCTGAACATGAAATGGCTTGGAATGATCTTTGCAGTGTTTGCAGGATTTGCGTCGTTTGGAATCGGATGTGCCACACAGGTCAACGCGATCGCGGAGGTGTGCAATACAAATCTGGGAGTCCCGGCGTGGATCGTCGGAGTTGTCATTGCCATCCTGACTGCATTTGTTATCTTTGGAGGAATCAAGTCGATCGCAAGTGTCTGTGAAAAACTTGTCCCATTTATGGCGGCTTTCTATGTGCTGGGATGTATTATCATTCTCTTTATGAACCGGGACTTTGTTATTCCGGCGATCACTACGATCTGCCAGCTTGCATTTGCAAGTCCGAAGACAGTTGTCGGCGGTCTGGTAGGCGGCGGTCTTAGAGCGGCAATCCAGTACGGAGTCGCAAGGGGGTTGTTCTCCAATGAATCCGGTATGGGTTCGGCTCCGATCGCGGCAGCGGCTGCAAAGACGAAAAATCCGGTGCGCCAGGCTCTGGTGTCATCGACAGGAACTTTCTGGGATACTGTTGTGGTCTGTCTTATGACAGGGCTTGTTCTTGTATCTACAATGATGAAAAATCCGGAGATCGGAGCGGCTCAGATCACAGACGGAGGCAAGCTGACAACTCTGGCTTTCTCACAGATTCCGTATTTCGGACCTTTTATCCTTGTAGTCGGGATCATTACCTTTGCTTATTCCACGATCCTTGGCTGGGCTTATTACGGTGAGCGCTGTGTTGAATACTTTTCCGGAAAGATCGGACTTATCCCGTACAGAGTATTATATATTGTTGTTGCTCTGATCGCGCCGGTCCTTGCGCTGGATCTTGTATGGCTGATCGCGGACGTGCTGAACGCGCTGATGGCGATACCAAACCTGATCGCGGTACTTCTGCTTTCACCGGTGATCGTGAAAGAGACAAAGAAATATATCAATAACCTTGACGCAGTGGACGATACACCGGTCCCGGTGATCAAAACCGGCGTAGGATACAAAAAGGAAAAATAAAAAGACAGGCTTCGGGGAAGTCCTTCGGAGGTTGGAAAGGAGTCGGAATATGATAGCGATCATAGATTATGACGCGGGAAATATTAAAAGCGTGGAAAAGGCACTGGATTTTCTGGGACAGGATGTGGTGATCACAGGAGAACCGGAGAAGATCCTGAAGGCGGATAAGGTGATCCTTCCCGGCGTCGGAGCTTTTGGAGACGCGATGGCTAATCTCAGGCGGACAGGACTGGACGAAGTGATCCGTCAGGTTGCTGGCAGAGGCACCCCGTTTCTGGGAATCTGTCTAGGACTGCAGCTTTTGTTTGAGAGAAGCGATGAGGCTCCTGGTGTGGAAGGGCTTGGAATCCTGAAAGGAGAGATTCTGCGTATCCCTGAGAAAGAGGGACTGAAAATTCCGCACATGGGCTGGAATTCCCTTCATCTGGAAAACAACGGCAGACTTTTCCGGGGGATAGAAGAAGGAGCATATGTCTATTTTGTGCATTCTTATTACCTGAAGGCGGCGGAGGAAAGTATTGTAAAGGCCTCCACGGAATACAGCGTATATATCCATGCATCCGTTGAGAAAGACAATGTATTTGCATGCCAGTTCCATCCGGAAAAGAGCAGTGATGTGGGAATCTCCATATTGAAAAATTTTGTGGAGCTGTAGGATCAGGACAGGAGGAGAAGTTTATGTTTACAAAGAGGATCATCCCCTGTCTGGATGTGAATGCCGGACGGGTGGTAAAAGGAGTAAATTTTGTTGATCTGAAAGATGCAGGGGATCCTGTCGAGATTGCAAAGGCCTATGACAGGGCAGGGGCAGATGAACTGGTCTTTCTTGATATTACGGCGTCTTCCGATGCGCGTGCCACAGTCGTGGACATGGTGCGGAAAGTGGCGGAGTGCGTGTTCATTCCTTTCACAGTGGGAGGAGGAATCCGAACTGTGGATGATTTCAGGGCAATCCTACGGGAAGGAGCGGATAAGATTTCCATCAATTCATCTGCCATCAATACGCCGAATCTGATCAGCGAGGCGGCGGAGAAGTTCGGGAGCCAGTGTGTTGTTGTCGCTATTGACGCCAAGAAGAGGGCGGATGGTTCCGGATGGAATATCTATAAAAACGGCGGACGGATCGATGTGGGGATCGACGCCGTCGAGTGGGCGAAGAAGGTGGAATCCCTCGGCGCCGGTGAGATTCTTCTCACCAGCATGGACTGCGACGGGACAAAGGCAGGCTATGATCTGGAACTGACCAGCGCTGTTGCAGAGAGCGTTTCCATTCCTGTCATTGCTTCCGGCGGTGCCGGAAAGCTGGAACACTTTAAGGAAGCTCTGACTGTAGGAAAGGCTGATGCAGCCCTGGCGGCATCACTGTTCCACTATAAAGAACTGGAGATCCGCGAGGTGAAAGAGTATCTGCGGAGTGAGGGTGTGTCGGTGAGATTGTGATTTTTTTAACGGGTGCCGTGTACTTTTGACAAAGTACCTGGCACTTTGTGCGAGAGGATTCAGAATATTCTGATAAATGTAAAGGAGAGGACAATGGCAGGACTAAACGGAGACTGGTACGAGGCTTTAAAAGGGGAATTTTCAAAGCCATATTATAAGAAGCTGTTTGAGACGGTGAATCATGAGTACAAGACAAGGCTTATTTTTCCGCCGGCTCAGGATATTTTCAATGCGTTTCATCTGACGCCTTTAAAAGATGTGAAGGTAGTGATCCTGGGGCAGGACCCGTATCACAATAACGGACAGGCACATGGACTGTGCTTTTCAGTCAAGAAGGGCGTGGAAATCCCTCCGTCACTTGTGAATATCTATCAGGAACTGCATGATGATCTGGGATGTACTATCCCGAATCACGGCTGTCTGACAAAGTGGGCTGAGCAGGGCGTGCTCATGCTGAACACAGTGCTGACGGTACGGGCTCACCAGGCAAATTCTCACAGGGGGATTGGCTGGGAAGAGTTTACGGACGCCGCGATCACCGTGCTCAACACACAGGACAGGCCGATCGTGTTTATCCTGTGGGGAGCACCGGCTCAGAGGAAGAAGGCAATGCTGAACAATCCGAAGCATCTGATTCTGACAGCGCCCCATCCGAGCCCGCTGTCGGCGTTCCGGGGGTTCTTTGGAAGCCGGCCATTCAGCCAGACAAATGCGTTTCTGGAGAAGAACGGGATCGAGCCGATCGACTGGCAGATCGACTAAAAAAATTCTTGCAATTTAAACTGAATGGCGGTATAATATCAACCGTAGCAGTTGCAGATGTAGTTCATTGGTAGAACTCCAGCTTCCCAAGCTGGCGAGGCGGGTTCGATTCCCGTCATCTGCT
>ERZ1090862.503-NODE-503-length-17513-cov-6.695097_pt1 | contig 17513 bp, 19 predicted proteins | sample MGYA00478481_ERZ1090862 | MGnify/ENA primary metagenome ERZ1090862 (study PRJEB33644, sample SAMEA5815745) | chicken gut metagenome | biome: Chicken; feature: Gastrointestinal Tract; material: Caecum | place: Ireland | collected 2019-01-01 | study: A study of the... | reverse complement strand
AGGTCACACAAAATGAACGAGATCATTAAGAAGATTGAAGCAGAGCAGTTAAAAGCTGAGGTTCCCCAGTTTAACGTGGGTGATACCGTAAGAGTACACGCAAAGATCAAAGAGGGTAACCGTGAAAGAATCCAGGTTTTTGAGGGAACAGTCCTGAAGAAACAGGGTGGCGGAGCAAGAGCTACTTTCACAGTAAGAAAGACATCCAATGGAATCGGAGTTGAGAAGACATGGCCGATCCACTCTCCGCACGTTGAAAAAGTAGAGGTTGTCCGCAGAGGTAAAGTAAGAAGAGCTAAACTGAACTACTTGAGAAAACGCGTGGGTAAAGCTGCTAAGGTGAAAGAATTAGTAAAATAATGACCATGAGAGGGACAATTACAGATATGTATTTGTCCCTCTTTTGCTTATGGAGGACATATGAAGGGGTTAGATTTTCGTAAGAAGCGAAAGAAGCCGTCACAGAGACCGCGCAGGAAGCCCGGGAGCAGTAAGCTTAAGTTTGAGGACAAAAGGCAGAAGCTTCATTTTGAGAGAAGACACATTGTTATAAACGCAAAGGCGGTCGTTATATGGGCTGTGGAGATCCTGATCTTGTGTATGGCGGCAGTTTTTCTTGTACTGGCGTTCGGTGAGCGTGTAAGTGTTGCCGGAGACTCCATGAATCCGGTCCTGAAAAACGGAGACATAGTTCTGATCAACCGGCTTGCCTATGGGATCAAATCACCGTCGAGAGGAGATGTTGTGGCTTTCCGGCCCAATGGGGATGAGGATGCTCATTATCAGATTAAACGGATCGTCGGACTTCCGGGGGAGACGGTACAGATCACAGACGGCAGTGTTTATATTGACGGGGAGCAGGTAACGGACCACGTCTATGTGACAGGGATCGACTATGCCGGACTGGCGGAGGAACCGCTGGAACTGGGGAAGGACGAGTATTTTGTGATGGGCGATAACGCTTCGGCAAGCGATGACAGCCGGACACCTGAGATCGGGAATGTCAGCCGTGACGATATCTACGGAAAAGTATGGTTTGAGGCGGGATTCGGGGATAACTTCGGATTCGTCAGTGATTAGGAGGGAAAAGATGCATTTTCAATGGTATCCGGGCCACATGACAAAGGCCAGGAGAATGATGCAGGAAAATATCAAGCTGATCGATCTGATCATCGAGCTGGTAGACGCCAGGATCCCTTTGAGCAGCAGGAACCCGGACATCGATGAACTGGGAAAGAATAAGGCAAGACTTATCCTGCTGAACAAGGCGGACCTTGCGGAGGACCGGAGAAATGACGAGTGGCTGGAATATTTTAAGGAGAAGGGATACTCTGCGGTCAAGGTGAATTCAAAGAAAGGCGGAGGGATCAAGTCCATCCAGTCCGTTATCCAGGAGGCGTGCAGGGAGAAGACAGAACGGGACAGAAAAAGGGGAATTTTGAACCGTCCGGTTCGCGCAATGGTGGTAGGCATCCCAAATGTGGGAAAATCTACATTTATTAATGCTCTTGCAGGAAAGGCATGTGCAAAGACGGGGAACAAGCCGGGAGTCACAAAGGGAAAACAGTGGATCCGTCTGAATAAAAATGTGGAGCTTCTGGATACACCGGGAATCCTCTGGCCGAAGTTTGAAGATCAGGAAGTCGGACTAAAGCTTGCATTCATCGGATCGATCAAGGATGGGATCCTTCAGACAGAGGAACTTGCGGCAGAGCTGATCAGGTTTTTGAACCGTGATTATCCCGGAGTGCTTGATGAAAAATACAGGATAGAGGCGTCGGAGGATCCCTACGAGACGCTGGGGAGGATTGCCGAAAGCAGGCACTGCCTTACGAAAGGAAGCGGATACGATACGGAGAAGGCAGCAATGATCCTGTTGGATGATTTCCGAAACGGGCATCTGGGGAGAATCACCCTGGAGGCTCCTGAAAAAGCACAGCAGTAGAAAGAAGGACAGAGCAGATGAAAAGCATTTTAAAAGAGCTTATGGGCTGGATCGTATATATCGTTATCATAGTCGGACTTGCCTGGCTGATCATCACCTTCGTCGGGCAGAGGACCCAGGTGAGCGGCTCCTCCATGGAGACGACTCTTTCAGACGGAGATCAGCTTATCGTCGATAAGATCTCCTACCGGTTCCGGGATCCGAAACGGTACGATATTGTTGTATTCCCCTATCAGTATGAGGAAAATACCTATTATATCAAGAGGATCATCGGGCTTCCCGGAGAGACGGTTCAGATCGTAGACGGCTATGTTTACATAGACGGGGAGAAGCTGGATGAGCATTATGGAAATGAAGTGATGCTGGATCCGGGGATCGCGGAGGAACCGATCACGCTGGGAGATGATGAATATTTTGTCCTCGGTGATAACAGAAATAACAGCCAGGACAGCAGGGCGGCCAATGTGGGAGTGATCCACAGGAAGGATCTTCTCGGGCGCGCATGGATACGGATCTGGCCTCTTTCAGAATTCGGAGTGATAAAGCATGAGTAAAAGTATCGCTGAGATAAAACAGGAATTTGACCGTGCCGCAGAGAACGAATGGGACGTTCTCTGCGGCGCGTATGCTTCTGACAGCCGGAGAGGCGTGCAGAACCTGATTGCCGGATGCAGGAAAAAGCAGGCAGCTCTTGCCCGGGAAAGGGAACGGCTGGAGGAGATGAGGTCTTATGAAAGAAAATATGCGGAGTATACCTGCATATGCGGAATTGACGAGGCGGGGAGAGGCCCCCTTGCCGGTCCGGTCGTGGCGGGAGCGGTCATTCTGCCGAAAGACTGCGAGATCCTTTATCTGAATGATTCGAAAAAATTGTCTGCCTCAAGGAGAGAGGAACTCTATGACGAGATCATGGAGAAGGCAGTGGCTGTCGGAGTCGGAATGGCTTCCCCGGCCAGGATCGATGAGATCAATATCCTCCAGGCAACCTATGAGGCGATGCGCCAGGCAGTGTCGTCTCTCCCGACAACGCCGGAGCTCCTGCTCAATGATGCGGTGACGATCCCGGATATCGTGATCCCTCAGGTTCCCATTATCAAAGGAGATGCAAAGAGCGTGTCTATCGCGGCGGCAAGCATCATCGCGAAGGTGACAAGGGATCGTCTGATGGTGCAGTATGACGAGATCCTGCCCGGATACGGATTCGCTCAGAATAAGGGATACGGTTCAAAGGAGCACATTGAAGCGCTGAAGAGTCTGGGACCAACTCCAATACATCGTCGTTCTTTTATCGGTCATTTTGTGAGCGTGTGACAGGTTAAGATGTTAAAACGCGGCTCTTGCTGCATGTGCGTAAAAAGACAGTACAGCAGGATGAGGCAGATGTGCGGGAAGGGGAAGAAATATGCCGGAGAACAGGAACAAACGGCAGACCGGCACAGATTATGAGCGGGCGGCCGGCTTTTATCTGGAGCAGATGGGATGGGAGATACTGGAATATAATTACAGGTGCAGGAGCGCAGAGATAGATATAGTTGCCAGAGACGGGGAGTATCTGGTATTCTGTGAAGTGAAGTATCGCTCGGACGGGAGACGGGGAGATCCTCTTGAGGCGGTGGATGTACGAAAGCAGCAGCGGATCCGGAGGGCCGCACTGTATTATCTGACGGAGCACGGAAAGATCGATGCCCCCTGCAGATTTGACGTGATCGGGATCAGGGGAACGAAGATCACACACATACGTGATGCTTTCTGAAAAAGAGCAGGAAAAAGGTATTTGAGAAGGGAGGTAACTTTATGAGCCTGGGACTTCGTTATAAAGATGACAGGCATATTTTTGACGAGAGGGAAAATGGAGAAACTCCTTATCTGGAATTTTCGCTTTTGCGGGAAACAGGACTTGTAGATCATGGATTTTCTACGAGGCTGGGCGGAGTCAGCAGCGGGGACTTCGCCTCTCTGAATCTGAGCTTTGACCGGGGAGACGACCCGGAGGCGGTGCGGGAGAATTTCCGGCGTATCGGGGCGGCAATCGGCGTGAGAAGTGAGGATATGGTCCTTTCTCAACAGACTCATACTACAAATATCCGGCTTGTAACGGAGGAGGACCGGGGAAAAGGGATCACAAAGGAGAGAGATTATACGGATGTGGACGGTCTGGTCACGAATGTTCCGGGAATCTGTCTCGTGACCAGTTACGCGGACTGTGTGCCTCTGTATTTTGTGGATCCGGTGAAGAAGGCAATCGGTCTGAGTCATTCCGGATGGCGCGGAACTGTGGGAAAGATCGGCAGGAAGACCGTGGAGATGATGACGGAACAGTTCGGCTCCGATCCGAAGGATATTCTGGCGGCAGTGGGACCGTCGGTCTGTGTGGACTGCTATGAAGTCAGCGGGGACGTGATTGAACGGTTCCGGGAAAGCTTCGGAGAAGAATCATGGGGGAAACTGTTCTACGAAAAGGAAAACGGGAAATATCAGCTTGATCTCTGGAAGGCAAACGAACTGATCTTCCGGGAAGCCGGAATCCTGCCGGAGCATATAGCGGTGACGAATGTGTGCACCCACTGTAACAGCAGGATACTTTATTCACATCGTGCGGCGGGAAACCGGAGAGGAAATCTCTGCGCGTTTCTGGCTCTCAGACAAGGAGGTAGATGAGATGTTTGGAGCAGCAGGCAAATTGACGGCATATTTGACGGTCCTGACGTCGGCTTCCGGTACGTCGGAGCAGACGATGGACGATGTCATTGATTCCGCCACAGAGGTCACGGCGGAGGCAGGGCAGGAAGTGAACCAGTTTTTTCAGATGTTTCAGGATAATCTGCCGGATATCATCGCGTTCGGGCTGCGGGTAGTCTTTGCCATTATCTTTTTTGTCATCGGCAGCAAAGTGATCACCTGGATCCGGAAACTGGTGCGCCGGTCCATGGAGCGTGCGGATGCGGATATGGGAGTCCGGCAGTTTGTGGATTCACTGCTGAAGTTTGGTCTGTATGCGATCCTTCTCTTCTCTATCGCGACCAGGTTTGGCGTGGAGCCTTCATCAGTTGCCGCGCTGATCGCTTCTGCAGGTGTTGCGGTAGGTCTGGCGCTGAAGGGAAGCCTGTCGAATCTGGCGGGAGGGATCCTGATCCTTCTGCTCAAGCCTTTTGCCGTGGGAGACTATATTATTGTCACCGGCGAGGGAATCGAGGGGACGGTAAAGGAGATTCAGATTTTTTATACAAAGATGACAACCGTGGATAATCAGACTGTGGTCGTGCCCAACGGCATCCTGACGGACAACAGTCTGACAAACGTTACGGCAAGGCCTGAGCGGCAGCTTGATCTGAAGGTCGGCATCTCCTATGATTCTGATCTGAAAAAAGCGAAAAGCCTGATCGAGAATATGCTTTTGTCCCATGAAGACATTATACAGGATGAGGATATCAAGGTTTTCGTGGATGATCTTGCAGACAGCGCTGTCGTGATCGGACTGAGGGCGTGGGTCCCGACAGAGAAATACTGGGCCACCAGATGGCAGCTTCTGGAGAATATCAAGCTGACTTTTGACAAGGAAGGGATCGAGATCCCCTATGATCAGCTTACGGTGCATGTGAAACAGCAGTGATATGACCACATGGAAACAGGGTTATATAAGAGATGTATTGCTTTTTGAGAAGAAAAGCAATACATCTTTTTATTTTTGTACGAAAATAAGGGGCTGTATTTTGGAAATACTGCGAATTGTATTGAAAGTTGTATTGGTGTATAGTTAAAACACGGAGAAAAAGAAATTCGGTTCCGGGGAAAAGGACAGATCTGCGGATCTGATAAAGGAGGGAACAGATGCTGAAGAAGTACAAAGTGATCACAGAATGGGTCCAAGAGGAGATCAGAAAAGGCAGTCTGCACTATAGAGAACGTATCCCTTCTGAAAAAGAGCTGGCGGAGCAGTTTGGCGTAAGCAGACAGACGGTCCGGCGGGCATTGGAAGACCTGAATGAAGCCGGAATCGTAGAGAGCCGGAGGGGGAGCGGAACTTATGTGTCCATGAATGCCCGGAGACCGGAAAGAGGGGAAACCCGGATCGCCGTTATGCTGACCTATGTGGATACCTATATCTTTCCGTCAATCATCCGCGGGATCGAGTCGGAATTGTCGCGGGAGGGATGTATCCTTCAGATTGCAGTGAATGACAACGCGGTAGAGAAAGAGCGGATGGTGCTGAGAGAGTTTATCCGTACAAGGTCTGTGGACGGACTGATCGCGGAGGCGGTAAAGAGCGGACTGCCCAATCCAAACCTTGATCTGTACAGAGAGCTGGAGAAAATGGGTATCCCGGTCCTGTTTGTGAACAGCTATTACAGAGATCTGGATCTCCCTCATGTGAGCTTGGATGACCGCAAAGCCGGATATCTTGCTGCAAGGCACCTGCTGGAATGCGGCCACACAAAGATCGGCGGGATCTTTAAATCAGATGACGGTCAGGGGCATTTCCGATATGCGGGTTATACGGACGCGCTCATGGAAAGGGAGATCAAAGTCCTGGGCAGCAGGATCATCTGGCTGGACTCCGGGGAGAGCAGCGAGCTTGAGGAGGAGAGCAGAAGGATCCTGAAACGTCTCAAAGACTGTACGGCATGTGTCTGCTACAACGACGAAGTGGCCTATAAACTGACAGAAATCCTGAGAAAAGAAGCAATCAGGGTGCCTGAAGATATGTCCGTGGTGGGAATCGACAACTCTGCCATGGCAGAATTCTGTCCCGTTCCGCTTACTTCGGTAAGAAATCCTGTGGAAGAGCTTGGAAGGAGCGCTGCGCTCAAAATGGTTGGAAAGATTTTCCGCGGGGAGGAAATGGAGTCCGAAGAGTTTGCTCCGGAACTTGTCATAAGGAACTCCGTCAGAGTAATGAACAGACTGGTCTGAACAGTGTATAAAAATCAGAGCAAAAAGAACAGAGTAAAAAAGAAATGGAGGAAACAGCGATGTTAAAAAGAAAAGATTACAAATTCTGGTTCTGTACGGGATCACAGGATCTGTATGGCGACGAATGCCTTGCCCATGTGGCGGAGCATGCAAAGATTATTGTAGAACGGTTAAATGAGTCCGGCGTTCTTCCTTATGAGGTGGTATGGAAGCCGACCCTGATCACAAATGAGCTGATCAGAAAAACATTTAATGAGGCGAACATGGATGAGAACTGTGCGGGCGTCATCACCTGGATGCACACATTCTCTCCGGCAAAGTCCTGGATCCTCGGACTTCAGGAATACAGAAAGCCTCTTCTCCACCTCCACACACAGTTCAATATGGAAATCCCCTACGACACCATTGATATGGATTTCATGAACGAAAACCAGTCCGCTCACGGCGGCCGTGAGTTCGGGCATATCTTTACAAGAATGGGGATCGAGCGGAAAGTTGTCGTAGGACACTGGTCTGACGAGAAAGTTCAGAGAAAGATCGCATCCTGGATGCGCACTGCAGTGGGCGTGATCGAGAGCAGCCATGTCCGCGTCATGAGGGTTGCCGACAATATGAGAAATGTTGCGGTGACAGACGGGGATAAAGTGGAAGCACAGATCAGATTCGGCTGGGAAGTGGATGCATATCCGGTCAATGAGATCGCCGAGGCGGTCGAGGATGTGAAAGCCGGAGATGTGAACGCTCTTGTAGACGAGTATTATGATACCTACCAGATCCTTCTCGAGGGAAGGGATCCGGAGGAGTTCCGCCGTCATGTGGCAGTGCAGGCACAGATCGAGATCGGATTCGAGCGCTTCCTGGAGGAGAAAAACTATCAGGCGATCGTCACCCACTTCGGAGATCTGGGAAGTCTGAAACAGCTTCCGGGCCTGGCAATCCAGAGACTGATGCAGAAGGGATACGGCTTCGGCGGAGAGGGAGACTGGAAGACAGCCGCCATGGTCCGCATCATGAAGATTATGACAGAAGGGATGAAGGACGCAAAAGGAACGTCGTTCATGGAAGATTATACATATAACCTTGTTCCGGGGAAAGAAGGGATCCTGGAGGCGCATATGCTGGAAGTGTGCCCGTCCATCTCAGACGGTCCCGTCAGCATCAAGGTGAATCCGCTTTCCATGGGAGACCGGGAGGATCCGGCGCGGCTGGTGTTTACCGCAAAGGAAGGTCCGGCCATTGCCACATCCCTGATCGATCTGGGAGACCGGTTCCGCCTGATCATCAACAATGTGGAGTGTAAAAAGACGGAAAAACCAATGCCGAAACTGCCGGTGGCGACTGCGTACTGGACTCCGGAACCGGATCTCTATACCGGGGCGGAAGCATGGATACTCTGCGGAGGCGCGCATCACACAGCTTTCACTTACGACCTGACTGCGGAGCAGATGGGCGACTGGGCGGCAATGATGGGCATTGAGGCAGTCTATATCGACAAGGACACCAAGATACGAAATCTGAAAAATGAACTCAGATGGAACGAGATCGCGTACCGGAAATAGACCTGATGCATACTGGAAATAGCCCGTAATACATTGAAAAGTTACTCCCCGGACGGTATAATAACAAAAGGAGCGATGTGCTTCGGGATCCGGTCCCGGCGCGCATCCTGATCAACAATACCAAAGGAGTAAAAAGATGAGTATTCGAATCGGAATTTTAGGTTATGGGAATCTGGGACGGGGCGTAGAATGCGCTATCCGTCAGAACAGTGATATGGAACTTGCGGCAGTGTTCACCCGCAGGAATCCCTCAGATGTGAGCATCCTGACAGACGGAGTGCCGGTGTGCCGGATCGATGACGCGGCAGAATGGAAAGACAAAATTGATGTGATGATCCTCTGCGGCGGAAGCGCGACGGATCTGCCGGAGCAGACGCCGAAATTTGCAGAGATGTTCAATGTGATCGACAGTTTTGACACCCACGCCCGGATCCCGGAGCATTTTGCGAACGTGGACGCTGCGGCGAAGAAGAGCGGCAAAGTCGGGATCATTTCCGTGGGCTGGGATCCGGGAATGTTTTCCCTGAACAGACTGTATGCCAACGCGATCCTTCCGGAAGGGAAAGATTACACTTTCTGGGGCAAGGGAGTCAGCCAGGGACACTCTGACGCCATCCGCCGCGTAGAAGGAGTAAAGGATGCGAAACAGTATACGATCCCGGTGGAGAGTGCTCTGGAAGCAGTGAGGAGTGGGGAAAATCCGGATCTGACAACGAGAGAGAAACATACAAGAGAGTGCTTCGTAGTCCTGGAGGAAGGCGCAGACCCGGCAAAGGTGGAGGAAGAGATCAAGACCATGCCGAACTATTTTTCCGACTATGACACGACAGTACATTTTATCAGCGAGAAAGAGCTGAAAGAGAAACACAGCGGGATCCCTCACGGAGGATTTGTACTCCGCAGCGGAAAAACCGGATGGGAGAAAGAAAACAGCCATCTGATCGAGTACAGTCTGAAACTGGATTCCAATCCGGAGTTCACTTCATCCGTACTCGTGGCATATGCCCGCGCGGCTTTCCGGCTTGCATCAGAGGGAGCGTCCGGATGTAAAACTGTGTTTGATATCGCTCCGGCTTACCTGAGCCAGAAGAGCGGTGAAGAACTGAGGAAGACCATGCTGTAAAAGTATGAGCAGACATTTGCCGGGCAACGGACAGCGGCGCTGAACGTCCAGCGGACATCCGCTTAGCGCGGATCGAAACGCAGCGCAGAACGGCTTTACTGTGAGCTGTCCGTGGTACCGCACAGATCGGATAAGGGACCGAGGGTTCCCCTATCCGGTCTAAAACAGAAAAATGACAAGGAGGAATACGGGATGCGCGGAAAAGAAGAAATCAGAAAAGCCATTACCTCAGGACAGGCCATCCTCGGAATCGAGCTGGGATCCACACGGATCAAGGCGGTTCTGATCAATGTGGACAAGGCTCCTGTGGCTTCGGGAAGCTATGACTGGGAAAACAAATATGTGGATCATATCTGGACCTATGACATGGAGGATATCTGGGCAGGACTTCAGGGATGTTACAGAGATCTGGTGAAAAATGTGGAAGAGGAGTACGGGGTAAAGCTGACCCGGTTTGCAGCGATGGGCGTCAGTGCTATGATGCACGGATATCTGGCGTTTGATGAGAACGATGAACTTCTCGTGCCCTTCCGTACATGGCGGAATACGATCACCGGAGAGGCTTCGGAAAAGCTTTCTGAGCTTTTTGCCTACCATATTCCTCAGCGTTGGAGCATCGCACATCTGTATCAGGCGATCTTAAACGGGGAAGATCATGTGGATAAGGTTCGCTTTTTTACCACTCTTTCAGGATATATCCACTGGAAGCTGACTGGAAGGAAAGTGCTGGGAAGCGGAGACGCTGCCGGGATGTTCCCCATTAACATCGAGGCGAAAGATTTCGATGCAAGGATGCTGGATCAGTTCGACGAACTTGTGGCAGATAAAGGATATCCGTGGAAGATCCGGGATCTTCTTCCCAAAGTCCTTCTTGCAGGCCAGGATGCCGGCTGCCTTACAGAAGAAGGGGCAAGACTTCTGGATCCGGATGGGAACCTGGAGGCAGGGATTCCCCTGTGCCCTCCGGAGGGAGATGCAGGGACCGGAATGACGGCGACCAACAGTGTTGCCGTGCGCACCGGAAATGTTTCCGCCGGCACCAGTGTGTTTGCCATGGCTGTTCTGGAGAAAGATCTGACCAGACCCTACGAGGAGATCGATCTCGTGACAACGCCGTCCGGAGATCTGGTGGCTATGGTGCACTGCAACAACTGTACTTCAGATCTGAACGCCTGGGTGGGAATCTTCAGAGAATTCGCGGAAGCCTTCGGTATCGATGTGGATATGAACCGTCTCTTCTCAACCCTTTACAACAAGGCGCTGGAGGGAGATGAGGACTGCGGCGGACTGCTGGCATATAACTATTTTTCAGGGGAGCATATCACCGGTTTCGATGAAGGAAGACCTCTCTTCGTACGCACGCCTGAGAGCCGATTCAACCTTGCGAACTTTATGCGTGTGAACCTTTATACTTCTCTCGGAGCCCTGAAGACCGGGATGGATATCCTGCTCAAAAAGGAGAATGTGAAACTGGACCGCATGATGGGACACGGCGGCCTCTTTAAGACAAAAGGTGTGGGCCAGCGGATCCTTGCCGGAGCCATTGACACCCCGGTCTATGTCATGGAGACAGCCGGCGAAGGCGGCGCCTGGGGAATCGCGCTTCTGGCGGATTACCTTGTGAGAAAGGAAGAAGGAGAAAGCCTGACCGATTATCTTGCAAATAAGGTGTTCCATGAGACAAAAGGCACCGGGATGGATCCGGTTCCCGGGGATGTGGAAGGCTATGAGAAATTCATGGAGCGGTATACAAAAGGACTGGCGATCGAGAGGGCGGCAGTGGAGAATCTCTGATCCGGCCGGGCGAAAGGGGCCGCCGGAGGCAGGTATTGCTTTCGGACCCGCTTTCCGAGCGAGAGCAGGTCTGTTGTCAATACATCTCCTCCGGCGGATTATTTCATTCCTCCGCCAGATCTGTCAGCGGTCTCACTTCATATCCCATTTCCTCCCATTTTGTCAGCAGCTCGTCAAGAATCTGTGCGTTAGTGGAGGAGGTGCTGTGGAGCAGGACGATGGCGCCGGGATGAATCCGGCCCAGAAGTTTGTCAAAGGCTTCTTCCGGGGAGGGCTGGTCATCCTGATACCAGTCCACATATGCCAGACTCCAGAAAAAGGTCTTATATCCGAGCTGCTGTGCCATCTTCAGATTTTCTTCGTTGTATTTTCCCTGAGGGGGACGGTAGAATTTCGTCATTTCCTGTCCGGTCACATCGCGATAGGCGTCCTCTACATCTACAAGTTCTTTTTTGAAGGAATCCATGGTTGCAATCTGGGACATATCCGGGTGGTGCCAGGTGTGGTTTCCCACAGTGTGACCTTCTTCCACCATTCTTTTTATCAGTTCCGGTTCAGAATCTATGTATGTTCCAACTACAAAAAATGTGGCGGATACGCTGTGCTTTGCAAGCGCGTCCAGAATGGGCTCTGTGTTTCCGTTTTCATAGCCTGCGTCGAAGGTGAGATAGAGCACTTTCTCGTCAGTGTCTTCTGCATAGTAGGCGTCATATTGTGCCAGTTCGTCGAACGTGGCGTTCCCCACGGGCGTCTGTCCCTCCTCCTGAAAGCTCAGTCCCCAGTTCCCTTCCGCTGAGACGGGAAGAGCAGGGGCGGTGTAAGAGGAGTGAGAAGAGGTTCCGGAGAGTGCATTTTTTGCGGCTCCCGCGGCTGTGCCGAGCAGAAAGGCTCCTGCTAACAGGAAGAGCGCTTTCGCAGCTGACCGGGTGACCAATTTTTCCCTCAGAGAGAGAAATGATTTTTGAGGAAAATATTTTTTCATATTCCTGCCGTCTGATCCTGTTTCTATCTATTATATGAAGGGGAAAAGCGGATAATGAAGGATTGATTTCCAACCATGTTTTTAGTAAAATAAGAGAAGGTAAAACAGAAGAAACAGAGAGGTTCCGGTGTAGAAGGTCATTTGGACATTCATTCCGGGATGAGTTCAGGAGGAAGATATGCCAGAGAATTATACGGGGATGGCAATCGGCGTTTTTGAGCTGGACAGCGAGTGCATCTGCTTTGTGGCGCTTGATGCAGCAGCAAAAGCGGCGGCTGTGAAGATCCAGGCAGTGGAGAGGAACCGTCTGGGAGCCGGTGCCTGTGTGAAGATGAGAGGAACGGTATCTGATGTGAAAGCTGCGATGGAAGCGGCGCTGGAAACAGCCCGTCCGCTGGCAAAGATTATTTCCCATACAGTGATCGCTGCTCCCTCGGAAGATACAGAGACAGCGATCGCGATGACGATAGGAAAGTAGAGGTATGACTATGAAGTATGGAGCTTATGGACTGGTGGAAGTCACAGGGGATGCGAACGGCGTGATCGTTACCGACCGTATGCTGAAGACGGCGGATGTAGAATATGTGACCAAGGATACGAAATGTGGGGGGCATGTCCTCATTTTCATGGGAGGCGATGTGTCGGCGGTAACAGCGGCAGTTGAGAGTGTAAAGAATGACCCGCCCTGTCCGGTGGTGCAGTCGGCAGTGATTTCAAATCCGTCTCAGGAGATGGTCGATATTGTGGAAATGTTCAGAAAAAGATGAGAAGACGCTGTGGATCGGCGCGGCAGCTGTGCCGGAGTATACAGACATAGGTCACGGTGCATCGGGAACGGAGGGTCCGTTTCTGATATACCGTGATATTTTTCTGCGAGGAATTTCTGAGGCGGGAAACAAGATGATCCGCAGGTCCGCCTGGAGGTTCCGGGGATGAGATGCTGTTATACATGTTATATACGGTGGACATCTGCTGGCGGGAGTGATAAAGTGTACAGGGAATAACATTACAGGAGTATGAAACATGGAAAGAGCAGTCTTATTTTTTGATATTGACGGGACGGTCATAAGCGATGATACAAAGAAAGTGCCGGAGAGTGCGGCCCGTGCCCTTCAGGAGGCACAGGAGAGAGGACATCTGCTGTTTATCAACACGGGAAGGACTATCTGCAGTGTGCCCTCCGAGGTAAGGAGAGTCCGCTTTGACGGGTATCTCTGCGGCTGCGGGACGTATCTTTTGTATGGGGATGAGATTCTGTTTGCCCGGTCCGTACCCCGGGAGCGCGGGAAGAAGATCATTGAAGAGATAGAGAAATGCAGACTGGGCGGCGTTGCCGAGGGCGTGGAGGATGTTTATTTTCCGGGGCGCATGAGCAGATTTGAAAATCTGGAGCAGTCAAGAAGATATTTCAGGGAAAAAGGTATGGGGATCGAACAGCCTCTGGAGTCCGGCGGTTTTACCTATGACAAACTGTTTATATACGCAGATGGAGAGAGTGATCTGGAACGGTTTCTGAAATATATCGAGGATGATATGGAAGCAATTGACCGCGGTGGCAATACCTACGAAGTGATCCAGAAGGGGTATTCCAAGGCGACGGCGTGTGAATTTACCATGGAGAAACTGGGGATTCCGAAGGAGAGAGCCTATGTATTTGGCGACAGCAGCAACGATCTGTCTATGTTTGAGTATGCCTGCCACACGGTTGCGATGGGCGTTCATTCCCCGGTGCTTGATCCTTATACGGAATATGTGACCAGCAGGGTGGAGGAGAACGGGATCGCCAACGCACTGAAGCATTACGGACTTATCTGAATCCTTTTTCAGGGGAAGGGCGTAAGATAACACGGGACAAGTTTTATACTATGATATTTGATAATGTAAGAGCGAGGAGTATCAGGATGAAGATTTTTGTTTTTGACTACAGAGAATTTGACGAGGCGGAATATTTTCAGAAATTTGCGGAGGAATATCATGTGGAACTGGGGATCTGCACGGCTCCTCCAACACTGGAAAATGCCCATCTGGCGGCTGGATATGAATATGTCAGCATCATCACGTCAAAGATTGACGCACAGCTGATGGAGCGGTTTCATGAGCTGGGAGTGAAGATGATCTCCACGAGAACGATCGGATATGACCATATTGACCTTGACGCTGCAAGAAAGTGCGGGATCCATGTGAGCAATGTGTCCTATTCGCCGGAATGTGTGGCGGATTATACGGTTATGCTCATGCTGATGTCGATCCGGAAGATGAAGCGGATCATGCAGAGGGCGGAGATGAATGATTTCTCTCTTCCCGGGATCCAGGGACGGGAACTTCCCAATTTCACAGTGGGTGTGCTCGGGACAGGAAGGATCGGCAGGTCTGTGATCCGTGATCTCTCCGGCTTCGGCTGCAGAGTCTATGCCTATGATAAATATGAAAATGAAGAGGTAAAGGAGCATGCGCAGTATGCGGATCTGGATACCATTTTCCGGGAGTGTGATCTGATCACGCTGCATATGCCTCTTACGGAGGATAATTTCCACCTGATCGATAAGACCGCGATAGAAAAGATGAAAGACGGCGTAGTAATCGTCAATACGGCCCGCGGCGGACTGGTTGACACAAAGGCGCTGATAGAGGGAATTGAATCCGGAAAGGTCGGCGCGGCAGGGCTGGATGTGATAGAAGATGAGTTTGGCCTGTATTACAATGATCTGAAATCGGATATCCTCAGCAAACGGGATCTGTATATCCTGCGCGGCTTCCCGAATGTGATCGTGACGCCGCACATGGCATTCTACACAGACCAGGCAGTGAGCGACATGGTGAAGCATTCGATTGAAAGCTGTATGCTGAGAGCAGAGGGGAAAGAAGATCCCTGGGCAGTGCTGTAGAATTTGCAGAATAATCAGAAAACAGTGGACGAAGGTACCGTGTACTTTCGTCCACTGTTTTCTGATTAGTTTTTGAGAAGGGAAAAGTTTAAAGCTTCTGTTTTGAAATGTCTGACAATATTTGGGATGTTAGACAGAGATATCCTGGTTGAAAAAATCTATATTTGTCGGATAAGTATAACTGTCGCCGATTTCCCTCAGCAGTACTACATTCAGATGCCCGCCCAGATTTTTCTTATCAAGTGTGATCGCCTCGGTCAGATCGGAAAGCGGAAGGCCGCATTGGGAGGGAAGTCCGTAGATATCAAGAGCTTTTTTGATTTTCTCTGCACATCCCGGAGCGGTCAACCCTTTTTCTTCTGTGATCTTTGTGATCTGGTACATGCCGATTCCGACTGCCTCGCCGTGGCTCTCACGTTCGTAGTTGTAATGCTGTTCAATGGTGTGGGCAAGGGTATGACCAAAATTCAGGAGCATACGTTCTCCTTTGTCAAACTGATCGGCTTCAACGACTTCTCTCTTTATGTCCACACATCTGGTGATCACATCAGTGAGGTCGGCTTTCAGATCTTCAAAAGAACTGTGGGAACACAGGGAGTTAAACAGTTCTGCATCCTTAATACAGCCGTATTTGATCACTTCTCCCATTCCGTCGTTGATGAAGTGCTGCGGAAGCGTGTCCAGGACGTCCGGATCGATCAGTACCATTTTTGGATGATAGAAGGCGCCAACCAGATTCTTCCCCTGAGGAAGATCTACGGCCACTTTGCCGCCCACGGAAGAGTCTACCTGGGCCAGGAGGGATGTGGGAATCTGGATCAGCTTTACTCCGCGAAGGTAACTTGCTGCAGCAAATCCGGCGAGATCTCCGATCACACCGCCGCCGAGGGCGATGACCAGATCACTGCGGGTCAGCCGGGCGTCAAGAAGAGCGGAATAAACAGCGGGCAGTGTGCGGAAATTTTTGGTCAGCTCTCCATGGGGGAGAACGAGAGTGTGGCATTCATAATCAATCAGGCTTCCCATGAGCGTGGCGCCATACAAGGGAAAAACATTGTCGTCCGAAATTATCATGATTTTTTGCCCATTAAAAACTTTTTTGACATATTCCCCTGCCCTGGGGAGGATTCCCTTTTCAATATAGATATTATAGGTGCTTTTGCCTAAATTAACTGTCAAATTCATGCTTGAATACCTCGTTTTTAGAAAATATTTTAAAAAGGTGCCAGGCACTTTTGAAAAAGTACACGGCACCTTTTTAAGAAATTTACAGAATCTTTCCTACAACTTCAGCAATCTGCCGTACCTGTTTGAGAAGTGCGTCATATTTTGCCGGTTTCAGGGACTGAGCTCCGTCGCACAGCGCGCATTCCGGATCGTTGTGGACTTCGATCATGAGTCCGTCAGCGCCGGCAGCGATAGCGGCTTTTGCCATGGGCTCAACCAGCCACCATTTTCCGCCTGCGTGGCTGGGGTCTACGATGACGGGGAGATGGGTCTTCTTTCGGAGCACGGGGATGCTCTGGAGATCCAGAGTATTCCTTGTGAAGGTCTCGAAGGTGCGGATCCCTCTCTCGCAGAGGATTACGTTCTCATTTCCGGCAGCCATGATATACTCTGCGGACATGATCCATTCTTCGTAAGTCGCGTTGAGCCCTCTCTTGAGAAGGATGGGGCGGTCAACCTGACCCAGCTGCTTGAGCAGGTCAAAATTCTGCATGTTGCGGGCGCCGATCTGGATCAGATCCACTTTCTCGTTGAAGATATCGAGATACTGCGGAGACATTAACTCTGTCACAATGGGGAGACCGACTTCCTCTTTTACCGCGCAGAGGATATCCAGTCCCTCCAGCCCGAGTCCCTGGAAAGAATAGGGGCTGGTCCTAGGCTTGAACGCGCCGCCGCGGAGCAGGTTCGCTCCGGACTCCTTTGCGGCTTTGGCGATCTCAAGGACCTGCTCAAAGGACTCTACGGAACAGGGACCGGCGATCAGTCCTAAATGCCCGCCGCCGATCTTTACACCGGAGACGTTCACCACAGAATCCTCCGGGTGAAAAGCGCGGTTGGCAAGTTTATATGGCTCCTGTACATGCATGACTTTATCGACGCAGCTGTCAACTTCAAACTGCCGCGGATCGATCAGTGTTGTATCTCCGATACAGCCAATGATCGTCATCTCGGTACCGCGGACAACGTGAGTGTCCAGCCCGCGTTTTTTGACAAGATTTTCCACACGTGTTATATTTTCTTCGGTCGTGTGCGGTTTCAGTACAATGATCATTTCTGTAATCCTCCAAAAATATATCTGTCTCTT
>ERZ1090862.500-NODE-500-length-17557-cov-13.507313_pt1 | contig 17557 bp, 15 predicted proteins | sample MGYA00478481_ERZ1090862 | MGnify/ENA primary metagenome ERZ1090862 (study PRJEB33644, sample SAMEA5815745) | chicken gut metagenome | biome: Chicken; feature: Gastrointestinal Tract; material: Caecum | place: Ireland | collected 2019-01-01 | study: A study of the... | reverse complement strand
ATTTTAAAGGGGATAATGCCTTTGCGGACGCATCTTTCCGCCTTTATGTATTGTTATAACGGTTTAAATTAGCTTTGTCAAGATTTTTCGCCCTTTTTTACGGCGTTGGCGGCGCATTCTCCGGTTCCTGTCAAATGTTCGGATAAACGCCGGTTCTTCCTACGCCATGATCGGCTTCAAAGCCTCTGCAAGTTTCTCTTTTTCGCTCTCCGCTTCAGCAAGATCCTTACCCAATGTAGTGTAGTATATCTTGATCTTCGGCTCTGTTCCTGACGGACGTACAATAACAGTAGCATTATTATCCAACTTATAAATAAGCACGTTCGCCGCAGGAAGTCCTGTCTCTTCCGGTTTCTGATAATCTGTCACGGATGTTACTTTGTATCCTGCGATCTCTGACAGCGGATTATCTCTAAGCCCCTGCATGATACCGGACATCTTGTCCATTCCGCTTAAGCCCGGGAACTCAAAGCTGTCAACTTTATTCAGATAACGGCCGTACTCCGCATAGATTTCTTCCATCCGCTGTTTCAGAGAGCTTCCGATGCTCCTGTAGTAAGCCGCCATCTCACAGATCAGCATAGATCCGATGACTGCGTCTTTATCGCGCACATACGGTCCTGCAAGGTATCCATAACTCTCTTCGAATCCGAAGATGAAACGGTCCACCTCGCCTGCAGCCTCAAGCTGTGCAATCTGATCTCCGATCCATTTAAATCCGGTCAGTACGTTGCGCAGCTCCACTCCGTATTTTGCAGCCACCGCATCCGCAAGAGGAGTGGATACAATAGATTTCACGGCTACAGGTTTTTCCGGCATCGTACCTTTCTCAATACGTCCTGCACAGATATAGTCAAGGAGCAGCACGCCCACTTCATTTCCACTCACCAGTTCATAGGAACCGTCCGGGCATTTCATAGCAATGCCAACACGGTCTGCATCCGGATCTGTGGCAAGCATCAGATCAGCGCCTGTCTCTTTCGCCAGGTTAAGCCCCTGCTCAAGCGCTGCAAATATCTCCGGGTTCGGATAACTGCATGTAGTAAAGTAACCATTCGGATACTCCTGATCCGGAACGATCGTAATATCTGTGATGCCGATATCCTTTAACACCTGTGTCACCGGCATCAGACCGGAACCGTTCAGCGGGCTGTATACCAGTTTAAGTCCTGCTGTTTTGCAAAGTCCCGGACGAACCTGACGTGATTCAATGGCATCATAGAGAGCTCTCTTGCAGTCGTCTCCGACAAAACGAATCAGCCCTTCCTCAACGCCCTGCGCAAAGGACATATATTTTGCGCCTGTCAAAACGTCTGTCTTCTGAATTTCCTCGTATACAACAGCCGCCGCATCATCCGTCATCTGGCAGCCGTCCGGTCCGTATGCCTTATATCCGTTATATTTTGCAGGATTATGAGACGCTGTCACCATAACGCCGGCATTACAGTTATAATAGCGTGTTGCAAAAGAAAGCGCCGGCACCGGCATCAGTGCGTCATAGATCCTTACTTTGATCCCGTTCGCAGCAAGCACTCCTGCAGCCGTCTTGGCAAACACATCGCTCTTTATACGGCTGTCATAACTGATTGCAACCGTCTGCGTTCCGCCCTGGGTCTTTACCCAGTTCGCAAGTCCCTGTGTAGCCTGGCGCACCACATAAATATTCATGCGGTTCGTACCTGCTCCGAGAACGCCTCTAAGTCCGGCTGTTCCGAACTTCAGCGCCACCGCGAAACGTTCCTTGATCTCATCATCATTTCCCTCGATTTTGGACAATTCCGGTTTCAGGTCCGGATCTTCCAGATCTGCTGCCATCCAGCGCTCATATTCTTTCTGATACATCTTTACCACTCCTACCATTTTTTCTGTTGATTTTTCTGTGAAAAATCACAATAAATCCAGTACTAATATATCATGTTTCCACTGAATCGGCAACAAATCTTTACTAGATACTGATGGAAAAAATATTTTCCAGAAAGGCCTTTTTTTCTTCATTCTGGCGCACTGCCAGTTCAAGTTTTTCGACAGATTTCTGAGATAGCCAGGCCTTGTTAGAGTGATAATAAGTACTGGCCGTCTTCCAATATTTTTCCGGGTATGCCAGACACAGGCCGATATATTCCTTCTCACGCGGACTCAGCGGCCGGACACTCTCATATGCTTCCAATATTTTTTGTCCAGTTTTTTGTTTCCAAATATATTTTTCCATTGTTTTTCTTATAAAATAATACAGATCATGTACCTGTATACCAGAGTGCATATGCTCAAAATTTGTGACAGCCATAGTTTCTCCTGTCACAATAAGGTTATGATAATTATAATCCCCATGCACAAGACAATCCTTCACAGTGCTTTCCCGATAAAGAGCAGAACATCCCGAATTTCTCATTCTCTCCAGAACGCTTTCCGCTAATCGATACATTTTTTCAAAACTGTCTAAAAACAGATATTCAAACTCGTTTTTCGACACACGACCGCGTATAAAACTCCTGACTTTTTTCAGTTCACGATTGTGCCGGGATATCTCATCCATAGGATCCTTTGCGGCCAGAAAGCTTCCTTTCTGCCAGGGCAATTCCGGAGCAGACAACATATGTTCCAGCTCCCGGTGCAGTACCGCCAGAATTTCAGCCCCCCGGAGTACCTCCCGTTCCTGCCGCACATCGCACTCCCGCCCTTGATACCATTTTTTCAGCATATAACGCCTTCCCTCTCTGGAACTTACAAGGAGATCTCCGTCCTTTGTAAATACAGGCGTATCCACTTTAACATTCCCCGTCGTCTCGATGCGGCTGAGCACCATATACAATAAAGGCGCGCGCTGCCCGGACAGCTTCGTCTCTTTCAACAGCATCGTTCCCTTATCTGTATCGCAAAAAAACGCACCCCTTATCTTTCGGGTGCTTCTCACTTCTATATCATAGTTCTCCAATACTTCCAGTTCGTACTCTTCTCTCATGGCTGCCCCCTGTCACCGCGTATTCTGACTCTCTCTAATGTATGACGGGAACAGCCCGAGTATGATCATAAATCAAGTTTTTCTTTTACATAATTACAAAGATTCTCTTTTGTATTCCGCTCCGGGTCATCAATCACATATTCCAGAAGTTCGCTCAACATGCTTCCCAGCTCTCTGCCCGGACGCATCCCCAGTTCCATCAGTTCCCGGCCGCCCACCGCAAGCTGACGCAGCGTAACGCACTCATCATTTAAGAGGATCTCCTGGTAAAGCTCCCGCACGGCAATGATGTTCTCAATCTTTTCCCGCCTTCTGTATGGACTCTGAGCTTTCGCGTCCGCCATCCTGACAGCAAGATAATAGGGGAACAACTCCACCCCGATTCTGTTCATCGCGCGGCGTACATTCTTCGGCGTAGCCTCCATCCGGTAATCGTGATAACAGACAAGACGGGTAACTTTTTTCACAGTGTCATTATCAAACTTCAGTCTTCGTAAAACCTTTCGCGCGATCTCCTCGCTGACCAGAGCATGCCCTTTAAAATGATCCCGCCCCTTTTCATCTGTAGTCTTCACAGATGGTTTCCCCATATCATGGAACAACATGGTAAGGCGAAGGATCTTATCTCTCTTTACGTTTTTCAAAGCATATAATGTATGACGGGCCACATCGTATTTGTGGTGAGGAGTGTTCTGCTCCACTCCGACCATGTCATCCCACTCAGGCAGGATGACCTTTGTGATCCCCAGTTCATATGCATCCTGGATCCGCTCCGGATGAGGCGATACAAGAAGTTTGACAAGCTCAGTCTGAATCCGCTCCGCACTGATATTTTTCAGCGTCGGCGCCAGCTCCCTGACAGCCTCCGCCGTCCGCTGTTCAATAGGGAAATTAAGCTGCGCGGAGAAACGAACTGCACGCAGTATACGCAGGGCGTCTTCGGAAAACCTCTCTTTCGGCTCCCCGACACAGCGGATCAGATGATGGTTCAGGTCCTGCATTCCACCGAACGCATCCACCAGGCGCACATCATCATTGTATGCCATAGCGTTAATGGTAAAGTCTCTCCTTCTCAGGTCTTCCTCCAGCTTGTTTGTAAAATGCACCTCTTTCGGATGGCGGCTGTCCTCGTACGCCCCGTCGATCCGGTAAGTCGTCACCTCATAGCTGTCTTTCCCCAAAAGCACGGTGACAGTGCCATGTTCGATTCCTGTATCTACCGTCCTGCGGAACAATTTTTTTATCTCTTCCGGCCTTGCAGATGTAGTAATATCCCAATCTTCAGGTCTCCTGGCCAGGATCGAATCCCTGACGCAGCCGCCCACCGCGTAGGCTTCATATCCGTGAAGCTGCAGATTATTAATGATCATCAGCACTTTTCTAGGCAAATTTATCTTCATCTGAAACTCTTCTTTCTTCCATTTCTCTCAGGATCTCTTCTTCCCTTTTCTGGCAGGTAAATATTATAACCTGCTTTTTCTGTCTGCTCAACCATTTTAATACACATTCCAACCTTTTGTCATCATAAAATGCAAACACATCATCCAGTATAACCGGCATACTTTCCTCTTCCATCACCTCAGCCGCCGCCATTCTTACGGCGAAGTATATCTGTTCCACCGTTCCTCTGCTCAGACGTTCCGCCGGAATTCTCCGGATTCCATTCCAGACAGTAATTCCTCGCTGCCGATCGATCTCGAGAGACGGATACTTCCCATCCGTAATCGCTGAGAATATCTCTGACGCGCGGCGGTTCATTCTCCGCTCCATATACTCTCCTGCAGCGCCGGCTGCTTTCTTCAGCGTCTCTTCGGCAAGTTCCAAAGCCCGGCACTGTTTCTCCAGCCGGATCTGTCTTTCGCTTTTCTCTGTCTCTTCATATTCTTCACGGATATTTTCCTTTCGTGTTTCCTTTTCTTTTCGTTCCCCGCGAATACGCTCCAGCTCCCATTCCAGTCTTTTTCTCTGATCTGCAGTTCCGTCAGGAGTTCCTCTGCCTTTCGTATCTTTCCCGTCCGTCCGCGTTCCAGACTGCCGCCGGCTCCATCGGGTCATCCTCATAATCCCCGCTGTCAGCGCTATAACGCCAAGCAGACCGATCAGTCCTGCTGCCACTCCGACGAAAGCGGGCATATTGAGCAGTTCCTGCCCCGCCGTTTTGCACCACAGAACTCCCAGGATGCCGATGCAGACTCCGCCTATACCGCTCCAGATCAGCGGCCGACCGGATACCGGGACATCCGGCTCTAAACTTTCTTCCTGTTCCAGACCTTCCAGAGCCTCCTCTTTTTCCTGATATTCCCTGTCAAGCCGTTCCATATCTCTTTCCAGATAACCGCACTCCTGCTGCATTTTCCGAAGCTTCGTCTCATACAGGGCTTCCTCCTCCCGAAGCTGCTTTACCGTCGTCCGCTTTTTTTCATTGAGCGCTTTCATGGCAGCGTTCAGATCGTACTCTCCGCCGCCTGTCTCATAATAATTTGCCGCATAATTGGCCAAAGCATCCGCCAGATCCTGCCCCGGCTCCGCCTTCAGTTGTCCGACAGATACTGTACTGTCAAAAAGTTCCGGCGTCATCCCGCCCAGCAGCATCTCCAGATCTCCGTGTTCAATTGACAGTTCCTCCCCATCGTCCTCACAGACAAGCGAGACCGATCTTGTATGTCTGGCAAAATTCCGCTCAAGCCTGAACCGGCGCCCTCCGCAGACAAAACGCATGACCCCCGCATAAGATCCGGGATCTTCCCAGGGTTCATAGCGGCTGAAATCATCTTTTGCCGCAGCTCTGCCCCGACCTCGTTCCAACCCGAAGAGCATAGCGCGGATAAATGCATGCAGGGTGGTCTTCCCGAATTCATTTTCCCCGCTGATCACCTGAACTCCATCTCTCAGAAAAAAATGACGGTTCGAAAATTTTCCGAAATTCCTGATATACAGTTCTGTTATTACCATGTCTCTTTCCTCACTGCCGGCTGCCAAGAAGCGCCGTTACCCCCTCGTACAAAGCCTGGTATTCTATACTCTCCTCACCGCACCCGCGGAAACAGTCGATATATCTCCCAAGTATCGTCTCCTTATGCTCCTCATATAACCGTTCGAAATCATAAGCGGGAACCGTCTCGTCTATGATCTCCATCACATTCAGCCCGCTTACCATACGCTCTGTATCAAAAATAACATTCGTATCTCTTTTCCCTTTTAGTATAATTTTGTAAACATTTTCTTTTCCATATTCACTTATTTGTTCTCTAATGTAATCTCTGATGCTTCCGATTGTATCGCTTAGTTCCACAGGTATCTCCAGATGGATATACTCTCTGCTTGCGCACGGCACCCACTGTGTGCGAATCCCCCGTTCCGTAATCTCGCCTTTTACATATCCGTGTCCGCCGGTATCATTCTTATCCACGGGTTCCAAAGCTCCCGGATATATAATGCGGTTCTTTCGAAGAGTCTGCGGTTTATGGATGTGCCCCAGTGCGATGTAATCAAATCCCGACTTTTCCAAAACACGCACGTCAAAAGGAATATGTCTCTCATCACCGCCATGTGCAAGCAAAATCTCAATCTTCTCTATTCCCTGAGCGGTAAGGTCGTCGTACAATGGTCTGGTTATCTCTCTGCTATGATAACTCAAGCCGTACACAGCAGTATTCAGTTCCGGAAAATCAATATACTCCGGCTCTTTCCCGAAAAGAGGAAACACATTGCCGCTCCATCTGAATCCGGGATAATTGGAATCCTTCCTGATATAGTCGTGATTCCCGGCTATCATCACCACCTTTGTATGAGACAGTCCGGCAAAAAGGTAATCCAGTTCCTTCAGCTCACGGATCAAAGGCTGACGGTGAAACAGATCCCCGGCTATCAGCAGCAGATCTGTTTTCTCCTTTTCACAAACATGAAGCACATGCTCAAAAGTATCCCACAATTCACTGCCGCGCTGTCCGCTGTAAAGCGGTCCGGCATCAGGCTGCGCTCCAAGATGCACATCTGCCGTATGGATAAATCTCATCTTCTCTCTCCCTTCGCAGATAAAATAAGGAAAAGGACGCATACCGGAAATGCTGCGTCCTTGCCTGTTCCAAATGTTATCTGTTTTTATATATGATGAAATCCCTTTCTTTTTCAGATTCTGTTTCTTATAATTCAGATTTCCTATAATTCACAGTTATTTACTGTTCTCGGGAACGGGATCACATCACGGATATTTGACATACCTGTCAGATACATCACACATCTCTCGAATCCGAGACCGAATCCTGCGTGTCTTGTAGAACCGTATTTTCTCAGATCCAGATAGAAGCCGTAGTCCTCTTCCTTGAGTCCCAGCTCTCTCATACGGGTCAGGAGTTTGTCATAATCATCCTCCCTCTGGCTTCCGCCGATGATCTCGCCGATTCCCGGCACAAGACAGTCTACGGCTGCCACAGTCTTCCCGTCGTCGTTCTGCTTCATATAGAATGCCTTGATCTCCTTCGGATAATCTGTCACAAATACCGGACGTTTATAGATCTGTTCGGTGAGGTACCTCTCATGCTCCGTCTGAAGGTCGCATCCCCATGATACTTTATACTCGAATTTATCGTTGTTCTTCTCGAGAAGTTCGATCGCTTCTGTATAAGTGATACGTGCAAAATCAGAATTTGCCACATTGTGCAGTCTCTCCAGAAGTCCTTTATCCACAAATGAATTGAAGAAATTCATCTCTTCCGGCGCATTTTCCAGCACATAGCTGATGATATATTTCAGCATATCCTCAGCCAGGTCCATATCATCCTCCAGATCCGCGAACGCGATCTCCGGCTCGATCATCCAGAACTCCGCCGCATGGCGCGTTGTGTTAGAATTTTCCGCGCGGAACGTAGGGCCAAACGTATAAATGCTGCGGAAAGCCTGGGCGTAAGTCTCGCCGTTCAGCTGTCCGCTGACCGTAAGGCTTGTCTCTTTCCCAAAGAAATCCTTTGTATAATCCACTGTGCCGTCCTCGTTCTTCGGCACATTTTCCATATCCAGCGTAGTCACGCGGAACATCTCGCCGGCCCCTTCGCAGTCACTTCCTGTGATCAGCGGGGTGTGTACATAGACAAATCCTCTCTCCTGGAAAAACTTGTGGATCGCATATGCCGCCAGTGAACGTACACGGAATACCGCCTGAAATGTATTCGTCCTCGGGCGCAGATGAGAGATCGTCCTCAGATACTCAAAGCTGTGGCGCTTCTTCTGGAGCGGATAATCCGGCGCGGACGCACCTTCAACCCGCACTTCATCCGCCTGGATCTCAAAAGGCTGCTTTGCCTGCGGTGTAGCCACCAATGTACCGGTCACGATGATCGCTGCTCCCACGTTCAACTTGGAGATTTCTGCAAAATTCTCCATCTTATCATGATAAACAACCTGAAGCGGCTGGAAATAAGAGCCGTCATTCACCACGATAAATCCGAACGTCTTAGAATCACGGAGACTGCGGACCCATCCGCCGACCGTGACCTTTTTATCAAGGTATTCGTCCCTGTTCTTAAATAACTCCCGAATCGTTGTCAGTTCCATATCAAAAACTCCTTATCGCAATATTCACACATTAGTATAACACCGGAAAACCGCGGCGTAAACAAAAGATTTCAGCACCGGCCGTCCGGCGCTGAAATCCTGCTCATATCTGCATATTTTCTTCCATTACCATCTTTCTTCTTCCCATTTCAGGATATTCCCTGTGTTCGCATCAATCTCGAATTCATACTCCATGCCGTCATACACGATGTCCCCTTCATATATATACCAGCCGTCGTCCTCATCGAGCTCAATCGATATATTCTGTGCCGAGGCCCCCGGCACTCTCTCAAGCGCAATATTCTGCGCTTCCTCCAGTGTGACTGCCACGCCGGATGTGCTGCCGGTATTTCCGGAAGAACTTTGTGTACCGTTCCCGCTGTCCGCCGCCTGCCCGTCATCTGCCGGATCGGTATTCTGCTGATCCTGACTTCCCTGGCTGCCCTTCAGATCATCGATTTCCTTCTGAAGCGCATCAATTTCCGCCTGAAGCTCTTCTTCCCGCTGTGTACTGCTGTCATCAGATGTCTGTGTCCGCTGAACTGTACGGGTCATCCCGCATCCGGTCAGCAATGCAAATGTTAATATAAATCCCACAAGGATTATCAGATACTTTTTTCCCATCAACCGCTCCTCCTTTCTTCACGTAACTGCATTATACATGAAAAAGATTAAAGGAACATTAAAAAAATTAATTTTCTTTCCATATCAGCACATTTTCATCAGCCGCACATAAAATTCTACCGTCTTCACCAGTGTCGCAATCGGAACTCTTTCATTATTTCCATGGATCATTCCTCTCTCTTCTTTCGACAGCTTCATTGCAGAGAACTTATACACTCTGTCCGTGATCCGGCAGTAATGCCATGAATCGCTGCACGCCATCATAAGATACGGAGAAACGATAGCATCCGTCCATGTATCTTTAACAGCCTGGCACAGTCTTGTGTATTCCGCGCAGTCCGTATCTGACTCAGCCGACGGATTCCGGCCCTCGAAAACTGATACTTCAATGTCCGGGTTATTGATCGTCTTTTCAAGATATGCTTTGGCTGATCCTACAGTATCTTTCCCCAGAAGACGCAGGTTCATCCCTACGGAAGCCGCGGGCGGGATCACATTGAATGCCTTACCTCCCTGCATTTTCGTCACGGCACAGGTGGTGCGCATCATCGCATTGAGTTCACCGCCGGACGCCCGGCATACTCTGTCGAATAACGGCTCCAGACACCACAGGTTCGCAAAAAGTATCTTATAAGCGAATCCGGAATGTCTCCCAAGTATATCCAGCATCTCCCGTACCGGCTTGGTAAGCTGTCTCGGAAACGGATGGTTCTCCACATCGACGACCGCCTGCGCCAGTTCTCCCACGATCGTGTGTACCGGCGGCATAGAAGCATGCCCTCCTCCGCTCTTTGCCTTGAATTCAATATTGGTAAGACCTTTCTCGGCAATACCGATCAGGGCACATTCCCGGTTAACTCCCGGAAATACATTTTCCACAACCGCGCCGCCCTCGTCAACGACGAGAGCCGGCCGTATCCCTCTCTCCTCGAACAGGTCCACAATCGCCGGACAGGACGGTCCGTTGATCTCCTCCTGTCCCGAAAACGCCAGATAGATATCATGCTCCGGCACGAAGCCTTCTGTGATCAGCTTCTCCGCGGCTTCCATGATGCCGCAGAATGTCCCTTTCGTATCAAGAGTTCCCCGTCCCCAGATCACTCCGTCCTCCACGATCCCTTCAAAAGCCGGCTTATCCCACAGCGCCTCTTCCACCGGGACCACATCATAATGGGCCATCAGGACGACCGGATCTTCCGGTTTCTTTCCTTTCCAGTGGTACATCATACCGTTCACTCCCACGAATTCCCGCGGGCAGGTCTCATGCACCTTCGGATAAAGCTTTGGGAGGAGGTCCTGAAATTTTCTGAACTCCTCTTTATCGATCAGACTTTCATCATTATAAGAGACAGTTTTGCAGCGGATCATCTCCACCATATCGTTAACGATCTTCTTCTCGTCAAGCTCCACCTTCTCTCCCGATGGGATCAGCTCCGGATGAGGCCGGAACAGCGCCGCGCGGATCAGTAGCACTGCGAGGAAAATCACTATAACTGCAAGCACGATATATAATACGATCACGTTGTTACAACTCCTTTCACAGTTTTCCTTTGTTATACAAAATCCTTGCCGCCCCAATAGCGATGATCGCGCCTACAGGCACAAGAACCCCCACCGAGCCTGACAGGGATGGAACACAGAGGAAGAGCACCACCATAAATACAAGCGGCGCAATCGAGATTTTCCAGTTCTTACTCACATACACTACTGCAAGCCCTCCGAACAGTGCCGGCAATATATTATCGAAAGCAGGTTTGAGGGTCGGAGAGTTCAGGATCGGGGTCAGCGGCACAAGCAGAGCTACTCCGACGGCGATGATCACGGTCGTTACAATAGAGGACGTAGCCACCGCGATCGTTGAAATCACTTCACCTTCCTCCGTCCCCGGCTTCACCCGTGCATTTTCCATGGCTGTCAGTGCTGCCGGCACTTTCAGATTGGTCAGATTTCCTGTGACAAATGCAAGATAGGAGCCTGCTGTTCCCAGCATAGGCACGAACGTCAGCACCTCAATGAGACCTACTGTCCAGAAGATCGGGGCAACGCCGATCAGACCCTTGAGCACAGGAACGATCCCCGGCCATGCATCATAGTAAATGCATGCCACGATCGGATAGGCAAAGATCATACCAAGAGCACTCAGGATCCAGATCCTTCCGTACAGATGTGTCATATCCTCATAACTGCGTCCGCCTGCAGGATTTGATATCTTTGTATTTTTTTCTTTCATTTTTTCATTCCTCCTTCAAGCTCACACGATCAGCGGAGTGATCACGACTGCAAACGCCATCGCGCACAGCATACTGATGGGAAGCGCATAGTTTTCCAGCCACTTCATGCCGCATTTCTTCACTAAAAGTCCACAAATTCCCATAACAAATGCCGAAAACAGCAGGACGAAGATCGGAATCCATCCGGCAAGCCCTGACCGGATATCCGCAAATACCATCCCGAGGAACGCAGAGATCATACCAAGAAACAGGGCCGTCATCAGGATATCGCCCCATTTGCTGTCCTTATTCTTGATCTTCATGAGACCGCCTTGTATCTTCTTAATAAAAAGCGGCACCCATATCAGCCCCGGAAAAATCCCCAGTGTCATGACCCACGCGATCGCAGTATAGACCTGAGGATCTGTAATCGTCTCGGATAATGCCGTGATTCCCAGTGCATTTGCCGTTGTAGTCGCTGCCGGCAGTTCATAGGTAATGGCGCCGATGACGCTCAGTCGCAGCCACGGAAGCGGCAGCCCCAGAAATTTAGAAAGCGTGATGACTCCCAGCAGGATCGATACCGCCGGAGCAAAAGTAAAGACCGCAGTAGAAAGAATCGTCTTTCTGATCTGCTTCATATCCATGCCGAGCGCTTTTCCTCTCCGGTACGCCCTGACAAGGAAGAATACGGACTGGGCGATCACAAAAAGGATAACCAGCCCGGCAAGGATAAATAAAAATGTGCTGTTTGGATCAAACATAGTTTCCCTCCATTCTCATTTTCTTAGACAGTTACTATTTTAGCATACTGCAGACCCGGAGTCACCCGATTTTCTCACGGGAAATTGTTCGGCGTAACCGCAGTTAGCACGCCGGTGCGACTTTGCGAATGGCGCGGGCTGAACTGTCACCGTTCAGCAGAGAAAGGCAACAATTTGGCAGGCATTCACAAAATGAGGATATTGCGTATTCCAGTCTGTCATGGCGTTCAAACACAAAAAAAAGAGAGAAACACTGTTTTTCAGCATTTCTCCCTATTCTGACAAGAGGCGCAGACCGGATTTGAACCGGTGAATCAGGGTGTTGCAGACCCACGCCTTACCACTTGGCTACTGCGCCATATATTATTATTTTATTTCTGCACTCAAAAAATTATACCAGAGTACATCCTATTCGTCAAGCAAAAAGCCGGCATTTCGATCATGCCGGCTCCTTTTCTGCTTATTTTTTGTCAGTCTCTCTCCTCACTCCACTCCAGGATATCTCCGCTATTCGCATCAATTGAGAAATCATACTCTACTCTCTCGTAGATGATATCCCCTTCGTATTTATATCTTCCGTCGTCGTGATCCAGTTCAATCCTGATATCATTCTCTGTTGCCCCTGATACTTTTGCCAGAGCGATATCGATTGCTTCCTCTCGGCTAACCGCCACATCCGCATTACTTCCTCTGCTTCTGTCATCATCGTCATAGCCGTCGTCGTCCCGCCGTTCCACATCAGAGCTTACAATCTGTCCGTCAGATGCGAGAACCTCGTAATCATATTCTGTCTGATCCACATCGAACCTTACGTCGTAAACGACTCTTCCGTCATCCCTGTCCATGGATACCCGGACCCGTGAAGCATCTGCTTCGCTGATGCCCGCCGCCTCAAGCGCTGCCTGAAGGGCTGCATCCTCTCCGATGTCCTGAGTGCCTGAATTGCTGCCAGTCTGATCAGCCGTTCCGGCTGCGTTCTGGTCATCATGGTCATCACTCTGCGCACTGTCTGCTGCGGCACTGTTCCGGCTTTCAGCTGTGTTTGCTGTTGCACTGTTCATCTGTGCTGTCCCTCTGTTTCCGCATCCTGTAAATACTCCCGCTGCCATTACTGCAATAATTGCTGCTACTGTTAATCTCTTCATTTTTCTTTCTCCCTTCAAAAGTGGTTTATTTATTTTTTGTTGTATTTGTTTTGTTGATACCACTATAAATGAGAAAGATTAAAGTAAGATTAAAGTATCTCATTTTTTTATTTTTTTTCAGGGCTATTTTCTCCCGCCGGAAAACGGAACGAAAATACGCTTACTTCCCCTTCCGTACTCTCCACAGACACGCTGCCGCCATGAGCCTCCGCGATCCATTTCACCATAGAAAGGCCGAGCCCCGCATGGCTTTCTTCTGTCCTTGAATCATCCGCCTGATAAAATCTCTCCCATATATGGGCCAGGGCGTCCGCGGGAATTCCTTTTCCGTGATCCCGCACGCTTCCTGTGATCTCATCCCCGTTTTTCCCGAGAATCACTTCAATCTTCCCGTTTCTGTCGCTGTAACGCAGGGCATTGGAGAGGAGGTTCACGAGCATCCTTATATAAAATGTCTCGTCAACTTCCATCCATATATCCGGAGTGATCTCTGTCTCTACCTGTATCCCTCTTCCGTCTGCATCGGCCAGTATCTGCTGTTCTTCCGCGATCATCTCCGTAAGTTCGCTCACATTTACCCGTTCTTTATGGAGAGGCTGCCGGCCCTGATCTGCTCTCGACAGGAAGAGAAGCTGCGAGATCATATCAGCCATCCCCTTCGCTTTCCGCTGAATAAGAACAAGCTGGCTGCGCTGTTCTTCCGTAAACGCGTTTTCCTCTGCCAGCATCGCATCACACTGGGCGAGGATCACGCTCACCGGTGTCCTAAGTTCATGGGAAGCATCTGATGTAAACTGCTGCTCCCTCCGGAATACCGACTCAAGTTCTCCAAGCATTTCATCAAATGTTTTTCCAAGGACATAGATCTCATCACGGTCTTTTCCTTTGTCATTGCCTTCATCTGCAAAACCAATGCGGCGCGAGAGGTCGGCGTCCGCCCGTATCTGCCGGACGGTATCCGTGATCTGCCGCACAGGAGCCAGCGTCCGCCTTGTAAAGCGATAACCGATGACGGCAGTCGCCAGTACCATCAAAGGAAGTATAATAAGCGCGAACCGCACAGTGACCGTAAAGCTTTCTTCAGCATCGGTGATCGAAGTGATCCCCCTGACATAGACCGTCCGTTCCTCGGACAGGCGGTATGACATATCATACACATACCATTCCCGGTTCCCGTCCTGTATCGTCCGGATCTCGCCGTCAGCCAGTTCCGGCTGCTGACTGAATCCATGAGGCACTCTGCCGTACAGGAAATACATGTCGCTGTCATATAGCGACAAATATACATCCCGGGCCACCGAATAGAAGTCCGAGTCGATCCGGATCTCGCCGTTTCTGAGCGCAATATACTCCACGCTCTCCTGCACCCTGTTCTCCAGCTTCGACTGTGTAGACGACAGAACCTCACGATTACTCAGCGAAAAAAGGATCGCCAGTGACGCACATGTCAGAAGCGCCATAAAAAACGTATATAATAGTGTAAGTTTTAATTTCAGTGAAATCTTTTTCATAATCCTGTACTGCTGCCCTCTGTCACGATTCCGCCCGGAGTACATATCCCGCGCCGCGCACGGTATGGATCAGTTTCTGTTCATGCCCTTCATCAATCTTCTTGCGAAGATAACGGATATAGACATCGATCACATTCGATCCGCCCGCATAGTCAAAGTTCCACAGATGCTGCTCAAGCCGGTCTCTGGAGAGCACGATTCCTTCATTCTGCACCATATACCGGAGCAGGGCAAATTCTTTGCCGGACAGTTTAATATCTTTACCGCCCCGCCTTACCTGCTGCGTATCCATATGGACCTCAAGGTCAGCTACTTTATAGCAGGTCTTCGGAGTCTCCGCCGGCTTTCGCAGGAGCACCCGTATCCGCGCCAGCAGCTCCTCGAACGCAAACGGCTTCACCAGATAGTCATTTGCCCCGGCGTCAAGTCCCGCCACCCGGTCTTCAATACTGTCTTTCGCCGTCAGCAGTATCACCGGCGTACTGTCGTTTCTCCGTCTCATTTTCTTCAATACGCTCAGTCCGTCAAGCACCGGCATCATGATATCCAGCACCACCGCGTCATACTCAGCGCTCTCCAGATACTCCAGCGCCTCCTGCCCGTCAAAACAGGAATCCACACTGTAATGTTCTGACTTCAGACGGTTCGTTATGATCTGATTCAGATCCTTTTCATCCTCTGCTATCAATATCCTCATATGATCAGCTCCTTTATAGTTTCCAGTATACGCAAGCCGTCAGGGATTGTAAAGTAACAGTTCGGCTTTATCTTGACAAGGCCGAAGGCAGATTATATTCTGAAAATACGAGTTAATATTTCACACAAAGGAGCATTTTATCACCATGGATCATACAGTTTCAAAAGATCTTGCACAATTTCTGGAAGGCAGCCCGTCCTGCTTCCATGCAATAGAAAATATGAAAAATATCCTGTCGGAGGAACATTTTGAACAGCTGCAGGAAAACCGGAAATGGCACGTACAGCCCGGCGGCAGATATTTCGTCACCCGCAACAGCTCGTCCCTCATCGCATTTACCGTACCTGAACACGGATTTAAAGGGATGCGCATCATAGCAAGCCACGGAGATTCTCCGACTTTCAAGATAAAAGAGAACCCCGAACTTGAAACAGACAGTCACTATATCCGTCTCAATGTTGAACGTTACGGCGGCATGCTCTGCGCTCCCTGGTTTGACCGCCCACTCTCCGTGGCAGGACGCGTGATCGTCAAGGATCCGGATTCCGGAACTTTCGTATCCAGACTGGTGAACATAGACCGTGACCTTGTACTGATCCCGAATCTCGCCATCCACATGAACCGTGAGGCAAACAACGGTTACAAGTACAACGCACAGAAAGATATGCTGCCCCTGTACGGCGACCTGACGGCCAAGGGTACTTTTATGAAGACCGCCGCCGAAGCGGCCGGCGTAAGTGAAGAGGATATTCTGGGCCATGACCTCTTCCTCTATAATAGAGAAAAAGCAAGCATCTGGGGCGCTTCCGAAGAATTCATCTCCTGCGGCAGACTGGATGACCTGCAGTGCGCATTTGCCTCGCTGAAAGGATTCCTCGCAGGAGACAGGCAGGAATATATGGCGATACACTGTGTCCTTGACAATGAAGAAGTGGGGAGCGGCACAAAGCAGGGCGCTGCTTCCACATTCCTCTACGATACATTAACACGGATCCATGACTGCCTCGGCTTCACCCGCGAAGACTACCTGATCCATCTTGCTGACAGCCTGATGATCTCCGCGGACAATGCCCATGCCGTCCACCCGAACCACACAGAAAAGGCCGATCTGTCAAACCGCCCTTACTTAAACAGAGGCATCGTTATCAAATTTAACGCGAATCAGAAGTATTGCACAGACGGGGTGTCTGCCGCCATGTTCCGCGATATCTGCAAAACAGCGGACGTGCCGGTCCAGACCTTTGTCAACCGCTCCGATATGGCGGGCGGCTCCACACTGGGAAATATATCGAACACTCAGGTCGCGCTGAACACTGTGGATATCGGTCTTCCGCAGCTCGCCATGCACTCGCCCTATGAGACAGCCGGAGTAAAAGATACGGAATATCTGATCCGGGCGGCGAGAGAGTTCTTCCGATAATGACAGGGTGATTTTCCAATCTAATAAGGCAGGTAATCCTGCGGACTGCCTGCCATCACTTTATTTGCTGCCTTTTAATATTCTTCCGCAGAATTCTTTGCATCTGCACCGGATAGACTGTTTCATCACCCGGAAGATCCCCCACATGCCTGATTCAACATCCCATCCGAAACTTCCCGAACGGTACAGATAATCCCCCGGCTGATACGGCTCTTTGATATTCAGATTAAATGCCTCCGAAACACCGGTTGTCTGCGAAGCGGCCAATGGAGACCGTTCGTCCGCCGGCTCTTTTCTCCACGACATTCCTGTTATATTAAATACATGCTGCTCCTCATGCGCCCCGTCTATCAGCCGGATCATCATGACCTCCGGGAACAGCCGGCGGATTCAGCGGGTTTCCGTCCTTGTCAAACAGATTTGCAAAGTCATGGACAAAAAGAGCAAATTCCCGGAACGACGTTCCGTCTCTTCTCCGGATCACTGCTTTCGTTCCGGACCGCAGTTCTTCTCCGCTGCGTATATCGTGAAAACTCGCCCCCGCCTCCTCGATCACCAGCGCGCCGAACACGCCGTGAAACTGATGTGCATTTGCAAACAGATGATCATGGAAAAATACAGTCCGCAATTCTTCATCCGCAAAAAAGCGTTCCACCAGAGTTTCATATTTTCTGGCT
>ERZ1090862.497-NODE-497-length-17666-cov-6.032650_pt1 | contig 17666 bp, 14 predicted proteins | sample MGYA00478481_ERZ1090862 | MGnify/ENA primary metagenome ERZ1090862 (study PRJEB33644, sample SAMEA5815745) | chicken gut metagenome | biome: Chicken; feature: Gastrointestinal Tract; material: Caecum | place: Ireland | collected 2019-01-01 | study: A study of the... | reverse complement strand
CACGAGCCTTATCGTCGGCAGCGTCAGATGTGTATAAGAGACAGCTCCATAACATTTTTTTATTATTTCATCGGTTATTATTACGTATTTATTAAAAACTGTGACAAACGCCACATTTCGCACACATTGTCGTTTTATAATTACCAAAGAAAACCACAGAGTATGAAGGAATTATTATTGACGATGGAGGTTACGAACATGTCAAATACATATAAACGGCTGGGCACCAGTTTGGCAATTTCCGCACTCGTTTTAAATTTTGCCGTTCTTCCAGCCGCAGGAAATAATATAGCAACTGTAGACGCCAGCACGATCGGCACTGTAAATTCAAGCATTCTTAATATCCGTACAAGAAAAAGCACCAGTGCCAAACGTATCGCAGTTTTAAAGAAAGGCAAAAAGGTTGAGGTACTCTCCACCGGCAAAAAATGGGTGAAAGTCAGTGTAAACGGAAAAGTTGGCTATACACAGGGAAGATATCTTACCACAGAATCCGGAACAGCTACGGACCCGGACGCTAATGCGGTAAGTGGAACCGTAAGCGCCAGCAAGCTTGTTATCCGTGCCGGAAAAAGCAAAAGCTCTTCTGCCCTGACCAAAGTTACCAAGGGCACTAAGCTCACTGTTCTTACCACCGGTTCCAAATGGGTAAAAGTTACCGCCAACGGCGTTACCGGATATACAAAGGGCAAAAAAATCGCCCTGGAGGACGGCGGCACTGCCACCAATCCTTATTCCAAAGGCGAAGAAGTTGTGAACTTTGCATTACAGTTTGTAGGCAATCCTTACCGTTGGGGCGGCACAAGCCTGACAAATGGTGCTGACTGCTCCGGTTATATCATGAGCGTTTACAGACATTTTGGTAAATCTCTTCCGCACTCTTCCAGTGCCATGAGAAGTTGTGGAACCAAGGTCAGCAGCTTAAGCGCAGCAAAACCTGGTGATATTATCTGTTACAACGGTCATGTGGCTCTTTACATGGGCAATAATAAGATCGTCCATGCAAGTAATCCGAAAGATGGTATTAAGATTTCCAGCAATGCAGCTTACCGCTCCATTGTCACAATCAGAAGAATCTTTAACTAGTTCTGTAGAATCTGATCATACATAAAAAGCATCCTGTATGTTTGGATTCCCAGCTGCTGAATTTCATGATTCAGTAACAGGGAATCTTCACATAACGGATGCTTTTTTTATTCCATAGGAAATTGCATTCCTATGAAATAAAAAAAGCTCCGCGAGGATCGCACTGCGGCGGATAGGAAGATACCGCTTTCGCGCCCCGCCGCAGGCGGAGAATCCTGCTTTGCAGGATTCTTTCTTGTACTCTTTTATGGACAAATCTTCAAGGCTGCGCTTTTCCCGGTTTTTACTTCAGGAAACCCGGAGGCTTCTTACCGGTAAGAAGTCTCCAGCAGCTTATTCTTCAGCTGATCTTCCAGCTCTGTCAGACGGACTTCCGCCTCTCTGCGTTTCTCTCTTCCCTCACTCTGGATCCGCATGACTTCATCAATGGTGGAGATGAGATTCTCGTTGGTGGCAATGAGGGTTTCCATATCGACGATACCTCTCTCGCTCTCTCTGGCCGTTTCCACGGTGGCGGTTTTCAGCTTCTCCGCGTTCTTCTTAAGAAGAGAGTTGGTGAAATCCGATACTTCCCGCTGGGCCTCCGACGCCTGTCTGGAATGTTCCACTCCCAGAGCGATGATCATCTGGCTCTTCCAGAGCGGGATGGTATTGACCAGAGTGGATTGTATTTTTTCCGCCATCATGGCATCGCTGGACTGGATCATCCGGATCTGCGGCGCCATCTGCAGAGAAACCATCCTGGTAAGTTCCAGATCATGGATTTTCTTTTCAAAGCGGTTGCACATGGCCTCTATATCGCTGACCTCCTGAGCATCTTCCGGCATACCGGAAGCGGTTGCCCTGGCCCTGGCCTGGGGCAGCTCCTCCTCCATCACCTGACGGAGCTTTTTCTTGCCGGCGAGAATGTACATATTTAATTCCCGGAAATATACTTTATTGAGATCATAGAGCTGATCCAGAAGAGCGCTGTCTTTTAAAAGCTGCATCTGATGTCCTTCCAGAGTCTTTGATACTTTTTCAATGCTGGCTTCCGCCTTGTCATATTTCAGCTTCATGGCCTCCGCCTTGGCCATTTTCTTCTTAAAAAAGCCGAATACACCCTTGCTTTCTTCTTCGTCAAACGCTTTCAGTTCCGTCACTACGCCGCTCAGAAGTTCACCGATCTCTCCCAGATCTTTATTGCGAACCTTATTTAACGTCCCCTCTGAGAAATCAGACATTTTCTTCTGAATACCGGAGCCGTACTGAAGAATGGCAGCGGAATCCTTTAATTCAATTTCTTTTACAAAGGCATCCACCTGCTTCTTTTCGGCATCTGTCAGATATTTTTCTTCTTCGTAGGCCTCTTCTGCCTGCACCTCTTCCTTCTTCGGTTCCTCCACCGCCAGATCGCTGAATTCTTCTTCCGGATTCAGTGTCAGGGACGGACCTTCCTTCAATAACTGTTCGATATCCATAGCTTCTCCTTTCTGTCTGCTGTCAGACATCATCCTCGCTCATCCCAGATGGATGATTCAGGCTCTCTTTGCGAACGCAGCTCCTGCGCTCCCCATCCATCCTTTGCCAGCATGGTTTCCAGCACTTTGATGTCAGAGGAAATATCCATGGCCACATCCTGGAACATATCGTCATACATGGCTTCCAGCGCCTGATTCACCGTGTCCAGAGACTCGGCGATCTCCATGCGGGTCTTTATGATATTCACACTCTGGATCGGCTGTTTTTCCATATCCTCATACACACGGACCAGCTTCATCACCGACGGAAGATAATATTCCAGCAGCCGGTCTGCCTGGGAAATGTTCTCCGGATATTCCCTGATACATACAAAAATCCTGCTGAGCAGAAGTTCCAGGCGGTCGAGCTTCTCCGATACCTCCGGCGTCTGGATTCTCGCCTTTCTCTCCCGCAGCTCCTGCAGATAACTGCCGCCGGTCTGCTGCAGCCGGTACATTTTCCGTTCTTCCTCCGTCATCTCCTCAGGGCGCTTCTGCGCCGCTGCGTTCTGACCACTGCCATCCGTCTGCGCCGAACCATCTTGTCCCACCTGTCCATCGGCTGTCCATGATCCCGGCTTCTGCCCTCCGGCACCGCCGTTCCATCCGTCTCCGGCAGTTCCCGGCGCCGCCTGATCTCCGGCCTTCTGTCGGGTTTCCTGCTGCTCCCTCTCTATCCTGGAGCGCACCGCCGCATCATACTGCTCTCCTGCTTCCCTGGTGAGCATCAGGCAGGTCTTATTCTCATCCATTCTCGCATAGGGAATGAGACGATTGTCCAACAGGAAACGGATATCCTTCTGGATCCGCTTCATAGCGTAACCGGTCCCATTCTTTAAGTCCTGCAGCATGATAAATCCCTTCTCACCCCACAGGCCGGCATATTCCCGCAGCCGGCGGACGCGGCTTCCGGCCGCTCTTCCGGTACCAAAAAGCACTCCACTGACGACAGTCAGAGGAATAAAAACACTTTCCAGCACAATGGTTGCCGTGGACAAAATGCCGTTCGTCATGGAAAATCCAAGCCCTGCCAGGCCGAATCCGAGACTCAGGGCTCCGAACACGATCATCCCGCAGGCTCCTGTCACCGTCCGCACCGGACCGCTCCAGCGGCCGGGAATCCTCCGAAGCCATCCTTTTTCCCGGGGCTGCCGGCTCTCCACCGGCTGCTGCACCCGGCTGTCATCCGGCCAGCGATAATGCTTCCCATAGCGCTGTCTCTCCGCTTTCCCGGATTTCCAGGACTTTTCCTTCATCTGCTCCGCCATGGTTTCCCGGGCCGAACCCACGGCATCTTTCGCCGTATCCACCGCATCGCGGATATTCTGACTGAGATTACTGAAATCCATCGAGTCTACCGCATCCTGCACCATGTCCTGAATCCATTCTGCCAGATCATCGGCAGAACTTTTCTTTCCTCTCCTGCTATGCCCATCCGCATCGCTGCCGGCCGACCGGGAATCATATCTGTTCTCCGACCCCCCGGCGCTTTCACCGCCATAGCCGCCGTTATCATATTCCATTTTCTCTTTATCTGCCCGGTTACTCCATCTATTGTTACTCATTCTTCATCATTCTTTTCATTATTATTCTGTAATAACTGTGCAGCCATGCGATATTCAGGGCAAAACAACGTTGAACGTGAAATCCGGAGTGCATGGCTGAACAGTTATATTTTATAAACATTTCACTCGTAAGCACGACTATTGTATCATGAAACTCTATTTTTTTCTACGCATCTTTTGTGTCTCCCCGGAATATACTGAAAAAAAAGAATGAGGCTGTTTTCATTGGCTATTCGTATTTATATTGATCAGGGACATAATCCGGCCGGGGTCAACGCCGGCGCCGAAGGGTTCGGCATCCGCGAACAGGATATCACATATCAGGTCGGACAATATCTGTATAACATATTATCGGAAGACTACCGGTTCACGGCAAAGCTCTCCCGACCCACGCCCGAGACCACCTTAGGCTACAACAATACCAGCAGCCTGCGGGAGCGGGTCACCCAGGCCAATAACTGGCCGGCGGACTACTTTATCAGCATCCACGCCAACGCCAGCGAAAATCCGGATATCAACGGTTCCGAGGTCTACGTGATGGAAAGTTACTCCGCTGCCTGGTATCTGGCCCTTGATGTACTGGCAGAGATCGTGCGGCGCCTGAATACCAAATACAACGGCGTCTTCACCAACCCTTCCCTCTATGTGCTGCGCAACACCCGCATGCCCGCCATTCTGGTGGAGCTTGCCTACATCACCAACTACGAAGATAACCAGCTCATGCAGCAGGAGTCCTACCAATTTGCCTACGGCATCTACGTGGGTCTTCTGAACTATCTGGGTCTGCCGCAGATCCTCTCCTGATAGAGCCAAACAGGCCGCCGCCCGCACCCCGCCCGGATGAACACCGCATATCTCCAAAAAATATGTCTGTGTCTGTCATGACGTGTACCCTGGCGGCAGCCTGTTGTTTTTGATTTCTACTGAAAAAAATTTGAAATTCTAATTTTACAACCTGAAAACGAAGAGCCTGGATATTATGTCAAATTAAATCTTCCCACAAAAACAACAGCCGGCATCCATCTATTATAAGACGGAGCCGGCTGCTATTCAATTCTCTTATGCTCGCTCTGCAATTTTTTCTCTTTACACGGGATTTCCCGCATCTTCAAAATATGGCTTATCTAAGCCGTATTCTCTATTTCATATTCTTAATCTCTTCCCGGATGTATGGCGTCATCTGGTAGACGTAATAATTGAGCCAATTGGTGTAGAGGGTGTTGGCGTGGCAGCGCCAGGATTTCACCGGACCTAAGTCCGGGTTGTCATCTTTATAGTAGTTCACCGGGAACGGCACGTTGTCCATGCCTTTTGCCAGGTCGCGGCGGTATTCCTGATCGAGGGTGACCACGTCGTATTCCGGATGGCCGGTGACGAAGATCTGCCGTCCTTCCTTGGCAATGATGATGTACGGTCCTGCTTCCTCAGAGTCTGCCAGAATGGTGAGGGCAGGATTATTTTCCACGTCCTCCCGGATGATGCCGGAGTGACGGGAGTGAGGCGCGTTGAATACGTCGTCAAAGCCCCGCACCAGCGGAGTCTTTCTGTGGATGGTCCGGTGTTTGAAGATGCCGAAGATTTTCTCATCCAGCAGGTATTTACGCACGCCATAATGGTAGTAGAGTCCGGCCTGGGCCGCCCAGCAGATGTGGAAGGTGGAAGTAACGTGGGTCTTTGACCATTCCATCACGGCCACCAGTTCCGGCCAGTAATCCACTTCCTCATAAGGCAAAGTCTCCACCGGAGCGCCGGTGATGATAAGACCATCGTAGTAGTCTTCTTTTATCTCAGAAAATGTGGTGTAAAATGCCTCCAGATGGTTGGCGGACACATTTTTTGCATTGTGCATCTCGGTTTTCAGAAAGGAGATGTCGACCTGCAGAGGCGTGTTGGCAAGGCTCCGGAGGAGCTGCAGTTCCGTCTCTTCCTTGGTCGGCATGAGATTCATGATCACGATGCGCAGCGGACGGATATCCTGCCGCATGGAGCGCTCGTAGTCCATCACAAAAATATTCTCATGTTCCAAAATCTTTTTAGCCGGTAAATCGGCGTCAATTCTAATTGGCATATTGTATCATCTCTTCCCTTCATTTTATCATTTCCAGAAATTCTTCTTCGGTGAGAATCGGAATTTCCAGTTCTTTTGCCTTTTTATTTTTTGTCGAATTGGAAAGGTTGTCATTGTTGATCAGATAGCTGGTGTTCTTCGATACGGAACCGGTGACCTTTCCTCCCAGATCCTCGATGCGCTCTTTGAGCTCTTTCCGGTTCTTAAAATGTGTCACGGAGCCGGTGATCACAAAAATCTTGTCCGCCAGAGGCTGACTGCCCCCGGATTCTTTCGGCATCTCCTCAAAAGTCAGATACTGAAGCAGCCGGCCGACGGTTTTCTGGTTATGCTCATTGTCAAAATAGTCCCGTACACTGGCCGCGATGACCTCGCCGATCCCCTCGATCTCCACCATATTTTCCACGGAAGCCTCCATCAGAGCCGTGAGGTCATAGCCAAAATGCTTACAGAGAAGCTTCGCGTTGGCAGCCCCGATATTGAGGATTCCCAGACCGTACACAAACCGCGGCAGGGTGGTGTTCCTGGAAGTCTCGATGGAGTGCAGCAGGTTGGCGCAGGACTTTTCTCCAAAGCCTTCCATCTCCACGATCGCACTCTGATACTGTTTCAGTTCATATAAATCATAAAGCTCCGACAGAAAACCTTTGTCGATCATTTTCGTGAGGGTCGCCTCGGACAGCCCGTCAATATTCATGGCGTCCCGGCTCACATAATGGCTAAACAGCTTCACTTTCTTGGCACTGCAGAATGGATTCGGGCAGTACAGGGATTTCACATCGTTTTCCATGCGGATCTCCGTTCTGCCGCCGCAGGCCGGGCAGTGCTCCGGCACCTCATAGGAACCGCTTCCCGTCAGGTTTTCCGACACCTGGGGGATGATCATGTTGGCCTTGTACACTTTGATATGGTCGCCCACGCCCAGTTTCAGACTGTCCATGATACTCAGGTTGTGAAGGCTGGCACGGCTCACCGTGGTTCCCTCCAGCTCCACCGGATCAAAGATGGCAATGGGATTGATGAGTCCGGTCCTTGACGGACTCCACTCGATACTCTCCAGCACCGTCTCCGCCTCCTCATCGGCCCATTTGAAAGCGATGGAATTCCGTGGAAACTTGGCTGTGGTCCCCAGGGAATTGCCGTAGGCAATATCATCGTAAATGAGCACCAGACCGTCGGACGGGAAGTCATTTTCCGTGATCTTTCCTGCAAATTCCGCAATGGCGTCAAGGATCGTATCTCCGTCCACCATCTTATACGGCACGATCTCAAATCCCAGTTCAGACAGCCACAACATGTTCTCCTCCACGGAGTTGCTCAGCTCCTTTCCCTGGGCGCTCACCAGAGTAAACGCAAAGAAGAATACATTTCTCCGGGCAGTCACTTCATTATTGAGCTGACGGACGGAACCGCTGCAGAGGTTCCGGGGGTTCTTATATCTGGCGTCGACGTTCTCTATGCTCTCATTGATTTTTTGGAAATCCGAATAGCGGATGACCGCCTCGCCCCGCAGCACCAGCTCCCCGTCAAAGGGAATCTTCGCCGGCAGATTCTTAAATACCCGGGCGTTATTGGTGATCACCTCACCGATGATTCCATTTCCCCTGGTCACGGCCTGAGACAGACTGCCGCCCCGGTAAGTAAGCACCACCGTAAGACCGTCCATTTTCCAGGAAAGCATTCCTTTCCGGTCTCCCAGCCAGTCCCGGAGCGCCTCCGGGCTCTTGGTCTTGTCCAGAGACAGCATCGGCGATTCGTGGGGTACCTTTTCCAGCTCACTCAGTACCTCATAGCCCACATGCTGCGTGGGACTTCCGGCCAGCACAATACCTGTCTCTTTTTCCAGGGCAGCCAGCTCATCGTAGAGCGCATCGTACTCCCGGTTGGACATGATCTCCCGGTCTTCCTGATAATAAGCTCTGGACGCCTCGTTCAGTTTTAAAACGAGCTCTTTGATTCGTTGTTGTTTTTCCACGATGATCTCCCTTTCGTCATTCTGTTTCTGCGAACCGGGTCAGTTCTTCCGGTCAGCCGCATCAATTCAAATATTTCCGCCTCCGTCAGTTCCCGGTACTCTCCTTCCGGCAGGACTCCCAGATGAATATTCATCACACGGATCCGTTTTAACGCCCGCACCCGGTAACCCAGAGCTTCGCACATACGGCGGATCTGCCGGTTCAGTCCCTGGGTGAGGATAATGCGGAAGGAAAACGTTCCTGTCTTACGGATCCGGCAGGGACGGGTGACGGTGTCAAGAATCGGGACTCCGCCTGCCATTTCTTTTAAAAACCGCTCGCTGACCGGGCGGTTCACCTGTACCTCGTATTCCTTCTCGTGACCGTTTCTCGCCCGCAAAATCTCATCCATCAGCTCCCCGTCGTTGGTCATGAGGATAAGCCCTTCCGAGTCTTTGTCCAGCCTTCCCACGGGATATACCCGTTCCGGATAACTGATGAAATCCACAATATTATCCTTTTCCCTCCGGGAAGTGGTGCAGACGATTCCCTTCGGCTTGTTCACCGCCAGCACGATTCTTCTCCGGCTGACGCCGCCTTCATCGCCCACCGGGCGGCCGTCCACGCACACCTGCTGGCCCGGCAGTACCTTCTGCCCAAGCTCCGCCGCACGGCCGTCAATGGTAATGCGGCCTTCCTCCACAAAACGGTCGGCCTGCCGCCTGGAACAGACACCGGCGTCGCTTAAATATTTATTCAGACGGACCGGTGCGGACGCCGTCTCTTTATTTTTCTCATTTCTTTCTTCTCTCATACCTGTGATTCAATCCCATTTCCTGTTCATACCGCGCCGGCACTCTTACGCCTGAAACTTGCTGTCAGCCTTCTGCTGGAACTTCTCCGCCTGCACGATAAATCTCTCATGGGTTCCCTTTCCGATGATTCCGGCGGCATCCTTCACTTCCACGGAGAATACCAGTCTCTTTCTGTCAATCTCCGTAAGCTCCACCTGGCAGCTTACTTCCGCATTCAGCGGTGTGGCAGACACATGATCCACATTTAGATTGGTGCCTACAGTGGTCATCCCCTCATCCAGATGACCGTTCAGAAGAGCTACGGCCGTCTTCTCCACCAAAAGCAGCATGGCCGGAGTTCCGTACACCAGCAGACTGCCGCTGCCCAAAGTCTTAGCGGCGTTGTCCATAGTCACTGTATCTGTTAATGTCATTTTCATTCCTGTATTTAAATCCATTTTCATTCCTCCCGGTCGTATGATTCCTTTGTTATGGTCATTGACTTAGTATAGCAAAGTTTTCCGCGTTTTTCCACCGGGAAGATTCTATTTTATGTCCTTCTTTTTCATTTATCCATTGCGAAGAGCCCGAAAAATGTGTTACACTCTTTAATAAAGGCCCGGACAGCTGCTGTGCGCAGCACGAAAGATCTGACAGTACCGGACACAGCATTTACGAAAGCTGTACTGAACAATTCACAGAATTCAGAAAAGAAAAGAGGAATGCAGACATGAGTGAAACAATGGCAGATTTTGAAAAAGAACTGGAAGCTTCCTTCCGGAAGCTCAATGAAGGCGATGTGGTAGAAGGCGTCATCACAGGAGTTGACGACAACGCAGTTTACCTGGACATCAATTATCATGCCCAGGGCATCGTCAAAAAAGAAGATTACAGCGATGATCCTTCCTTCTCCCTGCAGAATGTTCCGGTGGGCGACACTGTGAAGGCTGTGGTTTTATCCGATGACGACGGAGAAGGAAATGTATCTCTTTCTGTCAAAGAGGCATCCAGGGCCATGGCATGGGAGACTGTAAAGAAATACATGGAGGAAGGAACCGTCCTCACTTTAAAAGTAGGCGGCATTGTCAATAAAGGCGTGATTGTCTATGTGGAAGGTCTTCGCGGCTTTATCCCGGCTTCTCACCTGGCTATCGGCTACGTGGAAGACACGAACCCATATCTGGGCAAGACCGTGGAAGCCAAGGTCATCACCGCCGACGAGGAGAAAAACCGTCTCGTTTTATCGGTGAAGGAAGTACTTTATGACCGCCGCCGTGAAGAAAAAGAAAGAAAGATCAACGCCATCGTCCCTGGCACCGTATTGAGCGGCAAAGTAGAGTCTCTGATGCCTTACGGCGCTTTCGTGGATCTGGGCGACGGACTTTCCGGTCTGGTGCACATTTCCCAGATTGCCAATAAACGAATCGAATCTCCTGGCGAGGTTTTAAAGACCGGACAGGAAGTCAAGGTCAAAGTTCTCAAAGTGGAAAACGGCAAGATCAGCCTGAGTATCAAAGCAGCGCAGGATGAGGAACCGCAGGATGCACCGGAGGAGAAACCTTCCGTATCCTATAAAGATGAAGGCAGCGCTTCCACCGGACTGGGCGCACTGCTGGCAGGCATCAAACTGGACAACTAAAAACAGATATTTGATCCCTCCGGGCGGATGATTCCCCCGGGGGATTTTTTTCTTTCACAGGAAACTGCGTTTCTATGAAACAAAAAAATGAAACATTTCTTTCCTCCCCTCCGTCTAATGAACAGAAAGGAGAAAACCATGAATATCACACAATTAGTAAAATGTGGATTCTCTTTTATTTGTGAAATCTTACGTGGATGAAGGCGAGACGCCGACAGAAGCAAACTTCTACCAGGTTCCGCTGCAGTGACAATGTCGGCCCTCACTGTCGGCCGTGGCGGATTGCTGCCTGCCGTTGTTCTCTCCGGATGGTTCTCTGGTATTCCCGCACATCCCTGCCCACCTCTTTGCTGAGGAGCAGAAGGCTGATCAGATTAGGCAGCGCCATCAGGGCGTTGGCAATATCGGAAAAACTCCAGACCAGTTCCAGGCTCTGGGTGGCTCCCACATAGACCATCAGGGAGAAAAGGAGCCGGTACATCCGGTTGTACCGGCGGCTTCCCGCCAGGTACTCAAAAGCTTTCTCTCCCTGATACTCCCATCCGAGAATGGTTGAGAAAGCAAACAGTACAATGCCGATGGTCACCAGGCCGCCGCCGGCCTCTCCAAATATCGTGGAAAATGCGGCGATGGTCAGTGCCGCTCCCTCATAGACTGCGCCTGTATCCGGATTCACCTGACCCAGAACGCCGGAACAGGCAATGACCAGACCGGTGATCGTGCAGACCACCAGCGTATCCCAGAATGTTCCGGTCATATTGACATATCCCTGACGCACCGGATGGTCGGTCGTGGCGGCCGCTGCCGTGATAGCCGCAGAACCCATGCCCGCCTCATTGGAAAAAATACCTCTTGCCACTCCAAAGCGCACGGCTGCAAATACGGAGGAGGTCATATTCCCACAAAGAGCGCCGCCGGCCGCTTCAGGACTGAAGGCCATTTTCAGAATCATACAGATTCCGGCGGGAAGATGATTCAGATTCCCCGCAATGATAAACAATCCACAGATTACATAAAAGATCGCCATGAACGGCACCACCACCGAAGAAACCTTCGCGATGCTGCGGATCCCACCCATAATGATCAGAAAAGACAGCACCATAAGGATCACCGCCACCGGCTTTGCCGGCAGACCAAAGGCCGCATGAAGGGATGCAGTAATGGAATTCCCCTGGGTCATGTTTCCGATACCAAAAGAGGCCAGAACTGCAAAAAAAGCAAAACACCACCCCAAAGCGGCGCCAAATCCCGGATGTTCCGATTTCCAGGCGTTCTTCATGGTATACATGGGCCCGCCGCACATTTCTCCCCTCTCATCTTTTTCCCGGTATTTTAGTGCCAGCATACATTCCGCAAACTTAGAAGAAAGACCAAAACAGGCAGAAATCCACATCCACACCAAAGCTCCCGGCCCGCCGGCCGCCATGGCCGTGGCGACTCCCACAATATTACCCGTGCCAATGGTTGCCGCCAGAGCCGTGGTAAGCGCAGAAAAAGGCGAGACGTCTCCGCTCCCCTTTCCTTTTTCTCTGGATTCCCTGCTCAAGGTCACCCTGACAGCCCATGGCAGATTCCTCCAGGTCAGGAACCGGCAGCGCACCGTCAGCACCACGCCGGTTCCCACCAGCAGCATAAGCATAACAGGACCCCATACCACATGATCCACCGCCGTGATCACTTCCGCCAGATAATCCATGGACGCACTCCTTCCGCCTGAACAGCGCTTTTGTATTCTATTGTATGAAACAGAGGGGGATTGTATGCAGAAATTGGGATTTGTAAATCTCTTTGCAATACACGGCGGTCTACTTGAAAGAAGACAAGGTATTGATAAAAGTTCTCCTCCTCCACTTCGGCAGGCTGTTACCTGGCTGTATTTCATCAATATAATGCAGACGCCTGCGCTCACAGTCGTCGTCAAACCCTATCAATGCCTTGTCTTCTCTAAATGCAGGCTGCGTGCATAGAGATTTACAAGAATCCTGGCTACTGTGGCGAAACAGCAGGGTATGGTGTCACGTAGGTTGCGACAATATATGGGCAGGCTATTTATAAAATGTATCGTCAGGGTATCCTCAGGTAGTGAGAAACCGCAGAGCAAGCCATCCAGATAGCTCTTTTGTCGGTTTGAATCCAGTAACTTTTCTATAATCCGGGTGATGCAGGCGGCAGGGATTTGTGGCATGGTGGAATCATGATAGAAAAACGTATCGGGGAAGATCGACGACGACTGTGAGCGCAGGCGTTGTTAGCAGTTATAAAAACGGACCGGTTACCAGCCTGGCGAAGTGGAGGAGGAGACTTCCCTGACTGCGTTTTTTTATGACAAATATAAAGCCGCAAATCCTGTCTGTTCATCCGTACCCGGATAATTCCAGAATCTGCGGCTTCAAACCAGCAAATTATTATTTCTTCCAGATCATGACGGTCTTACCCATCATCTTATGAATATCCAGCTCGAATGCCTTGTTCATATCTGCGATGGAGTTAATCTCCACCTGGGCTCCGACGATGTTGCTCAGGTATCCGAGAATCTCCGGATGTTCCTGATACATTTCCACTGTTTTCTCGAAGTCTTCTCTGGAGCTCCGGCTGCTGCCGAAAAGGCGCAGGCCCTTTTCCAGCACCATGCGGGTGTTGATCGGAATCGGATACTCCGATACGCCCAGAAGTGAAATAGTCCCTTCCGGGTGGATCAAATCAATGATCTGGTTGATGGCCTTCTGAGAAGCATCACCGCCCACACATTCAAAGGCGTGATCGATCTCCAGTGTTTCCGGCACATCCCACACCAGATATGTCTCATCCACGAAAGAAAAGCTGCTCAGTTTTTCCTTATCTGTACCAAACACAATGAGCTTGGTATCCGGATACATATAACGGAAAAAGAGGGATGTGATATAACCAAGGTTTCCGTCACCCCAGATACCCACCACATTTCTGCGGGCATGGGCAAAACGGTCGAAACGGCGGAGAGCCTGGACGCTCACGGTCACGATCTCCGTAAAAGCCGCCACTGTCCTGTCGATGTCCGGCGGGAGACGCAGCACCCGGTCTCTGTCCAGAGCCACATTGTCCTGCATGAATCCATCGAAACCGCTGGCGCGGAACTTGGAACTTCTCAGATAATTTTCTCCAATGATATCGTCTTTTTCCACCGGAGTGTTAGGAATCATGACCACCAGCTCGCCCGGTTTGAATTCGCCCAGCGGGTCGTAAACCACATCGCCAATGCCTTCGTGTATCAGTGCCATAGGAAGCTTTTTGGCAAGAATCTCCGCCGGACGGCTTCCCTGATAATAACGCTGGTCCGCGTGGCAGATAGACAGATGGGTCGGGCGGACCACAATCTGTTCTCCGTTTAAATCAATATCATTAAACGCCACCTCAAATCTTCGGGGAGCGACCAGCCGGTATACTGTATTTAACATGTTTATTCTCCTTTTATCAACGTCTCAGCAACTCTCAAGTCATATGGATAGGTGATCTTGATATTAAATACTTCGCCTTCCACCAGATAAACCTTTTCTCCCTTCATAACGCAGATCTTGCAGGCATCGGTGAGGATCTTCTTCTCCTCCGGTGTCAGTGATTCATAAAGCTCTTTCAAACGTTTTGCCTTAAAAGACTGCGGGGTCTGCCCCTGATACATCATGGAACGATCCGGAATATTGCTGATCACCTCATGTCCCTTGCTCTCCACGATGGTGTCTGATGCCGGGATTACCGTATCGCAGGCGCCGTACTGGATAGCGTAATTGATATTATCTTCAATGATACGGTGTGTCAGGAACGGGCGTACCGAATCATGGGTCACAATGATCGTGTCATCATCCAGTCCGTACTCCTTCTCAATGTAACGGATGGAATTCATGATGGTTTCATTTCTCGTCTCTCCGCCTTCGATGACCACAATACGCTCTGTATTCTTGAAATCTTTCTTGATCAGATTCTTTGTATGGTTAATCCACTGATTCGGGCAGAGCACGATAATCTTCTCGAACCTGCTGTTAACATAGAACTTCTCAATGGTGTGGATGATGATCGGTTTGTCGCCGATGGTCAGAAACTGTTTCGGTTTCTCCACATTTCCCATTCTGCTGCCGATACCCCCGGCCAAAATTACTCCAAATATCATGGTTTCCTCCTTGCTTGTCCCAAAAACGGGACGGTTTAATCATTCATTCAGATACTCTGACTGGCAGAAATTCTCCTTCACTGCCGCAGATACAGCTGCTCCAGATACCAGAGCCCCGTCTTTGTCCGGAAAATGTTTTTCTTTACATTTTCGGCCGTCTTCCGGCTGCATCCGTCTTCATAAAGATTGACCAGAAAATCTGCTTCCACCAGGATCTGATAATCAGCTCCTTCTATTTTATCATAAGTGTGATGGTTTGCAATGAGAAAGAGTACCCTGTCAATGATATCTTCCTCATACCCCAGAGACTGCAGCATCGGTTCCGCCACTGCCGGTCCTTCTTTTTCCTGATATTTTCCGGAAGAATTGCCGTATTTCTCCTCGCTGACCTTGATACCGATATCATGGACAATGGCCGCCGTTCTCAAAATGAACAGCTCCTCCTCCGGTATCTTTTCCGCCTCTCCGATACATCTTGCAAATTCATACACTTTCAGGAAATGCTGTATCCGTTTTGGATCTCCTGCATAATATGCCACCATATGCTCAATGAGATTCCGGTCTGCCGCGTCCGCATCGGTGTCACATACCGCTTTGGCGCCGGCTTCTCCCAGATTCTGCGCTTTTCCTCCGGTCTGTGACTCTTCCGTCAGAATCTCCCGGCGCAGGGCATCATAGAGTACCTTTGCCGGTGCGATATGTTCTGTCCAGAGACTATAATTGAGCACTGCCTGATTCACAAGCATCCCAAGGCCATTTACAGTTTTTGCGCCCCGGGCCTTCGCCCTCTTTAAAAACTCCGTCTCCGGCGGATTAAATACAACATCGCAGACGACCATCTCTTTCCGTATCTCTTCATAATGAATATCCGGTGCCAAATCGTCCGAAGCCCCGGACAATCCTCTATTCTCCGCCATACCGATACTGGTGGCGTTGACTAAAACTTCCGTATCCTCCGGTATTTTTGCCTGTCCTTCCCAGGAAATGTACTCTGCTTCCGCGTCAGTACGGTTTCTGATCAGCTCCGCCAGTTCCCGTCCGCGCTCCGCATTCCGATTGATGATATAAATCTTTCCTGCTCCTGACACTGCGCACTCCACAGCCACCGCTCTGGCCGCGCCGCCGGCTCCGAGAATGGTCAGTACTTTTCCGGATAAAGAGACGCCGGCCTCCATTAAAGAGGTGACAAAACCTTTGCCGTCGGTGTTTTCTCCCACCAGAACGCCGTCCCGGTTGCATACGGAATTCACCGCTCCGATGATCTCCGCCGATAAAGATAACTCATCCAGAAAAGGAATCACATCCACCTTGTGGGGAACCGTCAGATTGACGCCTTTGATTCCAAAGAAACGAACAGCCTCCATGGCCTTCTGCAATTCTCCTTTTTTCACCTGCAGCGTAAGGTACCGGTAATTCAGTCCCTGGGCCCGATAGCCGGCCTCCATCATCACACCGGTGGGATTCTCTTCCACCGGATCACCAAACAGGCATGTCAGCTCCGATCTGTAGTTTTTTTCCATAATTATATGCCTCCCATCCGCCGCTCTTTTGCAGCTTCTGATGTCTTATCTTTCTTTTCCTGTGCTGTCATGGATCATATTCCCGTTTATTATACTGAAAGCGCCCTGGGAAAGTCAATGTTTTCTGCCGAAGGAAGCGCCCCGGACATAGAAAAAGGGAACCGCTGCCGCAGTCCCCTTATATGCTCTTCATTTGTAAAATTGATCATCCCTCTGTCTCTCCGGCCAAAACTTATTTCCAGATTGGTCCGTAAGCCAGCTTCAGCTTATTAATCTGCTGTGCGGTGACATTGCCCAGCGCATTGACAACCGCCTGGTAAGTCTTCGGACGGCTCTTCTGCAGAGCAGACGGATTCAATGTGTAATCCTTGAACGACTCCGCGAAATACTCTGATGCATTCTGTGTCACGTAATTCTTATTGGTTCCTGTATATTTTCCTTTCTCTTCATTATAGATGGCGGTAAAATCTGCCTTCTTATCCACATTGCCTGCCACAAAGGCAAGGAAATGTCCCATCTCATGATAAACGGTATCTCCTGCTTTCTGAAGGATGATAGCCTGGTTTCTTGCATTAAAATATCCTGAATAGGATACGGAAGGATCAATGGTCACTGTAAAGCCCAGTGTGGTGTAAGCGTTCATCACTGCGCTGTTAAGCTTCGGCGCCAGTGTCTTGATATCCACGGTTTTGGCGGACTCTGTATTGTTCGCCGCCTGCGCCTGCACACTGCCCGCTGCCTGTACGCTGACTTCCGTCGTGGTGGTCACCTTCGTAATGACAATCTTCTTTCTGGAATTCTTTTTAAACTTCTGTCTCTTTACCGTTACCACCGTAGTCTTTGTCACAATATCGTTGGAACCGTTCCTCTGGGTATCCGTGGACTCTTTCGTCCTGGTCTTCTTCTTAGTGCGGGTCTTCCTGGCCGGCTTTTTGAGCATCACCGTCTTCCTGGATGTCCGGGTCTTGGTGGTCACCTTCGGCTCTCCTGGCGTCAACGGCACTTCCTGTCCGTTACTGTCGATGATGATCGTCTCCTCATGATCGACAAAGGTGGTCAGTTCCGGCACATTGGAAGTTGCCTGACGATATGTATACACGCCTCCTCCGGCAATCAGCACCACTGTGCACAAAATCGCGATCTTACCGGCAAGTCCCCCGGTCCGCTTCTTATTCTTCTTAGGAGCATTCATACTGGTTTCACTATTATTCATATCTTTTCTCATATACACATCCCCCCTGACTGGCAGTATCAGAATATCACACAAAAAAATCTCATCCGGATACCGATTCCTTAATATGAAATGTAACCGTTCAGCCATGACAAAGTAAACTTTCAACACTGCTTCTGCTCCTGTCTCTTATACACATCTCCGAGCCCACGAGACCCTAAGACATGGCGT
>ERZ1090862.496-NODE-496-length-17667-cov-17.275551_pt1 | contig 17667 bp, 19 predicted proteins | sample MGYA00478481_ERZ1090862 | MGnify/ENA primary metagenome ERZ1090862 (study PRJEB33644, sample SAMEA5815745) | chicken gut metagenome | biome: Chicken; feature: Gastrointestinal Tract; material: Caecum | place: Ireland | collected 2019-01-01 | study: A study of the... | reverse complement strand
CTCCAAACAATGTTTTTGTTTCTAATGCTTCCATAACATCTTCATTATTAAAAACGCGATTATCCCATAATTCTTCACTATATAATCTATCTGCATTTCTAGTTCCATGTTTAAAGTCAGCAAATACACCTTTTAATTTACCTAAAATACCTTTACTTTTACCTTCTTCGTAAACAGTATTAGCATCTTGAGTTTCTATAATCATTGACTTTCCCATATTAATACCTCTTCCTTCTTTCATTAATATATTTTACTGTTATTGTAAAGTATTATATTTTTTACACTATTCATTAATATTTTACTTCTATTTAAAAGAAAAAATAAAAAAGTAGTGTATTTTTACACTACTTTTCAATATTTTGTATTAAATTAATCTATTCTTTTTTAGCATTAATCTCTTTTTCAAAAGCACTTCTTGCATCTTTAAAAGCTTTTAATGTTTCTTCATTTGGATTTCTTTGATATTCTCTTTTTGCTTTTTCAAAATTTTCTTGATTATCATATCTATAAAATGGTTCATTATTAGCTGTATCTTCTTTTAAAGGATAATCAAATTCTATACTAATTATTCTTACTCCAGGACTATAACTCAATATAACTGTAATACCTTCTATATTAATTGGTGCTTCATATTGAGAATATCCCCAACCATTTAATTGGCCATTACTAATAGTATCTAAATCATTAAATCCTAAATCTGAAAATACTTTCATATGTTCTTCATCATTAAATCCAGTAAATGAATAATTTAAACTAAGTTTATTATCATTTACATATATTCTTGGATTTGAAATAATTCCATCATGTTTTTTAATAGCACTTTTTATCTCTTCAAATTTTGAAGATTTTAAAACATTTTCTATTTTATCAGGTACTATTAATTTTCTTCTTTTATCTCTTGGATCTGTTATTTTGAAACTTTCTGTTTTTGATTGATTTTTTATAGAAGGTCTTCCTTTTCTTCTCTCGTTTTCATATTGTTCTTCTAATTCAGCTTGCATCATCTTTTTATATAAAGCATATTTTTCTTTTTTTCTAATTTCAATAATTTCATCTACTGTATAAGACTTACCTTTATACCATCTTATATCATTTGATGGATTCATTATATCATCATACTGTACATAATAAACATCTGTTGGATCTTTAATAGAAGCTTGTTTTGCCAATTCTTCAGCTTCTTCATCTGACATTTCTCTCCAATCATTATGTAAAACATAACCATTATCAAATTCTCCATATCTAGCTATACGTTTTTGTGCTGTACCTTCTGTTTTCTTTTGTTTATTTGTTTTTAATTCTTTCATTTTCTTTTCATAATTATTTATATCTTCTATTGTTATCCATTCAGGTTTTTCATCATCAGCAAATGAATTATATAATTTTTTCATTTTAGAAATTTGACTATCTATATCTCCTGCCCATAGATTAGGTTCATATCCATTTCCGTAATTTAAAAAATATTCACAATCATCTCTTAAACGATCTAATAACATATAATTAAATTCTTTTCTATCATTTTTATCTTCTTTTTTAACTTTTCTATAACGATCTTTTTCTACTATATTTCTAATTCGATTTAAAAGTTCCTTAGGCATTTTATCTATATCTGAAATTCCTGTTAAAACTTCTACTACATCATAAATAGAATCATCAGTAAATATATTATGGTCTTTATCTAATACTTTTTTAATAGCTGTTCTTATATTTCGATTAGTATATTCTTTATCTTCAGATTCTGTTAAAGGCTCTTTACCTATTAATCTTCTACATTCTTGCAATACTTGTATTTGATTTCTTATAGATATTTGTTCTAATTCACACATATTTAAAAATGAATCCCTTATTGTTTTATCATTAAATGTTTTAATTTCATTTAATATGCCCTTATTAGCTATAATATCATTTATTTTAGATTCAGTTTTTGAATCTTTTCTATTAAGATCTATTATAGCAGCTTTCATTACATATCTAGAACCTTTTTGAACAAATTTATCTTCTTTTGTATCATATGCTCCCCATTCACCTTTATATTCTTGTTCACTAGGAAATTTTCTTAATTGATATCTATCAGAAGAATTTTTACTTTCAACTTTTTTATAACCATTCATATCTAAAACATGTTTCATGCTTCTTGTTGCTAAAACATCTCCTTCAACTCCTGTTTTAGTATTTGTTACTTTAAATTGATATTCACTATCTTTGGTAGGTTCAAGTATTGTTATTTTAGCTCCGTAATCATTTATATATTCATCACCTACATTTATATCATTTGATTCAGTCAATTGTTTATTTTCTGTCTTTTTTTCTAAATCAGAAGCTTTGTATTCATCTCCTTGCAATAGATAATTTTTTGATGTTAAAAATAATTCTTTTGCACAATCTTCCCAAAGATCTTTATCTTCACAATTACCATAATCTTGTATACATTTCATATCAATAACACCTTTATATTGTGTTTTAAAATCTTCAAAAGATTGTTTATCATCTTTTTCAATTTTTGAATATTTATCTATATTATCAACATCTACAGCAGATATAAGAGTTTCATTATTGTCATCTAATTTAGATAAATAACCTTCATTAAGATTATAATATTTTTTCATTATTTATAAACCTCCTATATTTAATCATTAATATTATTTAAATAATCATCTAAACTTATTATAGGTTCAGATCCTTCAATAAATGATAATAAAGCAAATACATCTCTTAAAGCTAATGTAACATCATCTAAAGAACCATATGTTTTATCTATCCAATCTATTTGTTCTTGATTTAAATTATGTTCTAAATCTAAATTTTTTAAATCATCTAAACTCAAAGGTTTTTTAGTAAAATCTGAACTTGGAAATTTAGTTCTATCTTCAGATTCATTTACTAAAGTATCAACTTTATCAATCAATTCATCTTTTAAATCTTGAAGCTGATCTACTTTTTCAATACCTTGTTCTAAATTCTGTTTAGTTTGTTCTAAATCATTATTATCAGGTACATTATTTATATCTTCAGCTTCTTTAACAATTTTATATCCTTCTTCTATTAATTGTTTGTATTCTTTTTGTAAATTTGATTTTGAAAAAGGTTTATTTGTAATACGTTGTTTATTTTCATAATATTCTACGATACCATCATCATTTAAAGAAATTGTTTTTATATCATTTTCTTTTTTAAAAGTAACTTTTCCCTCATTAACTAATATTTTATCTATTTCAATTTTTTCAGGATTTATTTCTTCATAATTATTTAATTCAGCTTCAGGTGCATCAATTTCTATTGGTTCTTCCATTTTTTCTGGATATATTGTTAAAGTATATTCCCATACATTATTATTTTCATCATATACAATATTTCCTAAGAAATAACTATCATTACCATCATAAGTATATAATTCACCTTTACCATCATCTAATTTTTGTGTTTGCATAACTAAATTATTAGCATCACAATATTGTTGTATTATATTAGTATTATCTTCAACTGATTCTGTAATTTTATTTTCATTTAGAAAATTTACAAAACTTTCTATTTTAGTTTTATCTTCACTTTTTAATATTTCTGTTTTTATTTCTCCATTTATTTTTAAAGTTACATGCATTGGCTCTGTATCATAACTAGGATCTTCATTTCCACCAACTCCTGAAACACTAACTCCATCTATATTACTATCTATATTTTTCATATATTCTTTTATATCAGCAATTATTTCTTCTATTGCAACCTTTTTATCTTCTATAGTAGTAATACCAAAAGTTATTTCAATATATTCATCAATTGCATCAAGTTTAGGATAAACTTTATCTAATCCTTCTTCCTCAAAACTATCTTTTAAATAGGCTTCATCTTTTAATAAATCTTCAACTTCTTTTTCAAATTCTTCAATTGCATCAGTTTCTTGATCCCAAGAAAGATCTCCTTTCTCATCATGCCAAACACTATCAGCTTTAGTTGCATTTAATTTATAAGGAGCTAATCCTTTAATTATATAAGTATAATCAACTTTATCTTTATATTCATCAAAAAGGCTATTATCTTCTTCTATTTTATTTCTTCTATTCATAGCCTCTACTAGAGCTTTATGTGTTAATTCTCTTTTCAATTTAAATTACCTCCTTTAATTAGATTTTATTGTATATATGAATTTATTATTTTGTGTTTCAAAAGTTACTTCATTGTTTAAATCTTCAAAATATTTTCTGATTTCATCTCCATATGTCATTGCATTCATTAAGTTATTACTATCTCCGCTTATAACAATAGTTATTGTATTTTTATCAGATTCAATTGTTACAGTACAGCCTGTTTTTTGTTGAATTGTTTTTTGAATTTGAGATAAATTTGCAAAAATATCAGATGATGATAATGCTTCTTCTTTTTTAGTATATGATATAGTACTTATAGTTTTCCAGTCAGTTTCATTTTTTAAAGTTTTAACATAACTATCAGCTTTTTGTTTATCTGTAAATATTTTAGCTTCATTTATATTAGTAGTTGTTATATAACCTAATTTATTTGGATCAACTAAATCTTCAGCATTTTCAATGATATCTTTTATATAACAATCATAATTATTATAACCATTTGCTATATCAGTGTTTGAATTTTTTGATAATCCAATAACATAAGAACCTTCATCAGCTTCTTTCAAATAACTTTCTACTATATATTCAGTACATATATCATTAATATCATCTATTTTATTAGATAGAACATCTTTACCTTTATTAATTTTTTGACAAGCATAACATACATCTTTATTAATATTTTTTATATTACAAATTTTATCAATTATTTTATTTAAATCTTCTTGAGATTTAGTATTTAAAAGCGATTTAATTATAGATTTTAATTCTTTTTTACTTTGATCCATATAAATTTATTATCCTCCTTTAACTGATTCCTATTATATTATAAAATTTAAAAAATGTAACGGGTTTTTATAAACTTTTTATATCTTTTAAAAACTCTTGCATAGCACTTTCTAATTTAGTAACAACTTTTCTTTTAGATTCTTCTAAACTTAAACTTTTACCTTTTAAATCAAAATAATGATCTTTTAATTTTTGAAGCATATCTTGATTTCTTAAAGCTTTAAAAATTAAATTACCTAAACTCATTTCTCCTTCTTCAGCTAATCCCACTTTTCTATTCATGTATAACTCATTAATATATTTTTGAACAGCTTCCATATCATTACTATTTAACATTTCATTACATTTAGCTAATGTTGCATCTAATTCTTCAGAAATATCTGGAATATCATATTCAACTGGTTTAGGTTTTTGAATCCATGTATTTTTTAAAATACTATATCTACCATTAGTAGCATTACCGGCATTAACATCTTCTATATATAATTCTACAGGAATACCATAAATATCTATATCAAAATTTCTATTGAATGATGATTTTTTAGAATCATATAATTGCTGTAAAATAGTTTCATCTATATAACTTAACTCATTATTTACAACAAAATGTAAATCAATATCACTTTGACTATTATAATTATAAGATGCATTAGATCCTACAATGTCAATATCAACTAAATTAAGTGGTAATTCAATAAAATCAAGAAACTCTTTAGAAATATCATTTAATTTTTCAGCTACTTCAGGTTTTAATTTATCATTAAACCATAATTTTGGATTTAAAATAGGATGTAATTCATAAGCTTCTTTCTTTATAGATTTTTTCATTATTATTTATCTCCTTTATTTGTTTTCTTTGTAGATTTCTTTGTAGATTTTGAGTCTTCTTCTGCTGTGTTTTCTGCCAATTGAGCTTCAGTAGATGTAGTAGTATTATCTTGAACATTACTTGTATCTTGTACTAAATTAATTTTAAATTCTGATTCTTTAGGTATATATGAATAATAACCAGTATCATCTTCATCATAATCAAAAACTCTAACAAATTTTAAATTTTCTAAAATTCTTAATCTTGTTATTAATCTTTCAGTAAAAAAATCTTCTCTCCAAATATGATCTTCTTTAGGTTTTAATTTTATATTATCAATAGTTAATACTCTATCAGAAATATTGATTACTTTTTTAATTTTCATTACGTTCACCTCTAATATTATTTTACAAGAAAATGAAGAAGAATCTTAACAATAGTTAATCTTCTTCATTTATATATTTATTTAATTTAAATTAGGATTATTTTCTTCCTCTATTAAATCTTTATATGATACATTAAATTTACTTAAATCATCATAATAAAAATTAATATTAGGATCAATTTTAACAACATTTTGATAATTAGCTCTCCACAAGTAAGCATCATCTGTATAAAAAGATAAATCTTGTCTAAAATATACTCCTCTATTAATATGATTAGCTATATCAGAATTATTTTCAATTCCTGAATTGAAATATATATTAAATTTATGAGCTATATTTAAACCATGACCTACATAAACTAGTAATGAAGGTCTTAAATGATAATAAAATAAAAATTCTCTAACTAAAGCATCATTAGTAACTTGATCTTTAGACCATACACTTAATTGATAATTAATTGTTATAGGTATAACCTGAGCTCTAACTTCTATAATTTGATTATTTTCATTTACTCTTTTAAATACTTTTTCACCTATGAAAGTTTGATATCCTTGTCTATCTAAATTTAATTGCCAATCAGTTCTTTGCAAACTTATAAAAGGTAATACTACCTTATCATCGTCTAATTGACCTAAGATATTAAACATTCTATCAGCTGGTCCAATTTGAACATTTGGATTTATTTCATTATTTTTAGTATTTTTAAATCTAGCTCTAAAGTCTTCTACAATAGCTCTATCATAAGCATAAACAGATACATCTTGCTCATGAATTTTTTTATCAACTAGACTCTTTTTATTAATATCTTCACTCATTTATATCTCCTTCTATTCAGCTATTATTTTTACTTTAGTCATACTTCCTAAAGTTCTCATAGCAAATATTTGCCATAAATTATTTAATTTTTTATGATTAAAATGTTTAGAAGCAGCTATGAACATTCCTGTTCCTTTTAAATTTATATCCCCAGAATTAAGAAATCTTATCAATTTTCCAATAGATGTATATGTATTAGGAATTCTTATATTATTATCTATTTCAATGATCCAGGTATTATCTTTACGTTGTTTATATGTAAACGAATCATATATAGCTTCCATAATACTTTGAGTATCTATATATTTAGTATTGATCCAATCAATCCATTTAACTTGATATAAATAATTTATTCTCAATTGAATTTTTTTTCTATTTATAGAAGTATTTATATATTGAAATATTTGATCAGATATCCATTCTACAAATTCTGGGATAATATTTAATTCATCATCTCTAACATTCGTAAATTGAAATTGCAATATTAACATAAGCTTAACCACTATAAGGACTATTTTCTTCATTTATGAATTTATATTGATTCTCCCAATTAATATATTCTTGCGGAGTAGTATCAATATCATGATCATTTGTAATATATTTAGCTGATTGATCTTTAGATGTTCTATCTGATTCAGCTTGATTAATTTTTTCTGTATTAACCAATGTATATTGATTTTTTTGAGGTAATTGATCAAATACAGGAACTAAAGCACAAGCATATGAATCCGGATATTCCAAATCATTACTTATTTTAGATATACTAAATACTCTAGGTCTTGGAGTTCCTTTTGTAGCTTCAACCATAACACGACACCCAACTTGTAGTTTAGGTGTATCATAAGCAAAATGACATAATATTGGCTGTTGTTCATTTAACTCAGATACCCAACCATATCTTTTTAATGTATCTATTGAAGGATTTTCATCAAATATTACATCAATTCTAGTTGGCATAGAAAAAGTACTATTATCCTCTGAATGTATAGTTAATTCTTTTTTTACAATATATTGATATCCAACAGATATTCCTATTAATTTACACATCTCTTTAAAATATCTTCTATATATTAGAGCATCTTGTCTATTTAATAGTCCCATAGTAACTCCTTTCTATTTATTCTATATCTAATAATATTTTTACTTTATCATAATTGTCATATAATCCAATAATTTTACCTATACTTCTTATATTAAAAATAGTTTCATCTTGATCATATCGGATTGCTACACCTTTTCCAGGTATATCAGAACAAGTTACTTTGTCTCCAATACAAGCTATCCCTATAATATTTGCATCAACACATCCACTATTAGATATAGTAATTTCATTATTATTGACATTTGTACAAACCCCAATAATTCTATCTTTTTTATAATTACAACTTTTATATACTTTATTATTAATAGCATTTTGAGAAATAATATCTCCTACTTCTATTGTTTCATCAAATAATTTTTCATATACATTATCCATAATAATCTCCTAATCTATTTGAAATAAATGTAAAACATTATCTTTATAACATGCCATTAAATTTTCCATTGTATATATTGGTGTATTATCTCTATTATCATAACTTACAAATTTAAATCCAATATCTGTTAACATTTCTTCTGTAACCTTATCTATTAAATATTCATTTTTAAACAAATTATCTAAAACAGCTATACTTGATGCTTTTGTAGCTATTTGCTGTGCTATACTTTCTAAATTATACATAATCATAATAACTCCTCCTTATATTATTATTTTACATAAAAATATGTGTATAAAAAATTATACACATATCTAAATTATTTACTTTTTTTTATTTGTTTTCTTTGTTGTTGTTTTCTTTTTGTTAGTATCTTCTTCATCTTCATTATTTTCTGATTTTACTTCATCTTGATATCCTGCAGCATCTTTTACTTTCTTCACAGCTATATTTGATAATAAATCTAGGATTGGAACACCCATATATCCACCTAAACTAGTCAACCCAGCAGTTAAATATTGACTAACTCCAAAATTTTTACATAATAAATATATTACAACTCCTACAAACATTGATATTGCACAACCTACAATATAATAAAATAATGACATTTTTCTAGGATCATTCTTTTTATTTTCCATTTCAGCTAATCTCCTTACTAATCCCCCAAAAGAAGCTAACAAGGCATTTATGATAAATTCCAAAAAATTGAATTTTTCCATTTAATTATATCCTTTCTTTAGTTTCCATTTTTTGCTTTAATCCTAGACCATACACTATCATATACAGCAAGCATTGTTATAATTGCTATAAAGAAAATTCCTATTGTAAATTGAATCATAGTTGTTTGTTCAAATGTTGTATATTTATCAACACACACAATTAAGTAATATTGTGGATCTGTATAAGGAATTTGTTTCCAATATATATTTAAATCACCAATTGGAGTAGTTACAACATATTCACCTACCATGTTATCTTCTATACTATGCCTTAAAGATTGCATCTGCTCTGTATTTGTATCCACCCCGCCTAGCCAATCAAAATCTTTTTTATCTTCTTGACTTGATAATAAAATATTTTCAAAGTCTAAATTTAATAATCTTAAATAAATTCCTTGATCATCATCTAAAGAAGATAATGCTTCGTCTAAAATTTTATCAAATATTACTTGATCTGGTACATGCTCTCTTTTTAAAGATTCAATAGAATCAGCTATAATATCAACTGTGTGCTTTGCATCATTATATCTACTCATGTAATAAGATTCATTAAAATAATTAAATATATAAAGAAAATACGCTATTAAAACAACACATAATAACAAAGGTAATAATATTGAAAATTTTTTAATATTATGTTTTGTTTTCATATTGAATTTACTCACTCCTTTCAAAAATTTACATAAAAAAGGCTATTGTATATTATTTATGTACAATAGCCTATATTTTAAGCTACTTCATTAGGAATTCCGATTCTAGATAATTTATTATTTGTTACATCATTTTCAAAAGCTTCTAATAAAGTAGAACCTGTATTATCTGATGTATAATCATCTAATACTCTAGCTAATAAAGTTATATTATTTTCATTAATTACAAAAACAAGTTGATTTTGTTTATAATCTGTATTTTTTGCAAATGGTATAATTTTTTGTAATTCTATTATTGATTTTAGTTCATCAATTGCAGCTTTAATATTTGTTGCTTCTAATTGTGAAGTTGTATTATCATATTTAATATTATTTGCATTAGCTGAAATATCAATATTAATTGAGTCATCAGATTCAAAATTAATATCTAAAGAATTATCATTTGATGTAATATTTAATATTTGAATTGCTTGACTATTATCTGCTGGTGATATAGAAGTTTGTGTTATTTTAAATCCATTACCTGTTTCACTATTATCTATTAGAATTGATTCAACTAATTTATTACCTTCCCCTAAAAATGTTTTATCTAATTTATTATTAGATATTTGAGTTATATTATTATCAATTACTTTACTTGAAATAGTTAATTTATCATCAACTAAATTTATATTGATATTTCCTTCTTTTAAAATATGTACAAATGAATTACTTTTTGATTTATTTTCAATTGTAACTTTATTAAATTGCATTGTAATATCTTCTTCTGTATTAGCTATATTAAAATCAGTTAAAAGAGTTTGAGCAATATTACTATCTAATTTCGTATTATCTCTTAATATTTTAGGATTTGTTTCATCTGTATTATCTACTAAATTATAATCTGATGTAACTGTATTTACAATATTTTTATTACTTGCTTGAATATTTCCTTGACTATTTATATATAGATATTTTCCAGCATCTGAGGTATCTTGTTTTATATTTAATTTATTATTATTTAAAGTATCTAATTCAGATTTAATAGTTGTATTACTTCCAGCATTTATATTTATATCTTCTCCTGTTAAAGTTATATTCTTATTTCTATCAGGACTTACATTATTAACAGTACTAACACTACTTAAATCTGTCAAGTCATACATTTTAGTTAATCCTAAATTATCAGTTCCATATATTTTATTTGTTTCTTTACTTAAAGTAACTTTATCTTGACTAAATTTAGTCAATTCAACCAAAGCGCTTTGAACATCAGTAGAAGCAAGTGATGTTTGACTAGGATCAAATATTATATCTGATGCTTTTCTAGAAAATAATAAATCCCAATTATCAGCATTAAATGTTTCTTCTGATACTAATTCTTTATTTGCTTTATATAATTTATTATCATATAAACACATTTGATTTAAACCATATCTAAAATATGGAGTAAAATTACCAATAGAACCAGTAGCTTTTAAATTAACAACAGTATTACCTAATTCATCTACACCCCAAAATGATTGAACTGAACTATCATCAGATTTAAATATAGTCTTTTGTAAAGTATTACCACCACTTCTAACATCTTTTAAAGTTTTTGAAACAGTCATTATTTGATTTGTATTTTCATTTGTGATATTTAAAGCTGCAACAGTTTTAGCATTCATATCATCAAATGTACTTATAGCTACTTTACCTTGTAACGCTGTTTTTAAATCTTGATTATCATCTACACTACCTTTTAAATTTGCAAATGTTACTAAATAATCTAATCCCATTGTTTCATATAATAATTCTGACCAAGGAGTAACTCCATCTCCTCTTTTTATTCTATGAGTATCATCTTCAACACCATACTCACCTAGGGCTAATATAGGATCATTTATTGTCCATTGTGTGCTTGTATCATGTCTTAAAATGATTGTATAATATTTATTTTCTTCTTCCACTAAAATAACCTCCTTATTTAATTTAAAAACCTAATAACCAATAGAAATATGCTTTTTGCTTATACATTTTGTAACAATCTTTTAGTGATGCTTTATCAAATTTTAAAAGTATTTTTTGTCTTTTTCTTTCTTCTTTATCTAATTTTTTATTTTTTAAAAGTTCTTTTCTTCTTTGCATACATCCTTTACATGAGCCTACACAATATTCCCATTGTTTTACTTGGTTATCTTCATCTAAATATTTTATTAATTGTTTATGAGTTTCTTCATTTTCTATAAAAGGTTCAAAATCTTTTAATTTTTTAAATTTCAATAAAAACAACTCCTTTTATTCTATATCTAATAAAGCTATAACTTGATCTTTTCTATTTGTAAATTTTATTACTTTACCAATTGATCTACTATCAAAATACTCTTTATCTAAAAAGTCTTTAGATTTTGCCTTACCAGCTTCTCTACTTATACATAAACGATCTCCTAAATCTACATAACCTGTTACATTTACTTTTTGTGTGCCATTATAAGCTACTTGTATAACTTTAGATTTATCAATAGAAGAATCACCTGCATCAATCATTATAGTATCTACTTTTAATGAATTACCTCCATCAAGTATAATATCATTTTCTCTAACTTTAGAATTACCAGCATTTACAGTTTCAATATTTAATATTGTATTATCACTAGAAATACAAACACCTATAATTAAACGAGAATTTATCAATAATTCTTCTTTATTGTTATATACAGCTTTTTTTATTAAAGATGTATCAGGATCTAGCATTATTATATCGCCTACATCAATTTGTTCAGAAGGTATGGCTTTTCTATAAAAATCAATATTAGCCATTTAACAAACCTCCTTTATCCATAAATTTTTTGTTCTATTTCAGTATATCTAGCTGAAGCTTCTGTATTAGTTTCAAATGTTTCTATTTTTTTAGCTCCATTAACATAAACATATATAATTCTTGTATCATCATGTTTATCTATATAGAAATTATCTAACCAAAATAAATTTAACATATCTCCAGAATTCAATTTAATAAACATATTTATTATGCCTCCTAATTATTTATTATTATCATTAATATTTTACTTAAACAAATAAAAAGAATTGATATATTTTTTATATACCAATTCTTTTAAATATAAATATTTAAATTTTAAATTAAACTTCCCAAATAGTTACTTCTATTCCATATGGTTTAAAATGATTTAAGTCACATTCCCACATTAATTCAACATTGTGATTTTTCATATATTCTTCAATTATATTTGATTGATAATCTTCTAATATTTCACTTAAACTCTCATCAGCAAATCCATTATCAGGATCTATATCAAATGGATTAAATTCATTTTCTATTAAATAATTATATATTTCTTTTTCCATTTTTTCAGCTAAATCTGCATACATTTTTTTATCAGATTCATTTAATTTTTTATTTTCTAATATAGTAGTATCTCCTGTTTCTGTATAATTATTATATAACTCAACTATTTCATCTACAGATGCTTCTGGATGATTTATTATATATTTTTTAATCATATGACCTTCTTCTACTTCAGCTGGTGAATCTAAATCTATTTCTAATTCATCTAATACTAGATCATATTTAGTTTGAATTGCTTGTTCTTCAGGAGTTAATTCATATGTTTCATTTAGTTGAGCAGCTTTTACATATCCCCAATCACTTTCATCATTTGGATTTTGTATTTCATACATATCATCGGTAAATTCTACAAATGAATTATCTTCTCCTTCTTCATCAGAAGCATTTTGTCCTTTCCAATAATGAGCTGGAATAGCTTTTACTATTTTATATTCTTTTCCTTTATAAGGTACTATATCACCTTTTTTATATTTTAAGTTTGATTCTTCTTTTAAATCTAATTTAGATTCTAATTTAGTTAACCAATCACTCAATTGTTTTGTTGTTACAGTTAAAGTTGTTGGTACTTCTAAATCTGCATAATCAGGATTTATATCTATAACTTTACCTTTTACCCATTCAGATCTATTTTGAGTATATCTAGGTCCTCTTGCATACGGTATTGTTATTTCATCTCCAACTTCTAAATCATTTACATTTTTTACACCTTCAACTTTTTTAGATTCATCTAAAGGTATATCTTCTAAATGAAAAGCACTTTTGATTGTATTTAATTTATTTATATGATCTTCTTCATCTGCTATAATTTCATTTATTTCTTTTTCTAATACTTGATATAAACTAGGTATTAATGTTTCTTTAGCTTGTTTTAAAAATGAATTATAACCATCAATAGCTGATTGTTCATCAACAATTAATACATCAATTGTACTGTTTGTTGTTTCTACAGCTAATTTATCTTCTTCTGTTGGATTTTCAACTTCACTTACAGCTTGTTCTACATCTTCTTGAGTTTGAGTTTGATCTTCTCCAGTACCTTCTAATTCCTCTTCTTCATGTAATTGTTTTGATTCTGTAAATTTAGCTCCTTTATTTAATTGTTCATAAACACTATCAGTTGTAGCTCCTGTAATTAAAGCATCCATTCCCACAACAACCATTTGTTCAATAGCTTCTTCTTTACTTGTTCCTCCAAAATCAAATATAGAACTAAGTAAATCAAAATTATTTTTAACCCAACCAGTTAGGTCTACATTAACAAAATCAATACTATTTAATTTTTCAATTTCTAAAGGTGTAGTTATTCTTAAACTTTTAGCCAATCTTACTAAGAATTCTTGAGCTGGATCGTTATCAGCATCTTCTATATCTACACTATATGCTACAACCATATCGTAGGTATTATCTCCAATATCAATATCTTCAAAATCTTTATATTCTAATAAATCATATAAAGTATCCATTTGATCTGATTCTGTTTTTATTGATTTATTTTCATTTAATTTTTCTTTTATATTTTTTATTAAAGCAAGTACATTATCTTCTTCAATACCTATTTCATCTTCAGGATCTGTATTTGTTACTTTACTTCTTTTATTTATATAATCTTGTGTATTAGATTTTTCAGTATCTATCATATCTATTATTTCATCATATGCATCATCATCTATTTCTCCATTTTCATATAAATTTTCTATTTGTTCTTCTAAATCATCAAATGTATAGGCATTTAAAGTAATTCCTTCTTCTTTTTTCTTTTTCATTTTTAAATCCTCCTTTTCATTTATTAAGTTTTTATTTTCTAATAATTTAAAGAAATCCTTATCTTTATTTTTTAACATATTTATTATTTGAGGTGTTGACATATCTTTATCTGGAGTATATTTTAATTCTTTTTCCTCTCCATTTTTAACGATATATTTTAATGTATATTCTTGATCTTTATTATACACGAAATACCATCTCCTTATTTATATTTTAATACCATTCTTCATCGTCTTCATCTTCATCTTCATCTTGCATTGAAAATTCAAAAGGACCATCACATTCATAAATAGAAGCTTTTTTAGGTTTTTCATTATATTTAGATAAAAAATCTTCATTTAAACATAAATCAGCTAGTTCTTTTAAAATTATTTCATAATCAGAAGTATTATGAATATCAAATACATCACTTAAAATATTTTTTGTTTCAGGAACATATTGATATAACCAATTTGCATAATCAGATAAATCATTTGCCCATCCTGTTAATCCACTATTAACATTATCAAATACATCTCCATCATTATACCATTTATAAACTAATTTATTAATAGCTGTAACTATTTAATTAGCCATAGTATCACCTTCATCCATATCAGGTAAATACTTATCATTAATTGGATGAAATTTTTTATAATAACTCCAATCTATTGATTCTTTTAAACTTTTGTTTGATTCACTATTTATTAAATTCATTGTAGCTTCTTGTAAATCCATTTTATATCCTCCTTTTTTATAATTCATCAATAAAATTATTTAATATTACTTCAGCTTCTTGATATGTTTCATAATCTAAAGCATCCGTTAAATATTCTATTTCATCAAGATAATCTACATTTTCAATTATTGCATCTAAGAAATCCTCGTTCTCAGTAACCCATATTTCTTTATAAGCTTCTTTATTTTCAGCTTGTTCTTCTTCAGGTATACTATTTTCATCAATATAATCTTGCCAATCTTCTTCAAATTTATTTTTGATTTCATTTCCTAAAGTTTCTGATATTTGCATTAATTTTCATCTCCTTTATTTATTTTTCATTATTTTCAGGATCTTCTTCTGTATCTACATTACTTTGATTATCAATAGTATTATCGTTATTATTACTATCTTCATTATCGTTGCTAATATCTTTATCAACATCTTGCAAATCTTCTTCATTATTTTCTTCATCTTGTTCATTATTAGCATCATCCTTACCAAATAATTTCGTATAGAATCCTTTCTTAGCATTTTGTCTTGCTAATTCATTTGGCAATGTTAATTCTTCTCCTTCTTTTACTCTTAAAAATTTATTTACATCATCTATACGTTTAACTATGAAATCCATAACAGTACTTGTTACTTGTTGTAGCCATTTCTTGTTACTTAACATAGAAATTAAATGTTTACAAATTGAACCGTAATCATTTGGATTAGTTATTTTAGCTTCTCTATTTTCAGGTTTACCATATTTATAACCAAGTTTAGTTGCCATATATGCAAATCTATATTTAAAATCAGGACAAGTACAATCTACTTTTATATCCATACCATCAATTGAATTCATTATTGCAGCAGTAATTCCTTTTGTATTAATTTGATGATTTGGATTTTTTTCAGCTTCTACTTGAATCCAATATAAAATATTTTCCATTTCTACAGTATCCCAATAATCTCCTACTCTACAAGTAACTCTTAATGAATTAGTTGTAAATACAGATGTAGTATCAATATCAACAATTGAAAATCCTTTATATCCAGGAGCTTTATTATATCTTGTTATTGTTTGAGATTTAGCTTTTGCTAACATATCATTTCTACTTACTTCTTCTAATTTATTTTTATTACCAAATTTTCTATTTTCATTTAAAATATGAACTTTATTAATGTCTTTATATATTACATACCAGTGATTATTATTTGTTATAACTCCATCATATCCACTATTTGTTATGATTGTTACAAATACATCTGGGTCTATATCTCCCCTTAATGTGTCTATAAGATTTTCACCTGTCATATTATTTATAGAGCTTTGTATATCACTGTAATCTGTATATATAACTTGAAGATTATTTCCATTTTTAACTACTTTAGGTCTGTTACCAAAATATTTACCATCTAATTGTTCCCATTCTTTTTGTTTATCTTGATAAAATTTTAAACCCTCTTGTTTATCTTTTACATTATATACTTTTCTATTAAACATACAAATATAATTTTTAATATTTTTGTTATTAGAGTTCTCTAATTCCTTAATTAATTGTTGTTTAATACTATCACTTAACTTGTCATTTAAATTAAATAATTTTAAACTGTCATCTAATTTAACTTTATATACTTTTCCATTATTACCTGCATAACTTTGAGCCTGTTCATAATCAGTTGTTAGATATATTCCTCTGCCTAATTGGTCACCATTACCTGTACTCTTACCTATATCCAAGTAAGTTAAATTAGTGTTTGATGAACCGTGGTATAATACTATATCTTTAAGGTTTTCTTGTAATTTTTCACCATCAACATTAAATCCATTATTATAATCTTCTATATCCCCGGCTCTTGCATATATAGATTTTCTACTTCCTTGTGGTAAAAATATCTGATAGTCAGCATTTTGTAATCTTACGGCATCTTGCATACTTACTTTATATGCAATTCCATCCCCACCAATATTTAATATCTTCATTTGTCCTTTTTTAATTGGTTTTAGTGCTTCTATTTTCTTATTTTCTTCAACAATATACATTCCTATATTCTTATGACTTTTTTGTAATTCATCCATAAATTTTTGTAATTTTTCTTTATTATCATTATATGATATATCAAATGATTTTCCATCTTGTATTCCTTTTAGTACATAA
>ERZ1090862.494-NODE-494-length-17715-cov-4.715855_pt1 | contig 17715 bp, 16 predicted proteins | sample MGYA00478481_ERZ1090862 | MGnify/ENA primary metagenome ERZ1090862 (study PRJEB33644, sample SAMEA5815745) | chicken gut metagenome | biome: Chicken; feature: Gastrointestinal Tract; material: Caecum | place: Ireland | collected 2019-01-01 | study: A study of the... | reverse complement strand
GCCATGCAGACGGCGCTCGAATCGGCAAACCGTTCGCCCGAAGCTTATTTCGCCAACCGCGAAGATCCGCTTCATGCGGCTTTCAAGGCCAAGGCCGTGATTCACTCGGGACCTGGCGGCATGCCGCTCATGGGAGCGGCCGCGAGTGAGGCGTTCGAAGCTTCGCTCGATCGTCCCCGAAGCGGCAAGACGCTTGCCTACTTACACGTGCCCTTTTGCGAGACGCGCTGCCTTTACTGCATGTTCTATCAGAACCCGCTCGATCCTTCGGCCGCGCACGCGTATGCGGATTCGCTCGTGAAGGAACTTGCGCTGCACGCCGAGCGCGTTGCGCAGGCTTCGGGCCCCGTGCACGCCGTCTACTTCGGCGGCGGCACGCCCACGGCGCTTGCGCCCGAAGATCTTCGCCGCGTGCTCGAGGCCGTGAAGAAGTACCTGCCGCTCGCGAACGACTGCGAAATTACGCTCGAAGGCCGCATTCACAACTTTGACGACGCGCGCATCGAAGCGGCGATTGCGGGCGGCGTAAACCGCTTCTCGCTCGGCATTCAGACTTTCAGCACCGAAATCCGGCGCTCGATGCTGCGCGTCGACGACGCCGATACCATGATTCGTCGACTCGAAGCGATCGGCCGCTACGACGAGGCTGCGCTTGTGATCGACCTTATTTACGGCTTCCCGGGGCAAACGGCGGCCGTCTGGGAAAACGATCTCGCGACGGCGGCGTCCCTCAAGCTCGACGGCGTCGATTGCTATCAGCTCAATGTTTTTGAAAAGTCGCCGCTCGCCAAGCGCATCGCCTCGGGCAAGCTCCCGAGCGCGGCCGATGCCGCAGAGAAGGCCGACATGTTCGCGCGCAGCGTCGAATTCTTCACAAACGAAAACTGGCGCCGTCTCTCGAACAACCACTGGGGGCGCACGCACCGCGAGCGCAATATCTACAACGCTCTCGGAAAGTCCTCGGTCGACTGCTTGGCCTTCGGCTGCGGCGCGGGCGGGCGTCTCTTCGGGTCGAGCTTCATGCTCGAGCGCAGTCTAGCCGCTTACCACGCACGCATGGCTGCGGGCGAAAAGCCCGTGCAGTTCCTGATGCGTCCGGGCGCGAATTGGGCGCTATTGCGCGAAATCTCCGCCGCTATGGAGAGCGGCGCGATCGATCTCTCGAGCTTCAAGGTCGAAGCGGGCGGCAAACCGGTCGACCTCGATTCGATCGCCAAACCCGTCGTCGACCAGTGGGTCGAAGCGGGACTTCTCTTGCGACGCGGCCGACACCTCATTCAGACGGTGGCCGGTCAGTACTGGCACGTCACGCTCGCGCAGCTGCTGATGCGCTGGATCGAAGGGGCGCTCGCCGAGGCGGCGCCCGACGAAAGATCTGTTCGAGCTGCTCGCTTCGATATGGGCGCGCCCGGCGCCATGCACCGCCTGCGTCCCGCCGAGCACGGCGCACACGCGCAGCGGGCGAATCGCGAAGCTGCCCGTGAAGCCGGCGACACCAACGCGGATCGTTCGGTCTGACCGTTTGCTTGGCGCGTTCGTCTTAACCGCTCGTTGTCGCTCAACATCAACGACGCACGCCCCTCTTTTTTCTACTCACCGGCAGCCGCGAGCCGCGGCTGCAGCCACCATGCAGAAGAAAATGCTGAAGACGGCCGCCGCCGTCAGCGCCGCGCTCGCGGCGCTTTCCTCGGGCGCTTGCGCCGAGGAAGCCCTCACGACCGAAACCGTTCACGTCACGGCTTCCCGCGTCGAGCAGGAACTCCTAGACGTGCCGATGTCGGTCTCTGTGATTACGCAGAAGGACATCGAGCGCTCGAACGCGCAGACCGTGGGCGACCTCTTGAAGGATGTTCCGGGCGTTCGCGTCATGAATGACGGCAGTCAAGGCATGAAGCGCATTCAGATTCGCGGCGAAGACGCCTTCCGCACGATCGTCATGATCGACGGGCAGCGTATTGCGGAGCACAAGTCCATGTCGGGCGCGCCCCTTCTGATCGATCCGTCGATGATCGAGCGCATTGAAGTGATTAAGGGGCCGGCCTCCGTGCTCTACGGCTCGGATGCGATCGGCGGCGCCGTCAACATCATCACGAAAAAGGGCGGCACGAAGCCCCTTGAAGGCGAAGTCTCGGCCGGCATGAACACGTCGAATTCCGGCAAGTCTCTCTACGGTTCCGTCTACGGGGGTGCGGACGGCTGGACGTACCGCTTCTCCGCGGGCATCGAAGACGCAGAAGACCTCCATACGGCAAAGGGCGACGTCGACAACACGGCGTTCTCTTCGCGTTCGATGCAGGGGTATGTGGCATACGACTTCACGCCCGACACCCGCGCGGGCTTCACGCTCGAGCACTACGATCTCGACTTCCAGACGGGGCTGCAGGACATGCAGGCGTCGGGCTATGACGATTTCGCGGTGAACGTGCCCGAGTGGAAGCGCACGAAGGGTGCGGTGTTCTTCGAGTCGAAGAACATCACGGAGAACTTCGTGCGGCTGCGCGCGGACGCTTACGTGCAGAAGAACGACAAGTACATGGAAAATCGCGTCTGGATGAATCCCATGAAGATGGACAGCTTCGCCGACAACGAGTTGCTCCAGTACGGCGTTTCCATCCAAACGGACTGGCAGCTCGGCGATCGCCACTACCTGATCGCAGGCTGCGAGTTCCTCTACGACGACCTTGAAGCACAAACCAATACGCACACGCGCGTCGCTATGGGCGGCCCGATGAACATGTACTCGCGCAAGCTCACGGAAAACGACGGCTACCAGATGAGCCACGCGGTGTACGCCTCGATGGAAAGTGCGCTCACCGATACCCTCGCGCTCAACTACGGCGCCCGCTACACGTGGGTTTCGTCGGAAGTGACGACGCACACCGGCAAGAACGTGACGATGGACGGCTCGACCCCGGGCGAGCCCGGCCTCACCGACAAAGAAAAGAACGACAGCAGCGACGGGCACGTCGTCTTCAATTTGGGCGGCGTCTGGCGCGGGATCGAACACACGGCCGTGCGCGCTACTTGGGCGCAGGGCTACCGTTCGCCCAACCTAATGGAGCGCTACATCCCGACCTCGATGGGCGGTGGCGAAGTGGTTCCGAATCCGGACCTCGATCCTGAAACGTCGGACAACTTCGAACTTGGCGTGCGCTTCACGCCGGGGCGCGCCGTGCTCGATATCGCCGCCTTCTACAGCAAGGCTGACGACTACATCGCCTCGTTCGAGTTTGAGAGCAACCGCTATACGAACAAGAACGTTTCGGGCGCCAAAACGCATGGCATTGAAGTCACGGCGAGCTATTTGTTCGAGAGCGGCTTTGAGCCCTACGTGAGCGGCACGTGGCTGCGCCGCAAGTTTGAAGAGGGCGGCGAGTCGACTTACGAGTCGGGTACGCCCGAGCTTTACGGGCGCTACGGCGTGCGTTGGACGGGGCTTCTCGAAGGGCTCTCGCTTCGCGCGGACGCCTACGCAGTGAGCCAGTCCGACACCGCGCAGTACGACTTCGACAGCGGCACGACGACCTCCTACGGCGGCTCGACCCACTTCAATCTCACGGGCGGGATCGGCTTCGGGCCGCAGAACGCCTACAGCCTCGACGTGGGTCTCTACAACATCACGAACAAGGCCTACAAGCTTTCGACCGCGATCTACGAACCCGGGCGCTACTTCAGCGTGAAGTTCAACGCCAAGTTCTAAAGCCTTCGAATCTCGAGCAACCAAACCCGCTTTCGGGCGGGGCGCGTGACGCGCGAACACACAAGAGCGCCGCCCCCGGGGGGGGCACCCCCCTAAACGCCCACAAACACCCCCACCCCCCCCCCCCCCCCGGCCGCGGGAGAGCAACGACATGAAGACTCAAAGAACCGCAGCATGCACTGGCAGCATCGAGCGCTACTGGGCGCCGCGCGAACTCGTCATGGTGGGCGTCTTCGCCGCCGCGGCCAAGCTCTCGAGCCTTCTCATCGCGCTGGCGGGCGGCGGGATGAATCCCGTTTCGCTTGTGGCGAAAAACCTCGTTTTTACAACGCTCCTTGTCGTGCTTCTCACAAAGGTTCCCAAGGCCGGGACGCTGCTGCTCTTTACCGTCGTGAGCATGCTCATCAGCGTGCTCCTTCTCGGCGGCAGCATGGCGCTTCTGCCCGCGGCGCTCGCCGGTGCACTTTTGGGTGAGGCGGCCGCCTGGGGACTCGCGCGCACGACGCCGCGCGCCGTACTTTGGGCGCCTTGGCTTGCCGCAGGCGTCTATGACCTCGCGAGCAAGGGCTTGAGCCTCGGGGTGTCGTATCTCTTCATGCGCGAGAGCCCCGCGCTCATGACCATGGTGGTGCCGATCGTCGCTCTCGGCTACGTCGGTTCCGTCATGGGGCTTTGGTTCGGCTGGAAAACCGTAGGAGAACTCAAGCATGCGGGCTTTGTTCGCTAAAGGCGCTCACGAATCGAGCGTGCTTCGTCGTCTCGACGCGAGAACCAAACTCGGCATCACCGCACTCACAGCCGTGCTCGCGGTTTGTACGGGCGGCGTCGTTGCGCAGGGGGTGCTCTTTGTCGTGACGCTCGGCTACGCGCTCCTCTTGCGCCGTCCTGCGCTTCTCGCCTGTCTCTACGCTCTTATGGCCGTCATGCTCTTGGCGGCCCTCGGCTGCACGGCGCTTCTCTCGCAGTTCATGCCGGCCTTGAGCGGTTTTTCCGTAAAGGCGCTCGTTATTCCGTTCCTGCGCGGCGCTTCGATGATGAATGTCGTGATGGCGCTCGCGCTTACGACGCGCGTCGAAGATCTTTTGTCGACGCTCGAACGTCTGCGGCTTCCTTATGCGGTGTTTTTGCCCGCGGCCGTCATGCTGCGCTTTATTCCGACCTTTGCCGACGACATCCGGCAGGTCTGGGAGACGCTTCGCATTCGCGGCTGGCCGATGGGGCCGAAGATGCTTACGCGGCACCCGCTCCTTTCTGCGCGTCTGCTTCTGATCCCGGTGCTTTTCCGGGCGCTCAAGTCGTCCGAGTCGCTCGGCATTGCGGCCGAATTGAAGGGGCTCGGCACGGCCGAGCGCACGGTGCCCGCCTCTTTCAGAACGCTCACTAGTCTCGATGCGCGCATTTTGGCGGGCGCCGTGACGACAACTCTTTGCGTGACGCTTGCGGAAGTGTTTCTGCACGACCTCTTCATGGCGGGCGCCGTCGTGATGATGCCCTGAGGGCCTTTCGATTGAATTCTCTTTGGACAAACGGCCGATATGACCGGAATTGAACTCAAGCACGTCACCTACACGTATCCGAACGGCCGCGACGCCGCCGTGAAGGATCTCAACCTCAGCGTGGCGCCCGGCGAAATCAAACTGGTCACCGGGGCCTCGGGCTGCGGGAAGACGACGATCATGCGGCTTGTGAACGGGCTCGCGCCGCAGATTCTCGGCGGCAGCCTCTCGGGTGAAGTTTCGGTGAACGGGCTCGATGCGGCAGCGACGCCCGTCGCTTCGCTTGCCGAGCACATCGGAACGCTCTTTCAGGATCCTGAAGCACAGTTCTTTGCGCTCAACGTCGGCGACGAGATTGCCTTTGCGCTCAAAAGCCGCGGGTTCGCGCCTGCTGCGATCGAAGCGCGCGTGGCGGACGCCGCTCGCCGCATGGGGATCACGGCGCTCCTCGGGCGCGACATTCATGCGCTCTCCGAAGGGCAAAAGCAAAAGGTGGGGCTCGCGGGCATTCTCGCGCTCGGTCCCAAGGCGCTCATCCTGGACGAGCCGACCGCCAATCTCGACCCGGAAGCGACCGAGGCGCTCGCGCGGCTCTTGGGCGAACTCAAGGCTGCGGGTGCGGCGATTCTCATCGTCGACCACCGCCTTTATTGGCTCAAAGACTTGGCCGACGAAGTGCTCGTGATGCGTGCGGGTGAAATTTGCCGGCGCGGTCCGTTTTCGATGCTCGAAGACGAGGCGCTGCGCGCCGAGTTCGGGCTGCGGCGCGCGGCACTTGCTGATCCGAGAACGCGTCTGCCGCGCGTGCCCGTTGCGCCCTTGGGCGCCGAGCTCTCGAGAGTGGAGACGCCTGCGCGCTTGGGCGTCAAGAACCTTCGCTTTGCCTATCCGGGGAAGGCGCCGCTTTTTTCGGCCGTCTCTTTCGAAGTGCCTGCCGGGATTACCGCTCTTATCGGCGACAACGGCACCGGCAAGACGACGCTCGCACGCATTCTCACGGGCCTCGAGTCGGCCGAAGGCGACTTTTCGCTCGACGGCGAGTCGCTCGGTCGCGATGGGCTAATGCCTTCGGCCGGGCTCGTACTTCAGAACGCCGACCATCAACTGCAGATGCGCACCGTACGCGAAGAGGTCGAATTTGCCATGCGGGCGGCTATCGACATGAAGGCGGCGGCCGGCCGCTCGAAGCGCGTCGGCCTTTTCGCAGGACTACGCAGGGCGGCGCTCACTGCCGACGACGAAGCGCGCATTGATGCGCTTCTCTCGGCACTGCGCCTCTCGCACCTCGCGCAGCGTCATCCGCAGAGTCTTTCGGGCGGCGAGAAGCAGCGCCTCGTGATCGCCTGCGCGCTCGTCAAGGATCCCGCCGTTCTCATCCTTGACGAGCCGACCTCGGGCCTGGACGGCGCCAACATGGCCGCCATTTCGGCGCTCCTCAAAGCCGAAGCCCGAAAGGGCGAGCGGGGCCGCGCGGTCTTTCTCATCACGCACGACCTCGAGCTCCTTGACGCCTGCGACCGCGCGCTCGACATGGCGTGCGTTCGCGCGGCCGGCCAAGAAAGCGACGCCCTGCTTGCCGAGGCCTTCAGAGGTGCGGGAGCGCAGACGCGTGCCTGACGCCGTGACAGAGCGGCGTTTTAGCTAAGCCCCGTCACTTTCAACGGAATCAAAAACAATTTCTAAAAACCAAAAGGAATCGATGATGAACCGACTTACGCCCACTGCCGAACAGACCGCCCTGATCGAAGAAATCCTGAAGGCGCCCTATCCGGTCACCTTCGGTATTGCCGCCCGGAAACTCGGTACGACGCCGCTTGAGGCCGCGCGCCTGATGCCCGAGTCGGCGGTCGCCTTTGTCGAAGGCGATGCCGCCGAGCGCTTTGCCGATGTCTGGGCGGCGCTCGCTCAATGGGAAAAGGCGACGCTTTTCGTCGTGCACGCCGGCAACGTTTTTGAAATCGAAGGGAAAATCAGCACCGGCAAGGCTGCGCGCGGCTACTACAACATCCTCTCGAAAAACGCCGCGATCGGCGGGCACATCAACTATCTCGACCTTGAGGCGATTGTCTTCGCGTCCCTGCCCTTCATGAACCGCGAGTCGCTTTCCGTGCAGTTCTTCAACAAGGCGGGCGAGGCGGCTTTTGCCGTCTACGCGGGCCGAGAAAACCACAAGATCATCGATTCGGTGCGCGAAGCGTTCCTGGCGGCGCGTCGAACGTTCTGCGGCGCCGCGCAATAAGCCGCCCGTTCACCCGCTGCCGTATCGGCATGTTTCGGCACGTACTTGCGATCGTTGATGCGTGCCGCCGATGCCGAATCCTTCACGCTCAGAAGAAAAGGAAGTTCCTTGCCATGAACGCCATTGAAACGCCTGAAAAGTCCGCCGCTACAAAGCCCCTTGTCGTCGTGAGCTCTCGAACGGGCAACACCCGCACGGTTGCCTACGCCGTGCGCGATGCGCTCCCCGGGGCCGAACTCGTGGCGGCCGAGGCAATGCCCGAGTCGCTTTCGCAGTACGACCCCGTCATTCTCGGGTTCTGGTGCGACTGCGGCCGCGCGCCCGCCGACATGAAGCGCGCAGCTGCGAAGCTCGCGGGGAAGCGCGTTGCCTGCTTCGCCACCCTGGGCGGTGAGCCCGACACGCCGCGCGCGAAGGACTGGATGATGCGCACGTCGAGCGATTTGATCGGCGACGATCGCGGCAATGTGCTCGCGGGCACCTTCCTCTGCCGCGGCCGCATCGATCCCAAGCTCTCGCAGTCGATGCCCGTGACGCCCGAGCGCGCCCAACGCTGGTCGGCTGCAGAAACGCATCCGAACCGCATGGACCTCATTGCTGCAGCCGCGTACTTTGCCGAGCGCTTTGCAACGAGCACGAGCGGCAGCGCGACTGAAACTGCCTGAAATCCAACGCGTACTGAAGAGGCTTCACCATGACGTTTTCTTCCGACAATCTCTTCGAGATCTACGCCATGATCGGTCCGGCGGGCGTTGTGCTCGTCGCTGTGGCGCTCCTCTCGCTTTACCTCATTCTCTGGCAGCTCTTTTACATGGCGGCCGTCTGGCGCAATTTCCGCCGCGACTTTCTCGATCTCGAGCGCGGTGAGGACCGGTGCCTGCGAAGCGTCGACCCGAAGCGCGCCAATCCGCTCATCCGCATCATTTACGAAATCGTGACGACGCACGCGCAGCACTCCGACGACGTGCGCGCCGAAGTGGGCTATCTCTTCCATCGCAATTTCAAGCGCGTCAACAACGCGCTCTGCTGGCTCAAGCTCATTTCCGTGATCTCGCCGCTTCTCGGACTTCTCGGGACTGTTTGGGGCATGGTGGCGGTTTTTCAGGCGATGGAGGACTTTTCGCACGCCAATGCCACGGTGCTCGCTTCGGGCATTTGGTCGGCGCTCATCACGACGATCATGGGGCTTTGCGTCGCGATTCCGACCCTCATGGCCTACTACTACCTGATGCTCAAGTTCCGAGGTTTCCACATTGAGGCGGTTGAGCACAGCTATCGTGCGCTCGAAGTCTGCCGACGGCTGCGCCGCCGTGCGTCCGATGGAGTTTGCGAGAACGAGCGTGACACGCAAAACGCAGCTGCGGCACAGGGCGGGTGCGAACGAGCGAATGCGGCGAGCGACGCAAAAGCGCGCGAAAACCGCCGCCGTTCCGCCGGCTACGCCAGCGCGGACGCGACATTCTGACCGCGCACCGACGCTTTGAAAAGGACCCAACCGCCCACGCATTCGCGAGAAAGGACGCCCAATGGACACCAATCTCTTCGGCAGCTTTGAAGACGAGCCGCAGATCGATCTCACGCCGCTCATCGACTGCCTTTTTATGCTCATCATCTTTTTCGTGCTGACGATGAGCTTTTCCAAACCCGTGCTCGAAGTCATTCTCCCCAAGGCGACGAACGCCGAGACGTCGCAGGCGCGCAACGAACTGCTCGTGTCGGTGAAGGCCGACGGCACGCTCTACTTGAACGCCGCACCCGCGACGATCGAGGAGATTGCCCGCGCGCTTGACGAGGCGCCCGAGCGGCTTCTCAACATTTACATGGACGAAGAGGCGCCGTTCTCGCGCTTTGTCGCCGTGATGGACTTGGCGAAGACGAAGCGCAACGGGCGCTTCGTGATCAGCACGCGCCGCCCCGAATCCCCTGAATCGGCTTCGCCCTGAAGAGCAGCATCATCGTGACAAAGGTGAAAAGAAGAAAGAAGGCCGTGCCCACCGAAGCCGAGCGCGCAACGCGGTTTGCCCGCACGACCGTCTGCGCCACCGCGCTCGCAGTGGCTGCACTGATGACGCTTGACGCGGCGCGCGAAGCCGTTGCCGTGCCTGCGCTCCCGGCGTTGGCGGCAGCGCCCGCGGTCGGCGCGATCGAGACCCTTCAAATGGAAATTCGAGAAGCGCCCCTCACGCCAGCCCCCGTGCCGCGTACGGAGCAGCTTTTCGAGCACACGGTCGAAGAGAGCGACTTTTCGATTGAAGCTCGGCCCGAGCCGAAACCGATTGTCCAACCCGAACCGCCGCCCGAACCCGAAGAAAAGCCGCTTTCGGAGCCTAAGCCCCAGGATGAGGTGCCGCCCGAAACCGTGCCGGAGTCTTCTCCAAAAACGGAATCCCAACCGGAGGCCATGCCTGAGCCTGTTCCCGTTCCACTGCCGCAGCCGGCGCCGAAACTTGAGCCCAAGCCCGAACCGGAAAAGGCGAAGCCGCTCCCGAAGCCTGCGCCGAAACCCGTGGTGAAAAAGGTGCGGCAAACGCCCAAGGTCGAGAAAACGGCCGCTGCGCCGCAGGAGCCGAAAGCATCGATCGCGCCGAAGGACGATGCGGGATCGAGCGCAGCGGCGGCCGGCGCTGCCGCGAGCGGTTAGGCTGAGTCTGCTGAGGGCGGTGTCGGGGCAAGCGGCTCGGTTTCGGGCGTACCGGGCGGCTTTGCCGGAAGCGGCAGAGCTGGCGACGCAACGGACGAAACCCGAGCGCTCGCCGAGATCATGTCGATCATCGAAGCCAACAAGCGCTATCCGCGCCGCGCGCGGCAGACGAATCAGACGGGGACGGTGCTCTTGGGCGTTCACGTGAACGCACAGGGGCTCGTCACCGAGGTCGAGGTGCTTCAAAAGAGCGCGTCGTCGCTTTTGAATCGTGCGGCCAAGGCCGCGGCCAAGCCGCTTCTCGGCGTGGCAACGAAACTCAAGCGCGCCGTGCGCCTTGAAGTGCCCGTACGGTTCTTACTCACGTCGCGATAAGGCGCGGCGCGCTTCGCGGCGGGAACGCCGCGATTAGAATCGTCGCGCGGTCGCCCGCAAAAAGTTTCTCGCCGGATCGCCCGAACGCGGTCCGGCACCGGGTGCTCGCGTGCAGCCCTTTGCGCCCGCCGCCCGTCCAAACCTACGGAGAGTTTGCTCTCGTGAATTTCGTGAACGAAATAGAGACGTCCGACGCGACGGCAAAGCCCGCCGCGCTTTCGGTATCGGATTTGAGAAAGGTCTATGCCTCGGGCACGGTGGCGCTCGAAGGACTTTCGCTCGAGGTTGAAGAGGGCGAATTCTTCGGACTCCTCGGTCCGAACGGCGCCGGGAAAACGACGCTCATTTCCGCGCTGGGCGGTCTTGTTCGGCCGACCGAAGGCACGATTCGCGTCTTCGGCATCGATTGCGCCAAAGAGCGGCGCCGCGCGGCCCGTCATGTCGGGATTGTGCCGCAGGAGATCACGTTCGATCCGTTTCTCACGGTGCGAGAGACGCTGCGCTTTCAGTCGGGCTACTGGTGCGTACGCGGCAACGACGACTGGATCGACGAAATTCTCTTTCACCTGGGGCTCACCGAAAAGGCGGACGCCTCCATGCGTGCGCTCTCGGGCGGCATGAAGCGGCGCGTTCTCGTCGCGCAGGCGCTTGTGCACAAGCCCCGGCTCATCGTCCTCGACGAGCCGACGGCTGGGGTCGACGTGGAGCTGCGCGAAAACCTCTGGGCCTTTATCGGACGGCTTCACAGCGAAGGCCGCACGATCATTCTGACGACGCACCACCTTGAGGAGGCGCAGGCGCTCTGCAGCCGCGTCGCGATCATGAACCGAGGTCGTTTGGCGGCGCTCGACCGCACTGAGGCGCTCCTCTCGCGCTTTGAGGGACGCGTGATGAAGTGCCGCATCTTGCGTGGGGAGCTACCCAAGGCGCTTGAGGCCGACCTCATGCGCCGACACGGCGCCGACATCGTACTGCGTCTTGCCGACGCGCGCGATGCGGGGGAAAAGCTTGCCGCATTCGCGCGGGCGGGGGTGGACATCGAAAACCTGACGGTCGGTCAGCCGAGTCTCGAAGACGTGTTCCTTGAAGTGACGTCCGCTAGCGTCGACAATGCCGGCGCTCCTACCGAAGCCAATCAATCCTCTCACGGCGGAGTCTGACGTGTCGGATGCCCTGATTGCATTTTGGACGCTTTTTTCCAAAGAAACGATTCGCTTTCTCAAGGTCTGGAAGCACACGCTTTTTGCGCCCGTACTCACGAGCTTTCTCTACCTTGTCGTTTTCGGCGAAGCGCTTGAGAAGCACCTCTCCGTCTACGCGGGCGTGAGCTACACGAGCTTCATTGTCCCGGGGCTCATCATGATGACGGTGCTGCAGAACGCCTTTTCCAATACGGCCTCGTCGCTCATTCAGTCGAAGATCTCGGGGAACCTCGTTTTCATCCTGCTCCCCGCGATCCCGGGACCCGCGATCGCGGCGGCCTACATCTGCGCGAGCTTTGTGCGCGCGGCGATAGCCGGAATCGGTGTTTACGTCGTCTGCATGGTCTGGGCGGCGCCTTCGGTGGCAAATCCCTTCTATCTCTTTGCGTTCGCCTTCTGCGGCGTGATCATCATGGCTTCGCTCGGTCTCATCACGGCGCTCTGGGCCGAGAAGTACGATCAGATGGGCGCCGTGATGAACTTTGTCGTGATGCCGCTCACGTTCCTTTCGGGCGTTTTTTATTCGGTCGAGTCGCTCCCGCCCGTCTGGCGGCAGCTGAGTCTCTTCAATCCGTTTTTTTATCTTGTCGACGGCTTCCGTCAGGGCTTTTTCGGAACCGGTACGACGAATGCGCCGCTCTCGCTCATGATCGTCGCGCTCACGGCGCTCGCTGTCATGGCGGCCGCCGTGACGCTTGTGACCCGCGGCTGGAAGATCCGTGCCTGAGACGCTGACGCTTGCGGCAAGCAAAAAGGCTTGGGATCACGCGAGGTCCCAAGCCATTTTCTAATCGTTCGGTCTGCGCTCGAGGCTGGCCCGAATCAAGTCCGGTCGTTCGGTGCGCCGGTTACCAAACCTTGTAGTCGACGCCGATCCCGAAGCCCCAGGCGGCCGTGTTGCCGTCCGTCATCGGGCTGTCTTTGACTTCCGAACTGTCACATGAGCATCACGGTCGGGATGATCGTCGTATCCCAGCCGACCTTGTGTGTGCTTGCTTCATGCTTGTGCCGCTTCGCGCTTCATGCGCCGCATCAAGGCGACGCCGATTACGCAAAGAAGCGCCGAGGAGGCGATGAAAAGTATCGCCGTCGACGTGGTTGCCTCACCGATCGACGTGAGCGGGGCTACCAGGCCGCCGCCCCCGAAACCGACGGCGCCGAGAATCGCAGCGGCAAGCCCCGAGCGCGGACGATGGCGCGAAAGGGCTGCCGTCATGGCAGCGGGCAGCGTGAGTCCGAGCATCACGAGGAGTGCGAAATAGACGGGGACGATCGCCAATAAAGAAGCTTCGGCCGCGTAGAGCGCGGCGACGCCCGAGGAGGCGGCGAGCATGCCGACTGCCCCCGCGAGCATCGCAAAGGCGGGCGAAGCGAGCTTGCCGGAGAAAGCGGCGCCCGCCGCAATGCCGAGTGCCATGGCGCCGAAGAAGAAGCCGTACTCGGTGGCAGAGAGTCCGAAGTGCGTCTGGAAGATAAAAGGCGACGAGGCGATGTGCGCGAAGAGCACGGCCGACGAAAAGATCTGCTGAAGTACGATTGCAACGAACACCGGGTCGCCGAAAAGCCGCCGTACGCTCGTCCCAAGCGTTTCCGACGGTTCCGGCGTGCGCTCCTCGATCGCCGAGGCGCTTTGCGGAACGACGTCGGGGGTTGCCTTGCTTTTGGTGCTGCGGCGTCTGTCGGCGGGCGAGCGTGTTTCCGCGAGGCGCGTAAAGGTGATCGCAAGGAGCACGATGCCCGCTGCAAAGAGAATCCAAAAGATTCCGCGCCAGCCGATGGCGTCCGCAATGAGCGAACCCAAAAGCGGTGCCGTGATCGGCGCAATGCCCTGGATCGAACCCATGACGCCCATGAAGCTCCCGAGAGCTTTGCCCGTATAGCGGTCTGCCGCGACGGCGCGCGACATCACGATCGCGCCCGAGGCGCCGAGGCCCTCAAGAAAACGCATCGCGAGGAAAATTTGGACGTTCGGTGCCGCTGCTGCGCCGAACGTTGAGGCGGCGAAGACAAGTAGGCTCCAAAGGAGCGGCTTGCGCCGCCCCTTGACGTCGGAGAGCGGTCCGACAAAGAGCTGCCCGATCGCGAGCCCCCACATTGTCATCGAAAGCCCGAGCTGCACAGTCGAAGGCGACGTTTGGAAGTCGAGCGCCTGTTCTGGGAGCGTCGGCAGGTAAAAGTCCGTGACAAACGGACCGAACGCCGCCAACGCGGCAAGAAAGAGGAGCAGAAAAAGGCGCGAATTTTCTGCGGGCGGCGAGAAAAAGCTGCGCGGCGAGCTGCCGGCGGTTTCATGTGTTTCTTTCGCGGTAGACGTTGCTGCGCGTGCGTCTTCCGAAGTCGTTGATTCTTTTTTCTCTTGCGTTGATGCCGGATGCAAAGACGTCAAAGCGGCCTCCGTTGTTTTTTCTTTTTGTTGTCGGCTGCGTCGAAAGTCGGGCGCGCGCCGAGGAAATGCGCCCGCGGGTGTCCGTCGGCGCAAAAGCTTTCCGGCGGACGAAACGAGTTTACGGACTGGAATCCGTGTGAATCTGAAGCGAGCGGCAAGGATAAGGGCGAATTGGGTGCGAATTGATTGCTAGAGCGAATGCTTCGATTGACTTTCTCTTGTGGTGAGGTTTAGAGGCATGTAAACAGCAACGGTCATGAGCAACCGTTGCCTCTCGCCAACTTATCTCATTTACCCCCTCGAAGGCTTGCGAAAGCAAAGCTCAAAGCAGGTGCGACTTCTGAATGAGCGAAATTGCCAAAGAAACGGTTAAATCAAGGCGTTCGCAAACCTGAGGCATGTTCAGAATTGAACTTGCAAAGAAAATGAGAGCGCTTTGCGCTCGGTATTTTTTCGGAGGAAAACCGCACAATGACAGTCAAAGTTGTCTGCCACATGATTTCATCCGTCGACGGCCGTCTTTTGCCCGGCCGTTGGACGAAGCCCGTCCATCCCGTCAACGTTACGGAGTGCTATGAGGCCGCCGCGTCGAATTTTCCCGCGGACGGCTGGCTCATCGGCCGCACCTCGATGGCGCAATACGACGATTCGATCTCGGAAGGTGCGCCCGCGGGGAAGCGCGGCGCCGATGAGCCGCGTCCGACACCCTTTGTCGGCAAGCGCGAAGGCCGCATGCTAGCGGTCGTGACGGACCCGAAGGGCAAGCTCCGCTACACGACGCCGACGCTCTCGACGGGCGAGCATCTCGTCGCCGTTCTCGCCCCCGATACGGCCGAGGATTATCTCGAAGAACTGCGCCGCGTGGGCGTCTCCTATGTCTTTGAGGGCGAAGGCGAGAAAAAGCTCGAAGGTGCGCTCACCGCGCTCGAAGAAACCTTCGGCGTGAAGCTCATCCTGCTCGAAGGCGGCGGCCTCATCAACGGCAGCTTCCTCAAGGCGGGCCTCATCGACGAATTCTCGATTCTCGTTTATCCGGCCGTTGACGGCCTCGCGGGCGTCCCCTCGATTGTGGGTTACGCGGGCGAAGCGCACGAACAGCCTGCCGCAGGGCAGCCTCTGGAACTTATTGAAGCCAAAACGCTCCCGGGCGGCGTCGTGTGGCTGCGCTACCGCGTCGAGCACTCGGCAGCCTAACGCGCACTGCGCAAAAGAATAAATAAAGCCGGCGGTACGGATGCAATGTTCGTGCCGCCGGCTCTATAGGTTCAAAAAAGGTCGAGACGCGCTCAACAGATGCGCGGCAATTGTTCGCCTGTGAGCCAGTCGACCGTACGTACGCCGCCCATCGGCGTTCGCATTTCAACAAACCCCGGGTGCGCTTCCGTAACCGTACCGATAACGGCCGCGTCCCTGCCGCGTGCATTGGCGTGCATGGCGGCGAGTGCAGCGTCGGCTTCGTTGGCCGGGACGATCGCGATAAGTTTGCCTTCGTTGGCCACGTAAAGCGGGTCGAGTCCCAGGAATTCGCAGGCGGCGCGAACGGCGTCGGAAACGGGAATCGCCGTTTCTTCAAGCATCATGCCGACACCGCTTTCGCCTGTGATTTCGTTGAGCGTCGTTGCGAGGCCGCCTCTCGTCGGGTCGCGCAGCACGTGGGTGTCGGGTGCTGCGGCGAGCACGTCGGCCACAAGATCGGCAAGCGGCGCACAGTCGCTTTCGAGCGTCGTGCCGAATGTCATGTTTTCTCTGAGCGACATGATCGTCATGCCGTGCTCGCCGATGCCGCCCGAGACGAGGATCTTGTCGCCCGGCTGCGCGTTCTTGCCGCTGATCGTTCGGTCGGTGAGCTTTTCGCCGATGCCCGAAGTCGAAATGTAGACGCCGTCGCCTTTGCCGCGTTCAACCACTTTGGTGTCGCCCGTGACGATGGCAACCCGGGCTTCACGGGCGGCTTCGGCCATCGAGCACACGATGCACTCAAGGTCGGCGAGCGGAAAGCCTTCCTCGAGAATGAAGCTTGCGCTCAGGTAAAGGGGCTTCGCACCGCACATCGCCACGTCGTTGACGGTGCCGCAGACGGCGAGGCGTCCGATGTCGCCCCCGGGGAAGAAGAGGGGCTTGACGACATGCGCGTCGCAGGAAACCGCAACGGGGCGCACTATCGGCGGCATCACGGCGCCGTCGTGGCCTTGGTCGAGCCAGTCGTTGCGAAAGTGTTCGGCAAAAAGCTGCTCGATGAGTTCGGCCGTGGCGCGCCCGCCCGAGCCGTGGATCATTTCGACGGCACCGCGGCGGATGTCGATTTTGCGTGCATAGCCGGGTTTGACGGGCATTTTCTTCCTCCTTGAATGAGTCGCTTTTTGCGTTGTCACTTGGCTTTTGCTGTGCGTCAGCTGCGCCGGCCGTAGCGCCAGGCAGCCGCACAGGCACCTTCGGACGACACCATGCAGGCGCCGATCGGGTGGGCGGGCACGCAGACGGTGCCGAAGAGCCGACACTCGCGAGGCGTTTTCTCGCCGCGCAGAATTGCGCCGCATTCGCAGGCTTTGTTGTCTCGTACGATGCGCTCGGGCATCTCAAACCGCTTTTCGGCGTCAAACGAAGCGAATTCGTCCCTGAGGCGCAGTGCCGAGTGCGCGACGCTGCCCAAGCCCCGCCACTCGAAGCGCTCGCGCAGCGTGAAGATCGAGTCGGTGAGCGCAATGGCCTTCAAGTTCCCTTCGGCGGTGACGGCGCGTGCAAATTCGTTTTCAACCTCGGCGCGTCCTTCGTTGGCTTGGCGCACGAGCATGAGAACCGCCAAAAGCATGTCAAGCGGCTCGAACCCGGCGATCACGACGGGGAGCTTCCATTTCTCGGCAAAGGGCTTGTAGGGGTTCGAGCCGATCACGGTCGAGACGTGCGCGGGGCCGACGAGCCCGTCGAGCTTCGGCGCGTCGGGGCGCTCGGGCGCTGTCGCGAGAATGTGCTCCATCGCGGCGGGCGTCAGCACGTGGTTGCAGAAAACGGAAAAGTTTTGAAGCCCTTCGCGCTCTGCGGCGAGGATTGCTGCGGCTGTGGGCGGCGTTGTCGTTTCAAAGCCGATGGCAAAGAAGACGACTTCGCGTTCGGGATTCTCGCGTGCGATTTTGAGCGCGTCGAGTGGCGAATACACCATGCGTACGTCGCCGCCCTGTGCGCGGCAGCTAAATAGCGACAGCCCCTTTGAAGCGGGCACGCGCAAGGTGTCGGCATAGGTGCAGAGAATGACGCCCTTTTGAAGCGCGAGCTCGATCGCCATGTCGATGCGGCCGATCGGCAGCACGCACACCGGACACCCCGGCCCGTGAATCATGTGCACAGCGGGCGGCAAAACGTCTTCAAGCCCCCAGCGGCTGATGACGTGCGTGTGACCGCCGCAGAACTCCATGAAGCGGTACTGACGGTCAGGCACCACCGTACGGGCGATTTCGGCCGTGATGCGGCGCGCTTCTTCGGCGCCGCGGTACTCGTCGACGTACTTCATTGGGCCGCTCCCTTGGTGGCGTCCGAAGCCGCGTCGGCCGCGCCCGTCGTGCGCAATAGTTCGAGCGTTTCGGCGGCCTGCGCTTCGTCGATGCGGTTGAGCGCAAAGCCAACGTGCACGATCACCCAGTCGCCCGGGCGCGGCCGACGCGGCTTCGGACGCCACCAAGGG
>ERZ1090862.488-NODE-488-length-17801-cov-16.500338_pt1 | contig 17801 bp, 18 predicted proteins | sample MGYA00478481_ERZ1090862 | MGnify/ENA primary metagenome ERZ1090862 (study PRJEB33644, sample SAMEA5815745) | chicken gut metagenome | biome: Chicken; feature: Gastrointestinal Tract; material: Caecum | place: Ireland | collected 2019-01-01 | study: A study of the... | reverse complement strand
TCTACACGAGCCTTATCGTCGGCAGCGTCAGATGTGTATAAGAGACAGCAGAAAAGGAGATAAAAAGATGCTTATTGATTTCAGCTTTAAAAATTTCATGTCCTTTGGAGATGAGTGCCGCTTTGATATGGTTGCCAATAGTGATAAACAGCACTCGGAAAGTCTGATCGATAATAAGTATTCCCGCGTCAGACTCATCTATGGCGCTAATGCATCCGGTAAAACATCGTTTATCCGTGCAATTGCTTTTGTCCGTTGGTTTATACTTCATTCCAATCAGCTGCTTGAAAATATGCCGATCCCTGTCGTCCCCTTCAAGTTCCGCCAAGACGCCCAAAATGTTCCCTCTGAATTTGCACTTACTTTTGTGATGCAGGAGAAGAAGTATCTGTATGAGTTTTCCTGCACGCAAGAAAAAGTGATACATGAAAAACTCGATGTGTATAACAGCGCTAAACCTACGAATGTATTTGAACGAATTGATACCGATAAGTATGAATTCAGGCGGGATGTCAGAACACTTCGCGATATAGCATCAAAAACGACGCGCAACAAACTGTTTTTGGCCACTTCTGCAAACTGGAATTATGCTCTTACCAAGCCGGTCGTCGAATTTCTGCTGAACACGATGCTGCCGTATTCTCTTAATGACCCGTGGCAGACGCATATTGCAAAAATCAAGGCGGACGGGCAATTTGAGGATTACAAAAAGTTTTGCCTTAAATTCTTTAATAATGCGGATATAAGCATCGAGGATTTTGTCATAGAAGAAAAAAAGTTCAAAGAGATGCCGAAAGATCCCATGCTCAACTCGATGGTATCTCTTATTGCCCAAGGTAAAGCCGATCTTATTGAAAGAATAGAAAATTCGCCCGTTTATAACATCAATATACAGCATGCCGTTACAGATGATGATGCGGAAGAAAAATACACCCTGAATCTTCAGGAAGAATCGCTCGGAACGATACAGATGTTTGAACTCTCGCCTATCCTGTATCATGTGTTCCAAAACGGAATAACATTCTTTGTCGATGAAATAGACAGAAGTCTTCATCCTATTCTCGTAAGGTATATTGTAAGTCTGTTCCTCGATCCGGAAATCAATGTACACAATGCGCAGCTGATCGCCAATACGCACGATACGAACCTTCTTGATCTGGAACTTCTTCGCCGGGATGAAATTTGGTTCACGGAACGTGACTTCAAGAGCGGAAAAACGACGATGTATCCGCTGACTGATTTTTCACCGCGCAAAAATGAAAATATTGAAAAAGCATACATCCTCGGCCGCTTTGGTGCCATTCCGTTTATCAAGGAGAACTGAGAATGGCCAAAAAGCAATTTTACAAAAGACAACGGAATCCGATCATTTTGCTTGTCTGCGAAGGGAAAAATAAGACGGAACGCAAATATTTTTCTCATTATCAGGTCAGAGAATCGCATTATCGTTTGGCGATAAAAGATTCCGAAGCTACCGATGTTATGGGAATGGCAAGGCGTGCTGCAAACCTTTATAAAGAGTATCAAATGGATCCCGAGATTGGAGATTTGGTGTTTTGCCTTATCGACCTCGATTTGCGCCATGATAAGTATGACGCATATTTGAAGGCAAAGCAAAAGTATCCGCAAGTTAGGTTTATTGTTTCCAACCCCTGTTTTGAAATCTGGCTGTTATATTATTTTACCGAGAATCCCAAAACAGAATCTTCTTCGCAAGCGGTCAAGGAGCAGATGAAAAGATATGTTCCGGCTTATAATGAGGCTATGGATGTCTATGATCAATGCGATTTGGAGGACAAATACGCAGTTGCGATAAACCGTTCCGAAAAGAAAAACGCCTTTTACGAGGAAGAAAAAATTCTCGTGGAACGCAACCCCTATACAGAGGTGCAGGATCTCATTCTGATTTTGAAACAGCATTGACTAATTAAAGTCGGTGCGGATATATGAGCTGAGAGATTTGTTATGTGTCCTTTTTTAAAGTAATAAGCTTTACTCTATAATTTTTCAGACTGAAAAAATTACAATTACAGGGCGTAAAAAGGTTTTGTCCAGTCGACTGGAATAATTTTAGTTTAGTAATTTTTCAACTTGATTTTTTTTCATTGACTCCTGCGAGAATAGCGCTACATTTTCTGTCTGATGCGAAAAAATGATTGGTATGTAAAGAAATCTATTCGGACCACATCTTCTTTAATCTCATAATTTGCCTTAAATTTTACGGGATAAATTGCTTTAATCTCACAGGTTATTGTCTTTTCTCGTAATTTAGGTTATAATTTACGAGAAAAAGTATCGTTAGAGAGATTGATTATGCGCAATTTTGATTATGTCGGTCTGAAAAATCAAAAGTGGGACTCTGAGACTGTTGCCTATATTGCCGCTATCCATGAGGCGAAAGGCAGGCAGGAGCTATACCTGAAGCAAAAGCCGCAGGAACTTGATAAACTCGTAGAGATTGCCAGGATTCAGAGTACCGAAACTTCCAACGAGATAGAGGGCATCCGCACTACAAATACAAGGCTAAAACAATTATTGTCCGATAAGACCACGCCGCGTACTCGCGACGAGGAAGAAATTGCCGGTTATCGCGATGCCCTCAATGTTATTCACGAGAACTACGAATATATTCCCGTTACAGCAAATTATATCCTGCAACTGCACAAAATTTTGTACAACCATTCCGGGAAAAGTGTCGGCGGCAAATTCAAAAACGTACAGAATTACATCAATGCGGTAGGTGACGATGGAAAAGAATTTACTATCTTCACGCCGCTTGCTCCCTACGAAACGCCTATGGCTGTTGATGTCATATGCGAGCAGTTTAACCGTGCGATCGCGGAGGGAGAGGTCGATCCGCTCATTCTTATTCCCATATTTATTCACGATTTTCTGTGTATTCATCCTTTCTCATACGGCAACGGCAGAATGAGCAGGCTGCTCACCACGCTGCTTTTATATCGTTGCGGTTATTTCGTCGGCGGATATATTTCGCTGGAGGCTAAGATTGCCAAGAGCAAGGACTTGTATTATGACGCATTGTCCGCCGCGCAAGTCGGCTGGTATGAAGGCAAAGATGACCCGAGCGCCTTTGTAAAATACATTCTGGGTACGATAATTTCGGCGTACCGCGACTTTGAGGACAGAATGGAACTTGTGTCCGAAAAGTTGCCTGCACTCGAAATGGTGCGCAAAGCCGTCCGCAGTCAGATAGGTAAAATCACGAAGACACAGGTTTTAGCTCTTTGCCCTTCGCTTAGCGCAAGCTCGGTGGAGGTAGCGCTCAAAAAGCTCGTTAAAAGCGGCGAACTTATCAAGCAGGGTGCCGGCAGAAGTACCTTCTATGTCAGAGTTGATTGATAGCGTACTCCCGTGTCCGAAACGAGAAAAATGATTGGAGAATATGCTCGGACACTATTTATGTATAAAAATACATATACTTGCATAACGCCCTAAAAAAGCCCCTTGGGGAAATTTGGGGATAAGGAATATACGACACAATATATTGTGTCGTATATTCTATTCAATACAATTGGTTGTGGTTATGGTGCCTTGCAACAGCCTTAAAATCCCTCGGTTGAACAAACCGTATCGGTTCAAGTCCGATCTCGGGCACCATAGTTTTCGGCGATTTTTAAGCGATTTTGGCTTAAAAATCGCCGTTTTTCATGTTTCATAAATTTTCAGTTTTTTCGGTCTGAAGAGCGATTTTTGGCTTTTGTTAAGTGTTAGAAATTTTCACTGTTTTTTGAGGAAAAGAACTAATGTTAACTTTCAGTCCCAATTTTTTGGGTACTAATTCGGGGCTCGTGTTATATTGGGATCAGCTTTTTTTGTTAATTATTATCATAATTAACAAGCCTTCTTTTCCGCCTCGTTTTACGGCCTGAAATCAGATATCGTAATCGAATTTTTTTATTTCTTCAAGCTGTAACTTCTCGTTTTTGTCGAGATGAGTGTAGATTTTTGAAGTAATGCTGTTGTCTGCCGAATGACCTGCCCATATGGATACAATCTCTCGGCGGATGCCTACTTCCTGGCATCGCGTTATGAAAGTATGTCTTAAATCATGAGTGTGATGTCCGGGCAAAAATTTTTCAACGTGCTTGGCTATCGTCCTGTAGTTCATTTTTACAATCATATCGACGTCGATGTACTCAAGCATCCTTTCAAGAACGGGCGAAATAGGTATTCGCCTCGTTGTATCCTTCAGACCTTTGCGCTTTTTCTCTGATATGGCGCTTATCCACATGCCGTCTATCTTGACTGACGGCAGTTCGCCGATTCTCAGACCTGTATAGCACAGGAAAACGAGCGCCTGAACGTAGCAGTTGCGCGTAGTTCTGAGTTTTTCGACAAGTTTTTGCTCTTCTTCCATTGAAATAGGGCAACCGCTCCGCACTTCGTACTTCGGAATGACAACTTTAGCCAATGGATTGCGGTTGATAAGTTCGTCTTCCACGGCGTATTCGAAGCAAGGGGAGAGCAGAAGATAAAGTTTATGTGCCGTACGGTACTTTTCGGCCTTCGTGAACCCGTTTATGTAGCCCTGAACGGTAAAGCTGTCAATTTCGTTTATGGCTTTGTTCTTGAAGAAGGGCTTGATGTCGCGGTTGAAAAGGTCGAGATAGCTGTTGTAGGTCGATTCTTTTACGTAAGGCTGTTTTACCGTAGTCAGCCACTGCATAAAGTAGTCGTTGAACATCGGCTTTTTGGGCTTCTGCTTTCTCTGCGACGGCTGTTTGCCGCTCTTAAGGTTTAAAATGAACTTTGTTTTAGCCATTTCAAGGTCCTTTGAGCAGCCGCTGTATCGCACTCCGTTGATGCTGCAGCGTATTTCAAATACGCCGTTGCTCTTCCTTCTTACATGTGCGGTGACGTTGTTGTAGATAAATAATTTTTTGAAGTGTGAGGGCATTTTAGATAACTCCTTTTTAGAAAATTGAATTGCCCTCGATTTGCTCGAATAATTTTTTTGTACCGGCGCGTTTCTGAAAGCCTCCGCCAGAACGTCAAAGTTCATGGTCTGGGTGGCGGCTTTTATAACATCGCACAGCTGTTCGTCGCTGCAACTTTCGTTCTTCCTTAAATTGTGTACTATGTCCAGAAGTTCTTCACTGTTCATAATCCTCCTTGTAAATTATTCAGACGAATTTCTTCCAGGTAATTTAACTTTACCACATAATCTTGAAAAAAGATAGAGTCCGGGTGTTGACGAAACCGCAACTTTTGTTGACAAAACAGCACTAAATTGTGCATAAGTCATATTTGAACTCAACAGGTTCAACTCCTGTTGAGTGGGAGAGGAAGAAATTTTCTGTTCTCTTTGCCTTTCGGCACAACCAAAAAAGAGGATAGGGGAAAAGCTGTCAAGGATAAGTTAAGTAAAGCATTTTTCAAATCACTCCTTACCAGAGGAAAAGGTCAGTATAAATAACTCAGCCGCCAGGCCGACTTAAAAATTAAGTCAGCCTGGCGGCTTTTTTGCCTTTTATGAGCTTTTCCCGTCCTTGACGGCTTGGAAACTATCCGCACACTTTCCCGCCGAAAGGCAAATTGACACAAAAAATCAGCCTCTCAACCGCCGAAGAAAAAAATTTTAAAAGTTTGGGTTTTCCTCTTGACAAGCCGTTCATATGGTGATATACTGAACACACAAAGCAAACAAATGTTTGTATTTTAATATTAAGAACGAAAATCTGAGATAGGAGGATACGAATAATAGTTGTTGTTTTTATTACATGATAAGGAGGTTTTGATATGGCTATCGATGTCGTATGTCCTGTATGCGGCAGCGTGAACAAGGGGATTTATCCCGAGGAATCGGGCGGCTGGGTGGAGTGTTCATGTTGCAAATCAGACTTTGCACCGTCGCAATTTTTAAGTTTTGCTTTAAAAGCGGGCAAAGTTAAAGTGCAAGCTAAAAACAGCGGCGATAACAGCGCAGCTGTATAATGAAAAACCGACAAAAAACGTGATGTCGGTCCGGCAGTTTATTTCGTTAATTGCGGCAATTCGGCCGTCTTTTTTATTTTCGTGATATTTTTGCCACAATAGGGGAAAAATTTTGACTTCTTTTACATTTCAGGAGGTATGCGACAACTGTCATAAGACGATAGCAGCATATAAAACGGCAGAGGGACTTATCAAGTATAAGTGCCCGTACTGCGGAACCAAAACAGTAAAACGCAGAATCAGCAGAACGTGCATTACCAAGGAAATACACTTTCCGAGGCAGTCACGCAAAGAGAAAATTTAATATATCCGTCAGACGGGATAGCAAGGTCGGGCTGAAACAGTGCCAGTATTAAATCCGTGCAACATACGTCTGGCAAGGTCGTTTGATTCGAACTGATATATTATGTGTGAGGTCATCGATAGATACAGATTTTTAAGGTCTGTATTTACCGATGGCCTTTTTTTATTGCCAAAAACAGCTGCTCGCTGATAAACAGAGCAAAATTTAATATTTTAAATGCCTGATTTGCAATAAGGGCAAAGGGGCAACGCTAAGTTGCATCCATAACAGAACAGCGGAGAGTTTATCGCCGTTTTTTTGTTTTGCCCTTTATTGCAAGCTACAGGCGTAAGCAAAAGAGCCCCCTTTGTCCTAGGAAAGTTAGGCAAAGGAGGTTCTTTTATGGAAAACAAAGACACAAAGCAGTTCTACCTTTTTGTAAAAGGTGAAAAAGTTGCCGTTTCGGAAGAGGTCTACCGCGCGTATGTGAGAGCGGACGATTCTGCCGCAAGGTCGCAGAGGCGGAACAGCAAATGCCTTGTAAAGGGAGAGCGGAAGGGACTTGTGCGTTGTAAGGAAAATTGCGAAGAGTGCCCCTATTACAGCGCAGGGAACAAACTTCTCGGCGGAGTACTGTCGTTGGACGGGCTCATTGAAGAGGGCTATGAAGAGGTTGCGGATACCGATATCGAAAACGACCTTATCGCGAATGAGGAAAACGATACAAAATCTAAAGCTCTTTATTCTGCAATGGAAAAGCTGACAAAGCGGCAACGTTACATAATTCGTGAAATCTACTTCAACGGAAAGTCGCAGGCAGAACTTTGCCGAATTTTTAATATGGAGAAGAGTGCTATGTCCAAGACGGTGAGCCGTGCATTAAAGTCTTTGAGAAAATTTCTGGAAAAATTTTGAAGTTTTTTTCTTTGAGACCGTCAACTTTTCGAGATAAGTGTCCTTAGAGAAGTGAAGGGGTTGTGAGACAGGCTTGAGGAAAGCAGCCACAAATTCCGTCACAGGTAAATAAAGAGGTATTCAGATGATTTCAACGGAATGTATCAAGCGCGATCTGCGCGATATCAGATATTACTATATGCGCAAAGCTCAGTTTGAGTCGGCAGACTCGTCACTTGGCATCTTGCCCATAAAGCGTACAGCGGAAAAGTATAACTGCGCCATAAGGAACGCTCCGCTCAGGCTCTGCGACCTTTATATATGCCTGTATCTTAAGGGGCAGACTCAGGAGGCCGTGGCGATAGAGTGGGGGTATACGCCCCAGTATATCCGCAAAATGCTGTGTGAGCTTATAACCTTTTTCAAAAATAATTTATCTGCAAGGAGGATTTAAAAATGCAGAATTTAAGCGATTTTGTTGACGACTTTTACGGCAGCGGTGAGGATATCGACTGCAACGGCGATTGCCATAACTGTGGGAATATGGACGATTGCCCCGATTTTGAAGGCCCTTCAAATTTTACGTTCAGGGCGACAAACGTTTACCGCACCAAGAACTATATCGTAAGACAGGTTGTGCTGTTCGGTAGGAATGAAATGTACGGCTCTCAGACGCTGAGCGTTGATACATATTTCCTTCGCAATCAGGAGCGTGACGAGCAGTTTGACGAAACCTGTGCAACCGAACTGTTCCCCAATGGCAGACGCCTCAATGCGACTGCGTACCGCAGGAACTATGTAAAGTAAGGCAAATGCGGCTTTAGAAAATTTAGGGTAATTGCGCTATATCCATGGGTCTAAAAGAAATTTCTTGCGCATGCCACCGCGTTTTTTAACGCAAAAGAAGAGCCGATTGCAATATATCAACAATTCAATAAATTTTTTGGCTTGGCTAACGGCAACACGGGCATTGTGCTAACTGTATTACGGGCAAAAATCAAAGGCTTTATCCCTGGTGGGAGGCGAATTACCCCTTTACTATCAGCGAACGAACAACAAAAATGGGATAAAACCTTAAAAGTAATTTTATTTAAGGAGTTTTAAGCTTTATGGCAAAAAACAATCAGGGCAACACGACCTCTAATAACTATAACGAGAGGCGTTGGTCCGTACCTTCCAGACGCGCCAAAAACTACGCGGAAGAGCGCAAAGCAAAAGTCCATCAGCGCGGCGCAAAGATGGGCAGGGAGCTTACGGACTATGAAGCGGGCATGCGTTCAGGCTACTTACAGTGCCAGTCCGACCATGCCGGCGTGTACAAGTACAAAAAGGCTCTTTCCGAGGGCAAGTCCAAGGAAGAGGCAAAATTCATTTCCCGTCAGAAGGGAAGAAGGAACTAATTAAAAGGAGGAACTGAAAAATGATGAGTAAACCTGTAAAGGTGCAGAGGGAGACCTTTGTGAAGGACGGCAAGGAGTATTTCGGCTATTTCGTAAGCGGTATCGTACGCGGCAAGGAAGTCAAGGCGGGAGTTAAACCGCCCGACAACGGCGGCTATACCGTGCTGGATATCGTCTTTGACGGCGCGATGGAGGCAGACCTTATTGTTACCCCTTACACAATGAAGACGGAAGACGGCAACGTTATAACCGGCAATACATACGCCGTTCAGAGTGTTGACGAAGAGACGGGCGAGATATATTCCTGCAAGATAAAGCCTTCCAGCGATTCTTCAAAATCCATGCTCTCAATGATGTTCAGGTAAAGCGGAAAGCGGTCTGCAAGTCAAATTGCAGGCCGCATATCCCTTAACCATTCAATTTCAAGGAGGATAATATGAGTTATTATAGCGACTACGACTATGAAGATTACGGCCTTAAAAGGCATAAACTTTCGGACGCGATAAAGTGGCTTATCGTGTTCGTGCTCGTGCTGGGCCTTATCGGCGCGGTAATTTCGCTTTTCGTCATGCTCGACAGACAGACTACGGTGACTGAGATAGGCGCCGAGCAGTATATGGTTGGCGGTCTTGACGAAGAGGGCGCGCCGATTGATACGGATACCTCGATAGTGACGCGTACGGGCTTTTCCGCAAAGGGCATAAAGACGGAAGTTGCGGAAGGCGCGGCCGTTACTTACGAGCTGTTTTTCTATGATAAGGGCGGCGAATTCATTTCGTCCACGGGTGATTTGAATGCGGCATTCAACGGCAACGTGCCCGAAAATGCAGTCAGCGCAAAGTGCGTCATAACTCCCGCGGAGGACGAGGACGGTAAGATATCGCTCACCGAAGTTTTCGGCTATGCGGGACTTGTGACAATAACGGTAGACAGATAAGGAGGTTTAAATGACTAAGACGGTAAAAAGAATAATTGCAGTAGTTTCTGCGCTTGCAGTTTGTGCAGGTCTGGCTGTGGGCGGCTGGGCGATAGGCAGAATAGCAAATTCTGCGAGCGGCGAAGTGTACGGCGAAAACATAAAAGCTCCGGGCGGAGCGGTGTTCGGAAGGGGTGACGGCGGAGTAATTTCTCTCGCGTCCGAGAAAATTGAACCCGAGGACTACGCCATGTACGGCGTGAATTCGCTTGCCGAAACGGCAACCACAATAATTGTCGTGCCCGACCCCGTGCTTGCCATAGATACATACACCTGGACGTGTACCAATACCGAGCAGATTACGCTTTCGCCCTCGGGAGATACAAAGAGCTGCGTCGTGACGTGTACGGGCCCGTTCACCACTCAGGCGACAATTACGGTCGCGTCCGAGCTCAATTCAGAGCTAACGGGAACGGTTACGGTCGACTATGTAAAGAGGGTTACGAGCGTAGAGGTGACGACTTCAAACGGCGGCTTTAAGTTTGGCGGCAGTTCGGCAACCGATAATGTAATTACTGTTACGCCGCAGTACGGCGACGGCACCTTAACTCCCGAATTTGCTGTTGAGGGCGGCAACATTTCGGTATCAGAAGATGCGATGCAGTACCTTACAACGGAAGTTACGACAAAGGGGTCAAATCTGCAGAGTCTTACCAATTATACGGGGCTGCGCGCGATAGTCGGCGGCTTTGACTTTACGGGAACGACGGTATCGCTCTCCACGCCCTCGTCGCAGTTCATAACCGATATAACGCAGTTCAAGCAGGGCAATCCTCTGCCCGTAAAGTACCCTTCCAATCAGACGCTCTATACGGCGTTCGATAACTCTTTCGTATCCGTGTACAGCAGCGCGGCGGGGCATAAGGGCGTGATTGAAATCAACTACCGCTGCACGTACAGCGACGGCATAGTGGATACGGATGATTTTGACAGCGGCACGCAGACCATAAGCACGGAAATCACCTTTGACGTTTCGGCGATACCAGTAAAGGCGCTGTCGTTCACTACCGACACCCCGGGACTTCTCCTGTAATTTACACCGGCGGTGACTTATGAGTAAAGTAAACGGCGTTGTAAACACAATCACAAAGATAATAACGTGGGTTCTTGTCGTTTTGCTTATGCTCGGCATAATCGGCGGCGTAGCATACTTTGCTCTGCGCAGTCAGGGTGTGACATTCTATGTGGAATACGGCGGCGAAAAATATTTTGCCGCGGGCGAGGGCGGCAGTATAAAGCTGTACAACCTCGTGGATAACAGTTTTTCCGTGCGTTCGCTGAAGGGGGAAGATGTCAACTACAATGTAAAGGTCTATGCAAACAGCGCAAATGACTTTGCTTTTTCGCATAACGACAGTAAGTACCACTTCGTCCGCACCGATGACGAAACGTATAACGATTATACCGAAATTTTCGGCACAAAGAAGGGCAAGGAGGGTTTCACGCTCACCTTCCCACAAGATTTCACGCCCGAGCTGGCGGTGGAAAGAAAGTACGGCGGAGATATTGCGCTTTCAGAACCTCTCAATGAAGATTACGCTTACTTTGTAATAGAGGTAACGTCGGACAAGAGCGCTGTAAAGCTGTGGTACACCTTTGAAAACTTCGTCATTTCCACCGACAGCCCGAACGTCGTCTTTTAAGGGGGTGGCTTATGAAAAATAAGGTTACAACTTTCTTTGTGCGTTCGGCGTGTGTGGTGCTTGTCTTATTGCTCGTCTTTGTATGGCTCTTCCGCCCGAAAGTTTATGTAAATGCACAGCAGTCTACGCCCGTTCAGCAGGCGTACGAAAATACCGAAGTGCTTGACGATTTGCAGGGCTCAACGATAGGCGGTCAGCCGTTCAGCATATCCGACTGGCCGCACGACATTACCGCAAATCCGCAGATAATTTCATTTACGGAGTTCTGTTATTCGTACTGGGCGGACAAGCAGTCGGACTACGCGCTCTATCTCTATGTGTATAACCCGCGCGATGATGTTTTCGACGGGGAGGGCAACAGTGTTCAGCTCTCGTTCGGCAATGACAATCTGTACGGTAAATATCCTCTTCGCTTTGTGAGCTATTCAATGACCGCTGGGTACGAGGGCCGCTTTTATAAATTTAAGGTAGAGCTTACCGAAGAGCAGACACAGCAGGCGCTTGCCACTCTTGAACAGAACAGCCGCGTCTATTATGTCAGTGGAATTGAACTTTCTATCGGCGGCATAATTACGGAGTATCCGTGCCTGCAGATTTATACATACAGCGGCTATGCGAAGGGTTACGGCTCAGAGCACGCCGAGGGAGATACTTTGACGTGCATTCAGGACGGGTTTGATAAGTACTTAACTTTGGACGTTCATTCAACGTACTACCGCCCCGAGGGCTCCAACGGCAAGACCGATTACACGCACGACAGCTTAAACAGCGTCTACTTTGCCGTACCCAAAGAGATAGTGGAGGAGTACGGCGTAATGACGCGCATCCGCGGCGAGTACTTAAAGGCGCTCACCTCGGACATCTTCGTTACGGGCGATGAGGACTACTATTCGGAGTTCTACCAGGTCATAGGCCAGGACATCGGCTACCTTGAACCGAACAGCGGCGACTTTGAAAGTCTGATTATGGGCGCAAGCGTAAAGCATCTTTTCGGCATGGAATCGTCCTGGGTCTACAACTTGCCGTACGAAGTTCTGCAGGGCGAGAACGACTACAAGTATGTAAGCAGACTCAACTACGTCTTAAAGGCGCTAAACGGCGATGCCGACACCTTTGCAGTAAGCTCTTCGCAGCTCAAAGAATATATGTTGTGGTACACGGCAAATTATTCTGCGCAGGGCGAAAGTCTTGTCGCGGGACGCTATGCACAGTCACTCTTTGAATGGGTGGACGATGGAATCACCACGTTCGACATCTCTTCGGAAGATATAACAAAGACGCTCACAAGCACGGTAATTTCCCAGGACTGGTGGGACAAAATCTGGGGCACGCAGACGGTTTCGCCGTCAACGTACTACCAGGGCAAATCGGCAATCTATGCCGTGCAGGATAAGGACTTCGTCCGCTACAACGGCACGTCAGCTGTCAATATTTCCGCCACCTGCGACAACCTCTATATCTCGGAGAGCGACTTTGACGAGTTCTATAACTTTTACGAGCAGAACAAGCAGCAAAGCGTAATCTATATCGTGCGTTTCGCGGTGGACGACTTCGTGTCGGCGGAGGCAACCCAGGCGCACTTCAAAGGACTTCTCAACACCGGTTCGGGCGCCAATCCCGACTATACTTTCATTTATATCGACGAAAACACCAACTGCTATTTCGCACAGGAGTACGTATATCTCAACTTTGACATAATCGATCTGACTTTCACCAAAAACGATGTCAGCACGGTGATTCCGGTGGTCATGTCGCCGATAGATATAGTGCCCGATATCACGCCCGACCCTCAGGCAAAGCCTGACGAGGGAGCAAGCTGCGTAAACTCATTGCAGACGGCGCTCGCTGTAATTCTGCTTTTAGTGCTTCTCGCAATCTCAATACCGATACTTCCTTACATAGTGCATTTCCTCGTAATTGTGGTAATGCTGCCGTTCAAGGCGGTAGGGGCAATAATATCGGGAATAAAGCGGGCGAAAGAAAGGCGGAAAGAGGGCGATAAAGCCGAAGATAAGGATAAGCAAAGGGACAGTAAAAATACCGATTGACGCGGCAATATGCCGCAATTAACCTTAAGTAAAAGTGCCGCAAACGGGCAGAAAAGCTCTTTGCGGCACGACTTGAAGGAATAGGGGGAAACTTATGAAGATATTAAAAAGAATACTTGCAGTAATTCTGCTTATTGCCGTATGCGTAGCCATCGGCTACTTCGTATATACCGGCACGCACTTTGGCGAAGAGGAGGGGTATGAACAGGTACAAAGTAATTAACATTGTCATATGTTCGGCTGTTTCCGCCACAATAATTCTTTTGGCTGTGCTCGTGTTCGGCGTCTCATACCTCAGATTTTTTGAAAGCTGTAAAGATTTAGGCATATCTGTTGCCTACTATTTCTGCGCACTCTTTTCCATTGACAGCGGCATATCCCCCACCGTATGGGAGTTTTCTTCCGTCCTGAAGTGGGATATTTCTCTGCCGCAGACCTCGGAGCAGTTTTTCACAGCGGCAAAAGGTTACTTTGATTGCTTTTTCGATTTTGCCAATTTTTCCGCCTATATAAGCTCGCTGGGAAGCGGACTTTTAAACTTTTTAAGGGTGGCGGCGATAGTTCTGCCCGCCATACTCGTGCTCTTTATTGCGGTGCGGCTTATCTACCGCAAGGGCAACATCAATCACAATAAAGATACAAAGCCGCTTATGATTTTCAGAAAGCTATCCGCCCGTACATATCAGCCGTTGAAACGCGTTTTTCGTTCGCTTAAAGATTTTTTAAGCGAGCACCGCTGGATCTATAAACTGTGGATAGCGGTGTGGATATTCAGTTTAAACGGTGCAAGCATAGCGGTGAGTTTTATCGCGTGGTATCTCGCATTCGCCGTTTCATTCGACTTCGGCGGACTGTGGGTTCAGGCGGTAAAGCTGTTCACCGACTTGAAAGTTATACTCACGCACTTTCCCTGGTGGTGGATGGTCTGCGGCATATATCTGCTGTTTACCAGACTGCGCAAAAGCATTGCGCTCAACCGACTGCACCACTTCGAGGCGCGCAACTGCGGCTTTATAAACAAACTTCCCATTGTATCAATGGCGTGCGGCAGTATGGGCAAAAAGAAGACTACGCTAATCACAGATATGATTTTATCCCAGGAAGTTATGTTCCGCCAGAAGGCGCTCGACATAATTCAGAGCAGCGATATGAAGTTTCCGCACTTTCCGTGGATAGCTTTCGAGGACGAGCTGGGCGCGTGCATGGAGCACGGCACAGTATATAATCTCGCCACGGTAAAAAGCTGGGTTCAGCTAAAAAAATACAGATTTTCAAAGCACGGCGACGTCAGACTTCAGCTCTACGGCTATGATATATCGCGCTACGGCGGCGAGTTTGACGATGCGCTTAAAGTTGAGGACCTCTTCAACGTACTTTCAACTTACGCTCAGGCGTACTTTATCTACGTCATTGAAAGCAGTCTCATAGTTTCCAACTACTCCGTCCGCACGGATAGCGCGCTTGTCGGCAGCGGCAATTTTCCGCTGTGGCTTACAGATTTTTTTGCGGAGGAAAGAAGGGGAGCTTCGCGCCATTCGCATATTCTCGACTTCGATATTTTAAGGCTCGGCAGAAAGGTTCTGGATAACAACAAAAATGCGGGCAGTTTTGAGTTCGGCGTAATAGGCATTACGGAAATCGGCAAGGAGCGCGGCAACAATCTCGAGCTTAAAGAAGTAAAGCGCAACACGTATGAAACCAATCAGAAGAACGACCTCTTCAATTCGTGGCTCAAAATGTGCCGCCACAGCGCCACGGTAGATAATTTTCCGTTCATAAAGGTATTTACGGACGAACAGCGACCGGAAAGCTGGGGAGCGGACGCGCGCGATTTGTGCGACGTTATTTATATCAATTCGTCGGGGGATATGTGCCTTGCAATGCCCTTTTACACCATAGAGGAGATGCTCTCCGAATGGGCGTTCAACGGCTTTTTAAGGCTGTATACAGACTTCCGTTTCAGGCGCGGCGACAACACTCTGCTTGTACATATTTTAAAGAGCATTACGGCTTTTTTGTGGCGCAGAAACCTGCGCATATACAACCGCTACGGTTACTGCGTGCTGAAGGTGGAAAAGGAGAGCGGCAGGCTTGACGGCAAGACGGATAAAAACAAGTATTATCTTATGAATGCCAAAATTTACGCTCAGCGTTTTTCCACCGACTGCTTTTCAGATTATTTCAACGATTTGGCAAAAAAGAGCCGCGTCGGGCTCAATGATTATCTCGAATACGCCGCCGAAAAGGCGACAGTGGAGGAATTAAAGGCACAAAACAGTTATTTCATAAATTCGCTCTATTGCGATAAGGAGGAAAAGGAATGTTAAATTACAAGGTATACACCAACGGCGAGCATTTTATTGCAATGCGACGCACACCGGGACGCTCAGGCGTACATCGCCCCGCTCCGCCGGAAAGTCCAATAATAGTAGAAGATAAGCCCTGCGGCATTATGCCGCAGGGCATTTCGGCAAGCGATGAGATAAGCGAAAATACGGCAGATGCTGCCGCTTGCAATGCGTGCGAGAATGAAATTGACGGCACAGTATGCCTTGATGAATACGAAATTCCTCAGAATATCCGCATATCCACGCGCGGAAAGGAGTTTAAAAGGTTGTACGCGCAGACGGTGGGCATGAAGTGGATGCGCCGCCGAGATTACATAGCCTCAAATCTCATCCCGTACTTTTCTGACCGAGTTGAACTTTACAGATATGTGGACTATAAAATGCGCTGTGCCTGCCGTGCCTCGGCTGTAAAAAGAACGCGTTGCATACGCAGAGCGGCAATGCACGGACTGAACCTCTTCTGTACTTTCACATATGACAGCAAAAAGATGGATGAAGAAACTTTCAGACGCAAATTGCTCAATACGCTGCGTCATTTTGCAAACCGCAAAGGGTGGAAGTATATGGGCACATGGGAGCGCGGCGAAAAGAATGACAGACTGCACTTTCACGCTCTTCTGCGCATACCGGACGGTATGATGTCTGGCGAAATCGTTAAAAAGCGCGAATACGATGTTCACAAGAAGAGAATGGTGGAGTATACCACGAATACCTTTTTTGAAAAGGCCTTCGGCCGCAATACTTTCGATGTGGTAGACGGCATTGCGCTCCGCTATACCACGGCGGTAAGCTACATAGTCAAATATCTTGAAAAGAGCGGCGGCAGAATAACCTGCTCGCGCGGTCTCAACACCTTTATCGAAACTAATATCGACCCGGAAGATATCATAGTGCGGCTCTATGACTTTGACGACAGAAAGTACATACTTTTCGATGACTTCAAGGTCTACATCGGCGAAAAGTGCCTCGGCAGTTTCTCTCGCGATATGCTCTCCAGCCTGAAAATGACGGGTTAAAATGTACCGCTCATAAAACTTAACTTTAAGTCCCGAATGAAAGATGTCGGGAGTTTTGTCGCGCTTTAAAATGACATTAATTTTACGGCAGAACAAAAAACGGCGGCGCGGAGCGAAAAAGGCGGCCGATTTGCAAGCGGGTTAGCGCAAACGGACGCCTTCGCCCGCCCCGCTTTTGCCGTTTTGTCCATTTTGTCGACCTTTTTATCGGTGTTTTTCACGTCTATTCGTGCAGTCAGAGGAGTTTTCTCGTAAAATGTGATAGTTTTTACGAGTAAAGTTTCAGTGTGTGCGCTTAGTCGGGGGGGGGGGGCGCCCGCCGCCGCTTGTTTAATAACTAAGCGCACACACTGATGCCATTGTTTAATTAGATCGATTTCGGACTGTTTTTTCTATTTTATCAGCACAAAGTTTAAGATTGTTTTTAATTTCAAAATCCCAAAATCTTAGCACAGCCCAGCCTTGGTCAATAAGGAATTGATTAATTTCAAAGTCATGCTCTATATTACGTTGGATTTTGTCAATCCAAAATGATTTATTGCTTTTTATCCGTCTTTTAATTTCATTGAAATTATACCCATGCCAAAACTCTCCGTCTACAAATATTGCAATTTGTTTTCTCAGAAACACAATGTCTGGCTTACCATATATGTTTGCGCAATTCTTTCTATATCGTAATCCTCGTCGCCATAATTCTTTTCTTAACAACACTTCTGCTTTTGTGTCGTGAGATTTTATCATGGACATGTTATAACTTCGGTTTGAAATACCGTCATGCATTTTTTTCTTTTTTATAAGATGTTTCATTGCTATATTCCTAAACCAATCTTATCACAAAATTTGAGTGATTGCAAATATTGAAGTTGCTTATGTGACTCATAGTCCGTTGTAAAATAAATCACATATTGTTAAAATGAAAATTAATGGAGGATTTTATGATTCAGGATAAAGTTGGCAAACGAATAAAGGAATTGCGTATGCAGTTAGGGATTAGCCAAGAAGAGCTTGCTGCCCGTGCTAATATTGATAGAACGTATGTAACAAGTGTAGAGCGTGGTAAACGCAATATTTCAATAGGTACGTTAGAAAAAATAGTTTTACAACTTAATTGTACAATGCACGATTTTTTTAATTTCTAATTAGATGGGGGATGATGATTTATGATACAATCATTGTTGTTAGAAGGATTATATAAGAAATATAATATTTCACAATTATCTTTTGGTGCAATACATGAT
>ERZ1090862.487-NODE-487-length-17802-cov-5.092861_pt1 | contig 17802 bp, 11 predicted proteins | sample MGYA00478481_ERZ1090862 | MGnify/ENA primary metagenome ERZ1090862 (study PRJEB33644, sample SAMEA5815745) | chicken gut metagenome | biome: Chicken; feature: Gastrointestinal Tract; material: Caecum | place: Ireland | collected 2019-01-01 | study: A study of the... | reverse complement strand
GGGCTTCTGGTTCTGGCAGCCTGCGTTTATTTTGCCGCCGGGACTGCAGGAGGAGAAAACTCAAAGCATTTTCTTTCACAGTGGGGCAGATGTATGATTGCGGCGGCTGTTCTGTGCGGAGCTGTGGTTCTGGCGGCCGGCGCGGGAAAGCTGCTTGATAGCGGGAGAGATGTTCCGGGAAGCTTTTATCAGGAAGCCCGGTCCACAATCCGGGCAGGAGTTATAGAACGGATACGGGAATCTGCTTCCGGAAGAGATGCAGAGCCGGAACAGACTGAGAACACGGATCCGGGAGCAGAAGAAGCGGATGAAGCGGACAGACAAGTGAGAAATTCCGGGGACACACAAGAAGAACCGACGGATACAGGCAGGGCACAGCTTTTGGGAGAGGAACAGCTTCCGTCCGGAAGCGGTATGGAGGATCTCCGTTCTCTTTCTGCTTTTGTTCCGGAAGAAGGAATCGGGGAGACTGTAACACTGGATGAACTGCCGGAGAGTACGGTGTACCTGCCGGAAAGATATGGGATTGTTTACAGCGGAGGAGCATGGTCTGATATGGAGGACATGCAGGAAAGCGCCGATGAGATTCTGGAGAACTGCAGGGAGTATCCGGAAGGACTGGAACGTCTGGAAGATCTGTGCAGCGGATGGGATGTCAGTTCCTATGAAAATGTGGGAGAAAGGATTGACGCTGAACTGTCCGCAAGAGCGGTCTATGATACGAACCCCGGGACAACGCCTTCGGATCAGGACTTTGTCGAATATTTCCTGTTTGAAAGAGGGCGCGGATTCTGTGTTCATTTTGCCTCTGCCTCTGTTCTGCTTTACCGGATGTGCGGATATCCGGCCCGGTATGCGGAAGGCTACGCAGTCCCGGCATCTGTTTTTTCGGAGAACGGAAACGGCGGCTACACGGCACGGATAGACGGGAGCATGGGGCATGCCTGGTGCCAGGTATATGACAGCCGGACCGGAAACTGGATTGATGCGGACCATACCCCGGCGGCACCCCGGAGTCAGTTCAGGGAAGAACCCGTCGGTTCTGATAAATCAGAGGCGGGAGAACGGCTTCAGAATACGGCCCTGTGGCGCGTCCTTACGGTGATGATATGTGCGGCGGTTCTGATCGTGCTTTCTGCCGTGACGGCTGCGCAGGCGGCTGTCCGAAGAAAATATCTCAGAAAGCGGTTTGAAGAAACGGGTAACGGCAGAGGAATTCTGGCCATGTACGAAAGTATTCTCAGGACGGCCCGATACCAGGGGACAGAAACAGGTGATATCTTTGATGCGCATACAGCGGAGATTCTGGAGTGCGCATATCCCGAGATCAGCGGACGGGAGTGGAAATGGATATATGAGAAAGTACTGGAGAGTATGTTCTATCACCTTGCGGATGAGAAGGCGGCGGCCGGAGAGATGAAAGTGCTTTATAAGAGATTTGTGGAGTCGGCAGAGGTCAGGATGAGCAGAGGACAGAGAATGATAATGAAGTATATCCGGTGCTGTGCGGTCTGAGGCGGGCAGAAAGAATCAAGGTATACATGTATACAATCGGGAAATAAATTGTTATATTCCCCCATTGCCATATACTGTACAATGATGATATAATTCATAGTAGCGTCTTTTTGCCTGCCGGCAGGGACAAGTATTATGAGTAGGTGACGGATTTGAAAAATAAGATCAAACGTTTTGCAAAAGGGGATTTCCATATCCCGCAGCCGGAAATTATCTTTCCCGAAACCCATATTGTGATGAGGGTCGGAGAAGGAGAGGAATATAAAGGAAGCTTTTCGCTTCAGAATCAGGGAGAGGGAACAATAAGGGGACTGGTCTATCCGTCCTCGTACCGCGTTCAGTGCGCCGAAGAAGGATTCGACGGCAATCCGGTAAATATATATTATACATATGATGGAAGAGGGCTTGTGCCGGGGCATGTGGAGCATGGAAAATTCACCATTGTCTGCAACGGCGGCGAATTTGATATTGCCTTTACAGCCATCATTGAGAAGCCTTTTGTCATGACAAGCTACGGAAAGGTACAGAGTCTTGAGGACTTTAAAAAGCTGGCCTTCCGAGATGCGGCAGAGGCTGAGAAGCTGTTTAGATCCCGTGATTTTTATGAGATACTGAAATATGAGGACATTCGTATCCAGGCTCTCTATGATAATATGAGAAAGTGGGAGCTTGATCAGCATGCCCTTGAGGAGTTCCTTGTAGGATGCAAACAGAAGGAAAAGATATTCCTTACTCTTGAGGAAGAGAGCAGGGCTTTCATCTCTCTTACAGAGGCAAGAAAAGAGACTTTTACGATCCGGAAAAACACATGGGGATACCTTGAGATCGATGTGAGAACAGAGGGAGATTTTCTCTATGTGGAGCATACACGCATCACGACCGAGGAATTCATCGGGAACTCATACCGGCTGGAGTATTTCATCACGATGGAGAATCTTCATGCGGGAAGCAATTTCGGACAGATCATTCTGGAGACTCCTTACGAGACTCTTACCTATGAGATCGTAGTTGAGAAAGATATCCGCAGGGATGAGGAACGCAGAAACAGAGAGAGAGACTTCAGCGGCATCATAAAGGGCTATCTGGATTACGAGGGGGGCAGGACGGATCTGAATACATGGACAGAGGATGCCCTTAAAAGAATCGGACGGCTGAGGGAGGCGGATGAGAGAAATGAATATTTTCTGCTTGCCCATGCTCATATCTGTCTGATCGGAGGAAGGACGGATGAGGCAAAATGGATTCTGGAATCATATAATTATAACCGTTTTGCCATCGGCAAAGACGTGGAGCTGAGTTCTTACTATCTGTATCTTACGACTCTTCTGAGCAATGATACGATCGGTCAGCGGAGAGTGGCGGAGGAGCTGTCAAGATCATTTATGAAGCATCCGGACAGCTGGCTGATTCTCTGCATGCTGGTGGAAGTTGACTCGGAATATAAGATCTACAGTGAGCGGCTGCGCGCCCTTGAGAAGCAGTTTTATGAAGAGCGGTCTCATAGTATCTGGTTCTATCTCCAGGCTTTCCGGTGTTTCCGGGAGAAGAGTTCGTCTCTGAAGAAACTCGGAATGTTTGAAGTGCGGGTTCTACTTTTTGCGGTAAAATACAAACTTATGACAAAAGAGCTGGCGCTTTATACAGCCAATCTCGCCAGCCAGATGAAGGTGTTCGACAGGCATCTGTATAAAGTGCTTGTGCTGGCATACGACATGTATGAGGAATCGATGATCCTTACGGCGATCTGCACCCTCCTCATCAAAGGAAACTGTATGGACAGCTGTTATTTCAAATGGTACGAGAAAGCGGTGGAATCAGAGCTTAAGATAGCGCAGCTCTATGAGTATTACATGGCTGCGGCCAGGCCGGATCAGTTCCATAAGCCGCTGCCCCGGTCAGTATATCTGTATTTTATGCACGGGAATTCTCTGGATTATCATAAATGTGCATTTTTATATTCGAACCTGATCACGTATGAAGATGAGTCGAGCGAGATCTATGCCCATTACCGTGATGAGATGGAGGCATTTGCCTGGAATCAGCTGGAGAGAAGAAATGTGGACGAGCAGCTCCGCATTATCTATAAGAGGTTTGTGGTCGAGTCTTCATTGAATTCGGAGAGGGTGAAGGCGCTTTATGATATCTGCCATGCCTACTGGATTACCACAAAGGTTCCCAACATGAAATACGTTCATGTGATCGCGGAGGACGGCACGATCACGCAGAAAGCGGCGTATTTGGAAAACGGAGCCAGAGTATTTCTGTATTCGAAGACAGACCGGCTTGTATGGGAGGCCCGGGACGGGAGACATTATACAGACTCCATCCCCTATGAGAGCAAGCGGCTCTTTTATGAGCTCAGATATATGGACATGTGCCGGAAATATCTGAATGGCATGATGAGAAGCGGCAGGGTTGAAGAAGAGGAAGAGCTTACGCTTGAAACCGTCAGGGCGAAAGGACTTGAGAATTTCCCGGAGGACGAAGTGTTTACGCTCTGCAGCAAGACCATCCGTGAGAACAATTACGAGAATGATGATTTCCTTACGTATGTCTGCTTTGACCTGTTTAAGAAGCATCAGTATGATAAAGTGATACTTACTTATCTTGCCAATTATTACTGCGGTGCCACGCTTGATATGAAACTTCTGTGGAAAGAAGCGCGGGACTATGAGGTGCATACGCATAAACTCGGCGAGAGAATCCTGACACAGATGCTGTTCTCGGAAGAACTGTTCCAGGAATCTCAGATTTTCGAGGAATACTATGAGGAGGGAGCTTATTTCCGGCTCCAGCAGGCATATCTCGCATATGTGTCAAGGGAATATGTCGTAGAGGACAGAAAGATCGGAAGAAATATCATAGATATCATATGCAGGGAATATGAAAAGGGAGAAGAGACGATTGATGTCTGCAAGCTGGCTGTGCTTAAATATTACTCCACCCGGGAATATAATTCAAAAACCCGGAAGACGCTGAAAAAATTCCTTCAGGAACTGTGCAGCAGACAGATTTATTTCCCGTTTTTCCTCGCTTATGAGAAGGAATGGCTGATCGAGCTTCAGCTGTGGGATAAAGTCCTGATTGAATATAAGGGACAGAGAGGAAGCAGGGTCATGCTCTATTATCAGCTTCAGAAGGGAGACCGGGAGCCGGCCGACTATTCAACAGAGATACTTACTCCGATGTATGAGAATCTTTATGTGAAAAAGTTTGTACTGTTTGCCAATGAAAAGCTGAAATACTATTTCAAGGAGACCATTGACGGCAATTCCTACAGAAGCGACAAAGAGACATGCGTCAGGGATACCGAGCCGGGCGAACCGGGAAGGTACGGCAGGCTCAATGATATTCTTCTCGAGAAGAATGAAAGAGAACGAGAGAGAAAGATGAAGGCATATGCTCTGGAGGACGCTCTTGCGGCGCATATGTTCGAACAGTATTAAGGAGGATGTCTTTCCATGGGAGAAGGCAATATAATCGGATATGAGATAAATGAAAAGACATGCCAGATCAGCTATTATAATGAACAGCAGATGGAACCGGAAACTCTGGAGGTAGATACGGATAATTATCAGATTCCTCTGATCATTGGAAAGCTGAGAGACACATGGGCTTACGGCAAGGAAGCCAAGAGACTTGTCTCAATAAAAGAGGGCTTTACTCTGACGCGGCTTCTGAGCAGGGCGCTGGCAGGAGATAAGGTGGAATTCGGGGAAGAGACGTATGACGCAGTGTGGCTTCTGTCACAGTTTATTCAGATGTCGCTGCAGGCTTTCCCGAAGATCGACGGAATCGTTTTTAGCGTTCCAACACTTACGGAAGAACTTGCACAGATGCTCAGAGGGATTGCAGTGCGAATGAATATCGACAAGAGACATATCTTCATTCAGGATTATAAGGAGAGTTACTGCAATTATCTGTTCTATCAGCCGAAGGAACTCTGGCAGTATGACGCCGCGCTGTTCAGCTGCGACAGGAATGAGATAAAGGCATATATGCTCAGACGGCTGAAACCCGGACTGGGGGGAGGCAGAACGACTTTTGTGACTGTGGATGAAGTGGCCAGTGCCCATATGAAAGAACTGGCCATGGTCTATCCTGTGCTGAACGAGGATAAGGCAAAAGAAGCGGATGCCATGTTCTGTAAATTCATTGAGAGTGTGTTTGACAAGAGAATCGTGTCATCTGTCTTTCTCACCGGAGAAGGTTTTGAGAACAACTGGTATCCGAAAGCGCTGAGAGTGCTCTGCAACGGACGCCGTGCTTTCATAGGAAATAATCTGTATAGCAAAGGAGCATGCTATACGGCTTACCGGAAGCTGTACATGCATATCGAGAACCCGGTCTATCTTTCAGAGGATAAGCTGACGGATCAGATTACTGTCAATATGCGCGTTGACGGACAGGAGATGTGGTATCCCATTGTCTCCTGGGGAGCACACTGGTATGAATCAAACAATCAGTGGGAAGTGCTTATGGAGGATGTGGAAGATATAGAATTTCATGTTGAATCTCTGATCCAGGGAACACTCAAGACAGAGAAAATATCTCTGGAAAAATTCCCGAAGAGAGCGGAATATTCCATGAGACTGCAGATAGAGACTCTGTTTCTGGATGAGAAGACCTGCAAGATCACGGTGAAGGATGTAGGATTCGGAGACTTTTTCCTTCCGACAGATTTTCAGGAGGAGAAGATTATTCACTTAGGAGGCAATGATGGGAAATTTAATTCTTTGTCATGACAAACATGCGACTCATCCCTATGAGATTACCAGGATACACTGCAGGATATTTACCATTGAAGAGCTCTGCTATTATCTGTGCAATAATCTCTATCTGATTGACTATACGATCATGAATGAGCAGCTCTGCACCTGGCTGGAGGAAGAGATCGGCATGCCGGAACTGGCGGACAGTCTGCGGGATGTGCTTCGGCTGAGAGGGTCTGTCGAAAAATTCGTGCTTACGATTCTGAAGGCATCCAAGATATACCGGGAGCCTCAGATGATACATATTCAGAATGTGCTGGAACATCTGAAGAATCAGAGAGATATAGAACGACAGAAATACAAGGCGGACAACCTGCTGGAGAGCGGTGAGATAGAAGAGGCTATCCTTGTGTATCAGACGATCCTGAATCAGGAGAAGGATGAGAGCGTGGACGAAAAGTTCTATGGGAAGATTTATGCCGGGCTTGGAGCGGCTTACGGACGGCTTTTCCTGTATCAGGAATCTGCGCGCATGTATGACAGGGCCTATCAGATCTGTGAGGACAGAGCGCTTCTGAAACCTTATCTCTATGCATCCTATAAATATATGTCACTTGAAGAATTCCATATTCTGATCACGAAACATGATGATTATATGGAGGTAAATGCGCAGATGCGCCGGGAAATCGATGAGATCCGGAAAAATCTGCAGACAGATCCCACGCCTGTGCTGCTTGAAAAGTGGAAGAGGCAGCACAGAAGAAGCCATACCTGATAACGCATATATCTGCAGGAAAAGACGGAGCAGGGGAAAGAAAGATTTGACACAGGAATATCAGTGTGGTAGAATACAACGGTACTTTATCGTGGTGCAGTGACTCATTGATAGAGAAAAAAAGTAATATCGTTGATACGGTAGTGGGAGGAAGAAATGAAAAAAAGAGTTTTAAGTGTTTTGTTATGTGCTGCTTTTGCGGTATCCATGCTGCCGGGGTGCGGTTCTGATACTGCGGACTCCGGAAATGCCTCTTCTTCGGGAGAAACCGAAGAAAGCAGTGATATGGAGTATGTGAAGGACAAAGGAACGCTTGTGGTTGGAATCACAAATTTCGCACCCATGGACTATAAGGATGACAACGGAGACTGGATCGGATTTGATGCGGATATGGCAAAAGCATTCGCAGAGAGTCTTGGCGTAGATGTGGAATTCGTTGAGATCGACTGGGACAATAAGGTTCTTGAGCTGGATGCGAAGTCCATAGACTGCGTATGGAACGGAATGACTCTTACGGATGAAGTGACAAGCGCAATGGAGTGCACAAACGCATACCTGAATAATGCCCAGGTGGTTGTTGTGCCGGCTGATGTGGCAGATCAGTATCAGGATGAAGAAAGCCTTTCGGACCTGAATTTTGCGGTTGAGGCGGGAAGCGCCGGAGAACAGGAAGTCGGCGACCGCGGCCTGAATTATACGGCGGTGACCGCACAGTCAGACGCCCTGATGGAGGTTGCAGCGGGAACATCAGACGCCGCTGTGATTGATTCCCTTATGGCAGCTGCCATGATCGGTGAGGGGACAGGCTACGAGGATCTGACCTACACCATCGGACTGAACACAGAGGAGTATGGCGTCGGATTCCGCAAAGGATCTGATCTTGCAGAAGAGCTGAACAACTTCTTCACTGAAAGCTATGCAGACGGAAGCATGAAAGAATGTGCGGAGACATATAAAGTACAGGCCGCTCTGATCGAGCAGTAAAAGAAATACAGATGGAGCTGTGACATGGAACTGATATTAGAACAATTTCCAATTGTTATCCACTCATTGAACATAGGATTCATACAGACACTGAAGCTGTTCTTTGTGACACTTCTCGGAGCGGCGCCTCTGGGACTGATCATTTCATTCGGATCGATGTCCCGTTTCCGGCCACTGAGTTATCTTGTAAAAATCATTGTATGGATCATCAGAGGAACCCCTCTGATGATCCAGCTTTTGATCATCTATTATTTTCCCGGACTTGTGTTTGGCAATTCCATATGGATCGGAGAGACAGGACGTTTTCTGGCGGCAGCGGTGGCGTTTATCTTCAACTATGCCTGCTATTTCTCAGAGATCTACCGCGGAGGAATACAGGGTGTGCCCCGCGGGCAGGAGGAGGCCGGACTGGTGCTGGGTATGACAAGAAGCCAGATCTTTTTCAAGGTTACGCTTCTTCAGATGATCAAGAGGATTGTTCCTCCGATGTCCAATGAGATCATTACACTTGTAAAAGATACTTCCCTCGCGCGGATCATCGCGCTGCAGGAGATCATATGGGCAGGTCAGTCCTTCCTCAAGGGATCCCAGGGAATCTCGGGGGCGATATGGCCGCTGTTTTTTACCGCTGTTTATTATCTGATCTTTAACGGAATCCTGACGGTTCTTTTGGGCGGACTGGAGAAAAAACTGGATTATTTCAGATAGGAGGCGGAGAGCATGGCGATTCTTGAAGTAGAACATTTACATAAAAATTTTGAACGTACGGAAGTGCTGAAGGATATCAGCTTTTCACTGGAAAAGGGACAGGTGCTTTCCATTATCGGTTCATCAGGAAGCGGAAAGACGACGCTGCTGAGATGTCTGAATTTCCTCGAGCGTCCCGACAAAGGCGTGATACGCGTAAACGGAGAGACACTGTTTGATGCGGAGAATCCGGTTACCACACAGGAGGCGGAGATCCGGAGAAAGAGACTTCATTTCGGACTGGTTTTCCAGTCGTTTAACCTGTTCCCGCAGTATACCGCTCTGGGCAATGTAATGCTGGCAAAAGAGCTGCTTGCCAAGGCCCAGCCTGATTATAAGGCGCGGAAAAAGGAGATCCACGCGGAGATAGAACGTGAGGCAAAGAGTCTGCTGGATCAGATGGGACTTTCAGACAGAATGAACAATTATCCGCATCAGCTGTCCGGCGGTCAGTGCCAGCGTGTCGCGATCGCCCGTGCCCTTGCTCTTAAGCCGGATATTCTCTGCTTTGACGAGCCGACTTCGGCTCTTGACCCGGAGCTGACCGGAGAAGTGCTGAAGGTTATACGGGGACTGGCGGATCAGGAAACGACAATGATCATTGTAACCCATGAGATGGCTTTTGCCCGTGATGTTTCCAGCCATGTGATTTTCATGGATGACGGACATATTCTGGAGCAGGGAACGCCGGAAAGGGTGTTCGAGCATCCGGAGGAAGAGCGGACAAAGCAGTTTTTATCCAGGTTTACCCGGGGCTGAGTATGAAAAATGCATTAGAAAAGCTGGATACTGGCTTTAAACTATAAGTGTGGCTTATAGATATTGGATGGATAAAATAATGAACCGGGAGAAGTACAAGGCAGGGGGAATGTTGATTTTCACCCTGCCTTATATTATAATCGAGATTGGTAACTTAGAAAGTCATCAAATGGATCGGCATAAAAACAGATAAGGAGTTAATTCTGAATGAGTGAATTTGAAAAAACCACGACAGGACTCGGAGAGGAATGCGGGGTTTTCGGAGCTTATGATATGGATGGGCGCAATGTCGCCACGTCTATCTACTACGGACTTTTTGCACTGCAGCACCGGGGACAGGAAAGCTGCGGCATTGCTGTTACGGATACATTCGGACAGCGCAGGGTTTTATCAAAGAAGGGGCTGGGACATGTCAATGATGTATTTGACGAAGAAACTCTTTCGGAGCTGAAGGGGAATCTCGGGGTAGGACATGTGCGTTATTCCACGGCCGGAGGAACGCGGGTTGAGAATGCACAGCCGCTCGTTATCAACTATGTAAAGGGCACTCTGGCCATCGCCCATAACGGAAATCTTGTCAACGTTCTGGAACTGAGAAAAGAGCTGGAATACACCGGCGCTATTTTTCAGACGACCATCGATTCGGAAGTAATAGCATACCACATTGCCAGAGAACGGCTCAATGCTCCCAATGCAGAATCTGCCGTGAAAAATGCTATGAAGAAGATCAAGGGAGCATATGCCCTTGTCATCAGCAGCCCGAGGAAGATGATCGGCGCCCGGGATCCTCTGGGGCTCAGACCTCTCTGCATCGGAAAAAGAGACAATACGTATTTCCTTGCGTCGGAAAGCTGCGCTATCGCTGCAGTAGACGGAGAGTTTATCCGTGATGTCCGCCCGGGAGAGATCGTTACTATTACAAAGGAAGGAATCCATTCGGATATGAGCATGGCGCTTCCTGAGGAGCAGGAGGCAAGATGTATTTTTGAGTATATTTATTTTGCGAGAACAGACAGTACCATTGACGGAGTGAATGTCTATCATTCAAGAATTACTGCGGGAAAAGCTCTCGCGCAGTCTTATCCGGTAGACGCGGATCTGGTTGTCGGTGTGCCCGATTCGGGGCTTGTCGCTGCGAAAGGATATTCTGAGGAATCCGGAATTCCCTACGGCATGGCTTTCCATAAAAACAGCTATGTGGGCAGAACCTTCATAAAGCCCAAACAAAGTGATCGGGAATCCAGTGTGAAGGTGAAACTGAATGTGATTCCCGAGGTTGTAAAGGGAAAGAGAATTGTTATGGTGGACGATTCTATCGTCCGGGGGACAACCTGTGCGAATATCATCAAGATGCTGAAAAAAGCCGGGGCCACGGAAGTACATGTGCGGATCAGCTCTCCGCCGTTTCTTTATCCGTGCTATTTCGGGGTGGACGTGCCTTCCAATGAACAGCTTATTGCCCATTCCCACACTACAGAGCAGATCCGGGAGCTGATCGGAGCAGATTCACTGGGATACATGGAGATTGAAAAACTGAAGGATATGGTCGGAAACCTGAAATTCTGCGACGCATGTTTTACCGGAAGGTATCCGATGGAAGTCCCTGGAAGAGATATCAGTTTTGCAATAGAAAAAGGAGAGTATTAGTATGAGTAATGACCGTTATGTAAGTCCGCTTTCTGAACGTTATGCGAGCAAGGAGATGCAGTACATCTTTTCTCCGGATAAAAAGTTCCGGACATGGAGAAGACTGTGGATAGCACTTGCAGAGACAGAAAAGGAACTCGGTTTGAATATCACCGAGGAACAGATTGAAGAACTGAAAGCCCACGCAGATGATATCAATTATGATGTGGCGAAAGAAAGAGAGAAGGTCGTCCGTCACGATGTCATGTCCCATGTCTATGCATATGGGGTACAGTGTCCCAAGGCGAAAGGGATCATCCATCTGGGCGCAACCTCCTGCTATGTTGGGGATAATACGGATATTATCATCATGTCTGAGGCATTGAAGCTGGTGAGAAAGAAACTTGTGAATGTGATTGCAGAGCTGGCGGATTTTGCAGAGCAGCAGAAAGGGCAGCCCACGCTTGCGTTTACACATTTTCAGCCGGCGCAGCCTACTACGGTAGGAAAGAGAGCGACGCTCTGGATGCAGGAGTTTGAGATGGATCTGGAGGATCTGGATTATGTGCTGGGAAGCCTCAAGCTTCTCGGGTCAAAGGGAACGACGGGAACACAGGCAAGTTTCCTGGAACTCTTTGACGGAGATCAGGAGACGATTGACAAGATCGATCCGATGATCGCAGAGAAGATGGGATTCAAGGCATGCTATCCGGTATCAGGCCAGACTTATTCCAGAAAAGTGGATACGAGAGTTCTCAATGTGCTGGCCGGTATCGCGGCAAGCGCCCACAAGTTCTCAAATGATATCCGCCTGCTTCAGCACCTGAAGGAAGTGGAGGAACCGTTCGAGAAGACACAGATCGGATCTTCCGCCATGGCCTATAAGAGAAACCCCATGAGAAGCGAGAGGATTGCCTCTCTGTCAAGATATGTTATGATCGACGCTCTGAATCCGGCGGTGACTTCTGCTACACAGTGGTTTGAGCGTACGCTTGACGATTCGGCAAATAAGCGGCTCAGTGTTCCGGAAGGATTCCTTGCCATTGACGGCATACTGGATCTGTGCCTGAATGTCGTAGACGGTCTTGTAGTCTATCCGAAGGTAATCGAGAAGCATCTGATGGCTGAACTTCCGTTCATGGCCACCGAAAATATCATGATGGATGCCGTGAAGGCCGGCGGCGACAGACAGGAACTCCATGAAAGGATCCGGGAGCTTTCCATGGAAGCAGGGAAAAATGTGAAGGAAAAGGGGCAGGACAATAATCTTCTGGAACTTATCGCGGCCGACCCCGCGTTCAATCTCAGCCTCGAAGATCTTCAGAAAGCGATGGAACCATCCCGGTACGTAGGACGCGCAAAGGAGCAGGTGGAAGCTTATCTTAAAAATGTGATCCGTCCTCTGCTTGAGAAAAATAAAGACCTTCTCGGGGTAAAGGCAGAAATCAACGTGTAGTCCGGAAGATTCCACGTAATGTTTCATATTTCGGAAAATGCAAAGGAATGTTGCAAAAGATTGCGGCATTCCTTTTTCTCTGCTACGGTATCCTGGAAAGTATCCGGGGAGACGGCAGCAGAGCTCTCCGGAAAGTTATCTGACAGCAAAGAATGGGATCTGTGAAATCGGTGGATAAAGAAAGGACAGGTGTATGAAACAATGGAGTGGTGTGAAGAACTGAGGGAGGAGTGGAAGCCGGAGGAACAGTTTCGACGGGGTGTTCGTACAGCGGCAGTGTTTCTTGTATTCTGCCTGCTTGTGCTTACTGTGTTTGATCCGGATTCTGCCGGTTCTCTGTCCGGCACGGGAGTTGCCGGCTCCCTGGGAAAACTGGAAGGGGTGAAAGCGGAGAAATATCCGGCTGTAAGGGAGAATAATGAAGAAGTACCGGAACCGCCGGCCGGTATGAAAAAGTACAGTCCGGATGCGGTTGAAGGAAAAATCAGAAATCCGCAGATAAGTACACCGGAAGAAGCAACTTATGCTGCGGGAAACGGGGCAGTGGGAGAAGGGGTGAGCATTGTCCCGTCTCCTGTGGCCGGAATACTGCCGGCAGAGGAAGAAGGAGATGTGGTATCCTCGGAGAACATGATGATATCCGGGACGGATCCGTCCGGGGAGAGCATGACGGAAGAAATGACACCGGAGAAAGAGGACGAAACAGCCTCTTTTCATCCGGCTGTTCCGGAAATGCCGTCTGAGGACATTGCAGCGTCTGAAGAGAACGATATGCCTGATGCGGCACAGGACGATGATGTAATTGCCGGCGGAACAACAGAAGCGCGGCCGGAAGAGACGCCGGACGGAGTTCCCGGCGGGATGATTACAGACAGCGGATTCCTGATCGACGGTGCAGGTATGATCTGCGGAGTTGCAGATCTGTCTGCCGTTGTCTCCGACGGATGTCTGGAACTTCCGTCGGAGGGATGCAGCGGAATTTCCAGAGGCGCTCTTGCGGAAATCGGAAGCGAAGTTATAGAAATCTATATTCCTGCCAACATATCCGTTATCGAGAACGGCGCGTTTCTCGGACTGGACCGGGTGGAATGGTATGAGGCAGAGACGGGAAATGCGGCGTATTTTACCGAGGATGGGGTGCTGTTTTCTGCAGACAGGACATGTATTGAAGCGTTTCCGTCAGGAAGGACCGGAGGTTATCCGGTCCCCGGGACAGTTGAGCGGATCGCGGAAGACGCCTTCGCAGGGGCGCAGCTGGACAAACTTGACACAAGAGGATGTACCCTTCTTGATACGGGCAATCTTCCCGGGAGCATAACGGTATTATAATCTCTTTTTGTTTATTGAAGAATCCCCGGACTTGTTCTATAATATTAAGAAACAGGCGGAAAAACGCCTGTTAATGTCATACAGAACTGAAGGGAGGGGATCGCATGAAAGAAAAAAACATGCTCCAGATATTGAGAGAAAGCAGGTATACGGTTGTACTGAGCGGAATCGAGCTTCTCGGAGAGAGCGGATATCCGCTTCTGAGGGACGGGGATGAGTCCTATGATATAGAGAGCAAATACGGGTATTCTTTTGAAGAAATATTCAGCAGCGGATTTTATTCGGCCAGGAAAGAGCTGTTTTTCAGGTTTTATAAAGAAGTGATTCTGAAGGCTGCGGAGATCCCGCCGGGTGAAGGATTTCAAAATCTCAGAAAACTGCAGGACATGGGGCTGATTCATTCGATTATCACCCGAAGAATCGCAGGGCTTGAAGATCGGGCCGGCTGCAGAAATGTGCTGAATCTGAAAGGAACCGTATTTAACAATAAGTGTCCGAACTGCGGAAAACATTATTCCATGGAGTATGTAAAGAATGCAAAGGGCGTTCCTCTCTGTGAGGACTGTCTTGTGGCGATACGTCCGGAAGTATGTCTGTTCGGCGAGATGATCGACAACGGTCTGATGACCCGTGCGGCTGGAGAAGTGGAGAAGGCGGATGTTCTTCTCGTACTCGGATCCACACTTCATTCTCCTCTCTGCAGCCAGATGCTGCAGTATTATACGGGGACACATCTGATTCTTGTGACAGAGTCAGAACATTATTCGGACCAGCAGGCAGATGTTATTGTGTATGGCAGAAGCGATGATTTCGTAAGGAGTCTTGCGGAAGAATATGAAAAAGAACAGAAAGGCTAGAAACTGGAAATGAGCAGGAAAATCAGAACAAGATTTGCTCCGAGCCCGACGGGACGGATGCATGTGGGAAATCTGCGTACGGCGCTGTATGCGTATCTGATCGCAAAACATGAGGGAGGAGATTTTATTCTCCGCGTGGAAGATACAGATCAGGAAAGATTTGTCGAGGGAGCGCTGGATATTATTTACAGAACGCTCGAGAAGACCGGGCTTGTACATGATGAGGGACCGGACAAGGACGGAGGATACGGGCCTTACGTGCAGAGTGAGAGAAATGCTTCAGGCATTTATCTGAAATATGCCAAACAGCTTGTGGAGCAGGGCGACGCATATTACTGTTTCTGCGACAAGGAGAGGCTGGAATCTCTCAGAACCTCCGTTTCTGAGGACGGAACTGACATTGTAGTATATGACAAACACTGCCTGGGACTCAGCAGAGAAGAGGTGGAGGCAAACCTTGCGGCAGGAAAGCCCTGGGTTATCCGTCTGAATGTGCCCAATGAAGGCGAGACGACATTCCACGATGAGATATATGGGGACATTACAGTGCCCAACAGCGAACTGGATGATATGATACTGATCAAATCGGACGGATTTCCGACATATAATTTCGCAAATGTGGTGGATGATCATCTGATGGAGATTACTCACGTGGTCAGAGGAAACGAGTATCTTTCTTCCGCTCCGAAGTATAACAGGCTGTATGAAGCTTTCGGATGGGAGATACCGGTTTATGTACACTGTCCTCTGATTACAGACGAAAATCATAAGAAACTGAGCAAGCGGTGCGGACATTCTTCATATGAAGATCTGATCGAGCAGGGGTTTGTCTCCGAGGCCGTTGTCAATTATGTGGCTCTTCTGGGCTGGTGTCCGTCGGACAACCGTGAGATCTTTTCTCTGGAAGAGCTGGTAAAGGCGTTTGATTATCGTCATATGAGCAAATCCCCGGCGGTTTTCGATACGACAAAGCTTAAATGGATGAACGGAGAATATCTGAAAGCGATGGATTTCGAGCGCTTCTATGAGATGGCGGAACCGTATATACGCCGGACAGTGACAAAAGATTACGACCTCAGAAAGATAGCGGCTCTTGTCAAGACAAGGATTGAGATATTCCCGGATATTGACGCGCAGATTGACTTCTTTGAAGAACTGCCGGAGTATGATACCGCTCTCTATACACATAAAAAGATGAAGACAGATCCGGAGAAATCTCTGGCGCTGCTGAAGGAAGTGCTTCCTCTTCTGGAAGCGCAGGAAGATTACAGCAACGATGCTCTTTTTGAGTCTCTGAAAGCGTTTGCGGGAGAAAAGGGCTATAAGATAGGGTATGTGATGTGGCCGCTTCGCACCGCGGTTTCCGGCAAGCAGAACACACCGGGCGGTGCCACCGAGCTGATGGAGGTATTCGGGAAAGAAGAGTCCCTTCGCAGGATCAGACTTGGAATTGATAAACTCAGCTAGAAAGGGAAGACATGGGACTGAATCAGGCACAGAAGAAGGCGGCCGCCCACGGCAGGGGTCCCTGCCTTGTGCTCGCAGGGCCCGGATCGGGCAAGACGCTGACCATTGTCAGCAGAATTAAATATCTGATTGAGAAATATAAAGTAAGACCAGAAGAAATTCTGGTCGTTACTTTTACCCGCTATGCGGCGGGAGAAATGAAATCACGTCTCTGCGCGGCAATGGACCAGAGAGAAATTCCCGTGACGGTGGGTACATTCCATGGTATCTATTACGGAATCCTCAGATGGACTTATCGTATGGGACCGCAGAATATTCTTTCTGAAGAGGAAAAATACCAGATACTGCGCGGAGTTATCAGCCGTCAGAAAGTGGAAGTTTTTGATGAGGAAGATTTCCTGCAGGATATTGCTGCAGAGATAGGCAGGATAAAAAATAACAGACTTGATATTGAGAGCTTTGTCTCGGAGAAATGCAGTGCGGATGCTTTCCGTGCTGTTTACAGAGAATATGAAGCTCAGAGAAAAAAATTAAAAAAGATAGACTTTGATGACATGCTTGTGCTGTGTTATGAGCTGTTTGTCTCCAGACCGGAGGTGCTTTCACGGTGGCAGAAGAAGTTCAGGTATATCCTGATTGACGAATTTCAGGATATTAACAGGATCCAGTATGATGTGATACGGATGCTGGCGGAACCGGAAAACAATATTTTCGCTGTCGGCGACGATGATCAGGCGATTTACGGATTCCGCGGCGCTGATTCTTCTCTTATGTTTCAGTTCGGACAGGATTATCCGGACGCGGCCCGGATCCTGCTCGGTACGAATTACCGTTCCACGGAAAATATTGTAAAGAATTCTCTGAAAGTGATCTCCCATAATGAAAAAAGGTTTGAAAAAGAGCTGCGGGCGTCGAAGGGAAGAGGCGAGTGTCTTCACGTCCAGGAAGTGAAGGATCCGTCGGAGGAGGCGGAATATATACTGGAAGAAGCGGAAAAAAGAATAAGAGAGGGGGTTAAAGCGGAGGATATCGCTGTTCTGTTCCGGATACATACGGATGCCAGGCCTCTGGTTGAAGCGCTTCTGGAGAGAAGGATTCCGTTTCAGATGAAGGAACATCTGCCGAATATTTACAATCATTTTATCGCAAGAGATCTTCAGGCATATTTCCGTCTTGCCCTGGGCGAGCGGAGAAGGCAGGATTTCCTGCAGATTATGAACCGTCCCACCAGATATATCGGGAGAGACAGCCTGCCGGGACCGACGGTTTCTTTTGAGGATATAAGGAAGTTTTACAGCGAAAGAGAGTGGATGATGGATCGGATCGATCAGTTTGAGTGGGATGTGAAAATGCTGGCCAGGATGGCCCCCTATGCGGCGATCCAATATATAAGAAAAAGGATCGGATACGATGATTTCCTTAAAGACTATGCCATTACTCATAAAGTGAACAGGGCAGATCTCACGGAAATCCTGTCCGAGATCGAGGAGGCGGCCAGGCCGTTCCGGTCTGTTGAAGACTGGTTCGAACATATTCAGGAGTATACCGAGGCTCTGAGGCAGAAGGAAAAGCAGA
>ERZ1090862.485-NODE-485-length-17830-cov-6.173108_pt1 | contig 17830 bp, 16 predicted proteins | sample MGYA00478481_ERZ1090862 | MGnify/ENA primary metagenome ERZ1090862 (study PRJEB33644, sample SAMEA5815745) | chicken gut metagenome | biome: Chicken; feature: Gastrointestinal Tract; material: Caecum | place: Ireland | collected 2019-01-01 | study: A study of the... | reverse complement strand
CCGAAAACAGTACAGGAATTCTTAGATCATATTGAGAATCAGGAATTGTATCATGCACTGATCACCGTGGACAGGCTTACCCTGCAGATCGTTCTGATGAAGATCCAGGGGTATAGCACTCATGAAATTGCCAGGTATCTGAAGATCACCGAAAAGGCGGTTTACAGGCGCATGGACAGACTGAAAGAAAAAATTGAAAAATTATTTTAATATGAGGGGAAATTGATAGTTCCCCATTGGCGACAGGGTGAGAGGACGAAATCCTCCACCCTGTTTTCCTTTGTGTGGCGAAAACAGGATTGTTCCTTGACAACCGAATAGTCATTCGCCAAATACTTCCTCTTTGTGATTGTGATGAGCATAAGCGTGCGGAGCAGTACGCTAAGACCTGCCGACAAGCAAATAGCGATGAAAGGTGGTGAGCGAGCCTATACTGACTCCCAATATCGGTTAGCCCCCGGTTCCGCCATAACCCACAAAGAGCATAATGGTACTCCCGTCCAGTCACAGTCCGAGCGGTATCCAATCCGCCGCAGGCAATGAGGGCGGCTCTGGCAGACCGTCAGTTGGGGTGAAACTCCCGTGGAGTCAGTTCGCTGCTGACCGTTTGGCGACTTCCCTGCGCTTTTGCGCATTTGCATTTCGGGGTGTCGAGGACAAATAGAAATGCCATGATCATAAAGCCAGACACAGGGTTATCAATGAGAACAGAGCTTTGTTTTATGCGCTCCCGAACTCAAAACAACCTTTGTCTGGCTTCTTACATAGACAGAAACCGTATGTCAAATTTAGATTGGAGGGCATTCAAATGAAAAGAGCTGTCAGGCGTGGAGATATTTATTATGTGGATTTAAATCCCGTTATTGGGTCAGAACAGGGTGGAAAAAGACCTGTACTTGTCATTTCTAATGATACTGGAAACAAACATAGTCCCACCGTTATCATTGCAGCGATTACCAGTCGAGTATATACAAAATCAAAATTACCAACACATGTGGCAATTAAGAACTTAGAAGGGCTGGATAAGAACTCTGTTGTTTTACTTGAGCAAATACGTACAATAGATAAACAGCGTTTACAAAAATTTATCGGAACAGTCAGTGACAAAATTCTTATGAACACTGACAAAGCATTAGCAATCAGTGTAGGGCTTTTAAAATTAAAATAGATATCCTTGAATGATTTTGGATTTATATTATGAGAAAGGACTATGTTTATGAGCGAACAACCACAAGTTGAAATAAAAGATAAGTTTTGCCTTACAATAGAAGAAGCCGTTGCTTATTTCAATATAGGAGAAAAGAAATTGAGGAAGATTGTATCAGACAATATGGATACTGGAGTAATTATCCAGAATGGAGTTAAAATTCTGATTAAAAGAAAGTTATTTGAAGATTATCTTAAAGATATAACAGCTATTTGAAGAGTTCCTGATTCATACTTTGCAATGAATTGCACAATAGAAAAAGAGTCTTGCCTATGATATACTAACAGTATCGTGGCGAGGCTCTTTTATTATGAAAGGAGCATTTAAATGAGCGAAAAAAGAAGAGATCGAAAAAATCGTATTCTTCGAAGTGGAGAGAGCCAACGCCGAGATGGGCGATACGTGTTCAAATACATGGATAAAACTGGAAAGCCACAATTTATATATAGCTGGAAACTTGAAAAGACAGATAAAATACCTGATGGAAAACGGAATGATCTTTCGTTGAGAGAAAAAGAAAAGCTGATCATGAAAGACATTGCAGATGATATTGTTCCTCGTGGTGGAGAGATGACCGTACAGCAGCTGGTTGAAAAATATCTTTCCCAAAAAACAGGTGTCCGAGATAATACAGAAGCTAACTATAAATTTGTTCTGAATATTATCAAAAAAGAAGAGTTTGGTAAAAGAAGGATTGATAAAGTTAGATTATCGGATGCCAAGTGTTGGCTTATAAAATTACAGAAAGATGGTCGAGGATACAGTACAATCCATTCCGTGCGAGGTGTGGTCAGGCCAGCTTTTCAAATGGCTGTAGATGATGACTTGCTGCGGAAGAATCCATTTGAGTTTCAGTTAGCAACTGTTGTTGTGAATGACAGTGTAACAAGGGAAGCAATCACAAGAAAACAGGAGAGAGCTTTTCTTGATTTTGTGGCAAAGGATAATCACTTTAAAAAGTATTATGAGGGAATTTACATTCTGTTTAAAACAGGGCTTCGAATTTCTGAGTTTGTTGGATTGACAATTTCAGATATTGATATGCAGGAGAGAACGATCAATGTAGACCATCAATTACAAAGAAAGCGTAATATGGAATATATCATTGAAGAAACCAAGACATCCTGCGGAACAAGAAAAATACCGATGTCTGAAGATGTATATGAATGTTTCAGCCGGATCATAGCAAATAGAAAGAAAGTAAAAAGCGAGCCAATGATAGACGGGAAATGTGGTTTTCTGTATCTGGACAAGAATAATATGCCAATGGTAGCATTACATTGGGAAAAATATTTCCAGCATATCTGTCAAAAGTATAATCGGATTTACAAAATTCAAATGCCGAAAATAACACCTCATGTATGTCGTCACACCTATTGTTCCAACATGGCAAAAAGTGGTATGAACCCGAAAACTTTGCAGTATCTCATGGGACATGCTGACATAGGAGTAACCTTAAATACTTATACGCATATGGGATATGAGGATGCGAAAGAAGAGGTAAGAAAAATATGCAATCTCTGAAGTATGAAAATGTACTACTGGAATTTACTACTTGCTGAGATCAATTTACTACTTTTTTACTACTTTTGAGGTCAAAGATATGCAAAGATATGCTAAAATATGCCAGAAAAATAAAAAAACAAAAAAGCTGTAAATCCTTTAAAAATCAAGGAAATACGCAGAAAATAAGGAGTTTTTGGATATGATAAAAATACTTTTTGTGTGCCACGGCAATATCTGCAGATCAACAATGGCACAGTCTGTTTTCCAGTATCTGACGGATCAGGCTGGTCTGTCAGAACAATTCTATATTGATTCCGCTGCCACAAGTCAGGAGGAGATCGGAAACCCGCCCCACTACGGAACGCAGCAAAAACTGCGTCAGGTCGGGATTCCCTGTATTCCTCACCGTGCCCGTCAGATGCGCCGGGAGGAGTATGACCAGTTCGACTACATCATCGGGATGGACTCCTGGAATATACGGAATATCAACCGGATCCTTGGAAACGGCGATCCGGACGGGAAAGTTTCAAAACTGCTGGATTTTACGGACCGGAAAGGGCAGGACATTGCGGACCCGTGGTATACGGGGAATTTTGATGAAACTTACAGAGACGTAAAAGAGGGCTGTGAAGCCCTCCTGGATGAATGTCTCCTACGCCTCTAAGGAGTAGGAGAGCAGCTTTTTTAAGTTGTTATGGAACTGGCGGTTGTATGAGCGAAGTTTCAGTTTCTCGGAACTGGATTTGTTTTTCTCTACGTATGCCGCATAGCGGGAAAACAGGATATGATAATCCGTGTCCTGTTTCTGCCCCCAGCGGACGAGAACCCAGTTCATAGCGTCGGAATGCCAGTACTGCATGGGGATGCCGGCCATTTTCAGTGTAGTAATATACTGAACTGCTTCCATGGACAGTTTTGCGATCTGCCGGCTGCGGTACTCATCCGGGATTTCGGCGTTTTTGTTTCCGATCTTTCGGAAAAACCTGTGGGAAATAGATTTTTTCTGGGACTCTTTTTCCATCAGACGCATGCTGCGCCGGAGTGTTTCGTTGAGACGGCTTGCCGCATTCCAGTAGGTGACGAAGGAGGATGACTCATCTTTGCTGTCGCCATCGGGTCCTACTTTAAATGTACGGAAAACACGGGGGGCTGTCTCGCCGAATGTGTCGTGATTGTAGGCTTTCCTTTTCTCCGGGTCTGAGAGGACCTGATATGCCTCCAGAATCTCCTGCATGAAGGCAGTTGTATCTATATCTTTATGCGCATTTGCATCAGGATGATATACTTTTGCAAGTGCATTTTTTGCATTCGTTATCTCTTCTAAAGTCGCATCTCTTGATACACCTAATACATCATAATAAGTGTGAGATTTCATGAATGACCTCCTTATTAACTCTTCCTTTTTTCTCCCACCGATTAATATACGCCAGGTATTTCCAAAAGTCAATCAGAGACATATTTTTATTTTGGGCTGACTATATTGTTAACAGACGATATATTTCGGAGGAGAACGTAATAATGAAAAGGGGTCTTGCAGTTGTTCTCGGACTGGTGCTTCTCATGCAGATACAGAGCCCGGCTGTGCCGATGCTCTGCGTGTATGCGGAGGAAGAGGAGAAAACGGCGACAGAAGAAACAGTGGACGAAGCGGCAGAGAAATCCGCGGAGGGAACAGCGGATGATGAGGCGGAGGAATCAACGGAAGAAACGGCAGAGGATGCGCAGGAAGGTCCCCAGGTGAGTGCGCCGTCAGCCATCCTGATGGAAGCTTCTACAGGAACCGTACTCTATGAGAAGGATGCGGATACAGCGAGACCTCCGGCAAGCGTCACGAAGGTTATGACCATGCTCCTTATCTTTGAAGCTATTGAGCGTGGTGATATCAGTCTGGAGGACGAGGTGACTACTTCAGAGTATGCGGCTTCCATGGGAGGATCTCAGGTCTTCCTCGAGGCGGGAGAGGTACAGACTGTGGATACGATGCTGAAATGCATTTCTGTTGCCAGCGCCAACGACGCCTGTGTAGCGATGGCTGAGTACATATGTGGAAATGAGGAGGAGTTTGTAAACCGGATGAATCAGCGGGCGTCGGAACTGGGAATGAAAAACACTCATTTTGTCAACTGCAACGGACTTGACGCGGACGGCCATCTGACCAGCGCGAGAGATATTGCCCTGATGTCGAGAGAGCTGATCACAAAGCACCCGCAGATCCGCGATTACTGTATGATCTGGATGGAAAATATCACCCATACTACTTCAAATGGAACAACAGAGTTTGGACTTACTAATACCAACAAACTAGTCCGTCAGTATGAGTACGCGACAGGGCTGAAAACCGGTTCTACAGGAGAGGCAAAGTTCTGCGTGTCTGCCACGGCAGAGAAGAACGGTGTGGAGCTGATCGCAGTCATCATGGCGGCAGAAAATTCAAAGGACAGATTCCGTGATGCAGTGACTCTTCTGAATTATGGTTTCGGCAAATGTCAGCTTTATACCGATGAAGAACAGGGAACCCCAGGTCCGGTAGAAGTGGAGGGAGGAGTGGAAGATCAGGTGGGCGCGGTATATTCTGACAGCTTTACTTATCTGGATACTTCCGGTGCAAATCTGAATCAGATTGAAAAGAAAGAACAGACAGAACAGCCGGTCAAGGCTCCCGTGAAAAAAGGCGATGTGCTGGGGCGGCTTACCTATTTCCTGGACGGGAAGGAGATCGGCTCTGTAGACATCCTGGCCACGGAGGATGTAGAAAAAGCGGGCTTTCCTGATTACCTGCTGGAAGCTCTGGGAGAATTCAAGCTTTAAAGCCTTTATAATGCATTGTAATAAAGTAACGCAGAAAAGGGAAAAGCGAAAAACATACTTGTGCCCTGCATACAGGATGCTTTATAATGAAGGGCAGCCGGGAAACGGAAAATCCGTTTCTGTACAATACCAGAAGGAGGATAACATTATGGATTATGCAAAAATGATCGACCATACATTGTTAAAAGCGGATGCTACAAAGGAACAGGTGAAAAAACTCTGCGAGGAGGCAATGGAGTACGGGTTTCACTCGGTCTGTGTCAACTCCAGTTTTGTGTACTACTGCGCTCAGCTTCTGAAAGATTCTGATGTAAAAGTTTGCACTGTCATCGGATTTCCTCTTGGAGCCATGTCCACTGCGGGCAAGGCTGCGGAAGCAAAAGCAGCGGTAAAAGACGGCGCGGAGGAACTTGATATGGTGATCCATGTGGGGATGATCAAGAGCGGAGACTGGGATTATGTGAAACAGGATATTGCTTCCGTAGTGGAGGAGGCGCAGGACAAAGCCATCGTTAAGGTGATCCTGGAAACATGCCTCCTTACAGAGGAAGAAAAGAAAGAAGCCTGCCGGATCGCAAAGGAAGCCGGGGCGGCGTTTGTGAAGACGTCCACAGGTTTTTCCACAGGCGGCGCCACCGCTGAAGATGTGGCACTCATGCGGTCTGTGGTGGGGCCGGATATGGGCGTGAAGGCCTCCGGAGGGATCCGTACTCTGAAGGATGCGGAGACAATGGTTCGGGCGGGAGCCAGCCGGATCGGGGCAAGCGCCGGAATCGAAATTGTAAAAGAGCAGAGAGGACAGTAAAGGAGAACTATGTCGTTAATTTGGATTCTGATCATTGCTGCGGTTATTATCATTGCAGCAATTTGTATTGAAATCTACAGGGAGACTCATAACTTCTGTGTGACACGTTTCAGTGTACATTCAAAGAAGATGGATGATCTTGAAGATGATAAGATCAAGATCATCTTTCTGAGTGATCTTCACAATAAAGAGTACGGGGAGAAAAACGAGCGGCTTCTTCGAGCTATAAGGCAGACGTTTCCGGATCTGATCCTGATCGGCGGCGATATGCTGGTGGGAAAAGAAAAAGCATCTTATGGGCCGGCCCTGTCTTTTGTGGAACGTCTGACAGCATTCTGTCCGGTTATCTATGCAAACGGAAATCATGAGCAGCGGATGAAGGAGGAGCCGGAGAAATACAGCTCCTCTTATAAAGAATACAGAAGGCTGCTCAGGTCAAAAGGTGTTCTGTTTCTGGAGAACGGAAGTACACAAGTGAAAGTCCACGGAAAAAAGATCCGGATAAGCGGACTGGAACTGCCGCTGGAGACGTACAAGAAATTCCGAAAAGAACATGTTGACGGCGGTACAGTGGAAGAGTGTCTGGGATTTGTTCCCCGGGAGAGAGCGGACAGGGATTATCAGATCCTGCTTGCTCACAATCCCGCTTATATGGATGCATATAAAGAATGGGGAGCCGATCTGATCCTGTCCGGCCATCTTCACGGAGGAATCGCCAGGATTCCCGGAATCGGCGGCGTGATCTCTCCACAGGCGTTCCTTTTTCCAAAATATTCCGGAGAGATGACTACAGAAGGAGAGCAGACGATCATTGTGAGCAGAGGCCTGGGAAGTCATACCATCAATATCCGTCTCTTTAATATGCCGGAGGTGATACTGATCGAGCTGAAAAAATCATTGTAAAAGAGGCGTGCATCCCTTATAATAGAAATATTGACGTGAAATGAATCTATACCTTGAAGGAGAGTTTTATGGGAATACCGGTTAAGCTGGAGGTGTTTGAGGGACCTCTGGACCTGCTTCTCCACCTGATCGACAAGAATAAGATCGACATTTATGATATCCCGATCGTTGAGATCACGAACCAGTATATGGACTATATCAGACAGATGCAGAAGGAAGACCTGAATGTCATGAGCGAGTTTCTCGTCATGGCGGCGACTCTTCTGGATATTAAATGCCGGATGCTGCTTCCAAAGGAAGTGACAGAAGAAGGGGAAGAAGTGGACCCGAGACAGGAGCTGGTGGAACAGCTCCTTCAGTACAAAATGTATAAATATATGGCATACGAGCTGAAGGACCGTCAGGTGGATTCGGACCAGATCCTTTACAAAGCGCCCACAATACCGGAGAAAGTGGCAGAGTATGTGGAGCCGGTGGATCTGGATGTCCTTCTTGACGGGCTGACGCTGAGAAAACTGAACCGGATCTTTCACGAAGTGATGAAACGGCAGACGGACAAGATCGATCCGGTCAGGAGCAAGTTCGGGAAGATCGAGAAAGAAGAAGTCTCCCTTTCTGACAAATTTGATCATATCCACGAGTATATGAAAGAACATCAGAGGTTCAGTTTCCGGCAGCTGCTGCAGGAACAGCACAGCAAGATGCATATCGTCGTGACCTTCCTTGCTGTTTTGGAGATGATGAAGCTGGGAGAAATCCGTGTGGAGCAGGAGGAAAACTGCGGTGAGATTATGATTGAAAGGACTGGGTATATCAATGAAAATAGAGAAGCTTCAGGGAGCGATTGAGGCGATCCTTTTTACAATGGGCGATTCTGTGGAGCTTGAGAAGATCGCCGCGGCGATCGGCCATGATGAGGAGACGACGCGAAAACTGATCCACAATATGATGGACCGGTACGAGGAGGAAAGCCGGGGGATCCGCATCATTGAACTGGACAACTCATTTCAGATGTGCACAAAGAAAGAAATGTATGAGTATCTGATCCGTGTCGCAAAGCAGCCTAAACGGTATGTGCTCACGGATGTTCTTCTGGAGACGCTTTCGATCATTGCGTACAAGCAGCCGGTGACCAAGCTGGAGATCGAGAAGATCCGGGGCGTTAAGTCGGACCATGCGGTAAACAAGCTGGTGGAATACGGACTGGTGGAAGAGACAGGAAGGCTGGAAGCCCCGGGGCGTCCGCTGCTTTTCGGGACAACAGAAGAATTCCTGCGCCGGTTCAGCGTCCATTCTCTGGATGAACTGCCCAGACTCAACGAAGAACAGATCGAACATTTCAAAGAAGAGGCGGAGGATGAAGCTCAGCTTAAGTTGGATATTTAGGCGGGACAGATATCCTGTGCTGCCTGCAGTTCTATCTTCGGGCAGACATGCATAGATTGTCAGTAAGACGTATACGGCGGGAGAGAACCTGCGATGAAGGGAAAAAGAGTAATAAGGCGAAGGATGAAAGCATTTGTCCTGACAGTTTTCTTCTTTTTGCTGTCGGTCTGTAACGTGATTATGGCAGAGGCGGAGGAAAATTCGGACGAGATCACTGCTTCGGAGCTGTACGCCCGGTCTGCAGTCCTGATGGACGCGGACAGCGGGCGTATTTTATTTGCCAAAAACGGAGAGGAGAAGCTTGCCATGGCGAGTACGACGAAGATCATGACCTGTATTCTTGCTCTGGAAAACGGCTCTATGTCTGATCAGGTCAGTGTGAGCTCCAATGCGGCGTCTCAGCCGGCGGTCAGGCTTGGAATGAGAGAAGGACAGAAGTTTTTCCTTGAAGATCTGCTGTACTCTCTGATGCTGGAGTCTCATAATGATTCTGCTGTCGCTGTTGCGGAACACATCGGAGGCAGTGTGGAAGGATTCGCCTCCATGATGAATCAGAAAGCAATGGAACTGGAGTGCACAGATACATATTTTATCACCCCCAACGGACTTGACGCCGAGGATGAAACAGGGTTCCATCACACGACGGCGGAGAATCTGGCGAGAATCATGAGATACTGCATCATGGAGTCGGGAAAAAGGGAGGATTTCCTGAAAATCACGCAGACGCAGGAACATGATTTTTCTGACTGCGAGGGGAACGGTTCCTATCAATGCCGCAATCATAATCTGTTTCTTCAGATGATGGAAGGCGCTCTCTCCGGAAAAACCGGGTTTACCGCCGATGCAGGGTACTGTTATGTGGGCGCGCTGCAAAGGGATGAGAGAACGTTTATCGTAGCACTTCTTGCCTGCGGGTGGCCGAATAATAAGGGGTATAAATGGTCTGATACGAGAAAACTGATGGAGTATGGGCTGGATAATTACGAATACCGTCAGATCGACATCAGCATGGATACGGGCAGTGTCCTTGTGGAAAATGGCGCTGCGGGAAGATTCCCCGGAACAGAGGCGGCAGAACTGAAAGTGGAAGTCAATGCAGAGCCCCTTCGCGTTCTGCTGAGGCGGGATGAAGATGTAAATGTATTCTGTGATCTTCCTGAAAAAATTCAGGCACCTGTGGAAAGGGGACAGAAGATTGGTACAATGACCTGCAGTCTGGACGGAATTGAGCTGAAGACCTATCCTCTGACTGCCGCAAAGAGTATGGAGGAGAGGACTTTTCAGTTATGCCTGTGCTATATCCGCGATACTTTTTTCAATGTTTCTGATATTATCTGAAATGGCGCTGCACAACGGTAGCAAAAAAGTATAAAAAAGCTGAAATGTTAAAAAAGATCAATGCAAATGATTAATTTTGTCGCTGGAATCATGAGAGAAGCTATGTTAGTATTAGTGAGGATAAAATAAAACAACCAAATTGATTAAATATAAGGAGACGGATGACAATGGAAAACTGGAAGAAATATGAAAAATCCTATTTTATGCCGCCCGAGCCATGCTATGACTGGGTGAAGAAGGATGCGATCGAGAAGCATCCGATCTGGTGCAGCGTGGATCTGCGTGACGGAAACCAGGCGCTGATCGAACCGATGAGCCTGGATGAAAAACTGGAGTTCTTCCAGCTTCTTCTGGATGTGGGATTCAAAGTGATCGAAGTCGGATTCCCGGCTGCATCTGAGACAGAGTATCAGTTTGTAAGAACACTGATCGAGCAGAATATGATCCCGGATGACGTCACCATTCAGGTGCTGACTCAGGCGAGAGAGCATATCATCAAACGTACTTTTGAAGCTGTTAAGGGAGCTCCTCATGCTATCATTCATGTATACAATTCTACATCAGTGGCTCAGAGAGAGCAGGTCTTTAAGAAAGATAAAGAGCAGATCAAGAAGATCGCTACGGACGGAGCGGAGCTTCTGAAGAAGCTTGCGGATGAGACAAAAGGAAACTTTACCTTTGAGTACAGTCCGGAAAGCTTCCAGGGAACGGAAGTGGACTATGCTCTTGAGGTCTGCAACGCAGTTCTGGATATCTGGCAGCCGACGCCGGAGAACAAGGCGGTCATCAATCTTCCGACAACGGTGGAAAACGCGATGCCCCATGTTTTTGCAAGCCAGGTAGAATATTTCAATAAACATCTGATCCACAGAGACAGTGTGATCCTTTCCCTTCATCCTCACAATGACAGGGGCTCCGGAGTCAGCGACGCGGAAATGGGTATCCTCGCCGGAGCGGACAGGATCGAAGGAACATTGTTTGGAAACGGAGAGCGTACAGGAAATGTGGATATTGTGACTCTGGCGATGAACATGTTCTCTCAGGGTGTTGATCCGGGACTGGATTTCTCAAATATGAGTGATATATGTGAAGTCTATGAGCGTGTTACGAGAATGAAAGTATCTCCGAGGCAGCCGTATGCGGGCGAACTTGTGTTTACTGCGTTCTCAGGCTCGCATCAGGATGCCATCGCAAAGGGAATGGCGTGGAGAGAGGAGAAGCATCTGGAAAAATGGAGCGTTCCCTACCTTCCCATCGATCCTCAGGATGTTGGAAGAAGATACGATTCCGATGTCATCCGTATCAACAGCCAGTCAGGAAAAGGCGGCGTAAACTACATCCTGAAACAGGGCTTCGGAATCAGTCTTCCGGAGAAGATGAGAGAGGAAGTCGGATATCTGGTAAAAGATGTGTCCGACAAAGCGCATAAGGAGCTTACACCGGATCTGGTCTATCGTATTTTTGAGGACAATTACATCAATGCAAAACCCGTGTTTACTGTTGATGAATGCCACTTCAAACAGGAGGACGGCATTGTTGCGGAAGCTACCATCCATCACAATGGAAATGATCTGAAGATCACAGGAGTCGGAAATGGACGTCTTGATGCGGTGAGCAATGCGATCAAACATTATTTTGATGTAAGCTATGAGCTCGCTGTTTATGAAGAACATTCTCTGACGAAAGGTTCTTCTTCAAGAGCAGTTGCATATGTGGGCGTGATCTGCAACAAGAAGCGGTACTGGGGCGTAGGCATCGATCCGGATATCATCAAAGCTTCCATCGAAGCGCTGGTCGTTGCGGTCAATAAGATCAAAGAGATCGCTGAGTCTGATGTGAACAAAGATGAACGGCTTCTGGAGATCACAAATTATATCTATGCAAATTATAAAGATGTTACTCTGGATGACCTTGCGGAGAAGTTTTTCCTCTCCAAGCCCTATCTCTCAAAATATATTAAAGAGAAGTCGGGGATGACATTCGGGGATATCCTTAAGAAGGTGCGGATGAAAAAGGCGCGGGCAATGTTAAAAAGCAGCAATGCCACTGTCGAGAGCATTGCAGAATCCGTCGGATATCAGAATGTAGAACACTTTAACAGGGTCTTTAAGAAAATGTATAATATCACGCCGGTCCAGTACAGGAACCGTCACTAAAACGGGACTGTCTGTGGGATGTCCCAAACGGCAGTCCAGGTTCAGGAACGGCTGGGAGAACGCGCTAGCGCGCTGCTCCCGAGTTACTGGTGCCGAGAATATAAAATTGACAGATCAGAAGGGGCTTTTTGGCTGAACGGTAAAACTGCCGCAGTCAAAAAAGTCCCTTTTCTTCTGCAAATTTCCCTGCCGTCCGACCTGCCGGAGCAGGGAGCAGCCCAGCCGGAGAGAGATGTTGTCTAAGGACCGTTAAACCAATGCCGGCACTTAGAGCGCGTCCTTTGCGCTCTTACGTGTCCGCTGCATTGGTTCCCGAGCGCGGGAGCGTGTCCGCAGACAACATCTCCCTCCGGCGGACGTCTGCTCTGCCAAATCGCACAAAATTTGTTGTTTTGGGGATATTTTAGTGTTATCATGGGAATGGATTTTACTGACAGGAGGCTTTTGTATGAAAGTTCATGAGAGGATAGATGCTCTCCGTCGCGAGATGGAGAAGGAAGGCATTGACATTTATATAGTACCGACGGCAGACTATCACCACAGCGAATATGTTGGGGAATATTTTAAAGTGCGGCAGTTTCTCACGGGATTTACCGGTTCTGCCGGAACAGCGGTGATTACAAAAGACAAAGCGGGACTCTGGACAGACGGCAGATATTTTATCCAGGCGGACAGGCAGCTTTCCGGGAGCGGGATCTGTCTGTATCGGATGGGTGAGCCGGGAGTAGATACGATTGAAGAATTTGTTGAAAGAGAACTCCCGCGAAAAGGCGTGATCGGTTTTGACGGAAGAACAGTAGGGATAAAGGACGGCAGAATATACGAGGAGATCGCCCGGAAGAAAGAAGGAAGACTGGAGTACAGTTATGATCTTGGAGGACGGGTGTGGACGGAACGCCCTGAAATGCCGAAGGCGAAAGCTTTCCGGCTTGACGTGAAATATGCCGGTGAACCTGCAGCTTCAAAACTTGACCGTATACGGAAGAAAATGATGGAGAAAGGGGCAGATGTGCATATCATTTCCAGCCTGGATGATGTCGCGTGGGCTCTGAATATCAGAGGAGGGGATGTGGCTTACTGTCCTCTGGTACTTTCCTATGCAGTGATCTGGACGGATCACGTGGATCTCTACGCAGACCGCGGAAAATTTTCTGAGGACATCCTGCAGGAATTCGCGGAAAACAATATCCGCGTCCTCCCATACGGGCAGATATATGAAGATGTCAGAGGTATAAGCGGAAAGCCGGTCATTCTTCTGGATCCGGAGCGCACCAGTTATGCACTTTATAAAGATATCCCGGAGAATGTGAAGATCGTGGAAGAACAGAACCCGTCTGTCCTGATGAAATCAGAGAAGAATGATGTTGAGGCGGAAAATATCAGGAAGGCCCACCTGAAAGACGGGATCGCGCACACTCGCTTCATGTACTGGCTCAAGAAAAATATCGGAAAGATTCCGATGACGGAAATATCTGCATCTGATAAACTGGAGGAGTTCCGGGCAGAACAGGAAGGGTATCTGGGAGCCAGCTTTGCGCCGATCAGCGCGTTTGCCGACCATGGGGCCGTGATCCATTACAGCGCAACGAAAGAGTCGGATGTGCAGCTTGAAAAAGGAAAGCTGTTCCTCACGGACACAGGCGGACATTACTGGGAAGGTACGACAGACATTACAAGAACGGTTGCCCTTGGAGAAGTCTCAAGAAAAGAAAAAGAGCATTTTACTCTGACCGCCAGAGCTATGCTGAGGCTTGCGAATACAGTTTTCCTTCACGGCTGTACGGGAGCAAATCTCGACTGTATCGCCCGGGAGATCTTCTGGAAAGAAAAGCTGAATTTTAACCATGGAACTGGACACGGTGTGGGATATCTGACGAATGTCCACGAAGCGCCCATTAATTTCAGATGGAAAGAGGGAAATTACCCCGTGCAGCCTCTGGAGAAAAATATGGTGATCTCGGACGAACCGGGAATCTATATTGAAGATTCTCACGGGATCCGTCTGGAAAACCTGCTTCTGGTGCAGGAAGATGAAAAGAACGAGTACGGTCAGTTTATGAGATTTGAAATCCTGAGCTATGTGCCGATCGACCTTGATGCCCTGCTTCCGGAGATGATGACGGCAGAAGAGAGGGAAATGCTCAATGAATATCACAGGAAAGTATATGAGCTGATCGGGCCTCATCTGAATGAGGAGGAACGGGCCTGGCTGAAAGAGTGTACGAGGCCGGTATGAGAGAATAGAAATAAAATAAGGAAATATAAAAATGGAACCAACAGAAAACACAACCAATGAACTGATTGCCAGGATCGAGTCAAAATATTCAAAATTGAGCAAAGGTCAGAAACGGCTTGCGGATTATGTCCGTCAGAATTATGATAAGGCGGTCTTCCTGACGGCAGCCAGGCTGGGAGAGATCGTCGGGGTGAGCGAGTCCACAGTAGTCCGATTCGCAACCCAGCTCGGGTACAAAGGGTATCCGGGGTTCCAGAAGGCGTTGGAAGAACTGGTTAGGAACAAGCTGAATTCGATCCAGAGGATGGAAGTGACATACGGAAGGATCAGCCAGAGTGAGATACTGGAGACAGTGCTGCACTCTGACATTGAGAAGATAAAGCAGACGTTGTCGGCAATCGACCACAAGGCGTTCAACCTTGCGATCGACACGATCCTGGGAGCAGAGAAGATCTATGTCATCGGGATCAGAAGCTGTGCTCCGCTTGCGTCGTTCCTAAGCTTTTATCTGAACCTGGTCTGTCAGGATGTTACAGTGGTGACGACGAACAGCTCAAGCGAGATATTCGAACAGCTGATCCGTATCAACGAGAAAGATGTCATCATCGGGATCAGCTTTCCACGCTATTCCATGCGTACACTGAAAGCGCTGGAGTTTGCGAGCAACAGGAAAGCCAAAGTAATCACACTGACGGACAGCGTGCATTCCCCGATGAATCTCTATTCGTCCTGTAATCTGATTGCCCGGAGTGATATGGCGTCGATCGTAGATTCACTGGTAGCTCCGCTGAGTGTGATCAATGCGCTGATCGTTGCTCTCTGCATGAAGAAGCAGGATGAAGTGGTGAGTACGCTGGAGACACTGGAAAAGATCTGGGGAGAATACCAGGTGTACAGCGGAGATGAACTGAATCCGGTGAGCGGCACGGTTTCTGTGGAGAATGACGGCAAAGATACGGAGGGCAGATAAAAGATGAGCAGTGTGATCGTGATCGGCGGAGGCCCTGCAGGAATGATGGCGGCCATTTCGGCAGCCGAATGCGGAGCCAGAGTAAGCCTTCTGGAAAAAAATGAAAAGCTTGGAAAAAAACTTTTCATCACCGGAAAAGGGCGGTGCAACCTGACTAATGCGGCGGATATTGAGGAGTTTTTCCGCGCCGTGATCAGCAATCCTAAATTTTTGTACAGCGCTTTTTACTCCTTCACAAATGAACAGACGATTGCTTTTTTTGAGAGCCTCGGCCTGAAGACGAAAGTGGAGAGGGGCGGAAGAGTGTTCCCCCAGTCTGATCATTCCTCGGATGTGATCAGCGCTCTGAGCAGGGAACTTTCACGTAGAAAAGCAGATGCCTTACTTCATACGGAAGTAAAGGAGCTTATCATAGAAGAAGGAAGAGCAGCGGGAGTACTCCTGTCTTCAGGGAAAAAGCTGTATGCAGATGCAGTGATCGTGGCTTCCGGAGGGATATCCTATCCTTCCACCGGTTCTACAGGAGACGGATACCGGTTTGCGGAATCGTGCGGGCATCGGGTCACGGAACTTTCTCCCGCTCTGGTTCCGATGGAAGTGAAAGAATGGTATGCAAAAGAATTGATGGGGCTTTCTCTGAGAAATATACAGATCCGTATCACAGAAGGGAAAAAGAAGCTGTACGAAGAATTCGGGGAAATGCTTTTTACCCATTACGGAGTGACAGGACCTGTCATCTTAAGTGCCAGCAGTGTTGTCGGAAATCGTCTGAAACAGAAAGAACTGACACTCCATATCGATCTGAAACCGGCGCTTTCGGAAGAGCAGCTCGACAAGAGAGTGCTGAGAGAGTTTGAGGCAAATCATAACCGACAGTTCAAAAACGCGGTGGACAGTCTTTTCCCTGCAAAGTTGAAACCGGTGATGGTGGAACTTTCTGAAATTCCGGAGGACAAAAAAGTACATGAGATCACAAAGGAAGAGAGACTTCGCTTTGTCCGCCTGATCAAAGATTTTACAATGACACTTACGAATCTGAGAGGTTATAATGAAGCGATCATCACGAAGGGTGGAGTTTCCGTCAAAGAGGTTGATCCGGGGACTATGGAGTCCAAAAAGGTTTCCGGTCTGTATTTTGCGGGAGAGGTCCTGGATCTGGATGCGGTGACCGGAGGATATAATCTTCAGATCGCATGGTCTACAGGATATCTGGCGGGAATGAGTGCGGCAGAAAGGGAAAAGAATTAAAATATTTCTATATTATGGAGGAAAAAGATGGGATACAATGTAGCGATAGACGGACCGGCAGGAGCGGGAAAGAGTACGATCGCAAAGCTGGTTGCAAAGGAAAAAGGATATATCTATGTGGATACCGGAGCAATGTACAGGGGACTCGCGATCCATTTCCTGAAAAAAGGAGTCGACCCTGAGGATAAGAAGGCGGTTGCGGAAGCGTGCAAAGATGCTGAAGTGACCATCGGATATGAAAATGGAATCCAGCAGATTTATCTGAACGGAGAAAATGTTACAGGGATGCTCCGTACAGAAGAGGTTGGAAATATGGCATCCAAAACATCAGCCATTCCGGAAGTGAGAAATAAACTTCTGGATCTGCAGCGCTCCCTTGCGAAAGAAAAGGACGTGATCATGGACGGAAGAGATATCGGAACTAATATCCTTCCGGATGCAGATGTCAAGATCTATCTTACGGCCAGTGTGGAGACCAGGGCAAAACGCAGGTTTGACGAACTCAAAGAAAAGGGGGAGGACTGCAGTCTGGAAGAAATCTCAAAGGATATCCGGGAGAGAGATGAAAGAGATATGACGAGAGAGATTGCCCCCCTGAGGAAGGCGGAGGATGCTGTCCTCGTCGACAGTTCAAATATGACTATTCCGGAAGTGGTGGATGCGATCTGCAGTTACTGCAGGTAGAAACCGGTGAAAAAAGCAGACAGGAGAGACGGGACGATGAAAGTGATAAAAGCGAAAACAGCGGGATTCTGTTTTGGCGTCAAGCGGGCGGTCGACACAGTATATGTACAGCTGGATAAAAAGAAGGATGGGGAGAGGATTTATACTTATGGACCGATCATCCATAACGAAGAAGTGATCAAGGATATGGAGGCAAAAGGAGTTGAGGTCCTCCGGTCGGAAGAAGAGCTTGAAAAACTTCAGGGAGGGACAGTCATTATCCGTTCTCACGGCGTGGAGAAAAGAATCTATGATATCCTGGATGAGAAGCATGTAAAGATCGTTGACGCCACCTGTCCCTTTGTCAAGAAGATACACAATATCGTACAGGAGCAGAACCGTGAGGGCAGATACATTGTGATCATCGGGAACCCGGAACATCCGGAGGTGCGAGGCATAAAAGGATGGTCCGGAGAAGAGGCATGTGTTATTCAGGACAGAGCCGACGCGGAAAAGTTTTCTGTTGATTCAAATAAAAAAATCTGTATAGTTTCCCAGACGACATTTAATTACAATAAATTTAAAGATTTAGTTGAAATTATTT
>ERZ1090862.484-NODE-484-length-17870-cov-5.146730_pt1 | contig 17870 bp, 15 predicted proteins | sample MGYA00478481_ERZ1090862 | MGnify/ENA primary metagenome ERZ1090862 (study PRJEB33644, sample SAMEA5815745) | chicken gut metagenome | biome: Chicken; feature: Gastrointestinal Tract; material: Caecum | place: Ireland | collected 2019-01-01 | study: A study of the... | reverse complement strand
AATATATCCCACGATCTGATTGATCGGGTTGTTTCCCTTTTCTTTCAGTGCGTCAAACACCTGGGTCAGTGTTTCTCTCATAAAGTCCTCATGGTCGTCGCCCAGCTTAAACGTCATCGTTTTATCTGTCACAGTAAAGTCCACCTCCTGTACGGAATATACAAGTCCATTATATACAAATTTTATGATAATTACAACAAAAATTTTAAAATATCTGAAAAATAGGGTATATTTTGGTACTGTGATCGTTAGGAACGCAGGCTGATGCCATGCTTGGAAAGCGCCTTGATCACGCGCTTAACGGCAGCGTCCGCCTCTTCGTCCGTCAGTGTTCTGTCCGCGCTCCTCATCTGAATGTTAAAGGCAACGCTCTTTTTGCCGCTCTCAATTTGTTCGCCTTCGTAAACGTCAAACAGCTTTACGTTTTCCAGCGTTTTGCCAACGGCTTCTTTAATCTCTTTTTCGAGGGTAAGAACCGGAATATCCCTGTCGCACACAAACGCAAGATCTCTTGTTACCGCCGGGAATTTCGGCAGCGGTTTATGTGTCCTCTGCGGCATTCTGTTTGCGTATGCCGTTTCCACATCGATTTCGGCAAGATATACCCTGACTCCGATACCGTAGTTTTCCGCTGCCTCGGGATGCACTTCACCCAGCGTGGCAAGCACTGCGTCTCCGATCTTGAACTGCGCAGTTCTGCCGGGGTGGAATGTTGGGTTGTCGCTGACAGCGATAATATCATATTCCGCTGTGTTTAAAATATCCAGCAGCTTTTCCACAATGCCTTTCAGTTTGTAGTAATCTGCGCCGCTGCCGTAAAGCCCAATCACGGCTTTCTGCTTTTCAACCGGCAGTTTTCCGGGTTCCGTCGGTTCATAAACCGTTCCGATCTCATACAGGCATGCGCTGTCATTTTTGTGATTGTAGTTTCTTGCCAGCACTTCCAGCATGGACGGCAAAACCGTCGTTCTCATAATGCTCGTGTCTTCGCCAAGCGGGTTTTTGATCACAACCGAGTTGCGCAGCGCAGAATCCTTGGGCAGTCTGATCCTGTCATAAGCCTTGGGGCTGATAAAACTGAACGTGGAGATCTCGCTGCATCCGCAGGAGAGCAGGGTTTCGTTGATCAGGCGAACGAACTTCTGGCTGTCCGTCAGCTTTCCGATCGCTACGCCGCTGAGCATTCTGTTCGGAATGTTGTGGTAGCCGTAAAAGCGTGCAACCTCTTCCGAGATATCCGCTATATGCTCAATATCGTTTCGGAAAGACGGCGCAATCACATTGCCGTTCTCGTCAAATGTGAATTCAATCTTTTCCAGAATCTTTTTCTGTTCTTCTTCGCTGAGATCAATTCCGATGAAATCGTTGATCCATTTATAGTCAAACTTCACTTTGACCGGTTCTTTCGGCTTTACATAGCAGTCTACAACGCCGTTTACAACATCGCCGGCGTCCAGTTCCTGCACAAGCTCAAGCGCTCTTTTCAGCGCCCGCATCGTTGCGCCGGGGTCAAGTTCTTTTTCATACCGGCTGGAGGCTTCCGTCCTCATGCCCAGCGCCTTGGCGGTGCGCCTTACCGATATGCCGTTGAAACAGGCGGATTCAAACACAATGGTCGTTGTGTCCTCCATAATGCCGCTGTATTCGCCGCCCATAACGCCGGCAACCGCAACGGGCTTGTTCTTATCCGCGATCACAAGCATAGAGTCGTTCAACTCGCGCTCTATGCCGTCCAGCGTTGTGATCTTTTCGCCGTTTCTCGCGTTGCGCACATTCACTTCGTTGCCTTCAAGATAGCGCAGGTCAAACGCGTGCATCGGCTGGCCGTATTCCAGCATTACATAGTTTGTAATATCCACAATGTTGCTGATCGGCCTGACGCCGCTTGCGCGCAGCCTTTCCCTAAGCCAGCGCGGGCTTTCCTTTACTCTTACATTCTCCACCACAGCGCCGGAATATCTGTAGCATTTATCCGGCTCGTAAATCTGCACTTTCAGGTGGTCGTTTACATCTCCGTGACCGGGTTTAACTTCCGGTTCGTGCAGTTGAAACGCCCTGTCAAAAGTTGCCGCAGCCTCGCGCGCAAGGCCGGTAACGGACATGCAGTCGCACCGGTTTGAGGTGATCTCAAATTCAACACAGGTGTCATTGTAGCCGATCGCGTCGTGAATATCCATTCCGGGTGTGTGGTCGCAGTCCTCGCCCAAAACAAAGATACCGTCTTCCGCCGCATAGGGGAAATCGTTGTGCGTCAGCCCCAGCTCGTCAAAGGAGCAGAGCATGCCGTTGGATTCCACACCGCGCAGTTTGCCTTTTTTGATCTTTTCCAGGCAGTGCTCATGCCGGTTATAAACCGTTGCGCCAGGCAGCGCGGCAGGCACATAATCGCCCACGGAAAGATTCTGCGCGCCGGTAACGATCTGGTAATCTTCGTCTTTGCCCACGTCCACGCTGCAGATCCATAAATGATCCGAATCGGGGTGGCGCTCCAGTGTATTGATCCTGCCTACAACAATGTTTTCCAGTTCGCTGCCCTCTGCGTTGTATTCCTCAACCTTGGAGCCGGAAAGCGTCATCGCGTCGCAGAATTCCTTGTTGGATATATCTTTTGTGTTTACATAATCTTCCAGCCATTTTCTTGATAAAATCATTCTGCTGCACCTCCCTTAAAACTGACTTTAAAATCTCAGGTCGTTTTCATAAAGCAAACGCATATCGTCAATGTTAAAGCGGAACATAACCAGCCTTTCCAGACCGATGCCGAAAGCAAAACCGCTGTACTCGTCCGGGTTCACACCGCCGTTTTTCAGCACTTTCGGGTGCACCATTCCGCCGCCGAGAATCTCGATCCAGCCTTCGCCCTTGCACATGGGGCAGCCTTTGCCGCCGCATTTAAAGCAGGATACGTCGATTTCGCAGCTCGGCTCCGTAAACGGAAAGTGGTGCGGGCGCAGTCTGATCTTTGTGTTCTCGCCGTAAAGTCGTTTTGCAAACGTTTCCAGCGTGCCTTTCAGATCCGCCATGGAAATGCCTTTGTCTACAACAAGACCCTCGATCTGGTTGAAAAGAGGGGAGTGCGTGGCGTCCACGGCGTCGGAGCGGAATACACGACCGGGCGCGATCATCCTGAACGGCGGTTCGTGGTTCTCCATAAATCTAATCTGCATCGGTGAGGTCTGCGTGCGTAAAACAATGTTGTCGTCAATATAAAATGTGTCCTGCGTGTCACGCGCGGGATGGTCTTTCGGAATGTTCAGCGCCTCAAAATTATAGTAATCATATTCCACTTCCGGGCCTTCGGCAATGTCAAATCCCATGCCCATAAAGATCTCCTTGATCTCGTCCAGCACAATGGAAAGCGGGTGCTTGTGCCCGATCTCCGGCAGTGTCCCCGGCATTGTAACGTCTATTTTTTCGCCAAGCAGCCGTTTTTCCAGTTCGTTTTTCTTGATCTCGGCGCTCTTGAGCGCGATCCGGTTTTCAATATCCGCGCGGATCTCGTTGGCAAGCTGACCGATCACAGGCCTTTCTTCCGGCGAAAGTTTGCCCATCTGTTTTAAGATCGCGGTGAGTTCGCCCTTTTTGCCAAGGTATTTGATTCTGACTTCCTCGATCTGCTGGGCAGACTGCGACGCGTCCAGTGCGCCTGCGGCGGCGCTTCTGATTTCCTCAAGCTGAGTTTTCATCTAATCTTCCTTTCTTGTATTTGATTCGGGAACAAAAAAATACTTGCCCCCGTAACAGGGACAAGTATTGTAAATACCTGCGGTACCACCCTAATTTTTGCAAAGATAGATCCAAGCAAACACTCTTTGAGCCGGTAACGGGGCTCATTTCGTCCGCGCTTAGTTGCGTTGCTTTCAGCGCGGCCGCTCAAAAGGGAACTTCGCCCGGTTTGCCTTTGCAAAGGTCGCAGCCATGCCTTCGCTCTCTGGAAAAGATCCTGCCGGGTTACTTTTCTTCGTCACAGCGTTTCTTTATGGCATATATTATAATATAAATCTACCGGCATTGCAAGTGTTAATTTGCGGTTTCCGTCCGGCTCATTTGCAGATCTCGCTGATTTTGAAGGTCTGGAATTCAATATAGCTGCTCGGCTCGGATTCATAGAGCACGCCGATCGTATCCTCGTCGATCTGTGTAAGGCAGGAATATGCAAAAAATCCTTTGTTGATCTCAACATCCTTAAACCAGTCAATATGGGTGTATCTGCCTTTGATCATGCGCAGTTTGCCCACGGAGATCACACCGTCGCTCCTTGTTTTCCGGCTTGCGTGGGAGCAGAATACATAGCCGTTCGCCGTAATCACACTCTTTTGGCATTTCGGTGCGTAAAGGGCGGTCTTTCTGCATTTTTCCCAGGTTTTTGAACTGTCGGCAGAGAGGGAGACCGGTGTTTTTCCGTAACCGTTCTGGCGACCGAGTCCAAGTATCTCTCCGTTTGGCGTTTCAATCATCTGCCATTCGTCCAGGTTTTCGGCATAAGGGCAGCGCGTCATCCTGTGCCAGGTTTCGCCGTTGTCAATGCTGTAAATAGACGCGGCGCCTTTTTTTGTGGAATAGAGCGGCATGATCACGCGCCCGTCCTTTGTGGTAATGCCGACACCCGGCGCCACGCCTAAGAAAGTGCCGTCCTCTTCGTTTAAGATCATATTTGTTATATCTTTCGGCTCACTCCAGGTCTTGCCGCCGTCAGAACTTTTCAGCATAAACACATAGCCCCGTTTCGGCGCTTTCAGCGGCGCGCCGAATGTTGTTTTCGCGCCTGCCTCGTTTTTCCCGATCGCGCCGTTCAAGTAAATATTGCCCAGATATTCGTCTCCCCGGTAAAGGGAACCGGTCGGCGCGGTGATCCGGTATTGCGTTGCGTTTTTCTTGGCGTCTAGCACGCTGCCGTCCTCTGCAATGTAATAAAAATTACCGTCCCGGTCATAGATCAGCGGCCGCATCCGGCCGTTGAGCATCGCATAGGGGATCTTCTTTTTGTCCAGCAGTTTCTTTCGGTGAAGCCCCATGCACTCCGGCCAGAAATCTGCGATCATGATGATGTCGCCGTTCGGCGCCACCGCCATGCAGGGATCTATGTAAAAGGCGGATGCATAGCAGTCGCTGGAAATCCGTGTTTCCCTTGCCGGCGGAACGGCAACCGATTCAATATCGCTCCAGGTTTTGCCGCCGTCCTCGCTGCGGCGAATCGCAAGTTCGATATAGCCCCAGTCCTCACCTGTGGAGGCTCTGTCAATTGCCGCAATCAGCGTGCCGTTGGCATTAATCAGGCTCGGTATTCTGAACGCAATGCCGCCGTTTGCCGCATTGCTGTTTTTGGTTAATTCTTCTTTCAGGTAAACTGGGCTGCTGCCGCAGAAGATCAGTTGTGGCTCACGCATTCTCAAAACGCCTTTCCGCGGGAAGAATTCCCGCCTGTTTTTTATTATGTTTAAGTATAGCATATTCTTGAAACAATGCAAAGTCTTTTCAGGAACTTTCCGTTTTCTATTGCAAAGTGTTCCTTTTTTTAGTAAAATAGTAATGAATTTTATAGAAAAGGAGGAATTTTGATGCTTTGGGAACTGAAAAAGTGCTGGTATCGTATATACCAGGGCGCTTTCAAACTTGCCATGAATTTCCTGGATTGGTCTGAGCCGCATCTGCTGGAAGGCAAAGGCTCCGTTTTAGGGCTGCCGGAATTTATCAAGAGCAAAGGAATCAATAAGGTGCTTGTTGTTACGGATAAAGGCCTTATGGGTCTGCATTTGCTTGATCCCATGTTTGAAAAGCTGACGGAAGCCGGCGTGGAATACGTTGTTTATGACGGTGTTCAGCCGAATCCCACCATCCCCGAGATCGAAGAGGCGCGCGAGATGTATATCAAAAACGGCTGCGAAGGCTTTATTGCGTTCGGCGGCGGTTCTTCTATGGACTGTGCCAAGGTTGCAGCCGCAAGGGTCGTTAAACCCAATCAGACCGTCCGCAAGATGAGGGGCTATCTTAAAGTACTCAAAAAACTGCCGCCGTTCTTCGCGGTGCCAACAACTGCCGGCACCGGTTCCGAAACAACGGTAGCCGCCGTAGTCACCGATCCCGAAACCCATGAAAAGAACGCAGTCAACGATATCTGCCTTCGTCCGAAATTTGCAGTGCTTGACCCGGAACTTACCGTAGGTCTGCCGCCGCATATTACATCGACAACAGGTATGGACGCGCTCACGCATGCGGTTGAGGCATATATCGGCAGGAGCAATACTAAACAGACAAGGGCGCAGGCGGAAGAGGCAACCAAACTGATCTTTGATAACATTGAAAAGGCTTATCAGAACGGAAAGGATTATACCGCAAGGGCAAATATGCTCAAAGGCTCCTATCTTGCCGGTTGCGCGTTTACGCGTGCTTATGTGGGCTACGTGCATGCGATCGCCCATAATTTAGGCGGCCTTTACGGCACGCCGCACGGCCTTGCAAACGCCGTTATCCTGCCTTATGTGCTGGAATGGTACGGCAGCAAGATTTATCCGCAGCTTGCAAAGCTTGCCGATGTTGTTGGTATCAGCGGTTCCTCACAGGCGGATAAAGCCGTTAAGTTTATTGAGGCAATCAAAAAACTGAATGCAGATATGAATATTCCTGATAAATTTGATATGATAAAGGAAGAGGATCTGCCCACTCTGATCAACAGAGCGCTGAAAGAGGGCAACCCCGGCTATCCTGTTCCCGTCATTATGGATTATAAGGATATGGAAAGTGTGATCCGCCGCTTTATGGCTTGATCCGTTACCTATATTGCACAAACAGGCGCGCCTTTGGGCGCGCTTTTTTGTGCTTTGTTTTTCGTCAATATACACATGAAAAGAGACTAATATTTGGCGATTTTTCATAATTGTATAAATGGACGTAAACTGCTATAATATTTTATGGCAAAAATAATGAAAGGAAAAATAAAGAACCGAAATCTTTCACGCCGGTGGAAAAAAATCTCATCAAATTTTTTTACGGCCATTTGTCAGCAATTCACAAATCCGAAAAACTTGTCGAAAAACGCTGGACAAACAAAAATACGACGGCTATAATGACGTCACAATCAAACAGAACAGCAGGAGGTGATACAGATTGAGCCTGCAGCATTGTCTGGTCTTGACAGCTGCATCGGGTGCGGTATTGATGGATTTAAAAACAGGAGAAATAGCGAATGGCTGGATTGTGATACTATGGCTTATCGGTTTTCTGACGGAAGTTCTGAGCCGTGGAGCTATCGGGTTTCTCACATTTCTGTTCGGCGCGTTGCTGCCGATTCTGACACTTTTCTGGTTATTTTGTTTCCGGATGATCGGCGCAGGTGATATTAAATTGTTTTCAGCCCTTGGAGGCTTTCTTGGACCTGTGGCAATTCTAAAATGCATCTGTCTGTCGTTTGCCTTTGGCGCGATTCTATCTATAGGCATTTTACTTATCTGCGGAAACATTCGTCAACGTCTTTTCAAATTCACCACTTATATCCAACACTTTTTTTTATCAAAATTACAGAGAAAAACTACAGTTCCGGTTCCCTATCGTGACGGGAAGTGGGGGATGGAGTGCATCCATTTTTCGGTTCCTATCCTGCTTGCAGTTTTGCTCTGGTTAGGAGGCTTCTATTGATTAATGCAAAGAAAAAAAGCATATTTGCAGTCTGTGACACGGAGATTGAGTATGCGTATAACTTTATGGAATATCTGATGCAGAAGAAAAATATTCCATTTGAAGTTCAGGTTTTCACTAGCCCGGAGGTCCTGATGGATTTTGCCGGGAATCATGAGATTGAGATCCTGCTGATCTCGGACAAGGCCATGAAAGAAGAGATCCGCAGTCTTCCAGTCCGACAGATCATTATACTGTCGGAGGGTGTTCACAGCCCGGATCTTGATCAATATCCGGCTGTTTATAAGTACCAGTCCTCGGACAAGGTTATCCGGGAAGTGATGGCCTGTTACGGAGTGGAAAACGAAGTGGCAGTGTCCCAGAGCGGCGTGGTAAAAAAGGAGATGCGTGTGATTGGAGTGTATTCTCCCATCGGACGAACCCAGAAAACGTCCTTTGCTCTGACACTCGGACAGATCCTGGGGCGGGAACACGCGGCGCTTTACCTGAATCTGGAAAGCTATTCAGGGTTTGAACAGCTTCTTGAAACACATTTTGATCAGAGCCTCAGCGACATTCTTTATTATGCCAGGCAGGAGAACAGCGGTATCGTCTATAAGATCGCGGGTATGGTCCAGACCATACAAAATCTTGATTTTCTGCCTCCGGTTCTTTTCCCAATGGATATTCAGACAACCAAATATGAAGAATGGATCTGGTTGTTCCGGCAGTTGGAACAGAACAGCAACTATGAGATCCTGATCCTGGATCTGGGAGACGGTGTGGCGGATCTGTATCAGATCCTTGATTACTGCACGGAAATTTATGTCCCGGTCCGCCAGGATCTGATGTCTATGGCCAAGATCGAACAGTTTGAAAATGCACTGCAGATGTGGGATTCGCTGTCCGTCCTGGAAAAAATGAAGAAGATCCGTATTCCGTTCTACGCAGCCGGAAAAAGCGGCAGAGACTGGCTGGAAGGACTCGCCTGGAGTGAACTGGGAGACTATGTCAGGAAAGTACTGCGGGGAGAGGATACCGGATGAAAGAAGCCGAGGCGCTGAGACCGCTGCTGCTGGAGGAGATCGATATCACAAAGGAGCCGGAGGATGATAAAATCCTGGAGTTGATCGACCGGCTGATTCTCGGAGAAGAGATCACCAGAAAGCTGCCGGTGAAGCGAAAGCTGGAAGTGCGGCAGGAACTGTTCTATTCTGTGCGCAGGCTGGACGTTCTGCAGGAATTGCTGGATGATCCGGACGTGACGGAGATCATGGTGAACGGGTACGATACAATCTTTGTGGAGAAGCGGGGAAAGATCTTTTTTTACGGGAAACAGTTTACCTCGAAGGAGAAGCTGGAGGACATTATCCAGCAGATCGCGGGAAGCTGTAACCGGGTGGTCAATGAACAGACGCCGATCGTGGACGCCCGGCTGGAGAACGGAGACCGGGTGAATGTGGTCCTGCGCCCTGTTGCGCTAAACGGTCCGATCCTGACGATCCGGCGCTTCCCGGAACATCCGATCACGATGGCACAGCTGATCAGCCGGAATTGTATCTCCGGGGAAGCGGCGGATTTTCTGAACCGCCTGGTGCAGGCAAAGTATTCGATCCTGGTCGGAGGAGGCACATCCACGGGAAAGACTACGTTTCTGAACGCTCTGAGTTCCTATATCCCTTCCGGAGAACGGATTATCACCATCGAAGATAATGCAGAACTTCAGATTCAGGGGATTGAGAATCTTGTGCGGCTGGAGGCTCGGGAGATCCATCTGGAGGGCCAGCAGAGCATTACGATCCGCGATCTGATCCGTACTTCGCTTCGGATGCGTCCGTCGAGGATCATTATCGGGGAGGTCCGGGGCGCGGAGGCCTGGGATTTTCTGCAGGCGTTAAATACCGGGCATAACGGTTCTCTTGGGACTGCTCATGCCAACAGTACAGAAGATATGCTGGGCCGCCTCGAATCCATGGTGTTGATGGGAATGGATCTCCCTCTGGAGGCCATTCGAAGACAGATTGTCTCCGGAGTTGAGATCCTGGTCCATCTGGAGCGGGATTCCGGAGGAGAGAGACATGTGGAAGAGATCTCCGAGATCGACGGTATACGCGGCGGAGTGATCGTGCTTAATCCGCTGTTTCAGTGGGAACACGGGAAAGGATTGAGAGAATGCGGAACACTGAAAAACACAAAAAAGCTGGAGCGGCTTCGGAACTGAAAACAGACTATGACAGATACCGGCCCGAAACGAGAGAATTGGTTCGATGGTGCCTGGAGAGTATCGGGATCTTTGCAGGGCTGGACTTCCTGTTTTACCGGTCGGCTGCGATGGCTGTACTCTGGTTTCCGTTTGTATGGTTCTGGATCCGGGGGAGAAGAAAGCAGGCGGCTGAAAATCGGAAGAAAACACTCTACTACCACTTCCGCGATCTGACTGCATCCATGCAGTTCGCAGTATGTGCCGGTTATTCGCTGGAGAACGCCGTCCGGGAAGCTTATCAGGATCTCCGGCAGACTTACGGGGAAAAGGATGTGCTGGTGCGGGAACTGAAATTTATGTGGAATCAGATCGCCCTGAACATCCCGGTGGAACAGCTTTTTATGGATCTGGCTGTGCGCAGTGGTTTGGAGGATATCCAGATGTTTGCCAATGTGCTGGCGATAGCCAAACGGACCGGCGGAAATATGGAGGCAGTCATGAAAAATACCTGGCGGATCCTCAGCGGGAAAATCGATACCGAGAGGGAGATTGCCAGCAGCATTGCGTCCAGGAAATATGAGCAGACGATCATGAATGTGATCCCTCTGGGGATCATCCTGTATATCCAGGTATCCTTTCCGGATTTTATGGAGGTTCTGTACGGCAATTTTTTGGGTGTGATCGTGATGACGGCTTGTCTTGGCATTTATCTGGTTTCGCTGGGGATCGGTCAGAAGATCATGAGAATTGAGGTATGAAATGATAGGAATACATCTGATCACAGGGGCGGGGCTGCTTCTCTGGTATTACTGGAGAAAGAAAAACGGAAAGTCTGACGTTATGGAAAAGCGCATCTTTCTGTTCGCAGTGATTGGGAACATAGCAGGGCTGGCGCTGACGACTGCCGCTTATTGGAATGCAGGTCTTGGGGCAGAGCCTGCGGTCGAGAAAGGCAGCTACGGTGAACAGGCCAGAGAAGAAGCGTTTGAAGTGTCACAGGAAAACGGTGAGAATCAGAAAATTACGGTGCTGGTTCCCGCCAGACAGTACAGAGAAGAGGAGATAGAGGAATGGCTGGAACAGGCAGAGAAGGTATTGGATACGGTCATACTCGGTGAAAATGCATCTCTTCAACATGTGGATCAGGATCTGAACCTGGTTTCGCAGATACCGGACAGCCCGGTGACTGTCTCCTGGGATACGAATGAACCGCTGCTGGTGGGCTATGAGGGTAAAGTATCAGATGAAGTTCCGGAGGAAGGCGCTGAGGTACAGCTGAAAGCGACGCTCACGCTTCAGGGAGAGACACAGGAATGTATCCGCAGGATTGTCGTCTACCCCAAACAGCAGGAGAAATCACTGGAACAACTGGTTCAGGAAGCGGCAGAAGAAAAAAACACAGATGCCGCGGAAGAACTGTATTATCTCCCGGAGGAAATCAACGGTCAGAAGCTGACCTGGAAGAAAATCCCGGACAGAACCGGAGGACTGATCGCGGTGTTTGCGCTGCTGGCAGCGCTGCTGTACGGCGGAACCCGGATGGAAAAAAGAGAGGAAGCCAGACGCACCCGGGAGGAAGAGATTCAGAAAGACTATCCGGAGATCGTGAGTGCCCTGGTACTGCTGCTGGGAGCAGGACTCAGTATGAGAAAGGCGTTGGAACGGCTCGCGCTGGACTATCAGATCCGGCGGAAAACGAAATCCTTCAGAGCGCGTCCCGCCTATGAAGAACTGCTTTATACCTGGCAGGAAATGGAGAGCGGTATCTCCGAAGGAAATGCCTATGAACATCTGGGAGCGAGATGCCAGGGAACTTCCTATCGTGCGCTGGCAACTTTGCTGACGCAGAATCTGAAAAAAGGCAGTAAAGGACTGCTGGAATTGCTGGAACAAGAATCCTCGGAAGCTTTCGAGGAGCGCAGACGCAGAGCAAGAGCAGAGGGAGAGAAGGCAGGGACAAAGCTGCTGCTCCCCATGATGCTGATGCTCGGGATTGTGTTTCTGCTGATTCTGGTGCCGGCGTTCCTGTCCTTTTATGCATAAAAACCGCTTTTGTCCACGGCCCACCGGCCGGGAATGGACAGGGCGCAGGAAGGGAGGTGAGACCATGTGGAGAATACTGGAGTTCTGGCAGGAAGAAGACGCAGTCGGCGTTGTGGAAATCATTCTGATCCTTGTCGTACTTATCGGCCTCGTGATCATTTTCAAAGAGCAGCTGGTAAGCCTCGTCAACGGCATTCTGGAGAAGATCACAAGTCAAAGCAATTCCATCTGAGCCGAGAAGACGGATTCCTCACAGAGAAGAAAACGAATTTCTGATAAAAGGCCGGCAGCGGCAAAGACGTAAAATGTAAGAACAGGTTGTCGGATGCAAAGCAGACGGCAGCCGGAAAGGAGCTGTATACCATGAGAGAAAACGGAAGCATCACAGTTTATATGAGTCTGATTTTCAGCGTGATCCTCGCGCTGATCGCAGGAAGCCTGCAGTCGGTCCGGATGGCATATGCACGTGTTTTGACGGCAGCTGCAGCGGAACAGGGGCTGTATTCCGTATTCTCCCGTTTTGACAGCGTGCTTCTGGAAGAATATGAATTGTTCTTTCTGGACGGCGGCTGTGGAACGGGCGAATGGCAGCCCGGAAACCTGTATCAGACAGCAGAGGATACCGTTTCCTGGATCCTGGGAATGGAAGAAGGGAATCAGATATTGGACAGATTTTCTTCCGGCCTGACGCTGGAAAGCGGAAGTATCACTTCCTACACGCTTGCGACGGACAATGACGGAGAAGCGTTTTTCCGGCAGGTCTGTGAAGCGATGAAACAGAATCTGGGAGCTTATGGTATACAGCAGCTTTCCGAAAGACTGAAAACACAGGAGACTGCCTGGGATGCCCAGGAGGATCAGCAGGAGATCGGGGATTCCGGACAGACTGTGGAAGAATATGAACAGGCGGTGAAGGAGGCGGAAGAGGTAAAGAAAAATCAGGCGGCAGAGCAGGAATCCGGAGAAGTTTCCGGAACAGGAGAGGCGTTGTCAGTCTCGGGATCCGGTGAGAATCCGAATCCGGATAGCCAGGAAGGTCAACAGTCAGTGGAAGTTCCCCAGGGATTTGTAAATCCCATTGAGGTGATTCGCGAGATTCAAAAGAAGGGGGTCTTAAGTCTTGTACTTCCTTCCGGACAGTCACTTCCCGGTCAGGCAGTGGATCCTGCACAGCTGGCTTCTAACCGGAATTTGCAGGAAGGGCTTCAGGTGATACACACAGAAAGAGAGGTGGAGTTTGTGGATAAACTCCTTCAGAATGAGTACCTACTGTGGAAATTTCCCTGTTACACCGATCATGAAGATACGAAAGGCCTGCAGTGCCAGATTGAGTATGCGATCGCGGGGAAAGAAAGCGATATGGAAAACCTGAAAAGTGTAGCGGGACAGCTTCTGGCGGCGCGGGAAGCGGCGAATGTGATACATATTCTGGGGAGTCCGGAAAAACGTTCTCAGGTCAACGCCATGGCGGCGACGATTGCGGCGGCTCTGGCGCTTCCCATAGCTACTGGTATTGTGTCAGCGGCGCTGATCGCCTGCTGGGCGTTCGCCGAGAGTGTCCTGGATGTCAGAGAACTTCTGGACGGCGGAAAGATTGCTCTTGTGAAGACGGATTCTTCCTGGCAGTTGGCGCTGGAAAATCTTCCGCAGATCCTGGACGGTCTGGATTCTCTGCGAAAAAGCAGTAACAATGGACTTTCCTATAAAGACTATCTGAGAATTCTTTTGCTTAAAGAGGATTCCTCGGAAGTCAACAGAAAAACCATGGATCTGGTGGAGCATAATATGCGGACTCGCCTCGGTGTTCCGGGGTTTTGTATGGATCAGTGTATTTTTTCCATGGGAATCGAGTGGAACCTGAGGTACGCAGCACAGTCTCTCAATGTGATACGAGAGTACAGTTATGGAACGGAGGTGTAAAAGGGTGCCCTTTTATCGGGAAAGAAAGAAAAGGCTTCTCAATCGTTCAATAGATAAATCCAATCATCCCACTCTTCTTTGTCCGGTAAGGACACCTGTCTTATTTCTGTCTGGTCAGAAGACAGAAAATCATCCAGCCTTTCCCGGTAAGAGGGTAACCTTCTGCACCTCACGCAAAGGCAGTCTGACGGTTGAAGCGGCGCTTGTTCTGCCGATTTTCCTCTTTGCGGTTCTTACTTTGCTGAATCTAATGGAAGTATGCCGGATCCAGGGGATTGTGAATGTATCCTTGCAGAACAGCGCGGAGACGCTTGGCACTTATGGGTACGTGCTTCCAGGAGAAGAGGACGGTGCAGAGCTTGTGCTTGGAAGCGGAGCCTGCATCCTGTATGCGCAGAATCAGCTTCCCGGGGAGATTGGAACCCGTGGGACCGTGTCGCTTCTTGGAAGCAGATATGAGGACCACACGGTTAAGCTTCAGGCAGAGTATAAGATGAAAGTCGGATATCTGTTTTTTATTCCGGAGGTAAAAGTGATATGCCGCGGGCGGGTCCGTGCCTGGACAGGTGATACCGAAGAAGAACGGGCGGCCGGCGATTATGAGGAGATGGTCTTTGTCACGGAGTACGGAGAAGTGTATCACACATCATCGTCCTGCCGTCATTTAAGTGTCAGTATATCTGCGGCGGCGCTCAGCAAGGTCAGCGCCATGAGAAACGAGAACGGGGAAAAGTATTATGCCTGTGAGAAATGTGTGGGAAGCGGGACCGTAAATGAATTGGTGTACGTGACAGGTACCGGAAACCGGTATCACAATTCACTGGAATGCAGCGGACTGAAGAGGAGCGTACGTCTGGTAAAGCTGTCGGAAGTATCCGGGTATCCGCTTTGCAGTACCTGCCGGGCGATGGCAGCGGAAGGAGAGGGAACATAGTATGAAGCTGACGGTAGGTTTGGGTGCAGCGCTTGGGATTCTGAGCGTTCATGCTTTCATGGACATCCGGACGAGAAGGATCAATCTGATCGTCACGGGATTTTGCCTGGCGGCGGGGGTGATCTGGCAGATCACATGGGAGAAATCAGAAGTATGGGAAATCTTACTGTCCTGTCTTCCCGGTATACTGCTGCTGGCAGCGGCGTATCTGACGGAGCAGAAGATCGGCAGCGGGGACGGATGGGTCGTGACAGCGGCCGGCGTCTGGACGGGGTTTGAGGATATCTTCCTGATCCTGACAGTGGGAATGTTCGCCTGTGCGGTGTGCAGCGGGACTCTGCTGGTGTTGAAAAAGGTGCGAAGGAGAGATGCCCTTCCGTTTATCCCGTTCCTGGTCATCGGATGGATCGGAAGAATGTTTCTCATGTAGGAACGGAAGGAAGAACGGACAGGTATCCAGGTCAGATATGCGGATCAGAAAATAAAGGAGTGTAGCGCAATGACAAAAATCATCGATGAGCCTGATACGGCGGAACACAAAGATCTTGTGGGGAGCAAAAAACGGAGGAAAATGCAGCCATGGAAAGAAAAAACGTTATGTCCTCAGAAGAGAATGCTGTTCTGTGGAAGATACCGGGAAGTATCACTGTGGAAGCGGCAATGGTCGTCCCGCTCGCGCTGATGGTGATCTTCCTGCTGATCTCTCTGGACTTTTACGTTCACGACAAATCCTACTATACCTTATGTGCACTGGAGACTGCTCTTACCGGTTCCAGTTACGGCAGAATGGATCCGGAAAATGGGGAAGCGCAGGCAAAAGAAAAGCTTGGGGCTTTGATAAAGTCGCACCGGATGCCGACAGAAATCGCCCGGGGAAATGTGAACGTGACGGAAGATCAGACAGAGGTCTCCTTTGAGGGAGCAGTTTACCGGCTCTGGGGTGCCGGGGCATGGGAATATAAGGTCAGCGGGACCGTGGAGACAGTAAATCCCAAAAAGCGGATCCGGCAGATCCGGATGGTGAAGAATGTTATACAATGACGGAATGAGCGTTTTGAAACAGGGTGTCCTGATATGGGTTTGAAGTGCTTCGCAGAGAAAAGTAACATTCAGAGAGTTCAGGGGGAAAGAGAGGAAAAAACGATGCAGGTAGATTACAAGAGGGATTTAAACCACAATTATATGATCATTCGCAAGGAAGGAGAACCCGATGCAGCGTCTTATCAGATCCGGATGCTGCAGACGAACTCCATATCCGGAATTCTGGAATGCCGGATGAATAAGATGGATAACTGTACGTTGTTTTATTACGACATTACATCGAGGCAGGCGTTGAATTCTCTGTATGATCATCGACAGGTAGGATGTGGTTTCCTGCGGATGTTGTTTCAGCAGCTGATGAAAGTCCTGGAGGAACTGGGCAGCTACCTTCTGGATCCGGATGGCCTGATCCTTGCGCCCAATACTGTTTATCTGACAGCGGAACCACTACAGTTCAGTTTCTGCTATCTGCCGGGGGAAAAGCATTCCGTCAATGATCAGATGCGGGAACTGATGGAATACTTTCTTCCGCGTCTGAACCATCAGGAGCCGGAAACCGTGGTGTTGGGGTACGGCCTGTATAAGACAATTTCCGATCCCGAATGTTCACTGGAACAGATACGGACACTGTTGTCCCGGGAGAGCGAGCTTCTTGCGCAGCCGGAACCCTTTGCGGAGGAAAAACAGGAAGTGAGCGAAGAGAAGGAAGGGATGCGTCAGAAAGCGATGGAATCTTTCTTTTCCGATGATGAGGAAGAGGAAGAAGAAAAAGAAAGTATCGTCTGGACCGTGGCGGTTATCGTCGGCGGTCTGGCAGTTTTAGGTCTGGTGGTTTACTTGATGTATGCCATGGATGTTCCGGCGTTTATGTATCTGATCCTTCTGGCTGCTGCCGCTGTTTCTATTCTGGCGATTGCGCTGTGGATCAAAAAGAAAGAGCGGGCGGAAGAGAAGGAAATGTTTCCGTTTCTGGAAAGCGGCCGGGAAGGGATAGAGAACTCAGAGAAAAACCCGGATCTGCATATGGACCGTGCAGACAGTGAGCAGAAAATTTTCGAAAGAAATACGGAAAGAAACAGAGGACAGGATATTTTTGTGAGAAATACTGGCAGAATGGGGCAAATGGAGCAGGCAGACAGGAAGCGGCAGGAAGAAGCAGAAAAACATTTGCGGGAAACGGCCTCGCATCTTCTCTATCAGAAAACAGAACCGCTCTTTATACAGCGCCACAAAGAAAATTTCCGCCTTGTCCCGGTATCCCACACGGAACTTCCGGACATTGCCATCAGCAAAGAGGAGACGACGATCGGAAAGCTGGGAACAGTTGCAGATGTTGTGATCCCCTTTCCCACCGTCAGCAGACTCCATGCGAAAATCCACTGTGCGCAGGGAATTTGTCTTCTGACGGATCTGAATTCCTGTAACGGAACTTATGTCAATGAAGTTCAGCTGGAAGGCGATATCCCGAGAAAACTGGAGGACGGCGACGAGATTGCCTTCGCGGATATCAAGTATCAATTCTATGAAAGATAAGAAAAATTTCTCAGGTAACGGCCGGATGCCGGTTACAGTTCAGCTGGCTGAACTGTAACCGGGACTCATGAAGAACTGTACGAAAACCTTGCAATGAAAACCGTAATCTCCTATAATATGAGGTGTTTTCAGGATTGTGTGCGCACGAAGTGCGGAGCAATCCGTGTTTCATGTCCGTTTATCGGGCAGCATATAACGGCAACTCATAATATAAAAAATACAGAATGTGTTCAGCGGGCAAGATCCGGAATGCATTGATCAGAAAGGAGAATTATGAGTCGGCAGGAATATTATGACTCCAACGAAGATTTTCTGGAGCGGATATGGAGAAACCCCAAAAACATGCTGAATCTCGTTGTGATCGCTGTTAACATACTGGTCTTCGTGTTGGTAACCGTCACCGGAGGAACAGATGATATGGAAAATATGATACACTGGGGCGCTGCCTATACTCCGCTGATCCGGGAGGGAGAAACCTACCGCCTGTTTACCAGTATGTTTCTTCACTTTGGGATCGAGCATTTGTTCAGCAATATGCTTCTGCTGCTGTTTGTGGGAGATTATCTGGAAAAGAACGCCGGGAAA
>ERZ1090862.482-NODE-482-length-17876-cov-11.249369_pt1 | contig 17876 bp, 12 predicted proteins | sample MGYA00478481_ERZ1090862 | MGnify/ENA primary metagenome ERZ1090862 (study PRJEB33644, sample SAMEA5815745) | chicken gut metagenome | biome: Chicken; feature: Gastrointestinal Tract; material: Caecum | place: Ireland | collected 2019-01-01 | study: A study of the... | reverse complement strand
ACTCAACTTTCCCACCAGTATAATCCTTGCTGATGCTTGATTTATCTGGTAAAAAATACATTTTATTGGTGCCTTGACATAAAAATAGCACCTGATCTTTGGTATAATAAGATTAGCCAAATCAAACAAATACAAAAGAAGAGGTGCTAATCTCATGATATACCAAATGAAGCAAAATGAACATACCCAAAATCAGTTTTCTAATGCAATAAAAGAACTCCAGATTGGAAATCTCCTCAGGAAATCGAATATTACCAAATCCTGCGGGATCCCTGCTTATGAGGTTTTCCAGTTTCTGCTGCTGTTGGTATTTCAGGGGAAAAATCTTTTCCGTTTCCTCAATTCCAAGCACAAGGAGCAGGCGGTTTCAAAGAATACTTACTATCGTTTCCTGAATGACGTTTCTTTTAACTGGAAAAAGTTCCTTTTGCTCCTCGCTGCTAAAGTAACGGCTGCTTTCAGTTCCCTGACACGTCCGGAGCGGGTGAAAGTCCTGATCCTGGATGATTCGGTCATTACAAGGAACCGCAGTAAAGCCGTGGAACTTCTGGCAAGAGTCTATGACCATGTGACTCATAAATACCAGAAAGGATTTACGATGCTCACCCTTGGATGGTCTGACGGATACAGCTTTGTCCCTGTGGGATTTAACATGCTTTCCTCTGCCAAACAGACAAACCGGTATCAGGAGATCTCTGATAAGATTGACCACCGTACGAATGGTTACAAAGCACGGAAAGAAAGCCTGTTAAGCAAACCGGATGCCGCCATTCTCCTGATTCAGCGTGCGCTGCGTGCCGGCATCCAGGCTGATTATGTGCTGATGGATACCTGGTTCACGACAGAACCTATGCTGACCCGGATTCTTGCGTGCGGCATAGATGTAATCGGGATGGTAAAACAGTTAAAACAGCGGTACTCTTATCGCGGAAAGAGTTATACCCTTTCAGAACTGCGTAAATTTGTACGCTTTGAAAGCGGCAAAAACATTTTTGGCTCTGTTGTAGTAACTACAAAAACAGGAATCCCTGTCAAGATTGTAATCGTACGCAACCGCAACAAGAAAAGTGAGTGCCTGTATCTGTTAAGCACAGACTGCAGCCTCAGTGATGCTGAAATTGTGCGCATTTATGGGAACCGCTGGTCAATCGAGTGCTTCTTTAAAGCATCAAAATCCCTGTTAAAGCTAGGAACTGAATTTCAAAGCAGAAGTTATGATGCAATCGTCAGCCACACAGCGATTGTATTTACCAGATATACGGTTCTGGAATGGATACGCCGTAATACCAATGATCAGAAAACTTATGGTGAGTTATTCTTTATGTTCTGTGAGGATATTCAGGACATGGAACTGACCGATGCCCTCCAGAGCCTGATGGCTCTGTTTGTGGAGCATATTTCTATGCTGTCGGCAGATATCACAGCTTGCATAAAAAGTAAAGTAACCGATTGGATTGCTTCACAAGCCAAGTTTATACAGGCATTGTTTGCAGATATCAGCTGGGAAAGTTGAGTAAATAAATCCAGATGCTTCCAAAACAAAAGGACCGCAGAAAAGTTCTCTCTGCGGTCCTCTTGCTTTACACGTGCCAAAAGCCGTCCGCCGGCAGGACAGAAAATGGTAGCAGAACTGCAACGGATGCGCTTTTACAACTGGTGATATTTCACTTACATTTCTGTAAGGCGGGAGGACAGAAATGTAAGGCAGATCGTATATGGATGAGAGAACAACACGCAAAAAGTGCGTACTGTTTGAGAGAAATTTTCATATTCACTCAGAAAATGTGAATAATTTTTGACAAATCACTCAGAAAATGTGAAAAAATAAATTGTGAATCGCTCATTTTTTGCGATCCTGTTGATATCGTACTTTTGCCGGGATATAATAGGAGCAGTGGAAGGATGTGATTTCATGCCGTATCTCAAAAGAAAGATCGATCAGTTCCTGGTGGACTGGAAAACGGAGAAAGATAGAAATCCTCTCATCGTAAAAGGCGCCAGGCAGGTGGGAAAAACGGAATCTGTCAGACGCTTCGGAAAAGAGAATTACAAAGAAGTGATCTATATCAATTTTGTCGAAGAGCCAAAGTATAAGATGATCCTTGAGGATGGATACAAAACAGAAGAGATTATAAAAAATATTTCCAGGATCGATCCGTCAAAACGATTCTCGGAAGAGGAAACGCTGATCATATTTGACGAGATGCAGGAGTTCCCGGATATAGCCACTTCGCTGAAGTTTTTTAAGATTGACGGAAGGTATGATGTGATCTGCAGCGGTTCGCTCCTTGGAATCAGTTATAAGCGGATCGAGAGTAACGGCGTCGGATATAAAACGGATTACGAGATGACCTCTATGGATTTCGAAGAGTTTCTATGGGCAAAGGGCTATGGCCAGGATTTTACGGAGGATCTTCTGGTCCATATGACGGAGCAGAAACCGCTGAGCGATCTGACTATGGCGGTCTGCAGGGAACTTTTTCTCGATTTCTGTATCCTGGGAGGAATGCCTGCAGTCGTGAGACAGTACATTGAGCGTGGGACATTTGAAAGGACTCTTGAAATCCAGAGACAGTTGATCGCAGATTACAGAGAGGATATCCGGAAATATGCAGAAGGGCTGGATCAGACCAGGATCCTGAACGTTTTTGATCAGATTGCCCCGCAGCTTGCGAAGGAGAATAAAAAATTTCAGATATCAAAGGTAGCGAAGGGCGCAAGGTTCAAAGAGTACGGAGGCTGTGTGGAATGGCTCCGCGACGCCGGACTGGTCAATATATGTTATGGGATGGCGTTTCCGGAACTGCCGCTGAAGGGAAATTACGATGCGTCGAAATTCAAGCTGTATTTCAGCGATACAGGGATCCTGGTGGCAATGTTGGACGATGAAGCACAGGATGATCTGAGGGCAAACCGCAACCTGGGAGTATACAAAGGAGCACTGTATGAGAATATCGTGGGGGAGGCGCTGACCAAATCCGGGTATGGCCTGTATTATTACAAACGGGATGACTCTACATTGGAAGAAGACTTTTTTGTAAGGACAAAGGATCTTCTCGTGCCGGTGGAAGTCAAGGCCGTCGGAGGAAGGTCAAAATCTCTCCGGACGCTGATCTCCAGTGAAAAATACAGCGATATAAAGTGTGGGATCAAATTGTGTGACGGAAATATCGGATACAGCAATGGGATCTATACATTTCCGTATTTCTGTACATTTCTGCTGAAACCCTGCTTAAGAGAAGGGGCGATAAAGGCGCCTTAGGGCAACGGCACGAAAAGACAGACCGAATAAAAGAGGAGGCATTTCATGTCATTACAGTTTATTTTCGGGAATTCCGGGAGCGGGAAGTCCCATTACCTGTATCAGCATATCGTGGAGGAGGCTGTAAAGCACCCGGAGAAAAATTACCTTGTCCTTGTGCCGGAGCAGTTCACCATGCAGACCCAGAAGGATCTCTGCATGGCGCATCCCCGGGGAGGGATCATGAACATCGACGTCCTGAGCTTCGGACGTCTTGCCCACCGTGTCTTTGAGGAGCTGGGACAGGATGACCGCTCCATCCTGGACGATGAGGGGAAGAACCTGGTGCTGCGCAGGATCGCGGGAAACTATGAGGAGGAACTGACGGTCCTGAAGGGCAATCTCAAGAAGCAGGGCTACATCAGCGAGGTGAAGTCCGTGATCTCCGAGTTTACCCAGTACGGCGTGGATTTTGACCGGCTGGATGCGTTCATGGAGACTCTGAATCCGGACAGCTACCTTTATTATAAACTGAAGGATATCCGAAGAGTGTATGAAGGCTTTGAGGATTATCTGAAGGAGAAGTATATTACGAAAGAGGAAATGCTTGATGTACTGAGCAGTGTGGTGCCCCGGTCACGAATCCTGAAGGGGAGCGTGGTGGCAATGGATGGGTTCACTGGCTTTACGCCGGTGCAGAACCGGCTTCTGGGAGAGCTTCTCCGGGTGTGTGAGCAGGTGATCCTGACCGTGGAGATGGATGAGAGGGAGGATCCCTTTACTTACCGGCATCCCTATCAGCTCTTTGCTCTGAGCAAGCAGATGGTGACTTCCCTCTCGGAGATCGCCGGAGAGGCGGGAATCGAGATTGAAGAGCCTGTATGTCTGTACCAGAAGCCGCCCTGCCGTTTCAGGGAGAATCCGGCGATGGCATTTCTGGAATCAAATCTGTTCCGCTATTCAGCTCTTACCTTTGAGGGGGAGCAGGACGCGGTAAGCCTTCATGAGGCGAGAAATCCGAGAGCCGAGGCGGAATATGTGGCCGGGGAGATCCGGCGGCTTGTGCGGACGAAGGGGTACCGGTACCGGGAGATCGCCGTGATCGCCGCGGATATGAATGTATATGCGGACGTGCTGGAGAAGGCATGCGGAGGATATGAGATCCCGGTGTTCATGGACCACAAGAAGAGCATCCTTCTGAATTCTTTTGTGGAGTATCTGCGCAGCCTCCTCGCCATGGCGGAGCAGAATTTCACTTATGAGAGCGTATTCCGTCATCTCAGGGCGGGACTGTGCGGGTTTACGGACGAGGAGATCGACCGGATGGAGAATTATGTCATCGCCCTGGGGATCAAAGGGTATAAGAAGTGGCAGCAGGCATGGGTGCGCCGCACAGACAGGATCAGCGAGGAGGAACTGCAGCTTCTGAACCATCTGCGGGTGGAATTCGTGGAGAAGACCAGCGGGCTGATGCTGATCTTAAAGCAGAGAAAAAAGACAGTCCGGGATATCACTCTTGCCGTGTATGAGTATCTTGTGCAGGAAAAGATCCAGGAGCAGCTTGCCGGAATGGAGCAGGAGTTTCAGGAGAAGGGAGAACTGGCTCTGGCAAAGGAATACTCTCAGGTGTACCGTATCGCCATGGAGCTGTTTGACAAGTTCGTGGAACTTCTGGGGGAGGAGCCCATCAGTCTGAGTGAATACTGTGAGCTTCTGGACGCGGGGCTTGAGGAGGCTAAGGTGGGAGTGATCCCGCCCAGCCTGGATCAGGTGGTCATCGGAGACGTGGAGCGTACCAGGATCAAGAGCATCCGAGCCCTCTTTTTCCTGGGAGCAAATGACACTCTCCTTCCGGGAAACATGGGATCCGGCGGGCTTCTCTCAGAGCGGGACAGGGAGCAGTTCCAGAGTCAGAAGATCGCGTTGTCACCGGGACCGAAGGAGCAGACTTATGTGCAGAAGTTCTATCTTTATATGAACCTGACGAAACCCTCAGAGTATCTGTTCCTGTCCTGGTCTAAGGTGTCCGGGGACGGAAAGACGCTGCGACCGGCGTATCTTGTGCAGGACATCAGACGGCTGTTTCCGGATATTAAGGTCTGTGACGAGGAGAAACGGCCCCTGTCAGAGAGGGAGATGACCCGGAAAGGCGGCATCCGCATGCTGGCGGCCGGGCTGCGGGAGCGGCGGGCCGGGCTGGATGATAACTGGAAGGAGATGTACACCTGGTTTGACCGGGATGAGAAGAGTAGACCGGAGTTGGATCAGATCCTCCGCGCCGGGTTCCTGCGGAAAGGGGGAGACCGTCTGACGCCGGAGACGGCGGCGGAACTGTACCGGGATCCGGACAGGGTCAGCGTGACCCGGCTGGAGCAGTTCGCCTCCTGCGCCTATGCTCATTTCCTGAACTACGGGCTCCGTCTCTCGGACCGGGAAGAGTACGGCTTTGAGGCCATGGACCTGGGAAATATCGCCCATCAGGCGCTGGAGCGCTTTGCCCGAAAGGCGGAACAGCAGAACCTGAAATGGACGGAGATGACAGAGGAAAAGCGGGAAGAACTGATCGGAGAGAGTGTGGAGGAGAGTATCCTGGACTACGGAAATACCGTGCTGTTCAGCTCTGCCCGAAATGAATACATGATCCGGCGTATCAAGAGCCTGATCCGGCGGTCCGTGTGGGCGTTGACGAAACAGCTTGAGAAGGGGGATTTTGCGCCCAGCGGTTACGAGATGCGGTTCGGAAGCGGCAAGATCGACCGGATCGATACCTGCGAGGACGAAGGGAAGGTCTATGTCAGGGTGACGGACTACAAGACCGGGATGAAAGCATTTGACATTACCGCTTTTTATCACGGACTGCAGATGCAGCTTCCGGTGTATTTAAATGCGGCTCTGGGGATCGAGAAAAAGAAGCACCCGGACAAGGAGGTTGTACCGGCAGGGATCTTCTACTACCGGATCCAGGATCCTTTTGTGGACCGGGCGGATACCCCGGAGGAAGTGGAGGACAGGATCCTGAAAGAACTGAAGCTGGACGGACTGGTGAACGCGGAGGAAGATGTGGTGGAGCATCTGGAGCACAACCTGACCGGGACTTCCGTGCTGTTCCCTATCGGAAGGAACAAGGACGGCTCCTTAAGCCAGCGCTCCAAGGCGCTGGCGCCGGAGGAGTTTGACACAGTGCTGGCATATACGGAACAGAAGGAGAAGGATCTGAAGGAGCAGATGTACGATGGGACGGCAGACGCGGCTCCCTATGAGATGGGAAACGCCACGGCATGCGATTACTGTGCCTGCCGGGATATCTGCGGGTTTGATCAGCGCGTCGATGGCTATTCCTTCCGGACTCTGGAGAAATATTCCGTGGAGGAAGCAGTTGAGAAGATGAGGGAACGGCTGAAAGAAGACGAAGGAGGTGAGAAGGGATGGGAGTAAAATGGACAGAAGAACAGCAGAAAGTCATTGATCTGCGGGACAGGAACATCCTTGTGTCCGCTGCCGCCGGGTCCGGAAAGACAGCGGTCCTTGTAGAGAGGATCATACAGCGGCTGACAGAAGAAAAGAATCCGGTGGATGTGGACCGGCTTCTCATCGTGACCTTTACCGAGGCGGCAGCGGCGGAGATGAAGGAGAGGATCGGAGCTGCGATCGAGAAGAAACTTTCCGAGCGTCCGGGGGACGCCCATCTGGAACAGCAGGCAACGCTGATCCACAGCGCGCCCATTACCACCATCCACAGCTTCTGCCTTTCTGTCATCCGGGAGCATTTCCATGTCATCGGCATCGATCCCGGATTCCGCATCGCGGAGGAAGGAGAACTAAAACTGCTGAAACAGGATGTCCTGGAAGACCTTCTGGAAGAGTGCTATGCTTCCGGGAAGGAGGCGTTCCTTGAATTCGTGGAGAGGTTCGGGACTGGAAAGAATGACCGTAAGATCGAGGGAATCATCCTGAAACTGTATGAGTACTCCAGAAGCTATCCCCAGCCGGAGAAGTGGCTGGATGCCTGTGTGAGAGCATACGGCATGGAAGGGAGAGATCCGGAGGAGACAGAGTGCGCACGCTGGGCATGTCGAAAAGCGGCGCAGCGGGCCGGGGATCTGCGGAAAATCCTGGAACGGGCACTGAAGATCTGCGAGGAGCCGGACGGCCCCTATATGTACGGGGATATGATCGAGTCGGATCTTAAAGAAATCGGGAAACTTGCCGGGGAAACTACGTTTTCCGGCATGTATGCAAAGGCTGGAAGCATGAAATGGAAACGGCTCTCATCCAAGAAGGATGAGACGGTTTCTCAGGAAAAAAAGGAACAGGTTCAGAAACTGAGAAAACAGGTGAAGGATCTTGTGAAAAAGATCCAGAATACCTATTTCTACGCGCCCTGTGGAGAGTGGGCCGCGGACATGCAGGCGTCCGGTTCTTCCATGGAGATGCTGGCAGAACTTGTAAAGCGGTTCGCAGAAATGCTGAGCGAGAAGAAACAGAGCAGGAACATGATCGATTTTAACGATATGGAGCAGTTTGCACTCCGGATCCTGACAGAGGAGAAGGATGGGAAACTGGTGCCGTCTGCGGTAGCGGCTGAATATCAGGAGCGGTTTGAGGAAGTGATGATCGATGAGTATCAGGACAGCAACCTGGTCCAGGAGACGATCCTGACCAGTGTGTCCAGAGTGTGTCGCGGGCAGTACGACATTTTCATGGTGGGAGATGTGAAACAGAGTATTTACCGATTCCGACTGTCCCGCCCGGAGCTTTTCATGGAGAAATATGATACTTACAGTCTGGACGACGGCGAGAGGCAGCGGATCGACCTGCACCGGAACTTCCGCAGCCGTCCGGAGGTGCTGGACAGTGTGAATTACATTTTCCGGAAAATTATGCGCAAAGAGTTCGGAGGGATCGAGTACGATGACAGCGCGGCGCTCTATCCGGGAGCGCAGTTCCCGACCCTTCCGGAGGAGGCGGCAGAGCATGGCTTCTCCGACCGGACGGAGCTTCTCCTTCTGGACGCGGAGGATCCGGGAGAGGAAGACGCACGGAGAGCGGAGGCGCGGATGATCGCCCAGAGGATCCGGGAGCTGATCGAAGGCGGAGCGGTAGTGGACAAGGAGACCGGAGAATACCGGAAGGTGCAGTACCGCGACATTGTGATCCTGACCCGGAGCATCCGGGGATGGGCGGAAGATTTCACTTCCGTTCTTGCCGAGGAGGGAATCCCCGCCTATTCCGTGAGCCGGGAGGGATACTTTGAGACTTACGAGGTGAGTGTCCTTCTGGACTATCTGAAGATTCTGGACAATGTCAGACAGGATCTTCCTCTGACTGCGGTGCTGACATCTCCTTTCTGCGGACTGGATGCGGCTGCTCTGGCGGAAATCCGTCTTGCCTTCCCGGAAGTGCCCTTTTACGAGGCAGCGATGGCATATGCGCAGGAAGGGGACGGGGAAGAGGATAAAGAGGCGGGATGTTCACCTTCCGGACGTGGAAAACTCCCCCGGCTTGTGGAAAAACTGGCGGAATTTTTCTCGACACTTGGATATTTCCGTGAACGGGTCCCCTATACACCCATCCATGAACTGCTGGAGGAGATCATGGAGGAGACCGGGTACGGCACCTTCCTCCTCGCCATGCCCGGAGGCGGACAGCGGGCGGCAAACGTGGAAATGCTGGTGGAGCGCGCTTCCTCCTTTGAGGGGACCAGCTACAAAGGGCTGTTTAATTTTGTCCGCTATATCGAACAGCTGAAGAAATATGATGTAGACTACGGTGAGGCAGGAATTCTGGATGAGCAGTCGGATACGGTCCGGGTCATGAGCATCCACAAGAGCAAGGGTCTGGAGTTCCCTATTGTCTTTGCGGCGGGAATGGGCAAACAGTTCAATACCCAGGATACCAGGGGGAGCATCGTGCTCCACCCGGAATGGGGCGTGGGACTGGACTGCATTGACCTTGAACAGAGGACCAAGAGTCCCACATTCCTGAAGAAGATCATCCAGGAAGAAACGGCGCTGGAGAATCTGGCGGAGGAACTGAGGGTCCTCTATGTCGCCATGACGCGAGCAAAGGAAAAACTGATCCTGACAGGAGTCTGTGAGATACCTGAGGAGCTGCAGTCAGATGACGCCGGTGGGAGCGGGGCTCGCCTTGAGTGTTCCTGTGAAGGCGAAGAAGAGGTCGGACTGTATCAGCTGGAGGGGGCCAGGACCTGCCTGGACTGGATCCTTCCAGCCATCCTGTCAGGGGGAGAGAACACCGGATGTCCGGTGGACGTCCGGGTGGTCACGGGCAGCAGCATCAAAAGGGAGAACGCTGTGGAGGAACAGGCAGACAGGCTCAGTCTGGATGTGCTTAAAAACTGGAACCCGGAGGGAACGTATGTGCCGGAGCTTGGCAGGCAGCTTGACGTTCAGGTAGACTATGCATATTCCTATGAAGAAGAAGGAAAAATGAAGATGAAGTTCACGGTCTCCGAGCTGAAGAAACGGATGGCACTCTCAGAGGAAGCAGGGGAAGAGATGTACGCGGAACCGGAGGTGGTCCCGTTCATCCCGGATTTCCTGAAGGAAGAGGAGACGCTCACCGGGGCATCCCGTGGAAGCGCGTACCATAAGCTGCTGGAACTGCTGGACTTTACTGCGGATTACAGGGAAGAGGAACTGACTGAAACAGTGGAGCGGTTCCGGGCAGATGGAAGACTTTCGGACGAGATGGTGGAGTGTATCCGTCCTGGAGACATCCTGTTCTTCCTGAACAGCAGGAGCGGAAGGCGGATGGCAGATGCCGCCCGGCGGGGAACGCTTTACAAGGAGCAGCCCTTCGTCCTGGGCGTGGACGCCTCAGAGATCTATCCGGACGACTGCTCCGGGGAGACGATCCTTGTCCAGGGGATCATCGATGTGTTCTTTGAGGAAGAGGATGGTCTGGTGGTGCTGGACTATAAGACAGATAAGGTGAGAACTGCCGCAGAACTGACGGAGAAGTACCATGCACAGCTTGATTACTATGGGCAGGCTCTGGAACAGCTTCTGCAGAAGCCGGTGAAGGAGAAGATCATCTATTCATTTACCCTGAGAGAGGAGATACCGGTATGAGATATCTGATGTATTATCTGATCGTGATCAATATCGCGGCGTGGATCATGTACGGACTGGATAAGTGGAAGGCGAAGAGCGGAGCGTGGCGGATCTCCGAGCGGGCGCTCCTGCTGGTCACCCTTGCAGGTGGTTCCGTGGGAGCCCTGGCGGGGATGATGCTGTTCCGGCATAAGACGAGAAAGGCAAAGTTTGTCGTGGGAGTCCCTGTGATGCTGGTGATCCACTGCGTGATCGTGGCAGTGATCGTGATCGAACTGCTGAGAGGATGACAATATTTGCTGTAATATAAAACAGAAGACTTCACAGGAAGGCGCCTGTGAAGTCTTCTCCTATCCGATCAGGTCCTTTTTCGGGATCAGACAGAACTCTTTTTTCAGATGAGCTCTGCCATGATCTCTTTTGTCCCCTTAGTTTCCATCTCTTTTAAATATCCTGCGACAGCGTCCTTGAGACCTGCAACCTCAGTCAGATCCCTGCCGCTCCAGAAATCTGTGTTGGAGAGGACTGCTTCAGCAACGGCATCCGCATCCCCGTTCTTCCACGTCTCTGCGAAGAAGTTCAGGACAGCTTCGTCATCCCGGATCTGATACTGAGTTCCGTCTTTTCTTGTCCCTGCATAAACACCGTTCTCCATCCGGCCCTGATAGAATTTGATAAACGCGGCAAGGGAGAAGGTCAGGCATTTCGGCAGTTCTCCTTTTGTCTCTGCATATCCGAGTAAGGAGGGCAGACACCTTGCGTTGAACTTGGAGCAGGAATTAAGGGCGATGTCCAGCAGTTTGTGTTTGATATACGGATTGGCGAATCTGTCGTTGACTGCGGCGGCAAAGGATTCCAGCTCTTCTTTCGGAAGATCCAGTGTGGGGATGACTTCTTTATAGATCACATCGTTCATGAATGTGCGCACTGTGTCATCCTTCATAAAGTCTCCGACAATGTCGTAGCCGGCAAGGTAAGCCGCCAGCACTGTGGAAGTATGAGCTCCGTTCAGGATGCGGACCTTCCGTTTCTTGTACGGTTTCACATCGTCTGTCCAGATCACGTTGGCATCGGTCTTATGTACCGGAAGTCTGTCCGCCCACTTCTGGTCGCCTTCGATGACCCAGAGATTGAACAGTTCGCTGGTGTCGATGATATTGTCTTTATATCCGAGTTTCTCCTCAAAATAGGAAATCTCGTCCCGGGGATATCCGGTCACGATCCGGTCCACCAGAGTGCTGGTGAATTCGTTTGCCTCGTTTACCCAGCGCACGAAGTCGTCTCCCAGATTCCATTCGTCTGCATACTGAAGGATGATCCGTTTCAGTTCCGCTCCGTTGTTGTCGATCAGCTCTACCGGGAGGAAAAGGAGTCCCCGGTCCATGTCACCGCCAAAGGCACGGTATCTCTCGTAGAGAAAGGCAGTCACTTTTGCTGGGAAGGAAACCGGAGGACGGTCAGTCAGCCTGTCTCCCGCGTGGTAGGCGATACCTGCCTCCGTTGTGTTGGAGACGACCACTTCCAGATCTTTGCTCCGCGCCAGTTCCAGAAGCGCATCGTAATCCTCATAGGGATTGATGCACCGGGATACGGAGGTGATGACCTCGATGTTTTCCACCGGCTTTCCGTTCTCGGCGCCGCGCATGGCAAGGGTGTAGACGCCGTCCTGAGCGTTGATCATGTCCTTCAGCCCCTGTGCGATAGGCTGGCACAGGACGATGCTTCCCTGGTAGACGCCGTCCCGGTTGGCCTTGTCGATCATCCAGTCCACAAAGGCACGAAGGAAATTGCCTTCTCCGAACTGGAGAACTTTTTCGGGATAATTTCCATATACTTTTTCTACTGTTTCATTGATGGTTTTCATTACAGATACCTCCGTTTATCTATGACTCATATTTTGTTCTGCTTAAAGTGTGACGCCCTGTTTGAAGATCGCCATGTCGTGGAAACCTGCCTTCTCAGATTTGACCTGTTCCCCGGACGCCACGGAAATGACATAATCGAAGAACCGGTCTCTCAGTTCATCCAGAGTCCCGCCTTCTACGAGTGTGCCGCAGTTGAAGTCGATCCAGTTGTTTTTCTTTTCATTGAGCCGGTTGTTGGTCGAGATCTTGATCGTGGGAACCGGCGAGGCAAAGGGAGTTCCACGCCCTGTCGTGAACAGGACGATATGGGCTCCGGATGCGGCCAGCGCTGTGGATGCGACCAGATCGTTTCCCGGAGCGCTCAGCAGGTTCAGACCTTTTTCATGCACCTGTTCTCCATATGCGAGTACGCCACTTACCGGAGCGGTTCCGGACTTCTGTGTGCATCCCATGGATTTATCCTCCAGGGTTGAAATCCCGCCTTTTTTATTTCCGGGAGAGGGATTCTCATATATGGTCTGCCCGTGGCTTTTGAAATATTGTTTGAAGTCATTGATCAGGTCAACAGTCTGTGTGAAAAGTTCTTCATTTTCACAACGGTCCATAAGCTGAGTCTCGGCCCCGAACATCTCCGGAACTTCGGTGAGGATCGTGGTCCCTCCTTTGGAAATGAGGAGATCCGAGAAAGCGCCCACCGTCGGGTTGGCGGTGATGCCGGAGAGTCCGTCGCTCCCGCCGCATTTCATGCCTATGACGAGTTCGCTGCAGGAGACGGGCTCCCGTTGAAACGTACCCGCATAGGCGGCAAGATCGCGGAGCAGCTCCAGGGCGTCTTCAATCTCGTCATCCGAATCCTGACATACGAGGAATTTTACTCTGCGGGGGTCATATGTTCCGATGTATTCTTTCAGCACATCGATATTGCTGTTTTCACACCCCAGTCCGAGGACCAGTACGCCGCCTGCGTTCGGATGAGAGATCAGATCGGCGAGGATCCGGCGCGTATTCTCCTGATCTTCTCCCATCTGGGAACATCCGTAGGGATGGGGGAACGCGGCGACCGCCTCCACCGTCCCGGTGACCAGATTCCGGGCACGCCGCTCGATGGCTGTGGCAACGTTGTTTACACAGCCCACGGTAGGGATGATCCAGAGTTCGTTCCTCACGCCGACCTTTCCATCGGGCCTCCGGAATCCCTGGAAGAACCGTTCCGGCGTGGTGGAAAGTTCTGTTACCTGTCTGTCATAGGTGTAGGTCAGAAGGTCTCCCAGTCCGGTCCGGATATTGTGGGTATGGACCCATGACCCGCTGGGGATATTTTCCGTTGCAAGTCCGATGGGGTATCCGTATTTGATGATCTGAGATCCTTCCGGGATATCCGTGAGCGCGAACTTGTGTCCCTGCGGGATCTCGTCTTTCAGGATGAAAAGACTTGATTGAAGTAAACGCTTACATTATAGTGAAATATATGTAAGTGGTTACAAGATTGATTGCGGGAGGAAATATGGCGTGAATATTTATGATATAGCAAAACTGGCGGGAGTGTCTATCGCTACGGTATCCAGGGTAGTGAATGACAGCCCCAGAGTCAGCGAGAAAACAAAACAGAAGGTAAGGGCGGTCATGGAGGAGAATCACTATACGCCCAATGTATTTGCCAGAGGACTGGGGCTGGATTCCATGAAGACCATCGGGATCATCTGTCCGGATGTGTCGGATGCCTATATGGCCAGTGCAGTCTCTTTTCTGGAGCACAGGCTGAGAGAATATGATTACGACTGTATCCTCTATTGCAGTGGAAATGAGCAGAAGAAGAAAGAGAAGGCGCTGGAACTGGTAATGAAGAAAAGGATCGATGCACTTGTACTGGTGGGATCCACTTATGCCGGAGAGGGAGAGAAAGGTGATTCTGTAGATTACATTATAAATGCGGCGGAGAGGATCCCGGTCTTTTTGATCAACGGGAAATTTGAAGGAGAGAATGTCTATTCCGTGTACAGTACAGATGAAGTGGCGGCATATGACGCCGTGTCCGGTCTGATCGAATCGGGGAGGCGGCGGATTCTGTTTCTGTCGGATTCTCATTCCTTCAGTGCGAACCGTAAGCTGGAGGGATATGAGAGAGCGCTTCGGGAGCATGGGCTGCCGGTGCTGGGAGAATTGAAGCTTTATGCAAAAAACCAGGTGCATTATGTAAGAGATATCCTGCTTGCGAGACGGGCGCTGGTGTTTGACGCTGTCTTTGCCACTGATGACGGAATGGCAGTAGGGGCGGTGAAATATGCACACGCCAGGGGGATGGAGATCCCGAAGGATCTGTCGGTTATCGGTTACAATAATTCGGAACTTTCTGTCTGCTGTGAGCCGGAGCTGACAACAGTGGACAATACGGGAGAAAAACTGTGTAATATCACGGTAGACAATATGATGAAAGTCTTAAAAGGGGAAGAAGTGCCGCGGGAAGTTCCTGTGAAATGTGTTCTTGTGAAACGATGCACGACGGACTTCTGAGAAGAAAATTACAGGTATAGAAGGAGAAGAGAAAAATGAAAGAATTTATGGACAAGGATTTTCTGTTGAATACAGAGACGGCAAAGGAGCTGTTTCACGGGTATGCGGAAGATATGCCGATCCTGGACTACCACTGCCACATTGATCCAAGGGAGATCGCGGAAGACAGGAAATTTGAGAACATTACCCAGGTGTGGCTGGGCGGGGATCACTATAAGTGGCGTCTGATGCGCTCCAACGGAGTGGAAGAAAAATATATCACCGGAGATGCCACAGACCGCGAAAAGTTTCAGAAATGGGCGGAAACGCTTGAACGGGGAATCGGAAATCCGCTGTATCACTGGAGCCATCTGGAGCTGCAGAGGTATTTCGGATATAATGGTGTGCTCAATGGGGAGACTGCGGAGGAGGTGTGGAACCTGTGCAATGCACGTCTGGCAGAGGATTCTATGAGCGTGAGAAATATTATCCGGCAGTCCGGCGTCCGGCTGATCTGTACAACAGACGATCCGGTAGATTCGCTTGAGTGGCATAAAGTCCTGAAGGCGGACGATACCTTCGACGTTCAGGTCCTTCCTGCATGGCGTCCGGATAAGGCGAACGGGATCGAGAAGCCGGGATTTGCGGATTACCTGAAAGAACTGGGGAAAGCCGCGGATATGGAGGTAAAAACATTTGCGGATATCAAAGAGGCGCTGAAGAAGAGGATGGCGTTCTTTGACGAGATGGGATGCCGTGCATCTGACCATGCCCTTGAGTATGTGATGTACGCTCCGGCATCTGACGAAGAGATTGAGGAGATCGTGGCGAAAAAGCTTTCGTCCGGACAGGTGACAAAAGAGGAAGAACTGAAGTACAAGACCGCGTTCATGTTATTCGTCGGCAGAGAGTACAGCCGTCTCGGCTGGGTCATGCAGCTCCACTACGGATGTAAAAGGGACAATAATACACCGATGTTTGACCGACTGGGACCGGACACGGGATATGACTGTATCAATAATTACGCTCCATCAGGGCAGATGGCAGACTTCCTGAATGCTCTGAATGTAACGGGAGAACTTCCGAAGACGATCATTTACAGCCTGAATCCAAATGACGATGAAGCGATCGGGACGATCATCGGCTGCTTCCAGGATTCTGATGCGGCGGCAAAGATACAGCAGGGCTCTGCATGGTGGTCCAATGATCATAAGACAGGGATGACAAAACAGATGACATCCCTCGCAAACCTCGGCTGCCTGAGCAATTTTGTGGGAATGTTGACGGATTCAAGAAGCTTTCTTTCCTATACAAGACATGAGTATTTCCGCAGGATCCTGTGCGACCTGTTTGGAACATGGGTGGAGAACGGAGAGTATCCGAAGGATATGAAGGTGCTTGGGGGAATTGTAAAAGATATTTCCTATAATAATGCGGTCAGATATTTCGGGTTTGATCTTGAAACTGTAAAATGAACTCCATGCAGCGCGACGGCTATACCGGCTTCTGTCTACAGGTCAGACCGGCAGGATATAAGAACAGGGAGGAATAATAAATAAAATAGAAAAGCAGACTGAGGACTGTAGCAGCTGCTGAGTGTCATGCCATATGAGTAAAGGAGTCTATTGACAAAATTATATTATATACAATATAATATAGCGTATGAAAAACAGTGTTTGCACACAGGGAAGGATGGTCATATGGTATTTAATACAGGGGCTGCACTCCTGGACGCGGTAGTACTTGCAGTCGTTTCGGGAGAAGCTGACGGTACATACGGATACAGGATCACTCAGGATGTTCGGAAAGTGCTGGAAGTGTCAGAATCCACACTGTATCCTGTTCTGAGGCGGCTGCAGAAAGAAGGATGCCTTGAAGTATATGACAAACAGTTTGACGGCAGAAACCGGCGATATTACAGGATAACAGAAACCGGACAGGAAAAACTTCAGATGTATCGGGAAGAATGGAAGATATACAGCGGTAAGATCAGTGCGATTTTTGAAAATGGATTGTCTGAAATTTAACAGGTGCCGTGTACTTCGTACGAAGTACACGGCACCTGTTACGAAGAATTTTCAGAATATTTTTATAAATCCCGGGCAATACTCCTGAAAAACAGAAAGAAGGAATTGCAGTGGGAAAGAAAACAGAAAAGCCGATCGATCTGAAAAATCTGGAGCCGGAGGAAAAGGTGAAATATGAAATCGCGGAAGAACTGGGGCTTCTTGATAAAGTGATGGAATATGGCTGGAAGTCATTGACATCAAAGGAGACAGGAAGGATAGGTGGTCTGGTCACAAAGAAAAAACGGGATGCCCGAAAAGATTAAAATTCTTTACAAACGCAGTGTCCTTTGGTACAATTTTACAACTGGGGAGAGACTGTGAGTGATATAAATGGAAAAAACGATAAATATTTTTGACGTGGAGATGGGATGTATGTCCGCGAAAGAGGCGATGATGAACGCGCTTCATTTCCTGGAAAATGATTCCCTTGACACGATAGAACTTATGACAATGGATATGCTGATGACAGGGCAAGATGATCCGGAGTGGAAAAAGCAGGTCTGCGGGCTTGATCTGGTCCTTCCGGAGGAAACCGAGATACTGAAGGCTGCAGGCATAGAAGACAGAACTCTGCTGAAAGAAGCAGAGGAGCGGACGTTTCTGAGAATGTTTATGAAATACCTCCAGAAGAATGAGGGGCGGATTTTTCTGCTGGCAGGATCAGATGAAGAACTGGGACGACTTGAGGATTCTCTCAGGAGATATAACCGGGGAATACGGGTTGTGGGACATGCTGTCTTTGCGGAGAACGGCGGTATGGAGGCGGATGTGATCAACGATATCAACGGCACAGAGACGGATTGTATTTTTTCAGTGCTGCGCTCTCCGTATCAGGAGCATTTTATTACTGCAAACAAAGCGTTTCTGAAGGCAAAAGTGTGGCTTGGATGCGGTACAGTGCTGGGGCAGAGCTATGATGCCAGGCGTTTGGGAAAACGGTTTAAACGCTTTATTATGAAGAGCATATTCCGTTACCGCGTAGAACAACAGAAAGAATAAAAACAGCATTTGTGAACAATGCACAGTGGAAAAATATGAATTTTTTGTAAAAAATTTGAGGAAATGCATAAAAGAGAAGTATTTCCTCTTTCTTTTTTTGGTGTTTTGTCTTAATATATTACTTAAATATGTGTAC